>Ga0187857_10003840_pt1 | contig 11750 bp, 22 predicted proteins | sample June2016WEW_8_10_FD_132984 | JGI IMG/M metagenome (GOLD analysis project Ga0187857, IMG submission 132984) | Peatland microbial communities from SPRUCE experiment site at the Marcell Experimental Forest, Minnesota, USA - June2016WEW_8_100 | ecosystem: Environmental > Terrestrial > Soil >...
CCGGCGATGTCCGTCCTGGTCTCGTAGAACTGGCTGTAGGAGCCGTCAGGGTTCTGCCTCATCCTGACGAAGAGGCGGGTGTCGAGGCTGAGGGTCTCGGCGTCCAGGGCCACGACCGGGAGGACGCTGCCGTAGAAGTCGAACCTGGGGGCACTGGCAAGGACGTCATCGCACCAGGCCTGCAACGCCCCCGGCGTGTCCAGTATCTCGAAGGCCTTGGTGTTCATCCAGGGCTTCTTGACCCTGGCCACGCCCCCGGCCTGGATGCCTGCCAGCACCTCGCGGAAGACGCTGCGGATATCCCTCGGCTTCTTGACCTTGGGCCTCTTGGGCTTCTTGAGGTCCTCCGCCGTCAGCTTCTCGGTCTTTGCCCTCATACGTGCCAATACTGCCTCACGTCCTGCTCCCCGCTATGGCCGCCACCCTGTCCTTGCCTAGCACGGAGGCTAGGCCCATGGCTGCCCTGAGACGGGCACCGTCAGGGTCCTCCGAGGCCCTTGCGGACTTCTCCAGGGCAAGGGAGATGAAGTATATACGGATGTAGTCCTCCGCCAGCTCCGGGTCCTTGCCCTCCTGCACGTCATGGGCCGCCTTGAGGATGAACGGCTCGGACAGGTCCCAGAAGCCCAGGGTGCCCGGCTCGTCATCGTCCTCTAGGGGGGAGTCAGGGAGGCGGGGCAGGTCGAACGTCTTCTCAATCCAGTGGAGGGCCTGTACCCTGTTGCAGTCCAGGTACTTGGAGGCGAATATGACGGAGTCGTAGTACTGGGAGCCGGGCGGGCAGCCGAAGCAGAAGGCATCGTTGGTACGGGGGTATAGCTGGAAGGAGGGGGTGCGGTCCTTGCCGTGGAAGGGGCAGTGCAGCAGGTGCTCGCGGTGCCCGGTAAGCTCGGACACCACGTCCTCGAAGCGTACCTCGTCCCTTGCCCTCTCCCACCGCTCGGGGTTTATGCCCCCCATGCTGGTGGCATAGAGGCGCTGGACGGACTCCCTGTCGAAGTCGAGCAGCTCCTCGACTGCCGGGAGCTGGGTCTCCTCGTCGGCCATCCTATCCTCCCTGCTGGAGGGTCTCGTATTCCCTGAGGAGAGCCTCCCCCTTGGCAAGCGCGTCGGAGAGCCCCTTGAGGTTTTCCTCAAGCTGCGCCTGGGTGAGCGCGGCAAGCTCCTTCAGCTTCTCCTCGCTAAGGGCCTCCGGGTCGCTGACCCCTAGCTGCCGCAGGGTGTCGTATAGGTGCTGGAGCTTCTGCTCCTCTATCCCTGCGTCCCTGATGACCTGGTCCCGCCTGCTGGAGAGCGCCTTTACCCTCGACTGGGCGAGCCTCAACTGCTCCTGTGTGTCCGGCATATCCACCTCTTCTAGTCCAAAGGGTTATTACTGGGGGGGCGGGTACAGCGGGGGCAGGCAAGCGCCACCCCATGGACAGGGCATCTGGGCACGTTGTCGGCCTCCAGGCGTGCTATCTCGTCGCTGGCCTGCCTGAGGGACTCCTCCGTCCTGCGGAGGTCCTCCTCCTTGAGGGCGGATAGCTGCCTGGCCTCCCGCACGCTGCCCGAGGCCCTGATTATAGAGGAGAGGCCGAGGATGGATGCAAGGGAGGACTCGGCCTCCCCTAGCAGGGTGCCTAGCCGCTCGGCGCAGGCGCGTGGCCTGAGCCCTCCCCTGCCTACCATGCCGAGGAGGGCGAGCACGGCCTGTAGGAGCCTTCCCCCCTGGGCTATGCCCTCCCACTGCCCCTGGACGCCCAGCCCTGCGGCCGCCAGCCCGGACAGGAAGGCAAGGCGGCGGGAGCGGTAGGCGGCCTCCGACAGAAGCTCGCCCCTCATGCGCAGGCCCTCGGTTATGGACAGGTCCGGCACCTCGATGCCGGAGGACAGCCTCCTGAGGGAGCCCAGCCTGCCCATGCTGGCAAGGACGGAGGCTATGGCAGCCCCCTGGGACTCGTAGCGTCCGGCCTGCGACTCGAAGGACCCGGCCAGGCGCAGCACCGACTCGGCCTCCCCCGACAGCCCGAGGAGCCTGCCCTTGCGCTCCTCTGTCTCCCGTATCTCCTCCGCCAGGGTCCTGGCCTCGGAGTTCCTCTGGGTGATGCGGAGCCCCGCCTCCCTCTTGCCTGCGTCCAGCTTCTCGGTGCTGGAGAACGCCCCCAGGACCGAGCTGAGGTCAGAGGGCTTCCACCTCTCCGGGTCGATGAGGAACTGTGCCCGGTTCTGCTCGGAGAAGATGGGGTCTATGGTGGTCTCGCCGACCTGCACCCTGCCGAAGCCTAGCTTCCTCATGGGCTCGGGGATGCTGTCCCCCAGGGCCTCGTACTTTACGGGCTTGCCGTTGCTGTCCCTGCCTATCTCGTACTTGGTGGTGCCCTTGCGGGTGCGGGTGGCCTTGACGGGGTCCGTTCCCTCGGTCTCCAGGACGACCTCAAGCCTGCCGTCCTGGCCGTTGCGGACGAAGTCGGAGGGGAGGTCGTTGCGCAGCACGCCACGGAGCGCCCGGAATATGCTGCTCTTGCCGTGGTTGGAGGGGCCGACTATGAGGGTCAGCCCGCCTATGTCGAGGGCGAACTCCTCCCATGGCTGGACGTTCTTGCCTGTAAGCCTTATGCCCATTATCTTTTCAGCGGCTTTATCTCGAACCAGAAGCCGAAGGCCAACACCGGGGTCCTACCTGTGACGGGGTCATAGAGGCGGTCGGCATCATCCAGCTTGATGCCCTTCTTGGTGATGCTCTCGATGGTAGCGGTCTCCTCGGAAACCGTCCCTGCCCCATGGACGAACAGCCTTACCTTCTGGCCCTTCTTGAACATATGCCCTCACCTGTTGGACGGCTCGAAGCTGTCCCACGCCGACGTGCCGCAATACCTGCAAACCCAGAGCTGGTGGACGATGATACCGTAGGGGATTGCCTCTGTCCACTGCTTCTCCCTCAGCTCCATCCAGGAGTGGGCCCTGGCCTCCCATGTCCACCACAGGAGCCTGCGCTTCCTCAGGATACAGCGCGGGATGCCCGTCTCTGCCATGCTACCCCTCTATGTCCTTCACGCTGGCGGCAGGGGCCTTGGCCTCCCCGAACTCCTCCTCGTCCTTGAACTTGTAGTCCTCCTCGGCGGCGGCATAGGCCAGGGCCTCGGGCGGCGGGGTGCAGCGGAACCTCTCGGTGTCATCGTTGGCCACTGCATCGGCCACCATGCCCCGCAGCTTGCCCAGGACCTCGGGGTCCTGCTTGATGACCAGGGCCTCGACCAGCTCCGTCTTGCTGGGGTAGGTGGCGACAGCATTGTCCAGGGACCTGCCCACATACCACTTCTTCTTGTCGAAGGCGACCAGGTCGTAGGCGCAGGCAAGCTCCCTGATGCTCATGTTCTCGTCGATTCCCAGGTTGGGGCGGATATAGACGTACCCTTCCCGGAACCCCATGCCCGTGACCTTGTTCTTGAGCGACCTTGCCCTGACCTTGTTGGCGGTCGGGTAGTTGCTGGCCACCTCCCCCCTGGGCTGGATAAGCAGCCACTTCTCCTTCTCGTCGGGCATCTTGCCCCACTCCCAGGGGCGGACCTCCTCGACCAGGTAAAGCTCTACCATGACGGAGGGGGCGAACCTGGCGGCATAGCCGCCCGGCAGGCTGTACTCCCGGTTGGTATAGCTGAACTTGCTGGCGTACTCGGCATCGTCGTCGATGCGGGCACGGGTCTGGTTGACCGCCAGGATGGCCCCGTCGTTCTCCAGCAGGTAGGGGTGCAGGAGGTGGTAGAACGCCTTGATGCCCTTGGCGTGCGAGCCGTAGTTGCCCTTGAAAGCCTTGCCGGACTCGATGTCCCTGCGGGGCACCTTCGTCTCCATGTAGGGGATGCTGTCGTCCACGAAGAACCTGACCCCGGCGTCCTCCATCAGCTCGATGTGCCTGGCTATGGCCTTCTGGAGGTTGGTCGGCTGCTCGTAGAAGCACAGCTCCGGGTCTATTCCCAGGGCATAGGCATAGTGGATGGACGCAGTGGGCTCGTACTCGAAGATGCCCACCGGCTCGCCCGTGATGCGCTGGTACTGGGCGGCTATGCACAGGGCCATGGTAGTCTTGCCCGCCCCCTCGTTGCCGTGTATCTGCGTGACCCTGCCGTGGCGGGCGATGCCCCCCAGGCCCAGGACATTGTCCAGGACAAGGTGGTTGTACGGGACAAGCTCCTCCCGGAAGTCCTTGTCCAGGATGCGGAAGTCCGCTTTGGTGCTCTTGCGCATCTTGAGGAACTTCTCCCGCCGCTGCTCTACCGACCAGTTGCGGGGCGGCCCCAGCTTCGTGTCTACTTCCTTCTCCTTCTCCTTCTTCTTGGCCATTCGGCTCTCCTTATAGCAGGTAGGACTCCCGCTCCAGCCCCGCCTTGGGGGAGGCGGCATACCTTACGAGGAAGGTGTACTCCTTCCGTGCGTACTCATAGAAATACTCGGGGCGGTGGAGGATGCCCTGCGTCACGATATGCATGTGGCTCCCTGCCCCCTTGGCCCTCTGCTGCCCGGAGCAGAGCGCATAGAGCGCCTTCTCCGGCACCTCCCTGCCCCTTTCGAGCAGGAGGCTGGCCGTGTACCTTCCCATCATGGCAAGCAGGACGGCATCGCAGGAGTCGGGGTCAAGGCGGGGGAACTTCTCCCTGTCGATAAAGTCATAGGCCCGCAGGATGTTCTCTGCCTTGTTCTTCCTGCCCGTCTTGGACAGCCCCATGACCGACCGCAGCGTAGAGGCGTTGGTAGTCAGCACCCTGATGGTCTTGAACCTGCCCGTTATCCCCCATGTGTTCTCGAAGAACACCATGTGGATGATACGGTTGAGCGCCACCAGGAAGTCGTTCATGGGGGTGGGGAACTCCATCGAGATAAGCAGGCCCGTAGGCTCCGGCAGGCCCGGCAGGCTGGGCCCCTTGGAGACAAGGGCCTCTCTGAGGTGCAGGGCCATGCCCTTGCCCCTTATCCATATGGGGTCGGAGGCCTTCTCCGCCTTGACAGAGCCTACCTCGGCCCACTCGGCCTGGGTGGGGTAGAGCCCGCCTACCCTGCCGCACCCCTCGCAGGGGTGCGAGGCATGGCTGAAGCATCCGGGGTGCTGGCAGGGCTGTAGCCCCAGGGGGTCATTGGGAAGGACCACGCGCATGAGGGCATACCCTGTCCTGGACATGGACGGGTCCAGGCCGTATACCAGCCAGTGGTTGATGTCCTTCAGGGGCGTGGGGTAGATGAGGGGTGCAGGCTGCTTGCTCACTTCTTCTCCTTCAGGGAGTCGAGGACCTTGTAGAGGTCGTGTGTCTTGGCCCAGTCCAGGGGGTCGTACCTGTCCTTCTCCTCGTTCCAGGCCCCCTTCCACACGTCATCGGCCACGGAGGTGGCTATCATGCCCAGGGCCGGGGCAAGGCTCCTGAGCGGCTTGGTATCGCTGCGGGTCCCCGAGCGGCACGGCCCGTAGAGGCTGCACGTGCAGCCGTCGCTGTGCAGCCGCATCTTGCCGGAGAAGATGTCCCTCCAGGTCCGCCAGTGGTTGATGTTCCCGAACTTGGTGGGGAAGTCCTTCAGGAACCTCTCGATGGCGGCGGCGAAGCGGTCATAGTGCTTCCTGGTGACGTACGCCCTGTCGAAGGTGAAGAAGAAGACCGCCCGGTGCTCCTCGGGGATGTCCTGGCGCATCCAGAGGTCCCATAGCTTGTCGCCAATCTCCATCCATCCCTTGCCCATGTCATAGGCCTCGGTGACGCTCAGGTACCGCCCTGCCATGGCCTCCCAGGCGACCGGGGCGGAGCCGTGCCCGTTCCCCAGCTCGTACAGGTCCTCCACTGCCCTCTTGCGTGGCCATACCCCGACCACGGTAGTGTAGCTCATCTGCCCTCCTCTGGTATTGGCTGCTAAAGCGGCTTGAGGGGCTGCACCCAGTAGCCCAGGGCCAGCTTGCGGGCGGCGTACCTCTGGCCCTCCAGCACGGCTATGCCTGTCGCCTTGGCCCTGAGCGGGACATTGTCCGCGAAGCACACGCCCTCCGGGTCGTCCCGGCAGTCCCACACCCGCAGGGCACTGTCCTTAAGCTCAAGGGCAAGGCCGAGCGGGTGGAAGAACTGGCGGTTGACCTCCTGGAGGTAGCCATCGTCTATCAGCGCCTTTGTATCCAGGTACTTTACGTCCATGCTTCTCCTTAGCCGGGGCCGGGGTTGGTGTTATAGGTAACGAGGCATTCCATGGGGAATGTTCCCTCGTTGAGCGTGCCCCCGCTGAACCATAGCGTGTCAGCAGTGTTCTCATAGCTGGCAGATACAGTCATCTCCGGGCCGCCGCTCTTCAGCCAGACCGTGCTCCCTACCGCTATCTCGCAGCTACAGCGGGTGCGGGAGGTGGCATTCCTGAACACCACCTCCTCCGCCTTTCTCTTTGCCATAGGTCTCCTTATAGGTCGTCCACTGCGTCCAGGTTGGCCTCGGCCGCCCCGGTGGCCAGCCCGGAAAGCAGCGCCTTCCACTCCAGGGGGCTCATCCTCTTGCCGAGCCTCCGGTAGAGCTTCCTGCCCCCGTCCTGGATGAACGGCTGGCATGCCTCCTCGACCGCCTTTATCAGCTCCGGCGTGCTCCTCCAGCGGGGGGTGCGGCTCTTGATGTGGAACTCGTACTTGTTGACGTTGAGCACCATGACCAGGTCGTAGTCATAGATGCTGCCCCCCTCCTCGATTAGGTTGGTGATAGAGCGGAAGTTGGGCCTTGACAGGTCAACGAACCCAACCTTGAACTCGATAGGGCCGTCGTACGGCCTCTGCTTCGACCCGTAGTTGCCGTTGCGCGGGTCCAGCACCGGGGTGCCGTCTGGGAAGGTGTTGGTGTTGGTGTACTGGAGGGCAAGGTTGATAAGGTGATAGCGGCCCTCCTCGTCCAGTTGCTTGCAGCATATGCCCGGCATGAAGACCGTCCGGGGAGGAACTCCCTCGGTCTTGCCGATACAGACATACTGTCTCTTGCCCTCCCTGGTGGCCACGAAGTGCGTCCGGCAGCCATGGGGCTTGCCCAGGAACGACAGGAGCGCGAGCCTGATTACCTTGTCGCTCTTCTTCTCGGGGCGGATGCGCTCCAGGCCGTCGCCCCTCTTCATGACCTCGCTGTCGCCCCACTCTACCTCCTCCCCGATAAAGTCCTCGTCCTTGGAGGCTGCCGCCTTGCTGCTGCCCCCCTGCTGCTGGTGCTGCTGGTGGGGGATGTCGATGTCGTCCGGCTCTATCCTGTTGGCCGGCGGTGCCGCTGCGGGCTGGGGCTGGGGTGCCTGGGCAGGCTGTTGTACGGGGGGAGGGGGTGCCTGTGCCAGTGCGGGCGCAGGCTGCGTGCTCGGGACAGTCGGTGAGGGCGTGGTTACAGTGGTCGCGGCCTCCTGCATGGGCTTGGCCGGTACCAGGTCTATCAGCTCGTCATCGTTGAACGTCTGCTTCATCTTGTGGTCCTCCTGTGGACGCTATAGTGGGGCTGGCAGGGAGAGGGACCTTCTCGATGCTGCGGAGCCTCCCCAGGGCCGTGAACCTGACCTTCCTCCTGCCGCAGGTGAGCCGCTTCTCCCCGGTAAGGGGAATCCTCCTCACGCTGGGCGGCCGGTGGCGGACGGTGAGCTTGCCGAACTTACCCAGCTTCACGGAGAAGCCGTCCGTCCCGATGTTGTCGGCCAGGACGCCTTCGAGGCAGGATACCACCCTGCCTATAATCCCCCTCGCCGACTTCTTGGTAGTGCCCAGGGAGCTGGCAGCGCTGGCTACCAGCATCCCTAGGCCTGTCTTGGAGCTACTGGCCATGTACGGTCCGTTCCTGCCATGGGATAATACTGCCTTGTGCTGGTGCCGGTCGTTCCATGAGCAGTCGCAGTGGTATGTCTTGCAGGCCCGGCAGTACGCCATGCGCCCGTAGCAGGCCTTGCAGTACTCGGTCACTACTGCCTCCACACGGAGGCCACCCTGACGGCGCATGCCCAAGGGCTGTCCTTCCTGGCCCTCCAGGCGGCTATCTCGCGCACGGTCTCCGCTGCCCTGGCGGGGTCCAGGCGCAGGCCTGACAGGTACTTCAGCTTGGAGGGGGAGAGGCTGAGGCCCGCCTTCTTGACCGAGCCCTCCTCCCCGGCGGCCAGGAAGGCATAGGCGGACAGGTCACGGAAGAGGGTATGGAGGCGGTAGGCGGGGTCCACGCCGGGGGGGAGCCACTTGGTGCTGTGCTCCCACGGCTCCGGCCATCTCTTCCTCTCCTCCGGCACCGGGCCGAGGAGCATCCAGGCGGCCCTCCATATGGCCACCCTGATGTCCCCTATGCCCTCCGAGGCAAGCTCGTCGGCCACCAGCCTGGCGTCCTCCTTGCCCACCTCCCTGCCCAGCAGGGAGGCCGCGTGCCTGACGATGGCAAGGGCCGCCGCAGACCCCCTCTTGATAGGGCCTATGGTCCAGAAGGAGGTCTTGTCCTTGACTGCCTGGGAGATGTCCACCACCCTGCCGGTAGTGACGCACAGGAGGCAGGGCTGGCCCGTGAGCAGCATGGAGTCGTCCACGTGCTCCTCCGCCCTGCACGGCATGCCGAGGAGCTGCTCGGCGAGGCGCACCTGGGACGGGTCGTCCCCGACTAATATATTGAACGGCCTGAAGGTCTTGCGGGTAAGCAGGAAGGTGGCGGGGGGATACTCGGATGTAGCCACGCCCGGCCTGAACTGGGAGTCCACGCCGGATAATACCGCCTGTCAGGCATCCCACTGCCTGAGGCAGTCTCGAAGCTGAGGCAGGGTCATATTGTGCCTTGCCGCCATCTCCTGCCTCTGCTTGGCACGGAACTGCCGCAGGGTCATGCCCTGAGCAAGGGCTATCCTTCGCTCGGAGTCGTCTAGCTCTCTCCGGGAGAAGGTAACCACATAGGTCCCTGGCGACACCTCCTTCCTTTTCATGGGGTCGCCTCCGGGGGCCTGAACTTGGCCTTCCCTATCATCCCGGCCAGGGTTTGGCACATGCCGAAGTCGAACCAGCCCTCCTCGTTAAGGAGGCGGATGGAGAACGACCTGAGCTTCTTTGCCCTGCACAGGGCCTCGAACTCCTCCGTGAGCCTCTGGTAGTCGGGGAAGGTGAGCATCGCCTTGAAGTGCCGCCTCATGTCCGGGAGGCAGACGTCCAGGTCGCCTGCCAGGAGGAGCGACACGCCGAAGAGGCGCGGCGTCAGGCTAGCGCCCGTGCCTGCCTTCTTCGCCAGCGACCTCAGGAGGTTCCGTTGCAGTTCCTCAGAGACGGGCCTCCATGTCAGAGGGTACTCCCCGCAGTTATCATCCAGGCTGATGCCGCCGCCTAGCGCCTTGCCTATCTCCATGGTGCTACCTCCAGTCCTTCTCCTGGTATACGGGCTCTTCCCCGCGATGGGCGATGGGATGCCAGAACACGGTGCCGGGCTTCCGCATGGCGGCCGCAATCTGGTAGGCGTTGCCCGTCTCGGAGCCATAGGTCCTGACTGCCCCCAGGGTCAGCCCCGTGGCACGGGAGAACTCCGCCCTGGACCGCACTGCCGCCACCACTATCACCTGCTCCCCGTGGCGGAAGTCGTCGCACTGGTAGACCCTCAGCCTCTTGCAGTAGGGGCAGGGGACGGGCATGGTCGGGGGGGCGTAGGTAGGCCCCCTCCAGGCCTCGTAGGTCCCGGTGCCGCCGCATTTCTCGCACTGCCGGGGACGCCACTGCTGGCACTTGCAGAGGCCACATGCGGAGAAGGCGGACCGCCCACGGGACGGCCCCATGCCGCCGTGCTCGCCACGCCTATGGCCGCACTTGCAGAGTATCTCTGTCATCCTACTGCTTCCTCAGCACGTCAAGGATTTGCTGCTCAAGCTCAAACCGGACACGTGTCCTGTTCATATGGTCATCCATGTTGCTCTCGACGGGCTCCACGGTCAGGACGCCCTTCACCATCGCTATGGCTTGGCGGACCGACTCGGCATCGTCGTCCCGGTAGTCCCGGTCCAATGTGACTGCAAACCCCTTAACCCTGGTGCTCATAGGTTTTCCCTTCTCCCTAGTAGATTTACAGCCTTCACCTATCCTTCCCTGCCCAGCCTCACGGAGTCCCCGAGGTCCAGGAACCCGGCCTTGAACAGCCTGCCTGCAAGCTCCTTAATCCTTTGGCCATACTCCCACTCCGCACGGTGCAGCCATTTGACCTCGCAGTAGGTGTCATCGCTAGCACGCAGGTGTGCGTCAAGGGTATGGAGCATCAGGCTCAGGTTGCTTTCCTTGCTGATTCCCTCCAGGAGTTCCGACTGCCATTTTAGGAGCTTAGCCATCTTATACCTTCACGAGGGAGTTGGTCATTACCATCCCTGCGAACTTGCCGTCCCTTGCCACATGGCACATCCCCATGGTGTTGGCCCTGGGGCAGCCGGGCAGGTTGACGACGGTCACGGTGTCGCCCTTCTTGACGTCGAACGGGGGGTTGAGCAGGTCGAACATCACCGGCTCGTAGCGGTAGCGGCCTCCTACCCTGACCTTGTTCATGCTTAATCCCTCCGCCTAGGTTTATCGCTAAGGCCGGGGACGGCGGAAGGCAGCGGTAGATACCGCCCATTGGCTGGCGAACTCCTTGGCCTGCCGGAGGCTGAGCCTGGGCGTGCTGCCGTTGAGCCAGTTTCCTCCCCGCTTGTCGAATATGTTCCACCCCTGCCACAGGCAGGGCGGGCGGCATACCACGGCCAGCAGCCGTGCAGGGCACTCGGACAGGTCGTATAGCTCCCAGTCCGACACCATCTTGTCGCCGCACAGGAACGGCCTGGACTTGCTCCACGCCCACCTCTTCTTGCCCTTATCCTTTGCCATCGGCCTCCCCCGTCAACAGGTAAGCGATGTCCCCGGCCTCGACATAGGCCTCGGGCCCGACAGGGCCCTCGACCCGGAAGAACGGCCCGGCTGCGGAGCAGTCCGTGTAGACCACGACAGTCCAGCCGTAGTGCCCGCAGTGGCAGGCATCGAACCAGTAGAGCAGCGGCGGCAGGGCGGCAAGGCTCCTGGGCTGGAAATAGATTCGGTAGGGGTGCTTGCCGTGCCCGCAGCAGGAGGACACTGTCCTGATGCCCTTTATCCTGTTCATGGCGGCACAGAGGACCACGCACTCCTTGTCCATGTCGGCGGGCGGCTTCCACTGGCGCTTGCTTACCTGTATCTTGTACATCAGCCCTTCCTCCCACTCCGGGTATACTGGTCGTCAATGACCACGTAGGCTGCGGTCAGCTCCTTGAACTTCTCCTCGGCATCGGCAACAGTCATGTTATTGGCATCGGCACGGTCAGGGTGGCATGCCATGGAGAGCCTGCGGTAGGCGCTCTTGATCGCCTTCCAGGGGCTCCCCTCGGGGATGCCTAGCACTTTCCAGGGGCCATAGCCCTTGCTGCTGAATACCTCCCTGGCCTCGTCCACGCCCATGCGCTGGCGGAAGGCGGCCCTCCACTTCGCGGGGGAGCCGTACCCCTCCCTCTCGGGGTCGTAGGTCCGGTAGCCGTCCAGGAAGCCCTTCCTAGGCATTCAGCACCGCCTCGTAGGGGCGCTCGTAGCTGGGGATGCCCAGCTCGTCCAGGTGATGGCAGTGGCGGTGCCGCCGCCATCCTGGGCACGAGCAGCCCCAGTGGCGCTTCTCTTTGTTCTGGGCGATGGTATAGACCCGGTTGGAGGAGCTGGACGGGATATCGAACCTGTTGGTCCAGTCGCGGTTGTCGGGCTTCCTCAGGGAGTCGTGCGGCAGGTAGACCGTGATCGC
>Ga0187857_10003841_pt1 | contig 11747 bp, 10 predicted proteins | sample June2016WEW_8_10_FD_132984 | JGI IMG/M metagenome (GOLD analysis project Ga0187857, IMG submission 132984) | Peatland microbial communities from SPRUCE experiment site at the Marcell Experimental Forest, Minnesota, USA - June2016WEW_8_100 | ecosystem: Environmental > Terrestrial > Soil >...
GGGTTTGGTGTATGCAAGGGTGGGTCTTGGGGTTCCCTCCGCTCTCGTAGGGGAACGATACATCGTGCCCGTGTCCCTCTTTCTTCTGTAGTGGCCGGTCTTTCGCGGTGTGTGCGTCCCGGCTCCTCACCGGGAAGACCGGTTCTTGGGTTTCTGTCGCCTTTGCTCGTCGCCGTCATCCCGAGCGCAGCGAGGGATCTGCTTTTCTCTTGCCCCCTTCTCGCCACTCGTTTACCCAGAGCGTTCTTCGCGAAGGGCCACTCGTCACTAGCCACTGCTCTTTCCTCCTGATCGCCGGTCGCTGATCGCTGATAACTCTGTCCAGAGGTGCGGCACCCAAAGTCGTATTCGCGAGTTAAGGCTGTGCCACCCTGCCCATATGTAACCCGAACTCAAGTCAAATGATGCGCTACCCGCCATGCGAAAATAAGTGGCGAACAAAAAGCGAATATGATACACTGCCGGCATGGATGGGGGCGAACAAGTCGACTCGAGCGTCATGCGATCTGCAACGAACTCCGGAAGATTGCACGCGTCAGCGAAATTGCAGTGCGCCATGATGGATTACCTACCCCATTCGATGGAGGTGGCGCTTTACGAGTACGGCATAAGCTGTCTCAGTAACCGACAACTATCCCCAGCGTAGTCGTACATTAGTAGGTATGGACCTAGTGCAGGAGTATGAGGAGACCCTTGCCGCGCTCTGCGGAAATGACTTTCAAGCCGAAGTCTGCGCGCGCCTGCAAAGCGTGATTCTGGGGTTCCAGACCGTCCCAGCCAAGCCCCAAGGTGATGCTGGGCTTGACGGATTTTCACACGAGGGACGGCGTGCCTATTGCTGCTATGGTCCTGAACGTGACGAGTTCAAGACCAACAAGCAGCGCGAGACCGCAATCGTAAACAAGTTCAAGGCCGATTTGCGCCGCTTGTTTGAACTTATTTTCGAGGAAGAGACGTTGGTGCATGGCGAATCCCCCGAGATGACCACGATACTGCCGACTGGCCAGAGGATTGAACACGTCGAATTAATCGTAAACTGGTTTGAGAGTCATCGGGTTTTGAACCCGATCTCCACCGCGGTTACCGAATATAAATTGGCCAGCGAGTGCAGATATGTAGATCCTAACGCGTCCGTGATTGTTGTTGGACCAAAGGAGCTCGCAAATCGGTACGCCGTCGACGAGGTCGTCATCGTACGGTCTCGCCAGCGGCTCTTCGTAAAAAGCGTCAAAGAGGCCGCTCAAGTTATCACGATTGACAATCCGAAGGACTTTGATTTTAAGATGGCCGTATTACGACAGATCAGACCCGACCAACTCGACGCCATCCAGGCCTTGACTGAGGAATTACGAGCGAGCTGGCGCATGGCAATCGCCTTTGAAAGTAAGCTAGATGAGACATTACCGATGCTCCATCGAATACTCGAAGAGGACCGAGCGCGTATTTTGACCCGGGTGGCGGCGCTAATGCTAGCCTCGAACCAGCCTTGGACTCAATTGCTCCAAGCTGGGACAATTGCACAGAAAATCCTCGCGCAAAGCTTCGAGCGCCAATTCGGCGAATTGATCCTTGATGTTAGTTCTGGGGAGATTGCACGCCTCATCGGTGAGTGCCCGATTGGCTGGGAGGCCCCGACCGTTCAACATGGCTAACGATACTGCTCTCGAAACTCTTGTGGGTCTCTTGCAAACGGGGCGGGCACAGCCCCTCGTCCGTCCTGAGCGCCTGGCACCATCGGCGGTTTATGATCTCCACTACCGCATGTTCGTTGTCGCATCAGCATTCGAGATCCATGCCAAGCCGTATGTCCTCCTACAGCGACGCATTATGGCAGCCCGGCTAAAGCTCTTGCAGTTTGTTGGCTTTCGGCCTTGGTTATTGCCTGTTATTCGCAAATGGAGTGCAACCCAGGGTTACGCACAGCAGTCGATCCTCTCGCCGCAGCAATTGCGGAGGGGATTTCTCGGAGACGAGATGCATGATCAGGTTGTGGCTTTCCTGGTTGCACGTGGACTATTTCTCCGGATCGACTCTCATCTCGTGAGTGGTGCAAACGCGGACCTACTAAAGCGCTTATACTTAACGGGTCTTGAACATAAACTCTTTTCGACCGCGCTTCAGGCGTTACAAGAGTTGATCGATATCAAGATTACCAACAGTATGCTGGAGGGATGGTGATCCAACTTACTGCCATCGAGGTGCGTGGGCAGTCGGAAGTGGGACCTTTTGCGGGCGTACTAAACCTCCCGCCTGGCCTACAGGTGGTCTCCGCACGGAACGCTTACGGCAAGTCTATCGCTGTCACCTCTGTTGCCTGGTGCCTCGGGCTTGAGGCCCTCTTTGGCAACCTGGAAAACGATCCATCATGCTTTCCCGTGGCAGTTCGCGATGAGCTGGAGCTGTCAGACCGGCCATCCGCTCGGGTCTTCTCTTCGGAGTGCACGATTAGCATCGTCGACGAGAAAGGGCGTCACCTACAATTGACCCGTGCCATCAAGGGTGACAGCAGCACGGTTCGCGTCAAAGAGTGGTCGGACGGCAGCGGAACTCGCGAGAGCAAGCTGATGGCTAGACGACACACAATGCAGGACGAACACGGCGGATTGCAGCATTTCCTTTTTGATTGGCTGAAGTGGCCTCGCGAGGAGGTCGCGACTTTTCGCGGAACCGGCTCGGAAGTCTATCTAGAAAACTTAGCTCCGCTATTTTATATCGACCAGGATGAAGGTTGGACAAACATTCAGGCACTCCAAATTTCCCGCTACGCCCAGCAGGAGATTGCTGAGATATCCGTCGAGTACTTACTCGGCGCAATCGATGGCCTCCGAGCACGCGTTGCACGACAACAGGCCAACCAAAAAACTCTGGCTCTCCGCGACTCCGCTCGTGAGATTGCTGAGCGAATCACTGTCGCGTTCCTCAAACGGAGCTGGCGCGTGGAATGGTCAGGGCACGGATCAATATCGGATATTCTGACGCGGTGGTCGCCGCGGACGGTCCGAGATACCTTGAGACAGGACGCAAACGTTGATTTGTCCGTCGAGGAGGCGTCCCTCAACTCGACTGCTGAGCGACTTCGTAGGGCGCTTACGAGCGAGCCGATAGATCCGTCTGACGCCTCAGCTCCGGCGGCGGCATCCCAACGGGTCATTGACCTTAAGCAACGCCGACACAAGTTAAGCGAGGAGTTGCACACCCTACGCACGCAGCGCGAGATGGCAGCGGATCTGGTGGCCAACCTCGAACATCGGATTCAAGCCGCAAATGACCTACTTCGGTTAAAAACCACTGGTGTGGGCCGCCTGGACCATTTGGAGTGCCCGACTTGTCATCGCGACCTCGACCCGACGACCTTCGCGTTGGCGACCCAATCGAGCGAATCGATTTCGACGCACATTGAAGCGCTCAAACGAGACCGTGAGCTAATGAGCAAGAATCTCCATTCTATCGATGCGGATTTGGCCACCAGCAGCGGCGCCCTTTTAGAGGTCGAAGATAAGTTTCGAGAGGCTGAACGCGCGCTCACAAACGTGACGAGCGCTATCGGAACGGTACGGGAGCAAGTTGCTCAAATCGCCTCCGACCTAAACCGCGCCGAAAGGGGAATAGATCGGATCCGTGAAGCTTCGATAGAGATCGATGAACTACAGGACGCTGTCAATCGGTGGATGGCGGATGCCGCCGCCCTCGGCCAAGCAATCGCCCCGACGCCGGATTTAACGCGGCGTCGCAATAGTTTCCTCGACGCGCTCCGGAAGTACCTAATTGCCTTAGGCCACAGCGCCGTGAGGTCCGACAATAAGGCTTCACTCGCTTTCGACGAACAGTACGTTCCGTACTTAAACAACCGGCGGTTACGGGCCTTGGGATCCGCCAGTGACCAACCACGCTTAGTTGCCGCCTACAGCCTCGCGTTGGCGGCGGCCTCCGAGCAGATAGGCGGTCTCCACCCGGGCATGGTGATTTTGGATGAGCCACTTCAGCAGAACCCCGACCCTCATCACCGCGAAATGTTTATTGCATTTCTTAGCCAGGAGTTGGCACGGAATGCAAAGTTCCAGACGCTCATATTCACTTCGCTCCGGGAAGATGAAATATCTAGGCTGCGGGGCCAGGGTACTAACGTTTTCATTCCCGAAGGTGAGCACTTCCTGAAATTGGTTCCCACGACCGCCGCGTCCGGCATTTGACCGGAGCGACGCGGGTGTCGCAGGCTTAACGCGCTGAGACAAGTTCGGATGGCCTACATTTGTGGATTATGCAAGGGTGGGTCTGCTCTTTGGTCCGCTTTCCCTTCCGCCGTTTTCCGCCATACACCCCTCGTACCAGTTTCGAAACTAGTACCGTTCCAACGATTCAGGCCAAACGGCGGTCCAAGCATCTGCCGCGAACACGGAGAAAGTATTCTCGAAGGTAATTGCTGGAACAGATTGGAACGGCACTAGTACCCACTCAATAATAGTAGACAACTGATAAATAATGTGCTATCATGTCTAGGTTATGCTGCGGGGACGCTGCTCTTGTGCCATTTCGGAATGCCCCACACCCTCGCCCGCGCCAAAAAATCCCGTAAGTCCTTTATTTCCCCTACATCCAAGAAAACCACCCGTAAGTCCTTTGTTTCCCCTACATACGCAAAAACAGGGGGTGGGGGGGGGTACTTTTGAACTTTCAACATTTAACTTTGAACCGCTTTTCTCCCCTAACTCCAATCATTCCCGCACTTACGGACCACCTTCCCGTAAGTCCAATTATTCCCGCACTTACGCAAAACAGGGGGTGGGGGTAGGGTATCTTAATGGTAACGTATCTACAATATGTCGGCGCGCCGACATTTTTGAGCCTGCACGACAACAGCAGGCAGCAGGATCGGCCCGCCTCAGAAGGGCGGGCCCTACACAAGCAAATGAAACCCGAGAGCGGCCCGCCTCCCTCCTGCGGAGGGCAAGCAGAGGTGGCCCCTACACGAACTTTCAACCTTCAACTCTCAACTTTGAACCGCCCTTCTTAGGCTCGGGAAACATTTTGCGAGGGGGATGCGTATTATTGGACAGTGGCGCGCGGGGGTGTCTGCCGCGCCGAGGTTAAAGTGAAAGGGGTGCACTGTGCTGACCCTGCTTTTCCTGGTTATTCTGTATTTCCTGCCGTCCATCATTGGGCGAGATAAGCGCGACGCCGCGGGAATCATCCTGCTCAACGTGTTCCTGGGCTGGACGGTGATCGGCTGGGTGATTGCTCTGGTCTGGGCCTGCACGGCGGAGCCGTATAGTCCGGTGAGGCTGGTCGCGGTGCCGGCAGGTGGACGGTTCTGCTGCCAGTGCGGCACGTTTGCCTGTCCGGGCGCGCACTTCTGCACTGCGTGTGGCCGGACGGTTTGATACTCTGAGGTCATCGCAATGCAGGCGGAAACCCAATCCAGCGCGCCGTTAGCAGGGTCCTGAAAAAGTGGTTTGACCGTGCTTCAGGGGCTAAAGCCCGACTCATTTTGAAGCGTTTACGTGGGGGCTGAAGCCCCCACCTCCTGAAGAAAGAGAGCATTTCAGCAACCTGTTAGGACGATGCCCAACACACAGAATCTGCGGCAGGAGTTCAATCGCTGGGCGGAGGCGGGGCGCGGCGACGGGATGGAAGAAGACCACCTGCCGATCACCCTGCCGGTGCTCGAGAAGATGCGCCTGGAGCCGGCGGACAACGTGCTCGACGTGGGCTGCGGCGCAGGCTGGCTCTCGCGGCGGATTGCGCGGATGGTGCCGGAAGGGCGCGTTGTGGGAATGGATGTTTCCGATGAAATGATCCGCGTGGCGCGGCGCGGCAGCGTGGAACACGACCACGTGCTCTACGTAACCGGCGAAGTGGGCGAGATTCCCTGGCAACCGAACTTTTTCACGCACGCAATTTCGGTGGAGTCCGCGTATTACTGGCCCGAGCCCGCCAAGGGCGTGAAGGAGATGTTTCGCGTGCTGCGGCCGGGCGGCAGGGCGTGGATTCTGATCAACTACTACCGCGACAACCCGCATTGCCACCAGTGGGGCCCCTTGCTGGCGGTGGCGACGAAGCTGCTTTCGGCGGAGGAATGGAGCGGGCTGTTTGGCGAGGCGGGTTTTGCGGAGATTGCGCACGAGCGCGTGGCCGATCCTTCACCGTCACCCGAAACGTATACCGGCCGATGGTTCCGCGATGCGGCGCAGCTTAAGGCGTTCAAAGAGGAAGGGGCGCTGCTGGTTTACGGAAGGAAAACGTGAGGCCATAGCGGTTTGCTGAATGGTGCAAGCGGAACCTTCTTCAGGGGCTTCCGCCAAAAATCGGCGGACGCAAAAGGCGCGAAAGCCCAGTGGTAGCAAGAGCATTACGCCGGGGCTGAAGCCCCGGCCTCCTAAAGAGGAGCACTTCATGTCGGAGCTAAAGCTCCGACCCCCTAAAGAGAAGTGCAATGAACGTGTGGGGCGCAACGCTGGTTTTCCCCCGAACAAATCGGGTTTGATATTGCTTCTTAGGCGCAAAACGCGCGCGCCATCCCTCGCCGGTTGAAAACTCCCTGCTAAATTGTAAGTAAGCGCCCTCCAGAGCAATTGGGTGAACTTGCGCGCGGACGGAGCTTCGCGCGGCGAAAAATGCATGAACGCCTTTGCCTCAAAATATGAAGTGCTGGTGGTTGACGATTCGCCGGTGTACCGGAAACTCGTCGAGCAGGTGCTGTATGCGGAGCCGTATTCGCTGCTGTTCGCGAGCAACGGCGAAGAAGCGCTGCGCATGTTCGAGAAGCATGCGCCGTGCATCGTGATTACGGACTGGATGATGCCCGATATTTCCGGTCTGGAATTGTGCCAGCGCATACGCGCGGACAACACGCAGCCGTACACCTACGTGATCCTGATGACCAGCAGCACGGAAAAGGGCAACGTGGTGAAAGGGCTGCAAGCGGGCGCGGACGATTACCTGACGAAGCCGTTCGATCCCGGGGAAATGCTGGCGCGAATCGGCGTGGGAAGACGGATCGTGGACCTGAACCGCGAACTCGCGGCGAAGAACGAGAAGCTCGAACAGGCGGCGCGCACGGATCCCTTGACTGGTTTGCCAAACCGGCGGGCGATCGAGGACTGGGCGTCAAAGCAATTGCGCGGGGCGGCGCGGCACGGCTACTCGCTGTGGGTGGTGATAGGCGACATTGACTGCTTCAAGAACATCAACGACACATTCGGGCACGACGCGGGCGACGCGGTGCTGAAGACGTTCGCGGAAGGATTGAAGAAGAACACGCGGGCTTCGGACATTTCCGGGCGGCTGGGCGGCGACGAGTTTCTGCTGGTGGTCACGCACGTGGATCCAGAAGATGTACAAGCGACGGTGAACCGCTTCCGGGAACAGTTTGCGGCGCTGTCGTTTCCGCTGGCGGGGCAGAGCGTGGGCGTGACGGCGAGTTTTGGCGTGGCGGGATTTCAGGGCAAGAATGTGCAGGATTTTTCGGCGCTAGTGCGCCAGGCGGACCAGATGCTGTACGAAGCAAAACGCGCCGGGCGGAATCAGGTGCGCGTGGCGCTTCCGATTGACGTAGCGGTTGGCTGAAAAGTCCTTCCCCCTTGGACTTTCCCGCGAAGTTCCAGGAAAAGTGGAACCTGCGCCTAAAAGAGAGTGGGAAGACTCCATTTGATCTGCTGGTACAAAGCGAATTTAGCGCCGGCAATCATCGTGTAGTTGTCAACTTGCCGCAGATTCAGAACTTCAAGGTGTAGATCACGGCCATCAGATCCATCGGCCAGTGTGCCAGAATCAACGGCGACAGCCGGCGAATCCGCAGATAAATCAAGGGGATTATCAGGGCGCCGGGCAGGAAGAACAGGAAACGCCAGACAACATATTTCCAGTCCAGAATGAACGGAATAAAGCAGTGCTGGAGTGCCCACCAAAAGCCTACCAGCGGCACGGCGACCCATGTGCGTCGCGTCAACGCCTGAATCCGGGGCAGCGCATACCCGTTGAAAGTCATCTCTTCGGTCGGCGACCAGACCAGCCAGAAGAGGCTCAAGCTGTAGATCACGGCCCAGAAGGGCAATCTCCTCGACGCCAATAAACCGGGATACATTGCGGGGTGCGCCGAGCCAAATACGAGCTTGCTCGCCAAAAGGCCAGGGAACGAGAAAATCTGCACAAAAACGACAAAAAAGGCGATCCCCAGAAGAATGTCGTACCCCCAGCGAAGCCGAACTCGGCCTATCAGGTCGCGAAGGCGGATACCCTCGGGCCGGGTGAATTTCACCATCAAGGCCAGGCAGCCTACGTCCACCAGCGTTGCGTATACCGTCCACCACGGCGCGGCGGCGTTCCAGGCAGACGGATGGCCGCACAGCCAGTAGATGGCCGCGACAAGCGCTTGGGCTACGATCATGAAGAAACTGCGGCCCGTCATTACGATCAATGGTCCCGCCCAGGTGATCTGGCGCTGTCGAACGCGACGTTCGATCTCCACCCGTGAGTTTGCACTTGCGGGCTCCCCGTCTCCGGGCACTTTTTCAACGTTTGTCATTCGCTTCCAAATTCTATCAAAACACAAACTAATGGACATGCAATGTTGCTCACATTGGAGCAGGCAGCGAGTGCGGGTGCTTGGGGCCGCAGTACGCGTGTGATGCGGGCGCTGGCTGGACGTGCGCGAAGTGTGGTAAGAGAGCGCGGTGGGGCTTCTCCTTCGACGAAAGACTCCTGTGGAAGATTTACGGTAAATCCAAAGATACGGGTGCGCTGATGTCATTCTTGAGTGAAAGCGTGGCGGTGATCACGGGCGCGGGGTCGGGGATGGGGCGCTGCCTGGCGCAACAACTGGCGGCCATGGGAGCGTCGCTGGCGCTGTCGGATGTGAACGAGAAAGGGCTGGCGGAGACGGTTGCGCTGCTTGGCGGCGCGCGCGGAAAGGTGACGCAGCACCGCGTGGACGTGGGAGACGCGGCGAGCGTGAAGGCGTTCGCGGAAGAAGTGGCGGCACAGCACGGGCGGGCGTCGGTGGTGTTCAACAATGCAGGCGTGGCGCTGCTGGGAAATTTCGAGGAGCTTTCGCTGGAAGATTTCCGCTGGCTGATGGACGTGAATTTCTGGGGCGTGATTCACGGCGTGCATTTTTTTCTGCCGCTGCTGAAGGCGGAGAAACGAGCGCACATTGTGAACACCTCCAGCCTGCTGGGATTTGTGGGCGCGATCGGGCAGAGCGCGTACTGCGCGAGCAAGTTCGCGGTGCGGGGATTCAGCGAGTCGCTGCAGCACGAACTGGCCGGCACAAACGTTTTTGTGACGACCGTGCATCCGGGCTTTGTGCGGACTTCGATTGCGAATCAGGCGCGGCTGGGACAGAACGCGGGCGAGGGGCTACGTCAACAGAGCCTGAACCGCTTTCATCGCATCACGCGTACGGATCCGGAGCTGGCAGCGGCCAAGATCTTGCGCGCCGTGGAACGGCGCCGCTCGCGGGTGCTCATCGGCCCGGACGCGTATTTCGTGGAGATTTTGCAACGGCTGCGTCCCACTGGGTACTGGCCAACCCTTGCCAGGCAATTTGAAGACCCATCCGCCAAGAAAACTTAGCCTAGCAAAAGTCCGCGAGTCGAGGGGCCGCTGCGGCGCAGAAGGGAACCTGCTAGCGAAAGGAAGAAGGGCGGGCGGAGGCGGGGCGCTTCTTGGGAATGCCTTTGGGATGGCAGTCGAGGCATTTGACGAAGTGAATGTTGTGAGGGCTTTTGGTAGAGGCGAAAGTGGTATCCATCTTTTCGACATCGAGGCCGCAATTGGAGAGGCGCGGATGACAGGTGGAGCAGGACGCGCGAGTATGCTGGCCGTGTTTCTGGTGACACGCTAGACAACTGAGACCTTCATGGACGCCGACGGGCGTGCGGTCGTCGCCGGAATGCACTTCCATGCTAGCGAGGGGCGCGTGGCACTGGTAGCAAAGAGACTGGCGGGGATCGGGGCTGATCTTCACGGGCCTGCCGGAATCGAACATCACAGGCAGAGGAAGAAGAGCGACGGAGAAATTGACGCGTTCGCGGCGATCGAAGAAGCCGAGGGAAGGACGATAAAGTTCTTCGCGGCCAGCCGATTTGGTCTTGGAATCGTCATCCTCTTTCTGGAGCGGATCGCCGCTGCGGTGGAAGGCGTGGCAAGTGAGGCAAGGGATGACGGGCTGCTGAACGACGGAAGCTGGCAAGAGCCTCCAGGGACCTGCGGTATTTAACGGCGCGACGAGTTCGCGGATGCCGCCATCAAAGAACATGCCGTGGCAGCGGAGACAATCGTCCATCAAGAGGCGGCTGCGGTTGTGCTTGGGATCGAGGAAAACGGTTTCGTAGGTGATGCCGTGCGGGCCGTTCTGCCATTGCGCGGCTTCCTGCTGATGGCATTTCTGGCAGCGGCCGACCATGGCGTTGACGTCCAGAGTGCGCAGGCGGATGGGATCGCGGTACGCGCCGCGAATGTGCTGGACGAGGCGGCGGGCGTTTCCCAAGTGGAAGCCGGGATCGAAAGTGAGTATCTCGCCGTGGCATGCGCCGCAAGCGACAGCGCGGTGACTCGAGGTTTGCCAGGAAGAGTGTTCCGAACGGATTTCGTGGCACCGGGCGCAGGATTCTCCGGCGGAGTATTCGTAGTAGAGGCTGGCCGCGGGAAGGCCGAGAACGATCAGAATGCCGATGGCGAAAACCAGGAGAGCAACGCGGGAGTGGAGAAAAGCCATGGCTAGACTTTTCCTTTCCAGGATTGCACGAGGTGAGCGGAAGCGCGGTAGGCATTGGCGAGAATGGTGAGGACGGGATTGAAGCCGCCATTGGTGACGTGGACGCTGCCGTCAATCACGTAGAGGTTGTCGGTATCGTGTACGCGGCACCAGGAATCGACGACGGACGTTTTGGGATCATTGCCCATGCGGCAGGTGCCGGCCTGATGCTGGCCGCCGCTGATGCCGTTGCCGGGGAGATTGCGCCAAGTCTGGATGGCGCCGGCTTCCTTGAGCCAGGCCTCCGCCTTCTCTGCCATGACGCCGGCAATTTCCAAGGTATGCGGGTGCCGATAACCGGAGAGCTGCGCCACGGGCATGCCCCAAAAATCCCTGAGCGAGGGATCGAGTTGCACGCGGGAATCGAAGACGGGCATTTCCTGGGTGGGCCCCATGACTTTGATGGTGCGGCGGTAGGCTTTGCGCATGAAGTCCTTGTGCGCTTTGCCCCAACGGACGCCATTCGGCGGCATGTAGACGGCCTGATAGGGAAGACGAATGAATTCGTTGGCGAGCATGGCGCCACCGCGCAGGCCGGGATTGCCGTGGTTGTAATCGCAGATGGCGATGTTCGCGCCGGGACCGATATCGTCGTAGGTGTCGAAATCGAATAGACCAGTAGCGCCGGAATAGGCGTGGCCCTGAAGGTTGCGGCCGACCCAGTCGAAACGGTTGCCGAGGCCATTCGGAAAGAGTTTGCTTTTGGAATTGAGCAGAAGGCGCGCGGACTCGATGGCGGCAGCGGAGACGATGACTATATCCGCGGGTTGCTCCTGAAGACGGTCGTGCGCGTCGAAATAGGAAACGCCGGTGATTTTGCCCTGCTCGGTGGTGAGGATTTCCTTGACCATGCAGGCGAGACGCAAATCGCAAAGGCCGGTGGCAAGGGCGCGAGGAATGACGGTGTTCTGCGTGCCACACTTGGCGTCCACTTCACAGACGAAACCCACGCACCAGCGGCAACGCATGCAGGGAGGGCGGCCGTTGTAAGGAA
>Ga0187857_10003842_pt1 | contig 11746 bp, 15 predicted proteins | sample June2016WEW_8_10_FD_132984 | JGI IMG/M metagenome (GOLD analysis project Ga0187857, IMG submission 132984) | Peatland microbial communities from SPRUCE experiment site at the Marcell Experimental Forest, Minnesota, USA - June2016WEW_8_100 | ecosystem: Environmental > Terrestrial > Soil >...
CGGTTCTGATACGGTTTTTTGCCCTCATATTTTGTAGTTGGATATTAGAAAATTGTCAAGGATAGAGTATTATGAGCAGTAATGCATTGGTTGGAGCAGCAGGAGTACATTTTGTTGTTGGCGAACTCTCTCGGAGGGGTTGGATTGCTCTCCAACAATCAGGAACACAAAAGGAATAGATGTTTTAGCCGTTAAAGGAGACTGCACTGTTCAAATTCAAGTTAAAACAAGCAGCAAATGGAACATATGGATGCTGACAGAGAAGGCAGAGAATCTAAAAGCAAAAAATCTTTTTTACGTTTTTGTAAATCTCAGAGAGCACAATTCACCTGAATATTTTGTAATACCTTCCGAGATAGTTGTTGAATACGTTACTCGAACTTATTCGCAAATGCTGAAAGAGGGATGCTCAGCCTCAACCCCACGAAAATTGCCTAATCCTTATGGGAAAGACCTTTTGCTTGAAGAATTCAAAAACAAATGGGATTTTCTCGATTATTAGAACAATCGCAAGATGTAAAATTAGAGCATAATGAAATTACCTTCCATCTTCTTACTGTAGTCAATCTGTATTAAAGTGAAGTTTGTGTTGTCTACTTTTGGTGGTTTGGTCTTGTTACAATCGTGGAAGTAGAGCAAAATGTTCTTAATGTTGTCACTTGAGGAAAATCCTCTGCAATGGTCTGATAGTTTGTTTAGGGTAGTCTCAAGATTAGTTGAAAGAAGACACTGTTTTCCTGCTTGAATTTCAGGCAGCTTCTTTCCTGCAATGAAGTTGAGTCTATTGTCGTCTACAAACTCCTGCCATTTGCTTGAGTATTTCTTGTTCCAATGAGTGAGATACCAAGCGAATACTTTGTGCCTTGTTAGTTGTTCTTCTCTTAGGAGAAGTTTTTCTTTCCTATGCTTGCTCAAGTTGTCCCATTTGCTTTCTACCAAGTAGATATTCTCCCTTGAAGCTATTATTGCGTCAAATTCTCCAAATTCTGCACTGCCTTCTCCACCGCTTCTTCCAAAGCTTGGACGATAAAAAACAAGGCAATCTGACGTTGCGGTATGGTCTTTGAACTCTTCAAGTATTGTTCCTAACTGTTCTTTCATAGCCCAAAGCGTAAGTGCATCTTCACCATAGCCAAATATTCTTACCATTTTACATCAGATACATTCGTTATAGTATTTACCATTATCGTCTGTTCATAAGACTTGCTTTAAGCGTGACTTTTTGAATCTAACGTTTAGCTGTAATACACAAATGTTATAGCTAATTTTAACAAAAACTAATGAAGAGTGAGGAAAATGGTCAGGGTATATTTTGACCTTGAGACTTACCGTCCAAATAAAGAAGGAGCTTTCACAGAAGAAAGAGTAATCTCAGCAGGTCTGCTGATTGATGAAACTCCAAACTGCGAAGACAGCTTAAAAACAAACATTGAACCTATTTTATTGTTTGAATGGGATGGTCTCAACGAATGCGATATTGTAAGCAGAGTCCACAATAGAATAAAAGAAACTTTGGCAAATCATAGGTTCACAGTTGTAATCGGTTTCAATATTCTCAGATTTGACATTCCTCTAATGATTTGCCGTTGCTCACATCACTCAGTTGAGACACATGAAGTATTGTCAAAAATGTGGAATAACTGTTTTACAATCGACTATTTCCAACAGTTGTTGGTTGCTAATAAGAACTATTTCAAAGGGCTGAGCTGCAGCAAAGTTATTGAAATCTCAAGACAACTTGGGTTGAAACCACCAAGTTACACTGCAAGTGGAGGGTCTGTTAAAGATTCCTATGACCAAGGCAAATACAATGAAATTGAAGAACACCTGAAGGAAGACCTGAGAATAGTTCGTTGGTTAGACCTTTACGGAGCAAAAAGACTGATTGAAATGAGTGTCAAGCAAGGAAAACCTATGTTTCAGGAATAGCTTAAATCAATAGGTCTCAGAGAAGATGAAGAAAGAGAACCTTGAACATGATTTCATAAAGGCAAGACAGAGGAAAATGTCATCTACCTATTCAAATGCCAAGCCCTCTGAAGTGACAGAGGTCTATTGGATTTATGCAATAAGAAAAAAGGGAGAATACCCAAAGTCAACAATGAATAGTGGAAAATGGCTCATTTTTGTGGATAAAAGAGATGTTGACAGGGTTTGGAACACGATTAGGAAAGCAACTGAAGATGGTTTGCTTGGAGACAGCTCAAAAGTTGCAACGGCAAAACCTAATCCACATGCTACTGACCAAGACAAGAAAGTCATCTGTGTTTACACATATGATTGGACTGATGAAAAAGATATCAAGAGAGTTAGAGAGGAACTTAGAAAACTCAGCATAACCAATAGGATTCCCTATAAAACTGATGAGGACACGCTACTAGGGAAATATCAAGTAATGGGTCATAAAAAAATTAGTAAATATTATGAGTGAAAAACTATGCAGGTTTTGGCTTTCAGCGATTTACATGGAGATGCGTCAACTCTCAAACTACTGAAGGACAGCATTCTAAGCGAAGAGTTTGACTATATGCTTGTTGCAGGAGACTTAACCAATGCAGACCTTGTGTCAACAAGTGAAACAATTCGTCAGGTCAATGAAGTATTTTCCATAATGGAGAGTTTCAAGATTCCATACTATTACGTTTGGGGACTGCCAAATAGGGAACAAAAACTTGTTTCACTAATCGATATTATTGAAAACCCTGACCATTATGAAGTAAGTGAAGGGGCAGTTAGCAGAGTTCACAGAGGAATGGAAGAGGAAGAACAGGCAGCATTTGTTTTTCATAGAAAATCATTTGAGGGGAATCGGACAGTTTTCCCAACATTTATTCCAAAGAATGATTGGGAATCTCTCAAAGAGATGACACGCTTCGTTGCTTCATTACATTATGGCAGACTTTTGAAAGAACAAGAAAGGGTCAAACTTGGAGACTATTGGCTAACTTCATCTGAGGAAAATCTGCCTGAACATGCAATCCTGCTTAAACATCACTACAGGAAACTAACTTCAAAAGCCCTAATACAGTTGGATGGTCATCTGCATTTTGGACAGTATGTTTTAAACTACTTGAACTTGGGTTTTATCTATAGAGATGCGGTTCATGGTGCTTCTCCTATGGTTGGCTGTTATTGGAAGCTGAATCTGAATGGCTCAAACGTAAATGTTTCCTTCAAGAATTTAGGTGGAAAGCTGAAAGAATATAATTGTCCAAATCACCCTCAAGAGGGGAAATTTTACATTCCAATATATTGGAAGAAATGTCCAATTTGCTATGAGCCAAAAGAAGCAATTATGAGATAAGAGAGAAGCGTTTACTTAGCAATTTAGCTTTTATCTTGTTGTCTACTTTTATGATAAAAAAATCTTTGGAAAGGGGAGTTAAGGGTTGTGCTCTTTCAAACGCGATAGGTTTTCGGGGAGGTAACCCTAAACCTCTACACAACCCCTAACCAAAAACAAGTAAGAACTGATAAATATAATAATTTTATCCAAAAAAGGTTCAGTTAACTTTTCGTTCTTCCCTCAGGTTTGTTGTTGCGTTCATATCTCATTTCTCTAAATAATGTGAATGACTAAGGCATAGCAAACTAAGGTTAAGCTACAAGATAAGAAAAATAGTATTACCTTTAGCAGATGCTCTTTTGTTTTAAGAATCATTATTTCTCCTTTTTCGATATTATTGGAATGAGTTTGATTTTACTACTCTGATATAGAGGATGAATTGACTGTTGATTTTTTGTTTTCCCAAGGCATAATAACTGTTTATCTGGTAGTGTGGAATAAAGAAGGTCAATAACTTCTTCTCCTCTATTGTTTAAGCTACCACGGGAACCCCAAGCAGCTACAATGAGCTGTGAATCCTTACATTTTTCAACAATGTAAGTGTTGTTATCTTTGCCTATAGGTTCAGGGCAGATTGAGAGGTTGCTTGGATTAGTGGAACGGTATGCAAAAATGTTCAACATACACAATGAACCGCACCCTTCTCTTCTGGCGAATTCGATGCATCTTCGGGTTGTTGGGTTATCATATTGTTCTGTAGCTGTTGAAGGATTTAAGCCGATGAAGGTTGCTCTGGGCAGTTTCTTGTTCCAAGTTCTGATTAGGTAGTATCTATATTTATGATCTTCACTGAATTTTGCTTCGGAAGTAAGAATATCAGTTTGTAGTTTCATGAGTTTCAGCGCATGCGCCAGCTTAGCACGCACTCGACTCTATGGCAGTCAAGAGCTTAAATGCTCTTCGTCGTTAGAAAGTGTTAAAAATAAACGAGAACCAATAGTTAATCAAATTGAGTGCTTAGTTAATGGGTCGATTAGAGTATTGTCCATTAGTTGGTTCAGGCGGTTGTACTAAACGCGATAGCGAAATAATTTTTCAGAAGAACACATTCTTCCTAGCTGAACCGTTTAAGCCTGAAAAAGACCGCGAAAGAAGAGAAATAGTAATTGGAATTGCAATTAAGGAAACTCTTAAAGAAAATTTTAGTGAATCAAGCCTAATATTTGCGGATAAGGAACCTACAGATTTAGCGATTTTTTGTGAAATTTGCCAAAAGATTCAGTCATGTGAATTTGGTATCGTGGAATTAAGTGGTATGAATCCCAATGTGCTGTTAGAATTTGGTATGATGATTGCTTTTGGTAAGCCAATTTTTGTCATTGTCAAAAAGAAAGAAGAAGAAGAAATCAAACCAAAAATACCATCTGACATTATTTGGAAAAGAGCAATTCCTTATGAAGAGTTCGCAGACTTAATAAAAGAACTAAAGTCTCCGCTTGAGGCTCGTCAAAATTTAAAGTTCAAGCCATCAATAGAGAAAGTTGACCTAAAAGAACCGCTCGATAAAAACTACAAATCAATTGGGAAATGGTTTAAAGAAGTTGGCAAAAAAGGTCTAGGTGGAAAAAATATAGATGAACAAAAACAGAGTTTGACCTATGTTATTTCTCAATACAGTCAGTTTGTGAAAATGAATCCTGACGAAATAATACAAGATGCAGAAAATGAAAAAATGCGATCAGGGGGAGCCGTTAAATCACACGAAGATATGTTGGAGAAATTCTTGTGTTCTCTAAAGAGCCAGTCCTCAGCTCACCTTTATTGGTCTTATATTAAGGGAGGATTTTACGGACATAATGGAATACGACTTGATATTGACAGACCAAAGTATAAGCCAAAGCACAGTTACGACCAGCTTACGACTGAACAATTAAGAAAAATAAGTGATGTTGCTACTCTTCGAAGCAGAAGTTGGATACTAGTTGACAGCTACATTGGCTTAGATGTTGGGCAACTTAGGCTTCTTAAAGTTGAAGATTTCCATATTGAAAAATGGACTGAAACGAGAAAAATCTATCCAGTTACTATTCGTAAGGAAGTCAGTGGAACATTTGAGTATACAACATTCATAGGCTTAGACGCCAAAACTGCGTTGGAAGAATATTTTAAGACAATACCACATAGTCAACAAGACCTTGTTTGGAATATGATTCGTCAAACATTCCAAAGTGAATTTGATAGGGAGAGAGATCGCGCTGGGTTAGGTGCAAAGATTGAATCTAATCGAATGGAACAAGTTAATGGAATGCCGAAAAATTTTGCAACAATAACTACTAAAGCTATAGGAAAAAGATTGAAAGACACTCTCGAAGAATCAATTCCTTTGCCTAATTGGAATATAGTTGACTATTTGTTAGGTCGCATACGAGAAGGCGTAAAGATGAGCACGCCTTTACCAGAGGAAATTGAAAATGCATATTCGCAAATACTTCCGAAGCTCATAGTTTACGAAGGACAAATTCCACCTATTATAATTAGGTCGAGCGGAAGGAAACCATCAAGCAAAAAAAATAAAAAAACAGTTCAACCTGCCTTAATCTAATTTTTCGCCACACATAGGACAATCTATAGGGAATTTACTTTGAATATCAATCAACTTTATTGAACATAGGTGGCAAAGGTAAATTTGGCATTCAGGACAGTGCTTAAAGCCTCCTCCAATTATTTTGCCGCAAGAATCGCAAGGTCGAGTTAAATCAATCATTACTATCCTAAAATGTAAATCTATCTTGGTAGGTGAGGATGATATTCAAAATGGCATCATATTCTTTCCTTGTTTCTTCTTCCGTTTGAAAACCAGCATAAGATACATTCCATGCGACTATGACTTGACCATCTTTCACCATGTATGTTGTTGGTAAGGCAGTTAGCCTTTTCAAGGTATAGATGTCATTGGAAAAGAAAATTTTCAGGGTCAGGTCTGCCAAGATACCTGTCAGAGGAAATGCGCCAACTGAGATGTTCCAGAGCTTAGGGTCTGCGAAGAATGTGAAAAATCTGGTTTTGAAAATGGCAAGTGCTGTGTTCATCTTCTCACAAGCAGATTTGTAATCTTTGGCATCGATGAATTCAGAGGCTTTCATCATATGCTCTCTAATTTCTTTGTCGATAATTAAGTCCTCAAACTTCAGGCTTTCATAGTCCTTTTGAAAATAGTTTTGGCAACTCCATTTCAAGAAATCCTCAACTATTTTCACATAAAATTCAACGTCGTCACTACTTGGTATCAAATTTAGGTGTTCAGCATTGTTTCTTATCTTGTTGAGTTCTAAAAGACGATTATAGTATTGCGTGGGTTGTTTTTCATTAACCTTTTTAATGATTTCCTCAAAACCGATTTTGTGCAAAGCATCACTGAAAGTCATATCTTTGGCTCGTTCTCGTATTACTTGTTCTACTACGTAATGGCTATTATGAATAGCAAGAAACAAATCTAATCTTGATTTATTCTTTGAATGGGAAACCCCATGCTGATAAATTAACCTCATATTAAGAAGGAAAGGCGTAATTTCTTGTTTGGTTAATTTTTTTTCCGCGTCCTCTTTTGCTGTTGCTTCGAGAGGTTTGTCTTTGTTGTTGTTTTCCATGTTTAGGCTATCTCTATGCTATGCAGATTTAAGACTTATCTTTATGAAAACTTGAACCCGAATAGTTTAAGGAATTACGTTTTCCACCGCATTAGCACGCTCGTCAGTATTAGAAATGATAAAAATCCTTCTAGAATTGCACTAACGCAGTTGTTTGTAATAATCGAAAAAATCAAATAGGAGTAGCAATGAAAAGGGAACTTAGTTGATCGGTAATGGGGTTATTCTCTGACTGTAAACAAATGGTCAAATATTCAGGTCTTCAAGTTGAAATAGCAACCATTGAGGGTCCAGTTAAACTTCCTGTCAAAATTCGAGGTATAGCATTGAAACAGGAATTGGTCCAAACTGCTGGCACAATACTGAAAATTCTGGATTGGTTGCAGTTTTCAACATGTAAACGGATAGAAACCTTGCAAAAAATGAACGACATACCTCAAGAAAAAATTTTGGATCTAATTCTTCAACAAGACGAAGATGCGCATATGATAGCAAATTTGGCTATTCTATTAATTGCTTCGCCTAAATCAGCAGAGACTTTTGAAAAGGTATTGTCCGACTGGATAGCAGCAGCGTTTCCACGTGCTAAAAGAATGCATGTTGTGCCTCCAGAATCCAAACCATCACGAGAATTGTTAGAAATGGAAAGAGAAAACGATTCCATTGAAAAAGAATTGTTAGACCTAAAATCCAGAGAAAGAGAACTTCAAGAACACAAACGCCACTTAGAGAAAAATATTGCCCTCAGAAAGGAAACAGTATTTTTTGAATACGGATATAACACAATCTCACCCGCTTACTTCAATCGGGAGCTAAGCATAGAAACTGATCTAACGAACCAGCTTTCAAAGGCTATGACAGCTTTCCCCTATCTTTCCGAAGCCCTGAAGAAGGAGAAACCATTCGAAATCAGAGAGAGCCTAAAGTATTTACAAACGGAAACGTAACTTGTTTGATTTATTAGAAGCACTAGCTAAATTGAAGAGAAAAGACCAAAACTTGAAACCAATAACCTCTCGTTTAGTTAGGAGGTTTTTCAACTTTATTGTCGGGACTTTTGGAGTTGTGCCATGTGCAATGTTTGCAGGTTTTTTCATCGTGGTTATGAAATAGAACCTGAAATACTTTCGCCTTTTCAAAATCTACACCATGATTGCACTCTTCGCAAAGGAATCCATTCCCTTTTGCAATTGTGCGATACGGACTTGTGTCTTCGGCTTCTTCGATGAAGTCGTCACCAGTAGAAGTAATGTCCTCAGTGGATTCACAGTTTTTGCACATACCGTCTCCACCTGCAAAAGCTTCATCTTGATATATACTTAAGTAGCCTCCATAGACTGAACAATGGGCGACATCCAGGTTTTCAAAATCTTGGATTTCTTCACTATCGCAAAAAGGGCAATGACCTTCAGAGTACTTTTTCCAATAATAGTCAAATGGATACTCGAGTTTCATGTTCTAACCCTTTAGCTTTTATGCCAAAATGGCTCCTTTAATCTTTTCGGAAGCGCGCTTTTTCATGGTCTGGGTAATAATAGCCGTAACGAGTTTTTAGCTACCAAACTATCAATTATCGCTAAAGTATTTTGCTCTATGTATTTTTTTTTATTCAGAAATGATAGAACAAATAAATCTTAAGTTAAAAGTATCTTAGATTAAGCATGGTTCAAATTGTTTAACAACAGCTTCAACAACGGTGATAAAATCATTTATTGTCTCAATCAATGACGCACCTTCTATTAACCCTGCCTCGTTGATTACTACATCGCATCGGAACAAGTCAGGAATTACTTGGGCATGAACTTTATCAATAAAGAGTTCTTTACCTTTTTCTAAAGGATATAGATTGTCTGCGGTTTTAAAAAATAGGTTTATTTTAGGCATTGGTTTCCCAAGGACTTTCTGAACCTGCGGCGCAGAAATAGTGGTCATGTACTTACCAATATTGATGCTGCGAAAAACGGAACCAACAGTGACTAGCAAACGATGTTTATCTATATTGTTAAGCTTGTTAAGAATCCAGAGCTTCTCATCCTTTCCTCCTTTATACGGCTGGATTGAGTTGAATGCTGTTATTGCGTCCGCCCTCATGTAAGTTAATTTTCGTAAACGATTGCCGTATTTTGTTGCGTCATCTGCGATTGGGAAATATACTTTCTCATCGTTTACCCTCCCGCTAGTCCCGATGAGGTATAATTGCCAAGCTAAGTGGTCAAGCGCACTTCTCAGATTTTGGATGACGTCACCAGCTATTGTTGCAATATGTGTGGGGACTGGTTCAACTTTCGTTAAGTAGTAAATCAACCCACGGTTTGGTTCACGTCTAGTCATTACTTGATATGGCTGTGTGGCATAAAAAGCACCAATTTTATTATTAAGTTCTGTAAAATGCTCTCTTCCACGTTGAATTTTAACTTGAATCTGCGCAAGCTTTGTAGCAGCACTCATATCTTGGTCACTATGTCATATTGCCAATTAACTTGTTAAGCTTTTAGGCAATTAACAGTATCAGTTTTTTCAAACGTTACTTATTTCTGAATTTTTGCTCTCAAAATCGCTTATCCTTACTATCTTTAGGCTATTCTACGCTATTGCAGATTTAAGATTTCTGTAGTCTAGAATTCTTCAGAACTTCTTTTCACATTGGTTAGAATCTGTTGACTATCTACAATTCTGAGCCTACCTTCCACAATGACTGTTTCATCTACAGTGAATGCTTGCCGCTCCAAATCTTCCTTTTTCTTAAACTTCAGACGATATATTTTGCCTTTTGTTGGATAAAGTGTAACTTCGTAATAATCCGATAATGGTGAGTTTGTGGGAACATAATCAAATATTGCATGTATTTTCCCTTTGACTTTTACTTCTCTCGGTTTTCCTTCAATGGCAGACCAGTTCATAATTATCCCAAAAGTAAAGTGGTTTGCCTCTGAGATATACATGACTATTCAAGCTTTTCACCACACATGGGACATTCAAGTGGAAGCTTCTTTTGAAGGTACATTAATTCAAGAGTACATGGGAAGCAGAAATGGATGTTGCATTTTGGACAGCACTTGCCTCCTCCACCCATAGGTTCTCTTCCGCAGGCATCGCAAGGTATGAATAAATCAAGCATGGTAAGGCATTTTGTTCAAACGTTTCTTGCAGTTGAAAGCAACCAAAGCATAAGCATAAAGTGAAAGATAAGGTTAAAGTATCACGCACTTAACAAATACTGAAACAAGATTTGAGTTGAAAATGAAGACTTTACTGATTTTAGTCTCTTATCATCACAAGAACACCCAGAAAATAGCTGATGTGTTCGCAAAAATCCTTGAAGCACAAATAAAGACGCCACAGCAAACTGACCCCGCAGAGTTGCAGCAGTACGACCTCGTAGGATTCGGCTCAGGAATATACTTTGGAAAACACCATAAAGAACTCCTTGCCCTCATCAACAAGCTTCCACTAGCAGTTAACAAGAAAGCATTCATTTTCTCAACAAGTGGGGACACAAGAAGTGGCGCCAAACTTCACTTGGCTCTTAAGGAAAAGCTTGAGTCTAAAGGATATATTATTGTGGGCGAATTTAACTGCGCAGGATTTGATACTTTTGGACTGCTTAAACTGGTTGGGGGACTGAGGAAGGGCAAACCTGATGCTGAAGACCTTACACATGCTGAAGACTTCGCTGAGAAGCTGAAAGTTTAAACTTTGTTTAAAAAAGAGAGGAATTGCGGGTGACATCTCCACTTGGGCAAGGGTTCAAATCAATCCTAAGCTTTCCAATTTATTTTTAATTGGATCCCTGAAAGAATTTAAACTGAAATCTAAACGAATACCTCTGCAGAGAAAAATCTTAATCTAATCTTCTCATTCGGGAATGTCTAATTTGTGGTGCTAAAGCTAATAAGAAACATGAGGTCGTCTTTCTGACTAGTTATTTCAAGTTTTGTTACTTGATCGATGTTTACCAATTCAGTCGAAATCTTATTCCTAAGCCATCTAGAAAGAGAGTAATTGACCATCTCATCGTCTTCATACAGTATTACCCCTTTTCTCAATAGTATTTTCAATTCTGAAATTTCTTTAGATCCTGTTTGTTGTTGTATATTCAAAAATTTTGCCATTGTCTTAGCCAATTTTTGTGTATCTATTGCCTTAATTTTAGTTTTTGACAAAAAGGAACTAAAATCAACCTTAATTAGCCTATCTTTTTTGATTTTCTCTATCTTCTTCTCCTTCGAATGTCTGTAGCTCTTCCATTTATCTATTGTCAATATAGGCAAACGTTGGTCTAACATATACAATCTATTTTCAATCATTATCCCAGTTGCTACGTGACTCGGGGCATGAGCAAAATAGAGGTCATCATTAGGATAAATATTTAGAAGTAGACATGCAGTTAGTTTTGCATAATCTCGGCAAACGCCAAGCTTATTCTTGAGTAGCAGATTTATTGGGATGCTTCGATTTAGTGCTTCTAATCCTTCTTTTAGTGGTATTTTCCGATTAGAATGAATAATTAATATTATAATTGTTAAAGTTAAGATAGTGCCCGTTATCAGAATAGCGATAGGTATCCAAAGTAACCAAAACACAATAACAAGAGTACTATTTAGAGCCATAAAAGGCGCTGAAGCAACAATTATACGAGGAGCGACGAAAACCCCATAAACAATTAGTGAAACAAAAAAAGGAAAAAATATCGTTGAAAGTGGATGTCTCTCTGTCCAGAAGGTTATGTTTCTATCCTGCCATTCTAAAATGTTTGTTAACGTTTCTTCATGAGACTGCCCTTTAAGTCTATTTGCCAAACTTTTTACAGCAC
>Ga0187857_10003859_pt1 | contig 11715 bp, 10 predicted proteins | sample June2016WEW_8_10_FD_132984 | JGI IMG/M metagenome (GOLD analysis project Ga0187857, IMG submission 132984) | Peatland microbial communities from SPRUCE experiment site at the Marcell Experimental Forest, Minnesota, USA - June2016WEW_8_100 | ecosystem: Environmental > Terrestrial > Soil >...
GCGCATGAAGCTGGCGAAATTGCTGGCAGAGAAGGCGCTGGTAGTGGATGTGGGCGCGAGCGAGGACGATGAACAGCGGATCGCGGCGGCGGTGGGATTGGCGAAAGCGCTGGCGAAAGAGCAAGGCATAGAGTTTGAGACGGGCGCGGCGGAGGACCTGGCGGAGTTTGTGAGCGGAGACCTGATGCGGCTGAAGACGGAGGTGGACAAGCTGGGGACGTACGCAGGGGAACGCAAGTTGGTGAGGCGGGAGGACGTGGCGGCGCTGGTCATTTCGGAAAAAACCACAACGATTTGGGCAGTCGCGGACCTGCTGGCGATGCGTCAGCCGAAAAAGGCGCTGGAGTTTCTGGAGCGCTTGCTGCGTGAGGGCGAAGAGCCGCCGATGATGGTGGGAGCAATGGCGTGGATGTACCGCAAGCTGATTGAGGCGAGTGAATTGCCCGGGGCGACGAACGGATGGCAGGCGGCGCGGGCGTTGGGTATGCGCCCGGAGCAGGCGGAGATTGCCCTACAAAGCGCGCGGAAGACCTCGCGCGAACGCCTGCTGGACGGACTGAATGCGCTGCAGAAGGCGGACGACCGGCTGAAAAGCGGGGGCGATGAGCGCGTGGTGCTGGAGTTTTTGGTGTGGCGATTGAGCGGTGGCGCGGCGGCGAGCAGCGCGGATTAAATCAAATATAGACAAGCCAGTTGTGGGTGTCGGGTTCGCGGCCGGTCTGGATGGCGACGAGCTTTGTGCGGAGGCGCGTGGCGAGGGAATCGGGCGCGCCGGTGGCGATTGCAAGATCGCGGCCCTGATAGCCGATGCAGGCAATGGGCGCGATGATGGCGGCGGTGCCGATACCGAAGGCTTCCTGGAGCGTGCCAGCGGTGTGGGCGGCGACGACTTCGTCGACGGGGATGGCGCGCTCTTCCACGGGGAAATTCATATCGCGCAAAAGCGTGAGCACGGAATCACGGGTCACACCGGGAAGAATGGTGCCGGAAAGAGGCGGCGTGACGGCTACGCCCTTGATCACGAACATGATGTTCATCACGCCGGACTCTTCGATGTAACGGCGTTCCTTGCCATCCAGCCACATCACATTGTGATAGCCCTTGGCCTGAGCTAGTTTTGCGGCGAGGAGGCCGCCGGCGTAGTTGCCTGCGGATTTGGCGTCACCCGTCCCGCCGGGAAAGGCGCGCACGTAGGTTTCTTCCGCCAGCAGGCGGATGGGCTGCGAGAAATAGGGGCCGCCGGGTGAAGTGAAGATCACGAAGCGATAGCGATTCGCGGCGTGCACCATCAGGCTGTCGTCCGTGCCGAAGTAAACGGGGCGGATGTAGAGCGAGCCGCCGTCGCGGTGCGGCACCCATTCGCGGTCGGTGCGAAGCAGTTCAAGCAGGCCTTCCCGGAAGACGGGCTCAGGGAGTTCCGGCATGGCCAGGCGCGCGGCGGTGCGATTCAGGCGCGCATGATTGGCGAGCGGGCGAAAGACGGCGACGCGGCCGTCGGCAGTGCGATGGGCTTTGAAGCCCTCAAAGAGTGCCTGGCCGTAGTGGAATGCGGTGAGAGCGGGCGAGAAAGACATCGGGCCGAAGGGCACGATGCGCGCGTCGTGCCACTCGCCGTCGTGCCAATCGGCAACGAACATGTGGTCGCTATAGTTGGTGCCGAAGGGAGATTTCTCGCGGAGATCTTCCGTGAGGCGGGAATGCGCGGTGCGCGTGATGGGGATGGCGGTGGTCATGATGGAGACGAATGTACGCGGAAGGGCGCGGGCAGGGAAGATACAAATTGGCAGGGGAGGCGGGAGGAGTTGGGATTGTGCCGCGATCCCTCCACTGCGCGGCCCGACGCGCCAAACTGCGGCGCGAAAGAAAATGTCGGGCCGCTTCGGTCGGGATGACAAGGTAAAGAAAGGCCCGACGCGCCAAAATGCAGCGGTAAGCGGGACGACAAGTCTGGGTAAGCTGGAAGACGAATAGGGCAGAGGATCGCAGAGTGGGGAACCCAAGACCCAGGCTCACACTCCGTGCCTGGGGCACCCGGCTACTTGGCGGCCTTGGCTTTGACCTGGTTGTAGGCGAGGGTGAGCCGGGACTTGTAACGATTGGCGGTGTTCTCGTGGAGCACGCCCTTGCTGATGGCTTGATCGATTGCGGAGACCGTGGGCTGCAGCAGATTGGCGGCCGCGGTGGCGTCTCCGGCGGTGAGCGCGATGCGCAGGCGCTTCATCATTGTGCGGACGCGCGTGCGGTTGGCGCGGTTCACTTCGGCGCGTTGATTAGATTGTGCCGCGCGCTTCAGAACGGACTTCTTCTTTTTCTTAACTTTGGTAGGCTGACCTTGGGCCATCTATCGCTCCTTGGACGTTATGCTCAAACTTCTAGTGTGAAGCGGGAACAATGCCTTTGTCAAACGATCCAAAAACGCTTTCGCAGGCGCCGCATCCGCTGAACCCGGCGCGGACCGGCATGATTCCGGCGATATCCTCGCAGGGCACCGCATCCGCGGCACAGCGGGAAAAGCTGTGCCTGCTGATCAATTCGCGAAACCCGATCATCACCGTGGAGACGAGCGAAGAACAGCGCTTCCTGGAAGTGCTTGCCGCGACGGCGCAGGAGCTGAATGTGCCGCTGTACGTCTGGAGCGTGACGGAGGGGCTGGGAAAGGCAGGGGGCGCGGCGCTCTACAACTCGGACCAGCCGGAGCAGGCGCTGGCCAACATCGCCACGATTCAAGGCGACGCGATTTTTCTGTTGAAGGATTTTGCGCGCTATTGCGACAACGACCGCATCAGCCGGAGGCTGCGCGACTTGGCCGACGGGTTCCGCACGGCGCGGAGGTGCATGGTATTGCTGGCCGCGTCGATTCAGTTGCCGCCCGAAGTGGCGGCGGATGCCGCGCCCTACGAGTTGGGGTTGCCGGGGGCGGAGGAATTGCTGCCGGGCGTGAGATTCGTGTTGGCGGAAATCACTCGCGATCATGCGTTGCCCGTGACACTCGATATGGCGGGCATCGGACAACTGGCGAAAAACCTGGTGGGTTTGCCGGAAGAGGAAGCGCTGCGGGTATTGCGGAAGTGCGTCATGGCGCGGAACAAGGTCGACGCGGGGCTGCTGGATGATGTGCTGGAAGCGAAGCGCCAGGCTTTGCGCACGGAGGGGCTGCTGGAAACGGTGAAGCGCGACACTTCGTTCAGCGATGTGGCGGGGCTGCAGGGATTGCGCGATTGGATCGGCAAGCGCAAGAGCGCGCTGACGCCGGAGGGCCAGCGTTTTGGGTTGGTGCCGCCGAAGGGCGTGCTCATCACGGGAGTGCAAGGCTGCGGGAAGAGCCTGGCGGCGCGGGCCGTGGCGGGAGAGTGGGGCTACGAACTGGCACGTCTGGATGCCGGGGCGCTATACGACAAGTTCGTGGGCGAAAGCGAGAAGCGTCTGAAGAAGGCGCTGGACCTGGCGCAGAAACTTGCTCCGGTGGTGCTGTGGATTGATGAGATTGAGAAGGCCTTCGCCTCCGCGGGGTCGAGCGGGGACGCGGACGCGGGACTCTCGCAGCGGCTGCTGGCCACGCTGTTGACGTGGATGCAAGACCGCGAGAGCGGCGTGTTTCTGGCGGCGACCTCCAACAACATCACGATTCTGCCGCCGGAAATGCTGCGCAAGGGGCGCTTCGACGAGATCTTTTTTGTGGATTTGCCGAATGCGGAGGTGCGGGCGGCGCTGTTCAATTTGCACCTGAAGAAGCGCGGACGCGACGCCGCGGGTTTTGACGTGAACAAGCTGGCTGCGGCGAGCGACGGATTTTCCGGGGCGGAGATTGAGCAGGCAATCGTGGCGGGGTTGTATACCGCGTTTAACCGCAAGCAGCAGCTATCGACGGATGTACTGCTGGAGGAGATTCACGCGACACAGCCGCTCAGCGTGACGCGGGCGGAGGAGATTACCGCGATTCGAGAGTGGGCGAGGAGCCGGGCGGTGCCGGCGGATTGAGGGCGGAGAAGGAAAGAGGCAAAGAAGCAAAGACAACGCAGGGACGCAGAGTTCGCTGAGACACGCAGAGAAGAGCGGAAGGGGAAAACCCAAGAGCACAGACAGGAGTGTCTGTGCCGCAGAGTGCGCGGAAAAGAGAGAAGCGACAGAGGGATCCCTCCACTCCGGCCGCAAACGGCGCGGGCCCCCGGTCGGGATGACAGTGTGGGCGATGCCGCAAACGGCACAGCAAAATGGATCCGACCACGGCGTTGGAGTTGCGCCACGATCCCTCCACTGCGCGGCCCGACGCGCCAAAATGCGGCGCAGAAGAAAAAGTCGGGCCGCTCCGGTCGGGATGACAGGATTAGGCGACGCGCCAAAATGCGGGGCGAGAGGCGCGGGCTACTTGTGCGCTTCGAAGGAGAGCGGGAAATCGAAGACGAGGTCGCCGATGGGAACACGCAGAGAGAGTTCGCGGGCGTTAGCGTCGCGGGCAAACCAAATGACTCCCGCAGTTTTCTGCTGGGGCGCGAGTGACCCGGCATTCAGAGCAAGAACGAGCGGATCGGCGGAATCTTCAAGCACGGGGGGCTTGTTTGCTGAAGCCACGACGTAACGCGGGCTCAGATAGTCGGGCGCAGCATTGGAGCGGTAGGCCAAGTTTTGCGGCGCAGCGGGGCTAACCTCGCGGAACACCACGGCGCTGGGAGAGGGCTGGGCGCTGGCCATCGTCCAGAGAGATTGATGGTTCACGGCGTGGGCGATCTTGGCGGGGCTCTGCGCGGGCAGAGGACGCAAGTTGGGCTGCAATTCATCCAGAGTGATCAGCGCGGGCAGCACATCCAGATTCGCTCCGGTCTGGTTGAAGATGGCAATGGAGGCGCGGAGTTTCCAGCCGGTGTCCTGGAGCAAGACTTGAACAGTGACGCCGTTGGCGGTGAGCGATTCAACGAGGCGGCCCTGGCTGAGGAAGTGATCACATCCGGGTGCGGCGGCGTTCCAGCGGGCGATACCATTGACCGCGGCAGCCACCACCGGATGGGTCGGCGCGGCGGATTTGGCGGGACTCTTGCCCATGAACAGGTACATGCGCGCGACGTAGCCTTCCTTGCCGTCACTGGAGCGCACGAGCGCGGTGTAGCCCTCGTTGTCGGCAAGCACAGCCACGTCCCCGCCGCAAGTGAGGTTGGCGACAAGGCGCAGGGGGAGCGCCTGTTCGGCGTCCGCGGTCATGGGCACGCTGGGCATGCCGGGGCAACTGACAAGAGCGTGCGGTGGCGGAGCGGCGAGCGCCAAATTGTCTTCCTCCGCGGCCATCGCGGGGAGAGTCAGCAGCAGAGCCGCCGAGCCGAGCAAAATGTGTTTTGCTGCGGATACGAACATGGCCTTGGCCTCCCTCATGAGATGCACACTTTCGTTTTCCACGCTGCAAGATGAGTTTTCTCTCAGGCGCTGTGTTCGTCCATAGCTCTGGCGTACCAAAGGACAGGTAATCAGGGCGCAACTGTACTCCGCACGCGATGTGATAGAAAAGGACAGGAGGAAGTAGGAAAAGCGAAATGCGGCAGGACTCCCGCCAGAACGCGGCGGGCGGGCAGAAGGCGGCCGCGCAAAAGCAAGAGAAACCCAAGAACCGACCTGAAGGTCGGCCACTACATGAAGTTAAGACTGAGCGCGGCGCGCGGTTGATGGAACGGGGGCTTGTTACTTGCGTGTAACTTGACCGGGGGGCGGGGGTGCGCTACGTTGAATGGAGTTTCTCCGTGATTGGGCTGCGACGCGGCCTGAACTTTTCAGGAGGACTCCCATCGGGCAGGCGTTTCGCACGGCAGAGCAACCTTCCAAGTGGATGAGACGCACGATACACATTACCGGGAAAATTGAACCCTTCTTTGGCACTCTGGACGAAAATATCCGGCTGCTGGAGGACTCGCTGCAGGTGCGCACGAATCTGCACGACACGCGATTGACGGTGGAAGGCGAGCAGGACAGCGTGGACCAGGCGGTGCGGATCGTGGAGGAGTACAACCACCTGACGCGGCACGGGAGAGTGCTTTCGAGCGCGGAGGTGAAGTCGCTGATGCGCGTGGCCACGGAAGAGCCGCATGAATCGCCGCGCGGCATGTTCGAGCACGGGCGCACGCGTTCGTTCGGGAAGAAGACCGTCACGCCGAAAACCGCGGGCCAGAAGCGGTACATGGAAGAGATCGAAACGCACGACATGACGTTCGGGTTCGGGCCGGGGGGCACGGGGAAAACCTACCTGGCGGTGGCGATGGCGGTGAGCGCGCTGCTGACCAAGCAGGTGAACCGCATCATCCTGGCGCGGCCGGCGGTGGAAGCAGGCGAGCGGCTGGGCTTCCTGCCGGGCACGCTGCAGCAGAAAATCGATCCGTACATGCGGCCGCTGTACGACGCGCTGTACGACATGCTGGATGCGGACAAGTTGGAGCGATTTCTGGAGAAGGGCATCATTGAGGTGGCGCCGCTGGCGTTCATGCGCGGGCGCACGTTGAATGATTCGTTCGTGATATTGGACGAGGCGCAGAACACCACCAGCGAGCAGATGAAGATGTTCCTGACGCGGCTGGGCTTCAACTCCAAGGCGGTGATTACCGGCGACGTGACGCAGATTGATTTGCCGGCGGGGAAGAAGTCCGGGCTGGTGGAGGCGATGGAAATTTGCGGGCGCATACCGGGGATCAGCGTGGTGCAGTTTGGGGAGAAGGATGTGGTGCGGCACAATTTGGTGCAGCAGATCATCCGGGCGTACGAGGAATTTGACGGCTCGAATCCGCAGCGGGCGGGGAATGGGAAGGCCCCGGTCCCGCCGAGGGATCCGGAAAAAACCGGGCAAGCAGATCGTTGATTGGGATGAAACTGAATCGACGCGACCCCAGAGCCCCAAGGGCGGAGCGCGACGTTGCCGCAATTGAGAATCACCAGCGCGTGGTCCACGTGCGGGTGCGGCCCCTGGAATTATTTCTTCAACGCGTAAAGGATGAACTGGGCCTGCGGGGCGATTGCGTGGCCGTGCGCTTGATCCGGGATGCAGAGATGGCCCGGCTGAACGGAACGTATCGCGGAAAGAAGCGCACCACGGATGTACTATCGTTTCCCAGGGAGGAAAGACGCAAGCCGGAGTTGGGCGGGAATCCAAAGCGCAAACAGCGCGGCGCGTTTCTGGGTGATATTGCGATTTCGCCGGTAGTGGCGCGACGCAATGCGCGCGCGATGGGACGCAGGCTGCCGGAGGAACTGCAAATTCTGATCCTGCATGGGGTCTTGCACCTTTTGGGGTACGATCACGAGGCCGATCGCGGCGAGATGGAACGCGTAGAAATGCGGCTGCGACGGCGATTGGGGATTGACCGATGATGTTACTGTGGGCCTCTGTCGGCAGCGTGCTGGTGCTGGCCCTGGGCCTGCCGATTTTTTCTTACCTAGCGCTGATCTACCGCGAGCTGGGGCGGATGACAACGGGGCGCGTTCACGAACACCTGGACATTTTTGAAGCGGAGATCGAGCCGAAGCTCAACATCAACCGGCGGAGCGCCGGGCGGACTTTCCGCATCCTGGGACACTTCTGGCTGGCGTTTGTGGTGTTGGAGACGACGCGGGCGGTGGTGTACCTGGTGCCAAACCGCTGGGAGGCGGGGCTGCAGTTTCTGGTGTTCCTGTCGCTGGAAGTGGTCCTGCTGATGCACTTCATTCCGGACATGCTGCTGTACCGGACGACGGGACGATGGCTGCTGCCGCTGCTGCCCGTGGTTCGCATAGCGATGTGGCTGGTATGGCCGGTGCGCGTGTTCCTGGAAGGCACGGAATCGCTGGCGCGGATTTCAGAGCAGGAAGTGGAGCGCACCGACGAACAGCGCACGGAAGAGGGCATTGAGGCGCTGGTGGAAGTGGCGGAAGAAGAAGGCATCATCGAGCCGGAGCAGGCGGACTTGATCGAGCAGGTGGTGGAGTTCAGCGACAAGCGGGTGCGCGAGGTGATGACGCCGCGGCCGGATGTGGTGGCGATGCAAGCGGACGCCACGCTGGAAGAGATGCACACGCGGTACGTGGAGACGAAGTTCGCGAAAATGCCGGTGTACGAGAAATCGCTGGACGATATCATCGGCGTGGTACACGCGCAGGACCTGCTGCAAATTGCCGATACGGACTTGCCGAAGCGCAAGGTGAGGGAACTGGCGCGGCCGACGATGTTTGTGCCGGAAACAAAGCTGGGCTCGGACCTGCTGCGGGAGATGCGGCAGAAGGACCAGGCGCTGACGGTGGTGATTGATGAGCATGGGAGCGTAGCGGGCATTGCGACGGTGGAAGATCTGGTGGAGGAGATTGTGGGCGAGAGCGGCGCCGACGCGATGCAGCCCGCGCCGGACGCGGTGCGGGAGCCGGATGGCAGCCTGGTGCTGCGCGGCAGCATGACGATTTCGCATGTGGAAGAGTTGCTCGGCGTGCATTTTGGGGAAGAGTCTGACGAGACGGTGACGACGATTGCGGGTTTGCTGAGCCATGTTTCCGGAAAAGTGCCCGCGCCCGGGGACAAGGTCGACCTGGAAGGGTTCCGCTTTGAAGTGGTGGAAGCGAACCAGCGAAAAGTTTTGCGGCTGCGCGCGCGGCATTTGCCGGCAGCGGCTTCGCCAGCACCAAACTGATCGTTGACGGGTGAGTGGTCGGGCAGCGGAAGAAAGAAGAATCGTGGAAAAAATAGCAGAGACAACAGGGGAAGAGAAGAAGCGGCGGGCGGGGTTCGTGGCCATCGTGGGGCGGCCGAATGCGGGGAAGTCCACGCTGCTGAACCGGTTCGTGGGGCAGAAGGTGGCGATTGTTACGTCCAAGCCGCAAACCACGCGCAACCGCATTCAGGGGATTGTGACGCAGCCGCAGGGGCAGGTGGTGTTCATTGATACGCCGGGTGTGCATGAAGCCGATTCGGTGCTGAACCGGCAGATGATGCGCGAAGTGGCGGCGGCGCTGGAAGGGATTGACGTGCTGTTGCTGATGGTGGATGCCATACGGGCGCTGCCGCATGAGGATGCCCTGCTGTTGGAGAAGGCTAAACGGTTCGAGGGGAAGACCATCCTGGCGTTGAACAAGATCGACCGCATACCAAAACCGAAATTGCTGCCGCTGATGGATGCGTTTTCGAAAGCGTTTCCCTTCGCGGCGCTGATGCCCATTTCCGCGCTGAGGGGCGACGGTTGCGAGGAGTTGCTGGAAGAAGTTTTCAAGAACCTGCCGGAAGGGGAGCCGTTTTTTCCCGAGGATCAGATTACGGACCAGCCGGAGCGGTTCCTGGCCAGCGAAATTATCCGCGAAAAGGCGATCCAGTTGACGTATCACGAGGTGCCGCACGCGCTGGCGGTGATCGTGGACAAGTTTGAGGAGACGCCGAAGATCCTGCGAATTGAAGTGACCATGCACGTGGAGCGCGATTCGCAGAAGAAAATCCTGATCGGGCATAAGGGAGACATGCTGAAGCGCATCGGGACGCAGGCGCGGAAGGAACTGGAGAGCTTGCTGGGAACGAAGATTTATCTGGGGCTGTTCGTGAAGGTGGTGCCGAACTGGCGGGAAAATCCGATGCAGGTGCGGGAATTGAATTGGCACACACAGTTGGAAGGGCTGGGAGAAGAGCAGGGCAAAAAGGAAGAGGAGTGAGATTGTTTCTGACGACCAAGGCGCCTGCCTCAGAAGGCGGTCTCTACAAAAGCAAGAGGACCCCAAGAAAAAGCCTCAGGTCTGAAGGCCGGAGCTACAGCGACGGGAAATAGATGGGTGAGCCTACTCGGGGGCGGCGATGCCTAAGGACTTCATTTTGCGGTAGAGATGGGAGCGCTCGAGGCCGAGGGCGGAGGCGGTTTGCGTCATGTTCCAGCGATGCTCCTGGAGTTTGCGAAGGATGAATTCGCGTTCGTAGGCGCTGCGGGCTTCGTGCAACGTGGAATAGGGATGCTGCGGGCTTTCGGCGACGCCGCGGAAAAGTTCGGGCGGCAGATGGTGCGGCTCAATGCGCGGTTGCGGGCAGACAATCACCAGGCGTTCCACCAGGTTCTTTAACTCGCGGACATTCCCGGGCCAGGGGTAGCGCAGCAGGACTTCCATCGCGCCTTCGCTGAGCTCGCGGGTGCGCTTGCCGTATTCGGCGCTGAATTCGTTCAGGTAGAAGCGCGCGAAGACCGGAATGTCCTCCTTGCGGTCGCGCAGAGGCGGCACAAAAAAGGGAATGACATTGAGGCGGTAGAAGAGATCCTGGCGGAAAGCGCCGCTGGCGATCTCTTTTTCGAGGTTTTTGTTGGTGGCAGCGAGGACGCGAACGTCCACGTTCAAGGCTGCGTTGGAGCCGATGCGTTCGATGCGCTGCTCTTCCAGAACGCGCAGGACTTTCGATTGCGTGCGCAGGCTCATATCGCCGACTTCGTCCAGAAAGAGGGTGCCGCCGTCGGCCTTCTGAAACTTGCCGATTTTGTCCTCGCTGGCGCCGGTGAAACTCCCCTTGATATGGCCAAAAAGCTCGGACTCGATCAATTCCTCGGGGATCGCGGCGCAACTTACTTCCACGAAGGGGCCGCGATTGCGAAGGCTGCCGGCATGCAGGGCGCGGGCGACGAGTTCCTTCCCGGTGCCGCTCTCGCCATAGATGAGCACGCGGCCATTGGTGGGAGCGGTGACGGCAATCTGCTGGCGCAAGGCTTTCATGGGGACGCTGTCGCCGATGACCCGGTAGCGCTGGCTGAACTCGCTGCGCAATGCCTGGTTCTCTTCTTGAAGGCGGCGCTGCTGGATGGCGTTGCGGACCAGGACGGTAACTTTTTCGAGGGAGAGCGGCTTTTCGATGAAGTCGAAGGCGCCAAGTTTCGTGGCGCGCACGGCGGCTTCGATGTTGCCATGGCCAGAGATCATGATGACCGCGGGGGCATCGGGAATGTTGCGGATGCGGCTGAGGGCCTCCATGCCGTCAATGCCGGGGAGCCAGATGTCCAGAAGAATGACGTGCAGGTCGCCGACGGCGATGCGGTCCAGAGCCTCTTCAGCGGAGCCCACGGCTTCCACGGCGTAATGTTCGTCGCGCAGGATGGAAGCAAGCGATTCGCGGATGCCCTCCTCATCGTCCACGATCAAAATTTTGTGCGCCGTGCTCATGAATTGCTATCCATTCCAGAACGTTCCGCCGGGGCCGCGGTGGAGAATTCGGCGACGGGCAGCTCGATCAAAAAGCGCGAACCGACGGGGCGATTATCCTCCACGCGGAGGGAGCCGCCGTGCTCGGAGATGATGCGCGCGGCGATGGCTAGGCCCAGGCCGGTGCCGCGTTCCTTGGTGGAAAAATGCGGCAGGAAGAGCTTGTCCTTGTCCTGCGGGGAGATGCCGTGGCCCGTATCGGAAACCGCGATTTCAATGGTATCGGATTCCGAGCGCAAATGGGTGGCGACGGTGATTTCGCGGCAGGGAGCATCCTCGAGGGCTTCGGCGGCGTTGTCAATCAAGTTGACGATGACGCTGCGGAGGAGCGGGCCATCGGCGCGCACGGCGGGGAGATGCTCCTCGAAGGATGTTTTCAGAGTGATGCCGTCGAGGCGGCCGGCAAAGACCTGCACGGCTTCGTTGACCGTGGTGTTGGTATCGGTGGGAAGGAGCTTTGCGGTGGGGAAGCGCACGAACTGGGAGAATTCGTTGACCAGGGCGGAGAGGGTGGCCACTTCGCGTTCGATAAGGCTGGCGCATTCCCGGGCGATGCGCGCGAGA
>Ga0187857_10003860_pt1 | contig 11711 bp, 9 predicted proteins | sample June2016WEW_8_10_FD_132984 | JGI IMG/M metagenome (GOLD analysis project Ga0187857, IMG submission 132984) | Peatland microbial communities from SPRUCE experiment site at the Marcell Experimental Forest, Minnesota, USA - June2016WEW_8_100 | ecosystem: Environmental > Terrestrial > Soil >...
CCTATGCCGAACTTTTCTTCGACTGGAAACGTAAAACAAAATGTAAGGCGGTGAACATGACCTTCCGCGAGTGCGAGAAATACAGGGATCAGGGGCTGGGGATTAGAGGCTAGGGCCTAGTGATCGGTTTTGAGTTTTGGAGTGTCCAGTTTTCAAATTCCGCGCGGAAGCCTGCGCCGGCTCCGGAGTTTAGACCTCGCCGGGCCTGAACCGGAGCCGGAAGCAGCGGGCCGCGTCTTAGGAAGCCGATTGCGCTCTTGCCCCATCCCACAGCGTGCACACCTTTTCCTGATTGAATCCTCCTTTTTCAATACTCCTGCTAAATAAATTAGTGTAAAGTTACGCCATTCTCCAGGAACAATTACGCTGCAAGCCTGACTTTCGAGGAACGTTATGCGCATCGCCGTTTTTCTCGACGTAGATAACACGCTCACCGAGGATTTTATTCAGCAACAGTACGCCCAGGCACTGGACTGTGTGCCCGAATATCGGCAGCTGGAGGCCCAATTCGAGAGAAACTTAGACTCGCAAGCTTTTGGCGACGCGATCGTTAAGCTGTTTGCCCCCAAGAACTTCACCGAAAAGAAAGCCAAAGAGGTTTACGAGAAAGTCCGCAAACAGGCGTGGACTGACGAATTGTTGAAAAGGTCGGACATCGACAAGTATTTGGTCTCCAGCGGCCCCAGCTACTACATTGATCAGCTGGCGAAAGAATACGACATACCGCCCGAAAACATATTGTGCTCAATCTATCTGTTCAGCCATGAAGCACCATACACAATCGAGTCGTGCAAGGCGGTAAGCAACCAGAAGAAGGCCGAGTTTGTTGCGGAGAGGAAAGGAAAGTACGACATTAGCATTGGGGTTGGAGACAGCGAAAGGAACGATGGTCCCTTTCTCTCACAGGTTACGATTCCGCTCCTGCGGGCCCGCGGTAGTAGCTACATTTCCTTTTCCGAGTTTCAGTCCGTAAACCTGGTCATTAACAGTCTTTTGAAGATCGCGCAGGCAGAAGTTCCGGACGGGGAGCTGCTCGAACTTGTAAAGGCAAAGTGCAAGCAAAACCCCAAGCTCATTGAAGATATCCAGAAGACATACCCGTCCGCGCCGGTCGACCTCGATAGCTATATTCAATCGTTATCGATCGGCAAGACATTGACGTTGCTGAAGAACAAGAGCTTGCCCACCATCCTGGGCTGGCTCGCAGGTATTTTCACGGCGGGCTTTGGCGCCGGAGTCGTTATCGGTAAGTTAGTCGGAGGGATCGGTGGAAAATGATGCAGGGGCCGGCCTGGTTTTTGGTGCCAACTCAGGCTCGCTAGCCAGGAAAGAACCACACAGCCGTGTTTGTGAGTTCCCTCACACTTCCCAGTGACATCCACACTTCAAATGCCATCCCTATAGGGCCCATGCTAAGTCACAGGAAGCCGGTTTCCGGCTTCCTAAGATTTCGCGTGTGTTCGCACAAAAAAGGCACGATCCTCGCCTGAGATTGCACTCTTAGGCCATCAATAAGCTGCCTTGGCGGCAACTGCGACCAAGGCGATGGTGCTCACACGCGACCCAAAGTTCATGCGGAGGTAAATCATGGCCATAACCAAGCAGGATGCCCTCGACTACCACAGTAAGCCACGCCCAGGAAAGGTGGAAGTCGTCCCTACCAAGCCTTGTCGTACACAACGCGATCTCAGTCTTGCCTACACCCCGGGCGTAGCTGTTCCCTGCCTTGAGATCGAGAAAAACCCGCAGGATGCATTCAAATACACCAACAAGGGCAACCTGGTCGCGGTAGTGACCAACGGCACCGCCGTGCTCGGCCTCGGCGACATCGGCGCGCAAGCCGGCAAGCCCGTTATGGAAGGCAAGGGCGTCCTGTTCAAAAGATTCGCAGGCATTGACGTTTTCGACATCGAGCTGGATACCAAGAATCCCGACGAGATCATCAAAGCCTGTCAGTTGCTGGAGCCCACTTTCGGCGGCATCAACCTGGAAGACATCAAGGCCCCCGAGTGTTTCTACATCGAGGAAACCTTAAAGAAGACCATGAAGATTCCCGTCTTCCACGATGACCAGCATGGAACTGCCATCATCTCCGGCGCAGCACTGGCGAACGCCGTCGAGCTCACCGGCAAGCGGCTCGATCAGATCAAAGTTGTGGTCAATGGCGCTGGAGCCTCCGGCATCGCCTGTGCCGAGCACTACATCTGCATGGGCGTGAAGCGCGAGAACATCACCATGGTCGATACCAAGGGCGTCGTCTACAAGGGCCGCAAAGAAGGAATGAATCCTTACAAGGAGCGCTTCGCTAAAGAGACCTCAATGCGCACCCTGGCTGACGCCGCCAAAGGCGCCGACGTGCTACTCGGCTTGTCCAAGAAAGGCGCATTCACGCCGGAGATGATCGCTTCGCTGGCGCCGCGTCCGGTTGTCTTCGCCATGGCGAATCCTGATCCGGAAATCACCTATGAGGAAGCGCGCGCCGTCCGCGATGACATCATTATGGCGACCGGCCGCTCCGACTATCCCAATCAGGTAAACAACGTTCTCGGTTTCCCGTTCATCTTCCGCGGCGCGCTCGACGTGCACGCCACCACCATCAACGAGGAAATGAAGCTGGCGGCAACCTATGCGCTGGCTGCCCTGGCCAAGGAAGATGCTCCCGACTCGGTCCGCCGTATTTATCCCGAAGAGTGCCTGAAGTTCGGCGTGGACTACATCATTCCCAAGCCGTTCGATCCCCGTGTGCTGGTATGGGAAGCGGCAGCCGTCGCCAAAGCGGCCATGGAAACCGGTGTCGCGCAGAACCCGGTGAACATCGAGGAATATCGCGAGCAGCTTGAAAAGCGGCTGGGCAAGACCCACGAACTGATGCGCTTGATGGTCCACAAGGCCCAGGCCAACCCCAAGCGTGTGGTTTTCCCCGAGGGCAATCACCAGAAGATACTGCGCGCCTGTCACGTGCTGATCGAAGAAAAAATTGCGATTCCCATTTTGCTGGGCCGCACCAATGAAATCCAGCGGGCCGCGGCCGATCTGGGAGTTTCGCTCGCCGGCATCAGCATCATCGAGCCTGAGACCGCACCCCGTCGTCAGGAGTATGTCAATGAGCTGTTCCGCCTGCGGCAGCGGCGTGGAGTCACTCTGGGCTCGGCCGATGAGCTTATGAACGACCGCAACATCTTCGGCTCCATGATGGTCCGCCTGGGCGATGCGGACGCCCTGGTATCTGGGGTTACGCAGAATTATCCTGACACCATTCGTCCGGCGTTGCAGGTCATCGGAGCGCGCGAGGGAATTCACAAGGTCTCCGGCATGTACATCATCATCACTCGCACCGGCGACCTGTACTTCCTGGCCGACGCCACGGTCAACATTGAACCGACCGCGGAAGACCTGGCGGAGATCGCACTCTGCGCCGCCCAGGAGGCGCGGCGCTTCGAGATCGAACCCCGCGTGGCCATGCTGTCGTTCTCCAGCTTCGGCAGCACCAAACATCCGCTGTGCGACAAAGTAAGGCGCGCGGTCGAACTGGTCCGCTATGCCGACCCAACCTTAATCATCGACGGCGAACTGCAAGGCAATATCGCCGTCAGCCCCAATAAGCTGGAAGCGGCGTTCCCGTTCTCCACGCTGAAAGATGGGGCAAACGTGCTGATCTTCCCCGACCTGCAATCCTGCAACATCGCTTGCAAGCTGCTCGGCCCGCTGGGCGGCGCAGAGGTGGTAGGCCCAATCCTGGCTGGCATGGCAAAGCCGGTCCATCTGCTGCAGCGCGGCGCTGAAGTAGAAGACGTCGTCAACATCGCGACTATTGCGGTGGTGGATGCCCAGGACAGCGCGATTCCAGAGGCGGCCCGCCTGGCCGGCGCGGTGGCCAGCGTGGGATAGAAACTTTAACCATGTTGTACTGAAGGCGCGCTGGAAACGGCGCGCCTTTTTTGATCAGCGTTCCAAAGGAAGAGTGATACCCATTGGCAAAAGGGCCGCGCACGGGCGAACGAAGACGGTCTCAGAAAGCTAAGAAGACCTCGCTCCCATTGGTGGGAAACTTGAGATGAATCCCGCGCCCGCGATTCACCGCAATGGTTTTCGGAATGTCCAGCGCGCTGAGCGGGATACTGCGGTCCTGTCCGTCCGATGTCACATGCAAATAGGTTGCATGTAGTACGTAATGGTCCGCCTCAAACCGCTCGCCGTTCACAAGCACAAAAATGGTTTTCGGAGCAGGCTTCGCCGCAACCGTGCTCTGCGTTACTGGCGCATTGATCCACTGCGGTACACCGGCGCCGGCAGGGGCTGGCCGATTGCCGGCTTCCTGGGTCTCAGACTTCGCCGGCAGTCCGGCGCTCCTCAGCAGGTAACGCAGATATGCCTCTCCTCCTCCGCCGCCCTTACTTGCAGTGATGTTGCCGTTCTGGTCGATCACGACGTAATGGGGATAGCTGTGAACCCCAAAGCGCGCGGCAAGGCTGTGGCCATCGCTGACCACGACCGGGCATGATCGCGGGCTCGCTTGCAGATATTTCCTGACAACAGCCTCTGACTCGCCATCATCCACAGCGAGCACGACCAATCCGCTGCTGCCGAACTCAGCCTGAATATTGTCCAGCGCCGGCTGGTCGTGACGGCACACCGGGCACCACGTGGTCCAGAACTGCAGCAGGACGACACTGCCGCTCAGCGAGTTACTGCTGACCGTTTGGCCATCCAGTGTGGTGGCCGTAAACTGTGGTGCGGGCACCCTGCTGTCGGCGGCCGCAAATCCAGCGAGGAGCACAGCCGTCAGCAAGGCATAGAGAATCCGCATGGCGCAAGGGCTCGTGATCGTTCTTCCCATCACAACAGCTTATCTGCGGCGCCTTCGCTTGGATGTGACAGCAGTCCCAATCCCCTGTGACACCTCAGTATTCGCATGAACAGCACGCTGGCGGGACACGACGAAGAGAATTAGCATTGCCGCAGCGCGGTATCGCTCAGGCCGCATCCAACCGCGCAAGAACTCTGCGCAGCTGCCACAGAACGGCCGCCAAAGCCGCAAGCGCCAAGCTCCACCCGATGAAGGCAAGCTTCACGACCCATGCCGGCGCCGCGCCTACTCGCCTCAGCAGAAAGGGTAGAAAATTCCACGTGGTGATGTGAACGTAGTCCCACGGGTCCCAATGCATTGCGTGGGTATCCAGACCCCAGGCATTTACCTTTCCCAGGGCGAACGCAACGATGTTCGTCAGGCGCAAGGCGATCACGAAGGTCGGATGGCCAATCGTCTCCATCTGGTAGATCTCGAGCGGCAGCCAGAAGGCCAGCGACGAGACCTGCACCACCGCACTGATGATGCATAGCGCGATTCCTACGCTCCAGGCCACGGTTCCCACGGCGTTGCGATAACGCAGCAGCAGCGGAACAGCCAGCATCGCCGCCAATTCGGCGCTGGTGGAGACGTAGCGGTCGCCCCAGGCGAAGTCGCCGCTCCAAACGGTGTATCGCGCATAGAAGCTGATGTAGCCCAGTAACAGCAGAAATCCGCTGATAACGTACGCTTTGACGGCGGGGTTGAACCGTTTCCAGGCCACTGCGGCAAGAAGAATCATGACGACCAGCAGCGGATCAAAGAGAAAGATCGACTTCTCGGGCGAGAACAGCGCCCCAAAGAAGCCGACATGGAACGGCGTTTCCCACGGATAGCCAACGGGCAAGCTTGGTTCTCGCTGCCGGGCTTCGCGGGCGACTATGCTCACATAGGTGTTGATGAACGATCCAAAGCGATAATACTGATACAGCCTGTCGAGCAGGCCGAAAAACAGGTACACAGGAAGAGCAACCGCAATGTAGCTCCGGCAGCGGTCCCAGAGCGCGCTGCCACGAATTCCTTCGAACCACAGTACGAGCAGCACGAAAACCGCTCCCGCCAGCAGATCCATACCCGTTGTAAGACGCGTAAGCAGATTGAGCCCGAAGGCACTGGAGCCGATCAGCAAGGCACGTCGGCTGCCGCTGCAGACCCATTCGTACTGATACGACAGCCCGGTCAGCGTCAGCAGAAATATGTAGTTGTTCTCCATCATGTTCTGCGTGTAATGGAGATGTGTGGTCAACAGCAGTAGAGATAAAACGCCCGCGACGGATTCCTTCACGCCGAAGTTCAATTGCCGCAAAAAGCGAAAGCACACCAACGCGGTCAGCACAGTGACCAGAATGTTGATGGTGTAGCTGACGAATACATTCTTTACGCTGGGATCGTTGCCGTTGTAATTACCAAAGACCGGAAGCCGCTCCACGTAGGTCCCAACCAAGTCGGCCGGCAGCAGGAGCAGCGACTGTCCAATGCCGTACCAGCTCTGCAGCTTGCCATTGCGGCCATGAACGCCAAATTCGGGATACTCCTGTGGAAACACCGGAGGTTCCGAGGTCCACAATGCATGGGCGGATTGCAGCCGATGTTGGGTGTCGGCTGTGCCCAGCTCTCCCGATTGCACGACGAATGCAATCAGACCCGCGGCCAGCGCCAGCAGGAAGATCGGATCGCGAAACCAGCGCGGAATAACAGGGGTCGGCATCGAATCAGCAGCTCTGATCTACTACGCCTTGCCACAGTGGTCAACCATACAGAATGATGAGATAAATTCGAGGCAGCAGTGCAATCACGGTCGTCACGCGCTACGTTTGTCCACCGACGGCAATTCTCGCACATCACCATCCAACGCGTCCCGTGACGTTCTCGCCTGCTCAGCGTACTCCATCGAAGACACCGGTATCACGCGCGATTCGCCGGTAATCAACCGCGCGCCCCGCTCGTACGTGAGATAGCTCCAGGCCCACTGAATCATCACCAGGATGCGGTTACGGAATCCGATGAGGAACATGATGTGGATAAACAGCCACGCCAGCCAAGCGAGGAATCCCGAGATGTGCACCCTGCCGAATTGCGCGATGGCCGCAGCGCGTCCGATGGTCGCAAGCGATCCCTTATCGAGATAATGAAACGCCTCGCGGGAGTTTCCCCCCAGGTCCGCTGCGATTTGACGCGCCACGAACTTGCCTTGCTGCATGGCCACCGGCGCAACTCCAGGCAGGAGATTGCCATGCTTGTCCTTCATGGTGGCCAGGTCGCCAATGACGAAGACCTCACGATGTCCGGGAATGCTGAGATCGGGCTCGACAAAGACCCGTCCAGCACGATCGACGGGCACTCCTAATGCACGGCCCAGCGGTGAGGCTGAAACTCCCGCTGCCCATAGCACCACTTCGGCAGGCAGTATTTCATTACCAACGCGAACCTCTCCTGAACGTACATCGCTCACCGCTGAGTTCGTCCGGACTTCAACTCCCAGGTGCTCGAGCTGCTTCACCGCGCTGCGCCGCAGGTCTTCAGGATAGGCGCTCAGGACCGACGGGCCAGCCTCCAGCAACAGAACACGCGTCTTGGTGGGATCGATATTGCGGAAATTCTCAGCCAGCGACTTGCGCGCGATTTCGGCCAGTGTGCCGGCCAATTCCACGCCGGTCGGCCCCGCACCGACGACGACGAAGTTAAGCGGCCGGTGAGTTCCGGTCAGCGCAGCCTCCCGCTCGGCAAGCTCGTAGGCCAGCAGAATGCGGCGGCGCATCTCCAGCGCGTCTTCAACAGTCTTCAGGCCAGGCGCGAACGGCTCCCACTCATCGTGCCCAAAGTATGCATGGGTGGCGCCGGCTGCGACGATGAGATAGTCATAGCTCAGCTCGAAGCCGTGAATTTGGACGGTTCGGCGTTCAAGATCGAAGGTTCGTATCTCGCCGAGCAGCACCTCGACGTTCTCATGCTTGTGCAGGATCTCGCGGATGGGCGCGGCAATCTCCGCCGGCGAAATACCGGCGGTCGCAACCTGATACAGCAGCGGCTGGAAGGTGTGATGATTGCTGCGGTCGACCAGCGTGATTTGGACGGGCAAGCGGGCCAGCGATTCGGCAGCCTTCAAACCACCGAATCCGCCTCCCACGATGACCACACGGGGACGGGATTTGTCATTCATGGCTACACATCATGAGATGCCCGGGAAATCGCATCGGCGGCAATTTCAGGTCTTGGGACGAGCATACCGTACGGCCTAACGGCTCTGATCTTCCGTCAGGCTAGCGGCGCGGGCCTTAGCGCGCTCTGCATCGGCTGAGCGGCCCTGTGATTGATATATCTCGGCAAGGTTGAGCCATGACTGGCGCGCATCCGGTGCAAGCTGCACCGCCTGCTCCTGAAAGAAAGCCGCCTGCTTCGGATCGCCGAGTTTGCTCCAGGCTTCTGCTTTACCAGTGGCCACGCTATATGCAAACGAGCCTTTACCGGTTGACTTCTTTTCACTCGCGGAAGCGCTGCGCAAGGCTTCGTCGAACGCCCCCAAAGCGTCGTCCGGATGCCCGCTGTTGAGCGCATAATAGCCCAATTGAACCAGCGTCGCCCGCGGATCGGCTTGGAGCTCGGCTGCCTTTCTCATGGCCGCGATCGCATCGCTGGCGCGGCCTTCTCTGATGCAAAATTTAGCCAAATCCGACCACGTATACTCGCTGGGGCTTAGCGCAATCGCAATCATCAATTCTTTTTCCGCTTCGACCCCGCGATTCATTCCCGTGAGCGCTCCGGCTCGCGCCAGATGAGCTGCGGTGCTGCCGGGAAAAATTGCGATCGCCTTATCGCTGGCCTCAAGCGCATCCAGATTGCGGCCGAGCACGGTCAGAACGCCGGCGGCATTGACCCACGCGGCAAATTCCTCGGCGCGGCTGGCAAATTCCGCTTCTACAGGCAGCGGCGCGGTTGCGCAGTTCACTGGGAAGCGCTGGATCAGCGCCTCCGTCTGCGGCGTGCGGCGAACGAAAACAACGGACACCTCATCCAGGTAAACCGGACGCCATGTGCTGCTGGCGCAAAAGTCCTTCAGTTGACCATGCTCGATGCCGTCGCCCCGCGAGAAAAGAACCGTGTTGATGTTGTAGCGGTTGGCCTCCTCATCCCAGACGGCCGAATCCGGCGGACTCTCCAGCAACAGCCGGTGCCGTTCCACCCGCGGCAAACCGAAGAGCGTGTCCCGGCCGTCGATGTAATCCAGGCGCTGAGGACCGAGTCTCCAGCTGACATAGCCTCCCTCGTCGTAGGTGTTGAAGATCTCTCCGGGAAGATTTTCGCGTTCGATGAATTCAGCCGCACGCCGCGGGAACCACCAGCTCAGTCCCGTGCCGAAGGTCGCCAGGTCCGTAGAGGCGCCGAAATAATGACGGTCAGTCACCAGATCGGCGGAGCGCGCATAGGTAAGCATCGCAAGCAAGATCACCGCAATGCCGGCCAGAACCGTGCGCAGTCGTGGTAGCCTTATCCAGGCGCCGACGCGAGCTATCCCCACAGAAAGATTTTCTCCCCCGATCACGACCACTACACATGCGAAAACCGCTCCCATGCGGATATGGCGCACCGGAGCATAGGCTGCTGCAAAGAGCAGGATGGCCGCTCCCAGCTGACCTCGCAGTAAAGCAATTACTGCGGCCACGACCGCGATAGCCAGCAGCGAAAATAGGGCACTTCTTATGCCTCCCACCGAGAAAGCGGCGCTCGCCGTGGGCCAGTTCACGCGAACACCTTGCCATTCCGCAATCCATGTCTGCTGTTCTGAGCTGGCGCGCTGCTGCATAAGCAGTGCCCGATAAATCCCCCAGCCCCAGGGATTCACCACCGTCGCCACGGCCGTTGCCACAAACCAGAGGGAGGCACGCCGCAGTCGTTGCATCGCAGCTCGCCGCCGCACCGCACCGAAAACAAACTCCAATACTTCCGTGCCGACGTAAGCGACGATCAATCCCAGTCCCGCAGCAAAACCGAAATGAACGTTGACCCATACCACCATCAGAATCGGCAGCAACCACAGAGGCGCGCGTCCCGTCTGGTAGTTCTCCCACAGGATGGAGAGAAACGCCGCGAACAGCACCACGGTAAACATGTCGGCGCGCGGCGGCGTGCGCTCGGCGATGAGAGGGACCGCGAGAATGGCGATGGCGGCGCTGGCGGCGGAGCCTCGCCGCAGCAGCAGGGCGACGGTCCCGGCACAGGCAGCAGCGCTCATCCACGACAACAGCGCATACCCACCGAGCAGGAAAGCTAAGTAGAACACCACCCCCGCACCCACCGGATAAAGCCAGTGCTCCCCTTGCGCCGTGAACGATAAGACATCGGCGGAAGGAACGTGATGATGCTGCACGACCCAGCGCCCTGTCGCCATCTGCCAGCCTGTGTCAAGATCAGCGACCGTCCGCAGTCCGGCGAGGAAGGCGTAGATCAGGGCAAGGCAGGCGAGAACCAGGAAAACACGCCGTTCGAGAGAGGAATCTTTTCCTGTTGCAGGGCCGGTGGTGGTCGGGATCACAGCTCTAGAGTATAGCGAGTCGAGTGGTTGTCGGCGACCGCGGATGTATGCCGTTCGCACGAAGTGACGCGTGAATTCTCGGTGGCGTTTCTCACTCGAGGCGTGGGCAATGTCTGTCAGGCTGCTTGTGGTAGATTAAATTCACGTGGGCCCGTAGCTCAGTTGGTAGAGCAACGCACTTTTAATGCGTGGGTCGCAGGTTCGATTCCTGCCGGGCTCACCAAAGAAAGCAACTAGCCACTAGCAATTAGCAACCAGCTCATAACGCTCACCGCTCACCGCTCGACGTAAGCGAATTCCAAGCTAATTGCTAGCGACTAATTGCTTCTTTCCACATAAACTGCCGTCCCGTACGCCAGCACCTCGGTAACGCCCTGCATCACCTCGGTTGCGTCGTAACGCATGCCGATGACCGCGTTCGCGCCGAGCTCGGCGGCGTGCTGCAACATCAGTTCGAAAGCATGCTCGCGTGTCTTCTCGCACAAGTTCGTCAGCAGTGTGATATTGCCGCCAACCAGCGTCTGCAAGCTTGCGCCGATGGTGCCCACGATAGAGCGCGAGCGCACGATGATGCCGCGCACCAACCCTAGATTCCGTACGATCCGGTAGCCGTCGAGAGTGAAGGCGGTGGTCACCATATTGTGGGGAACGGTAGGAGAATAAGAGTTGCCTGTAGCCGCAGTGCTGGTGCTCATAATGCCCTCCTCAGAGAATTCCGGGGGCAGAATATCACGGAGCTATGCACCCGGTCAGTGCAGCCGTGAACCTGCCGCACTACACTGGGAAAGGAGAACCCACAAGCGTGGCGCAGCGGCCCGGCTCAAAAGAACAATACTTGTTGACCGTACTTTCCATCAGCTTTGTCCTGGGGATGGGAGTTGCCGTTGCGGTATATTCTGCATGGAAATTCGGGGCTATCGCGCCGGGACTTCACAATGTGTTGAGCGCCGTCGCGTTGCTGGTTTGCCCGCCATTCATATTGTCTGCAGCAATCGGCCCCACTCCGGACTCCGATCTCGCCCTGACGTTGATCGTCGGGACCATCGTCTTCGCCAATGCCTTTCTTTACGCCGGTGTGGCGGCAGTTGGATATTTCATTTTCACTATTATGGCCAAGAGAAAGCGGCCGCGGTGAAGTCTTATCCCGCAGGTTGCTGCTGCGTCATGCAGTGCAGCGCTCCCAGTCCCCAGATGAAATCGCGGCAGTAGATGCCGACTGCCTCACGCTCGGGAAACAACTCAGCGAGAGTATCCAGCGCGGTACGGTCGTTGGCATCGCCAAACACCGGCACCAGCACTAGCTTGTTAGCGATGTAAAAATTGGCATAGCTGGCG
>Ga0187857_10003863_pt1 | contig 11706 bp, 12 predicted proteins | sample June2016WEW_8_10_FD_132984 | JGI IMG/M metagenome (GOLD analysis project Ga0187857, IMG submission 132984) | Peatland microbial communities from SPRUCE experiment site at the Marcell Experimental Forest, Minnesota, USA - June2016WEW_8_100 | ecosystem: Environmental > Terrestrial > Soil >...
AGCTTGGCTGGATGCGCCGCCCGCTGATCCGGGTCGGCGCGATGCGCATGTACACGTCGCGGGCGCCGGCTGCCCACGGCTCGACGTGCGCTCCGTCCTCAAGGTGCTGCACTTCACGCTCATCAGTGACCCTGTGCGCGTGACCATGCACTAGGACGCTCCAGCCTTCATGGAGCGCCTCGTCGAGGCGGTCGACCTCGAAGCTGACCCGGGCATCGGCGCACAGAGCCAGCAGCGTGTCCGGTGCGGTGCGGAAGATAATGGTCTTTCCCGTTACGGCGAAGTTGACCGGCAGCATCATGATCCCGTCAGCGGAGGTGAACCCGACGCGGCCGACGCCGCCCGGTTCCAGCAGGTCGAAGCACTCGGCTGGGCTGAGCGTCCGCAGGGCGCGCTCGCGGGCAGCGGGCTCGGGGGCGGGGGACTCCCGGTTGGGCACGGCCCTCAGCGCGTCCCGGCTGTTCGCCGGGCCCCTCCCGGTTGTCATATATATTCACCTCCGCCATTCGCGGGCTGCCGGCTTGCAGGCGGTCACAATGTGCAGCTTCCCGTTCGTCAGCTTGACCAATTCGATCGCTTGGCGCGCGGCCTCAGCCGCCGCGGGAGAGCCGTCCGCACCCACCACCACCGTTTCGAACACCAGGCACCTCCTCCTCGAGCGGGAGCGTCCGCGTCAGGCGCTGTCCGGAGATCCCGTGGCGCGGTTTCTCAGGATCTGTCTGCGTGGCAACTCTAGCCGGGGGTCCGTCCAGGACCTATGACTTCAGTGCCGACGACGCGGACATGACCGCCGTGACCGGGAGGTACCGCAGGCCGCCCCATGATCTTGTCCCCGGCCTCGGAGCCGGCCCCGGCACCAGGCTGCGGCTCCGGACGCCGGGCATCCCGCGCCCGTCCAGGTACCCGGCGGCGCCCGGGGAACCGCCCTGCTTGACAAACTGAGCATATGCTAGTTATATTTAGCACCAGAACACTGAGGGCAGCTGGAGGACAAGATGACTGACACCATTACCGTCGGCCAGGAACTGGAAGGCCAGATCCTGGACACGGTCCGCAAGAGCCAGGGAATGGCATTCGAGGCAATCAAGGTCCTGGCCGACGCGATCCAGCCAGTGACAACGGCGATCCCGGCCGTGACCCCGCCGCTGGCCTACGACTTCGCCGAGAAGCTGATGGCCACCCAGCGGACGTTCGCCGAGGACCTGCTGCACCTGACAGCACGGTTCATCCCGGCCCCGGCCAAGAAGGGCTAGCTCACCCGCAGAAGTAACCCGCGAGCGCGCGGCGGGCCCGGTAATTTCCGGGTCCGCCGCGTCACCATGTGCGCCTGCCGGGTGAAGATCAAGTTCCGGCGAACTGGCTGCCGACTCGGCTATCGGAGGCCTGACGGGGCCTGCCTTTGGGCATCTAGATCTAGACGGGCAACACTAGAAACTGCACGCAAAGTTCCGGACGGGCTCGCCCGGAGACGGCTGCTCGCAGCTGGCCACGGCTCCCGCCCGGGGCTGCGGGACGCCAGAGATGCCCGTGGCTGAGCGCCAGGAGGTAGAAGATGGCTCGACAGCGGATCCTGGGCATCGTTCTCGCGGGCGGGGCGGGCACGCGCCTCGCGCCGCTGACCGCGGACCGGGCCAAGCCAGCCGTGCCCTTCGGCGGCCTGTACCGGCTGGTGGATTTCGCGCTGTCCAACCTCGTCAACGCCGGCTGCCGGCGCATCTGCGTGCTCACCCAGTACAAGAGCCACAGCCTGGACCGGCATATCACCACCACCTGGCGGCTGAGCAGCCTGCTGGACAACTACGTGACGCCGGTCCCGGCGCAGCAGCGGCTCGGGCCGCACTGGCAAACCGGCTCGGCGGATGCGATCTACCAGTCGCTGAACCTCATCTCCGACGAGCGCCCCGACATCGTGGCGGTCTTCGGGGCCGATCACGTGTACCGGATGGACCCGATGCAGATGATCGACCAGCACACGGCCTGGGGCGCGGGGGCCACGGTCGCGGCGATCCCCGTCCCGAGGATGGAGGCGACGGACTTCGGCGTGGTGCAGACCGCGCCGGATGGCCACAGCATCGAGGCGTTCCTGGAAAAGCCGGCCGACCCGCCGAGCCGCCCTGGCCGGCCGGACGAGGCATTCGCGTCGATGGGCAACTACGTGTTCGACAGCGATGTGCTCGTGGAGGCGCTGAGGAAGGACGCTGCCGATGATGGCAGCAGGCACAGCATGGGCGGCGACATCATCCCCATGCTGGTACGGGAACGCGCCGCGCACGTCTATGACTTCCAGCAGAACCGGGTTCCCGGCGCGGATGGGCGCGAGCTGGACTACTGGCGGGACGTGGGGACGCTCGATTCCTATTTCGAGGCGCACATGGACCTGTGCGCGCTGCATCCGGCGTTCAACCTGCACAACGACCAGTGGCCAATCCTGACCCAGGTGCCCTCGCAGCCGCCGGCCAAGTTCGTGCATGACGACGGCGACCGGGTCGGACGGGCGATCAACAGCGTGGTCAGCAACGGCGTCATCGTCTCCGGCGGGCTGGTGCGCAGCTCAGTACTGTCGCCGGGAGCCCGCGTTGACAGCTGGGCCAGGGTGGACCGGGCGGTGATACTGCACAACTCCCGCGTCGGCCGCCATGCCGTTGTCGAGAACGCCATCCTGGACAAGAACGTCGTCGTCCCGGAGGGTGCCACGGTCGGGGTGGACAAGGAGCATGACCGCGCCCGCGGTTTCGTGGTGTCCTACGGCGGCATCACCGTCGTCGGCAAGGGACAAGTGGTGCCGCTATGACCGGCGGCAGGCCGGACCACACGCTCCGCCTCGCGCTGCTGACCAGGTCGTACCCGCCTGACGAAGGATTCGGGCGGCAGCCCGCTGAGCCCTGGTGGGCGCGATGAGAGTCCTCACTCGCTCGCGCGATTGCGGTTCAGGCGGGCGTAGGCCTTGCGGTTGCGCCGGTAGAGCCCGACGAACTCCCGGAACACCTCGGTGTAAAGTTCGCGCGTCTTCGGGTCCGGCTGATAGCTTCGGTCGACCCGGATCCGGTCCGGGACCTCATCGAAGGTCAGCTCGCCGATCGCCACCGCCGCTAGCATCGCGGCCCCCCTGGCGTTGGCGTTGACCGGGTCGGCCACTTGCTGGATGGTCCGGTCGAGTATGTCGGCGAAGATCTGGCACCACACGTCCGATCGTGCCCCCCCGCCGATGAACCGGATCGGCTCGAGCCGGCGCCGGGTGAGCTTCTCCACGGCCTGCAACAGCCAGCGCGCGTTCAGCGCCACTCCTTCGAACGCGGCCCGGACGAGCTCGTCGCGGGTGACCGACAGCGACAGGTTGTGGAAGCCGCCGCGAATGTAGCGGTCTTCCACCGGGGTCCGTTCGCCGTACAGCCACGGCGTGAAGATGACACCGCCGCTTCCGGGCTGAGTCTGCCCGGCCATCCGGTCGAACTCGCGGTAGGCGTCGGCCGGCGCGTTGCCCGAAAACAGCACGCGGTCGCGGAGGAAGATCAGGGCGGCGCCGGCGGTCTCCTGCTCGTCGGCCACGAGGTACCGGCCGGGTATGGCCGATGGCAGCGAGGCGATGTTCCGCCGCAGATCAGTCTTCTTGAACGGGACGTGGCAGGTCAGCCAGGAGGACGTGCCGACGTACAGGTGGGGCTGGAAGTCCCGGGTGGCGCCCGACCCAATGGCCGCCGAGTGCAGGTCGGGCGTGCCGACCACGACGGGGATGCCGGCCCTGACTCCGAGCGCGTCCGCCGGCTCGGGCAGCAGGGGTCCCAGGATGTCGGTCGCGGCCAGCAGCTGCGGAAGCTGGGCACGTTCGACGCCGGCCAGCCGAAGCAGCGCCGGGTCGTAGCGGATCCGGCCCGGGTTGCGGTTGTCGGTCACCCAGTGCAGCGCGATCGAGTCGTAAGACGCCGCCGGCCGGCCGGTGAGCCGGAGGTTCAGCCAGTCCTTGGGCTCGAGGAACAGGCGGGCGCGGCGGTAGACCTCCGGCTCCTCGTGCTTGAGCCACAGGATATGCGCGAGAGAGTCCTTGCCGCTTTGCGCGGGTATCCCGCCGGTCTTGCGGATCCAGCGTGCCAGCTTGTCGACGCCGTAGCCCTGCACCCGCACCGGCCCGCTGGTGATGCGCCGCGCATAGGGCCCTCCCCGCGCGTCCATCCAGATGATGGCGTCCCGGATCGGGCGGCCGCGCGCGTCGACCGGCACGGTCCCGGACCACTGCGCGGTGCAGGAGACGGACACGACCGACTCCGGCGGGATGATGCCGCTGGCTAGCAGCCGTGAGGAAGCCCGGGCGATGAGGGTCCACCACCCCTCCGGGTCCTGCTCGGCACCGCCATCGGGTCGGAGCTCAACCTGGCACGCCTCCTGCTCCGATGCGACGATCTGACCCGAGATGGACACCAGCGCCACCTTCACCGCCGAGGTCCCCAGGTCAATCGCCAGGATGTGGCGCTCCATGCCTACACCTCGAACATCAGGTCGAGATAGGCATGCAGCAGCCCGCGGACGATTTCCTCGGGCAGTGCGGCGGCCATCCCGTAGATCGGGGCGAGCCCGGTGCGGACGTCGGGACTGGCGCGGACTTCATCGACTGACGCCCGGAGGTCCTCGAGGAACCGGTCGGCGACCCCGGCCCGGGTGTGGCGGAGCGTGATCGCGATGTGAACAGCGGCCGGCCGCTGGAGCCCGTTCAGGCTCCATCCCCGCCGGGTCATGTTCTCCATCACCTGGAAAACGTCGAGGCCCTCGTCGGCCGCGAACGCGGTGACCCATAGCGGGTCACCGAGCACACGGAGGCCGGGGATCGCCCTGACCCCGTCGCGCACCCTTGCGCCGGTCTCGAGGATCCGGCGGGCCGCGTCAACGTAGCCGCGCTCACCGATCGAGACCATCGCCGCCCAGCACTCGGCGGACAGGGCCCCCGGCCGGCTTCCCTCGAAGGTGGGCGACAGGTACAGGCCGCCCGGCCAGTCGGCCGTGGTGTAGTACTGGAACTGCCGCAGTTCCTTACCCCGGTACAGCACGACCGACGAGCCCTTCGCCGCGTAGCCGTACTTGTGCGTGTCGGCGGACATCGACGTCACCCCGGGCAGACGGAAGTCAAACGCCGGCACCGGGTAGCCGAGCCGCTCCGCCCACGGAATGATGAACCCGCCAAGGCAGGCATCGACATGACAGCCCGCACCGCGCTCCGCCGCCAGCGCGGCCAGCTCCGGGATCGGGTCGATCACGCCATGCGGGAACGTCGGCGCTGAGCCCACCACGACCGCAGTCCGCTCGGTCACGGCGTCAGACACCGCGTTCAGGTCGGCCCTGAACCCGTCGTCGACGCCGACTCGCACCAGCGGCATGTCGAAGTACCTCGCGGCCTTGTCGAAGGCCGCATGGGCGGTGACCGGCGCGACGATCTCCGGCTCGGCGATTCCGCGCCGCTCACGGGCGAAGTCCCGGTAGGTCTTCATCGCCAGCAGGATGCTCTCCGTCCCGCCGGAGTTCACCGTTCCGACCACCGGGGCATCCGGCGAGGCGTGCTCAGCGCCGAGCATGTGGGCGGTCATCGAGACGATCTCCGCCTCGAACTTGGTGGCGCTCGGCCACAAGTCCGGGTGCAGCGGGTTGCTCTGCGACTGGGCCGCGTACACGCGGCTCAGGAACGCGATGTGCTCAGGGTCGCCGTGGTACACGGCTCCCGAGGCGAAGCCGTCCCGCCAGCGGGACTCCTCGACCGCGGCGAGCCGCTCGACAAGCCCGGCTACCTCGGCCCTGGCCAGGCCGTCCTCCGGCAGCTGCGGGAACGACGGGAACCGGCCCCGGTAGGGCTTCAGCTGCTGTTCCAGGCTGGCCATGAGGTCAGCAGGGTCGGTCATCATCGGCTCCTTTGGAGTGCGCCGCCCGCCGTCCGCGCGGGGAGTCTCGTGGCCAGCGCGGCTCCGGCCAGCGCCGCTGCCGAGAGGGCACCCAGCGACAGGTACGGATTCCCGATCAGGCCCTGGAGGATCAGCACCAGGACGACCCCGCCAAGGTTCCCGGCGAGCAGCAGGAACCCGACCGCAGCGCCGGCGCGCTCTGGCCCGGCATGAAGCTCCGACCAGTCAAGCACCACGGGGAGGGCAGCCAGCAGGAAGAACCCCTCCACGAACAGGACGCCGCCGATGAAGGCCGCGTCGTGCACGGCGGCGATCGCGAGGAACGCCACGGCCGTCACGCCGACCGCTGTCAGGAGCATGGCCCGGCGCAGGTCGCGCTTGGCGACGGGCTGCGGCAATACCGCAGCGCCGATGATCCCTGCCACGGTCATGATCGCGATCAGGTAGCCGGCCGCGCCGCCGCGCCCGAAGTGGCCGAGGATCGTTTCGAGCCAGGTCGCGACGGCGTTGAACACGCCCATCCCGACGAACAGCAAGCCGGCCAGCAGCCACATGAACCGATCGCCCCGAAGCCAGCCCAGCGACACCGCGACCGACGGATCACCCCGGAAGGCCGCAGGCGTGCGGACGGCGGCTATCACCCATATGGCTGCGGCGACGGCCAGGGCGGCCTGCACGGAGAGCAGCAGCCGCAGTCCTCCCGCGTGCAGCAGCGCCTCCCCGGACCCCACGGCAGCGAGGACCCCGGCGAACAGGGCTACGCTGCCGACCGAAATGGCAGCCGTCCGCTCCTCCGGAGGGAAGTACCGCGCGGCAACCTTCGTGATCGAGTTCAGCACGAGCGGCTGCCCGACCGCGATCACGAACTGCCCGGCGAAGACCCACCCATACGACGCCGGGCCGGCCAGCCGCAGCAGCGCGCCGCCGCCAGTGAGAACAGCGCCGGCCCCAAGCGCCCGTCCGAACCTGACATCGAGCCACCGGCCGCTAGGCAGCGCCAGGATGACGTACATCAAGGGAAAGATCGCTGCGAGGTCACCGACAGCCCCCGTCGAGACTCCCATGACCCGATGGGTCTCGGTCGTGATCGGCGCGAACGAGAGCCACAGGAGCTGCGTGCACGCGGCCAGCAGCCCGTAGCCGGCCAGGATCGCCCACCGGGTCATCCGCCCTCGCGTGGCCACTCCCCGCTCCGCCCTCTGTCCGCCTTGAGGCACCCGCAGCCATCCTCGTCCTCCCTGACCCGGCGCGCTACAGGCAACGCTTGCAGGTCCGGCAGGTCCGGCCCTCCTGCGGCGGCCGGGAACCCGCCTGTGGGGCAGGCGGTGAGTCGCAGGAAGCAATCCGGCCGCCCCAGCACCTCCGGGTGCCGGGCCGACGACCGCCAGCCGGGGAGCTGCGGTACCCGGAACGCCCGCGAGCAGACTGCATAGTTATCCGATCAGGCTGACGGCAGGCACGGCCCCGCGTCCCAGAGTCACGGACGCAATCCCATGTCCGCGCAGACAGGCTTTGCTTCCCCGACACGGGCGACGTTTGCGACATTGCCGGACAGCCGGCTCGGTCGCTTGACGGTCCAGGGCGCGACGCTGGAAGATCTTGTCGCCGCCGCCGGGCCAGCCGGCGACCCGGGCGCCAGCGACGTCCTGCCGCACTGGCCTGACCGGAGGTAACCGCGCAGATGCCAGCGATCAAGGCTCTGATCTTCGATGTGTTCGGGACCGTGGTGGACTGGCGGGGCGGCGTCATCCGCGATGTCACGCAGATCGCGCAAGCCCGCGGAGCAGACATCGACGCGGCGCGATTCGCTGACGCATGGCGCAACGACTATCGCCCGGCCATGGACCTGGTCAGGCAGGGTGCGATGCCCTGGACGAAGCTCGATGACCTGCACCGGCGCACGCTGGACCGGCTGCTGGAGGATTCCGGACTGGCCGGCCTCGGCGAGAGCGAGCGGGACTGGCTGAACCGGTGCTGGCACCGTCTCGACCCGTGGCCAGACGTGGCCGAGGGAATCCGGCGGCTCAAGCAGGACCACGTCGTGGCGGCGTTCTCGAACGGGAACGTCTCCCTGCTGGTGGGCATGGCCAAGCGCGCCGGGATCCCGTGGGACTGCATCATCAGCGCCGAGCTCTTCCGGCACTACAAGCCCGATCCGGAGATTTACCGCGGGGCCGTCGAGCTGCTCAGCCTGGCCCCGTCAGAAGTGATGCTGGTCGCCGCCCATAACGACGACCTGTGCGCGGCTGCCGATGAGGGCCTGGCCACGGCATTCGTCTGCCGGCCAGGCGAGCTGGGCCCGAGTCACCTCAGCAACCTAACGCCGGCCCGTGAGTACACCTGCGCGCCCGCCGACCTCACCGACCTGGCCGCAATGCTCGGTGCGTAGCGCCCGCGGTCAGCGCGTAGCGCCCGCGGTCAGCGCGGCAGCCCGTACTGGCACCGGACGACCGCGTCGTAGGCACGGCCGGGCAGCAGGCGGTTCATCGTGACCACGCTCTTGGCCACCGGGTTGATGAGGTAGCGAGTGCGCGGCTGCGGCGCCGTGGCTGCCCGGGTGATGACCTTGGCGATGTCGTCGGCGGTCGAGCCCAGGCGGCCCAGCAGGCCAGTCTGCGCGGCGGTGAATGACGCCGTGACCGCGGCCTTGTAGTCACGGTAGGGGTCGGCGTCAGCGGCGCCGTCATCGGACGAGCCGGGCACGGCGGTAGAGAGGGATCCGGCGACGACCTGGTTCCACGGCGTCCGCACCGGTCCCGGCTCGATGAGCACGACATCGATCCCGAACGGGGCCACCTCCACCCGGAGCGCGTCGCTCAGCGCCTCGACCGCGTACTTGGAAGCATGGTAGAAACCTCCGCCGGGCAGGGTGGCCCGGCCACCCATCGAGGAGACGTTCAGGATGCGGCCGCCGCCGCGGCGGCGCATGCCCGGCAGCGACGGCCGGAAGGGATCAGCTGGCCGTCAGTACCGGACCCGGCGCGGAATCACCGCGCCGATGAGCCAGAAAAGCGGGATAAAGATACCGATAATGAACATGACCCAGTGCCCCTTGCGCAGCGACAGGATGCCGAGCGTCACCAGCAGCACGAAGTAGATGATCCCGAGGATCCAGCCCATCTGCGATTCTCCCCTTAATTCATGATTTGCGTGACCCTTTGCGTGCCGCGCTGATCAGCCCTCGGCGCAACCCTTTACTATTGTGCCCAGTTATCCGCTGCCTGCACACCATGCGTTCTATCGCGACGGCGGGCATCACCCGCCGCGGGTGATGCAGTGCGGCCCGGTGCAGTGCGACCCGGTGCAGTGCGACCCGGTGCAGTGCGACCCGGTGCAGTGCGACCCGGTGCAGTGCGACCCGGTGCACGGTCGCCGTCCCTCTGTCGCGGCCGGCCATGGGCGCGGGTCAGCCGCCGGGCGCCGCGTGCCGGCGCAGCCAGGTCTGCGGCTGGCCGGATTCCGCCGCCATGGCCTGCCAGGTCCATCCGGCAGCCCGGCGCTCTCGCACGTAGGCCGCGACGCTCGCGTGGCCGAGTCCCGCCGCGACCTCGGCGGCGCGCTGCCCGGCGGCATGCCGCTTGGCGGCGTGCGGCACCCGGGCGACCCCGTGGCGGCGCAGCGCCGACTCCACGGCGTGTTGTGACAGGCCGATTTCGGTGGCCATGCCGTGCACCGTCCGGTGCTGTGCCAGGTGCCGCTCGCGCAGGTAGCTGGGCACGTCAGGGAAACCCAGCCGCTGCAGCAGCGGCAGCCATCCGGCGTCCCTGCTGTCAGCGCGCTGCCGCCGGACAGATTCAGCCAGCTCCCGGTCGACGGCGGCGAGGTGGCGCGACATCCAGTCCTTGTGCAGTCCGGCCTCGCGGCTGATGGCGGCCAGGCTGGCGCCCGCCGCCGTCCGGGCCAGGACGAACTCCCGGAGGCCCGGCTGCCCGTGCCGCGTCGGCCGCGACCGCGGCCAGGTATCGATCCGCGCGCTCCCGGCGCGCCCGTGCGATTTCCGCCGGGAACGTCCCGGCGCTGCGCGCGGCCTTACGGCGGCGCTGCTCGGGGAACGGGCGTCCCCTGGCCGCCGCCGCGGCGTCGCGGGCCAGGTCTCCGCTGCGGGCTCTCTGCCGGCCGGCCGCACTGCCCGCGCGGATCGCGGGATCGAAGATCAGCCGGGCGGTCAGGGCAGCCGCGCGCAGCTTGCGGGTTTCCGGTCCCTCCAGCGGCTGACTGCGCTCGAGCCCGAACGCCTTGCAGTACTTCTCCTTGGTCCAGCCGTGCGCGGCCAGGTGCGCGGCCACCGAGCGCAGCGACCTGCCGCACAGGTGGCAGACCACCTTGGGGCCGTCCAGGATGACCTCGCCGACCGGCGCGAAGAACGCAGTGCCGTCCGGCAGGACGCCGGCAACCGGGCGGATCGCCCGCCCTGGCCGGGCAGCGGCCGGGCGGCCCCCATCGACCTGGCTGATCATCTCGGCAGACACGGCCAGCCTTCCGCAGTCTTACTAGTCACATTGAGACTACTCACTCGTCCGACACCCGTCATCCCCCCGCGTCTGAGGAAGCTGGCCTGGCGGGCGCACGGCTGCCCGGCCGGGCGCGGCCGCATCGTAGCCTTGGATCATGAACGCCCCGGCCGAGCCGTCGCTCTCGCTAGCCGAGTGGCTGGTGCTGTGCCTGATCTGCGAGGAGCCTGCGCACGGATTCGCGCTGGCCCGGCTGCTGGGCACCAGCGGCAGCATCGGGCAGGTCTGGCGGGTGCCCAAGCCGGTCGTCTACCGGGCGCTGCAGCGACTCGAGCAGCTCGGCCTGGTGCGGACAACGCACCAGCAGTCATCCAGCCAGGGACCGGTCCGCTCGCTGGTCGACGCCACCCCGGCCGGCCGCGAGCTGGCGTCGGCGTGGCTCAGCAGGCCCGCCAGCAAGAACCGGGACGTGCGATCGGAGCTGCTGGTGAAGCTCGCCCTGCTGGACCGCGCCGGTGCCGACCCCGGCCCGCTGCTCGATGCGCAGCGCGACCGGCTGATCCCGGTCGCGGCGGCGCTGCAGGACCGGCTCGCCGAAGCCGCCAGCTTTGACCGCACCCTGATCCTCTGGCGTTACGAAACGCTGTCAGCGACCCTCCGGTTTCTCGAAGCCCTGCGCAGCGAGGCGCTGGCCGCAGCGCCCGCCAGCTAGCAGGCCTGACATCGGCGCCCGGCCAGGCCGGCCAGGAATGGCGGGCCTTGTGGCGAGGGCCGTTTCGTAGTCTCATTGGGACTACCGGGCACAAGCCGCGGTTCCCGGCTGGGCCGCGGCTGGGAGGTCTGCTGGCCGCAAGGGCGTGGCCGCCTCCGCCCCGGTAGGCAAGGAGATGAGAATCCATGACCGTCACCCTGGATCGCAGCGTCGAGGAGTTCATCGCCACCCCGCGTCAGCTGTTCATCAACGGGCAGTGGGCCGACGCGGCCTCCGGCAAGACGTTCGAGACTCCCAATCCGGCGACCGGCGAGACGCTGGCCCAGGTCGCGGAGGGGGACGCCGAGGACATCAACCGGGCGGTCCGCGCCGCCCGCCAGGCGTTCGACGGCGGGCCGTGGAGCAGGATGACGCCGTCGGAGCGCGGGCGCATCATCTGGCGGATCGGCGACCTGATCCTCGAGCACGTCGACGAGCTCGCCCAGCTGGAGTCGCTGGACAACGGCAAGCCCTTCCTCGTCGCCCAGGCGGCCGACGTGCCGCTGGCCGCCGACCTGTTCCACTACATGGCCGGCTGGGCCACCAAGATCGAGGGCAACTCGATCAGCCTCTCGGTGCCCTACATGCCCGGCGCGAACTTCCACTCCTACACGCTGCGCGAGCC
>Ga0187857_10003875_pt1 | contig 11673 bp, 9 predicted proteins | sample June2016WEW_8_10_FD_132984 | JGI IMG/M metagenome (GOLD analysis project Ga0187857, IMG submission 132984) | Peatland microbial communities from SPRUCE experiment site at the Marcell Experimental Forest, Minnesota, USA - June2016WEW_8_100 | ecosystem: Environmental > Terrestrial > Soil >...
GGGCTTCGGAGATTTCCTCGCGGGTGGCACCGGCTTTCAGGGCGGCGTCGGTGTGGACGGTGATGCAACCGTCGCAGCGTGTGGTGACGGCCACGGCCAGGGAGATGAGCTGGCGGGTTTTTTCGCCGAGGCGGGATTCTTTGGCATTGGCGGTGGAGAGGGTCTGGTAGCCGCGGACCGAGTCGGGCGTGAGCTTCATGAAGTGAGCGAGCTGGGCGCCGATCTGTTTCTGATAATCATTCCAATCGAGCATCATGGTGGAGTCTCCTCGGGATAGTTGGATGGACTGAGGGGGGGCAATATACTACAGGAGCGCGCAAAGGGGAAATCCTGCCAAGTGGAGTGCGGCATACCGCACGACGATGGGCATTGCTTCGTGAGGTAATGCGAAGTAGATTTGGGCGTGACGAAAGAACACAGTACGAGTTCCCCATTGACGTGCCGACATGACAACTGAACAATCCACGAAAAACCGTGCGGCCAGAGGCAGACTGCTTTATGCTCTGCCGCTCGCCTTATTGATTGCGGGAACGATTCAGGTATTCGCGAAACAACAAACGCCGTCTGGTTCGACGACGCAGGAGCCGACGGTACAGGGCGAGGCCGCGCGCGACAACGATGTAGAAACAGCGTATGTGGCGGTGCTGGACAAGAAGGGGAACGCGGTGACGGACCTGAAGCGGGAGGAATTCTCGGTAAAGGAAGACGGGGAGGTGCGGGAGGTCGTTGAAGTGGAGTCCGAGACTAAGACCCCGTTGACCATCGGAGTGCTGACGGATGTGAGCGGGAGCACTTCAATGGACAAGCAGCGCAAAGAGAAACTGCTCGCTTTCCCCAGCTTCCTGGCGAAGACATTACAGGGCTCGGACGAGGCATTTGTCGCGGGGTTTGCGGATCGGTGCTCCGCAGTGACAGGACTGACGAACGATGCTGTGGAGTTGCGAACAGGGCTTCAAAAGATTGCGGAAGCGCGTCCCTCTGGTGCCACGGCGCTGTACGATTGCCTGGTATCGGCGGCCGAGACGCTAGAAAAGGAGCGGGGCAGGCGCCGGGTGATTCTGGCGATGAGCGATTTTGAGGACAATGCAAGCAGACATTCGCTGCAGAAAACTGTATTGCGGATGCAGGAGACTCGAACAGCGGTTTTTCCGCTGGTGGAATTGACTCTTCCAACGGACAGCAGAAGAGCCAGGAAGCAAGCGCTGGAAGCGGCGAATGCGATAGCGAAAGAAAGTGGCGGGGCAGCCTATGTGTTCGATAAGCCGCAAGGGTTGGAGACTGCGCTGGAGCGGATTCGAATTGTGTTGAGGAATTCGTATGCGTTGAAATACCGCACGAGCGGGGCGGCGAAGAAAGGAAAGAGCACTGCACTGAAGATTGAGGTGCAGCGGAAGGATGTGGTAGTTATTGCGGCGGGAGGGCGGGTGGCGGAGGTGCGGTAGTTTTCGGCGCAGATGAAGCGGCGCGCGGACGAAAGCATTTGCGAGATGAGCTGAAGAAAAAACTAACTTTGAGAACACAGGGAGCGCAGAGGACACAGAGAAGAGAAACAATTCAATAACCACCCTCAAGAAACACGGACGAGATATGCGCAGAAAACCCAAGAAATAAGAGAAGAGAGAGCGCCACGTTAGCGCGTAAGAGCCCACCCCCGCAACCCCATCCGGGGCGCAAACAACGCGCCTCATAAAGCGAGGGTGGGGCACCCTCAAGTTCAGGGGTTTGATGGCGTGACGCAAGAGAAACCCAAGAGCATAATCAGAAGTGAGTGTTCCACAAGTGCGAGGAATGAAAAATGAAGACAGCGTATAACGGCGTGGCGGTGCCAGGGGATGGGAAGGCGATTGGGTATGGCGGCGGAGTGTTGCAAGTGCCGGACAATCCGATCATTCCATTTATTGAGGGAGACGGAACGGGAAGAGATATTTGGAAGGCGTCGCGGCGGGTGTTTGATGCGGCAGTGGAGAAGGCGTACGGCGGGAAACGGCGCGTGGCGTGGTTTGAAGTGTTTGCGGGAGAGAAGGCGTTCAAAGCGTTCAAGCAATGGCTGCCGGATGACACAGTGGAAGCGGCGCGAGATTTTCGCGTGAGCATCAAGGGGCCGCTGACGACGCCGGTGGGCGGGGGGATTCGGTCGCTGAATGTGGCGCTGCGGCAGATTTTGGATTTGTATGCGTGCGTGAGGCCGGTGCGGTACTTCAAGGGAGTTCCCTCCCCCGTGAAGGAGCCGGAAAAAATGAATGTGATGATTTTCCGGGAGAATACGGAGGACGTGTACATCGGGATCGAGTGGAAGAGCGGATCGGCGGAAGCGAAGAAGCTGCTGGAATTTTTGAACAACGTCATGCTGGCTGGCGGGAAGAAACAGATCCGGTGGGATTCGGGAGTGGGGATCAAGCCGATTTCGCCGTTCGGGACGAAGCGGCTGGTGCGGCGGGCGATTCAGTACGCGCTGGAACACAAGCGGCCGAGCGTGACGATCGTACACAAGGGGAATATTCAAAAGTTTACCGAGGGGGGGTTCCGCGATTGGGGTTACGAAATCGCACGGGAAGAATTTCGCGGGGAGACAGTGACGGAGCGGGAGAGCTGGATCCTGGACAACCTGGATAAGAATGCCGGGCTGACGGTGGAACAGAATGCGGCGCTGATCGAGCCGGGGCTGGAGCAGGCGACGGAGGAGTTCAAGAAGACGGTGTATGCGGAAGTGAAGGCGACGCTGGAGGCGATTGGGGCAACGCATGGGAAGGGTCAGTGGAAGAAGAAGCTGATGATCAATGACCGGATCGCGGATTCGGTGTTCCAGCAGATGCTGCTGCGGCCGAATGAGTACAGCGTGCTGGCCACGCCGAACTTGAATGGAGATTATTTGAGCGATGCGTGCGCGGCGCAGGTGGGCGGATTGGGAATTGCGCCGGGATCGAATATTGGAGATGGGTACGGGGTGTTTGAAGCGACGCATGGAACGGCACCGAAGTACGCGGACAAGGATGTGATCAATCCGGGTTCGCTGATGCTGAGCGGGGCGATGATGTTCGAGTTTATGGGATGGAAGGAAGCGGCGCGGCTGATTGAGGAAGGGATCGCGAAGACGATCCAGCAGAAGCGGGTGACGTACGATTTGGAAAGGCTGATGACGGGGGCGGTAAAGGTGGGGACGAGCGCGTTTGCTTCGGCGATTATTGAGAATATGTAAAAGGCCAGAAGCGGATATCAGATATCAGCAATCAGATATCAGGAACCGGTCCTCAGACTGCCGGAGAATTAAGATTTGTGGCCGGATGGGGCGCGGGGATGCGCCCCTTTTCCTTTGGAGGCGGTGAGTATGTGGGGCGCGAGGAATTTTTATTTTGGCGACAGCATTTCGGTCGGCGTGCGAGACCTGAATCAAGCAATCGCTTGGTATCAGGAAAAGTTGGGGCTGAAGTTGACACCAATCAAGAGCGAGGAGTTCGATGCGCTGCTGGCGTTTGACAAGAAAGATGAGGATGGGGTGGCGCTGGTGTTGATCCCGCCAGGGGAGACGAGTGCGAACGTGGAAGGCCACCCGATATTGTTCGCGAAAAGGATTGAGAAGGCGCATGAGGAGTTTGCGTCGCGAGGGATTTACGTGGAGCCAATTCAGAGCGACTCTGGCGGGAATCGGTTCTTTCGGTTTCAGGATTTGGATGGGAATTCGATTGAAGTGTGCGTGGAGCCGTGAAGTGTGAGTTTCCTCGACGGATGGAGATTGTGAAGAGCGCAGAGTAGACCCGCGCACCGATAGGCAACGGGTGCGACACACACCGGACAAAACTCAAAAGAAAACCAAGATGCAAGAGCAGGAGAAGAGGGTGAGTGGCGTCTGATCGTAAGAGCCCCCCCTCACAAAACGAGGGTAGGGCACCCTCAAGTTCATGAATTGGGCAGCGCGATGGGGGAGAGCCAAGAGGGCACGATGCATCGTGCCCCTACTGGTGGAAGAGTTTGTCGAGGCGGTTTCGACCGTGAAAGCGGCGGCAAGCCGCCGCACTCCAAAATTGCGTGAGGCAGGGGCTGTGCGAACATAAGGCGCAGCCCCTGCGAAGCTGAGATGTGAGCGCAAATCTGTTATTGGAGGTTGGTCGGGGGAGCGGGCGCGGCGGCAGGGGCGGCGGGCGCGGCGGGGCCGACGATGGAGGCGTGTTTGATGACGTCGAGCTTGGGATATTTCTTGTCGAGATAGGCCTTGCCCTCGGTCTGGATGGCGCCTTGTTCGTTGGTGGGAGCGTCGGCATATTGATCGTAGAACTTGTCGACGACCTTCATGCCTTCCTTGTTGACGGTGGCGAAGGGAGTGAAGCCCTTGGAATCGAGGAAGGAATTGTCCTTGAAGCTGATGAAGATCTGAGTGGTGCGGGTGTTGGGGCCGGCCATGGCAAAAGTGACGTAGCCGCGCTTGTTGCTTTGCAGGACGGGATCATCCGTGATGTTGTCGCCACGCCAAGCGGCGTTGACCGGGGGATATGAGCTGATGCCGAACTGGACGACGAAGTTGGGAACGACGCGGAAAATGACCATGTTGTCGTAGAAATGGTGGCGAACGAGATTGTAGAAGCGGTCGGCGCCATTGGGAGCCCAGGCGCGGGTGACGTCCATGGTGAAGTCGCCGCGCGTGGTTTCGAATTTGACCTGGAAGGTGTCGGGAGCCTTCTCCTTGAGGAGAGCGGGCTTCAGGAGCGTGCGGTCGTATTCGGAAGCGGCGGGCTTGGGTTGCGCGGGGGCTTGCGCCGGAGCGGGAGTTTGCGCGGGTAAGGATGCAACGAGAAAGAGAGCGCTTGCGACGGCGAGAACAGAGTTGGTGAAACGCATGATTGTAGTGTCCTCCAAAGATTGGGAGCGATGGGTGGTACAGAGATTTTATGAGGAGATAGTATATCGAAAAGGGGGCGGAGGGGAAAGAGGGGAAGAAGGAAAGATCTCAACACAGAGTTAACAGAGGGGCCGCAGAGAGAACGGAGACAGCGAGAAGCGTTTTCACCACAGAGGAGACGGAGAGCACAGAGAATGGCATGAGGAAGCGCAGAGAAGAGAGACCCAAGATCGGAGAAGAGAGATTGAGGCGTCGGAGCGGAAGAGCCCACCCTTTTTGCAAAGTGCGCAAAAAAGGTGGGGCACCCTCAAGTACGAGGAAAGGCGGCGCTATCGGGGGGAAGTGGATTGCGCGGCGAGTTGGACTTCGTGGAGGAGGCGGAGGGTGTTTTCGCCGAGGATTTTGCGGATGTCGGAATCGGAATAGCCCTTTTGGAGGAGGGCTTCGGTGATTTGGGGGAGATGGGAGGCGTCTTCCATGCCGAAGGGCATCATGGCGCCATCGAAATCGGAGCCGAGGCCAACGTGATCGATGCCGGCCACTTTTACGGCGTGATCAATGTGCTCGATGATTTTGGTCCAGTCGACGCGCGGGAGCTTGCCGGCCTGGACGTATTCGCGGACGATCTGGTCGCCAACGACGGAGGAGCAGCTCTCGTCATTGCCGCAGCGCTTTTTGATTTCGGCTTCAATTTCCTTTTGGAGCTCGGGGTGGGCTTTCTCGACATCGCGGAATTCCTGGCTGAGGAAGCCGACATGATAGTTGATCTGGATGACGCCGCCATGTTTGGCGAGATCGCGGAGCATGTCATCGGTCATGTTGCGGGGGGCGTCGCAGAGGGCGCGGCAGGAGGAATGAGAGGCGAAGACGGGAGCTCTGGAGGTGGCCAGGACATCGTAGAAGGTTTTGTCGCTGACGTGGGAGACGTCCACGACGACGCCGAGACGGTTCATTTCGCGGACGACGTCCTTGCCGAAATCGGTGAGGCCGTTGTGCGCAGGCTTGTCAGTGGAGGAATCGGCCCATTCGGTGTTGCCCATGTGGGTGAGGGTCATGTAACGAACACCGAGAGCGGCGAAGGAACGCAGGACGGAGAGATCGTTGCCCATCATGTGGCCGCCCTCGACGCCAATGAGGGCGGCGATTTTGTTTTGCTGGCGGGCGGCGCGGATTTCATCGGCAGTGGTGGCGAGAACGAGATCGTTTGGATGCTTGCGGACGGTTTCGCGGACGGCGTCGATTTGATCGAGAGCGAGCTTGACGGCTTGTGGGCCGGTGATCTTGCTGGGAATCCAGATGGAGAAGAAAAGGGCGGAGAGATTGCCTTCGCGCATGCGGGGGATGTCAATGCTACCGTCGGAATGGCGAACGCCGAGATCGAATTTGGGATCAAGGAGACGCTGGGTGGTGTCGTCGTGCGTGTCGATGACGATGGAGGAGAAATGGAGCTTTTTGGCTTTATCGGAGATGGGGGCGGCGGACATTAGGATTGCTCCGAGAGAGAGGAAGGCGATGAGATGGACGGCACGGAACATTGAACCTCCAAAGGGAGGAGTGTAGCAGAGGGAGTTTTCAGTTTACAGTTCACAGTTGACAGTTGCGGAGAAGAGGAAGAGGGACGGTAACACAGAGATCACAGAGAAGAGGAAGACGGAAAAGGTCGAAAGCTGAAAGTTAAAAGTTGAAAGTGGAAAGGCCGGGATTTGCCAGCCATTCTGCGAATAGGACGGGGGAGTGCCACGATCCCTCCACTGCGCAACGGCAGAAGGCGCCGTTGCTCCAGTCGGGATGACAGAACGAGGAAAAGACAAACCCAAGCAGTAAAGAGGAAGAGAAGAAGGAAGAGAAGAAGGAAGAGAAGAGAAGAGAAGAGAGAATGTGACGTCCGAACGTCACAGCCCATCCTTTTTGCAAAGTGCGCAGAAAGGATGGGGCACCCTCAAGTTCGTCGGATTGGTGACGTCATCTAAGGGAAACCCAAGAAGAGTGAGAAGAGGAAACGAAGCGTTGGAACCGAAGCGCCGATCGGGAGATCGGCGTTCCCAGGTTAGCCTGCGCCGGCGGCGGTGGATGCGGGGCGCTCGATGAAGGCGGCTTTGATGTAATCGCGGTTGGTGCGCGCGATGACTTCGAGCTTGATGTCCTTGGGGCAGGCGGCTTCGCACTCGCCGATATTGGTGCAGTTGGCGAAGCCCTCGATGTTCATTTGCTGGACCATGGCGAGGGCGCGGCGGTCGCGTTCGACCTGGCCTTGCGGCAGGTGGCCGAGATGGGAGATTTTGGCGCCGACGAAGAGAGCCGCGGCCGCGTTGGGGCAAGCGGCGACGCAGGCGCCGCAACCGATGCAGGCGGCGGCGTCCATCGCAAGATCGGCGTCCTGCTTCCTGATGGGTATGGCATTGCCGTCCGGGGCGCTGCCGGTGGGAACGGAAATGAAGCCGCCGGCGGCGATGATGCGGTCGAAAGAGGCGCGGTTGACGGCGAGATCCTTGATGACGGGGAAGGCCTTGGCGCGCCAGGGCTCGAGGTAGATCACGTCGCCGTCCTTGAAGTGACGCAAGTGAAGCTGGCAGACGGTGGTGCCCTTGAAGCCGCCGTGGGCCTTGCCGTTGATCATCATGCCGCACATGCCGCAGATGCCTTCGCGGCAATCGTGGTCGAAGGCGATGGGGTCCTCGCCCTTTTCGATGAGGGTCTCGTTGAGGACGTCGAGCATTTCGAGGAAGGACATGTGCTCGTTGGCGTTGGGGACTTCATAGCGGACCATGCGGCCCTTGTCGTTGGGATTTTTCTGACGCCAGACGTGAAGTGTGAGTTTCACTTGTAGCTCCGTTGAGAAGGCTTCACGTAGTTAAAGGTGAGAGGCTCTTTCGTGAGAGTGGGGGAGCGGCCTTCTCCCTGGTACTCCCAGGCGGCGACGTAGGAGTAGTTGGCGTCGTCGCGCAGCGCCTCCCCCTCGGGTGTCTGATACTCTTCGCGGAAGTGGCCACCGCAGGATTCCTTGCGGTCGAGCGCGTCGAGGCACATGAGTTCGGCGAGTTCGAAGAAGTCGGCCACGCGGCCGGCGCGTTCGAGGGATTGGTTGAACTCTTCGTTGGCACCGAGCACGCGGACATTTTTCCAGAACTCCTCGCGGAGCACGGGGATTTGGGCGAGCGCCTTCTTCAGGCCGGCTTCATTGCGGCCCATGCCGCAGTAGTCCCAGACGATCTTGCCGAGTTCGCGGTGGAAGGAGTCTGCGGTGCGCTTGCCGTTGCCGTTCAGGAGCTTCTTTGTGATGGCGGCGGCATTGGCCACGGCTTCCTTCGCCGCGGGCGCATCGTCGGCAACCTTGGCGGGCTTGGCGGTGGCCAGGTAATTGCCGATGGTATAGGGAATGATGAAGTAACCATCGGCCAAGCCCTGCATGAGCGCGCTGGCGCCGAGGCGGTTGGCGCCGTGATCGGAGAAGTTGGCTTCCCCGAGAACGAACAGGCCGGGAATCGTGGACATCAAGTTGTAGTCCACCCAGAGGCCGCCCATGACGTAGTGGCTGGCGGGATAGATGCGCATGGGCACTTCGTAAGGGTTCTCACCGGTGATGCGCTCGTACATGTCGATCAAGTTGCCGTAGCGCTCGGCAATGGTGCGTTTTCCGAGGCGCTGGATGGCATCGGCGAGATCGAGATAAACGCCGAGGCCGGTTTCGCCGACGCCACGGCCAGCATCGCACTCGGCCTTGGCTGCACGGGAAGCGATGTCGCGAGGAACGAGGTTGCCGAAACTGGGGTAGCGGCGCTCGAGGTAGTAGTCGCGCTCGTTTTCCGGAATGGAGCCGGGGGCGCGCTTGTCGCCGGACTGTTTGGGAACCCAGATGCGGCCATCGTTGCGGAGAGACTCCGACATCAGGGTGAGCTTGGACTGATACTCGCCGGCGACTGGGATGCAGGTGGGGTGGATCTGCGTAAAGCAGGGGTTGGCAAACAGGGCGCCACGCTTGTAGGCGCGCCAAATGGCGGTGGCGTTGCAGCCCTTGGCGTTGGTCGAAAGGTAGAAGACGTTGCCGTAGCCGCCGGTGGCAAGGATGACAGCGTCGGCGATGTGGACTTCGATCTTGCCGTCGTAGAGACTGCGGGTGACGATGCCGCGGGCCTGGCCGTCGACGACGATCAGGTCCAGCATGTCCATGCGCGGGTACATCTTCACGGCACCGAGACCGATCTGGCGTTCGAGGGCCTGGTAGGCGCCGAGAAGGAGCTGCTGGCCGGTCTGGCCGCGAGCGTAAAACGTGCGCGAGACTTGCGCGCCGCCGAAAGAGCGGTTGTCGAGGAGGCCGCCGTACTCTCGTGCGAAGGGCACGCCCTGAGCGACGCACTGGTCGATGATGCTCACGCTGACCTGCGCAAGACGGTAGACGTTGGCTTCGCGGGCGCGGAAGTCGCCGCCCTTGACGGTGTCGTAGAAGAGGCGGAAAACGCTGTCGCCGTCATTGTGATAATTCTTGGCGGCGTTGATGCCGCCCTGCGCGGCGATAGAGTGAGCGCGGCGCGGGCTGTCCTGATAGCAGAAGCACTGGACGTTGTAGCCGAGCTCACCGAAGCTGGCGGCGGCAGCGCCACCGGCGAGGCCGGAACCCACGACGATGATGTTGTACTTGCGCTTGTTGGCCGGATTGATCAGCTTGAGCTCGAACTTGTGGTTGTCCCAAGACTGTTCAATCGGGCCGACAGGGGCATTGGATTTTAATTCCATGGGATCGGGCTCCCTAAACAGGCTTGATGAAGCCGGCCAGAACGGCGACGGGAATGGAAATGTTGCCGGCGGCGATCAGGATGGCGACCACCTTGGCGAAGCGCTGCAGCCAGGGGGTGTAAACGGGATGGCTGAAGCCGAGCGATTGGAACATGCTCCACAAGCCGTGATAGAGGTGATAGCAAAGCATGATCATGGCGATGATGTAAAAAACGGAGATGGGCCAGACCTGGAAGCCGGTGACCACGTTGTTGTAGACGTTGTGTTCGTCGAAAGGCGCACCGGGGTGCACGGTGCCAAACGTAAAGTGCAGAAGGTGGAAGATTACGAAAGCCGCGATGATGGGGCCGCTCCACAACATGGTCCGGGAAGCGTAGGTGGAATTTAGGTTGGCCTTCTTGACGTAGTTTATGGGCCGAGCGGCGCGCTGCAGGAGCCAGAGCTGGAAAGACGACCAGACGTGCAGGCCGACGGCAAGGAGCAGGGTGATCCGCGCGCCCCACAAGAGGGCGGGGAGAGATTTCAGCGTAGCCGAGTAGTGATTGATTTTTTCAGGTGGCAAGAAGATCTGCAGATTGCCGAGCAGGTGGCCGACCACGAAACCGAACAGGATGAAGCCGGTGACGGCCATAATCGCTTTCTTGCCGACGGTGGTCTGCCAGAACCGCAAGCTGGCGCCCGGAAAATTTACCGCAGTAGCGCTCATGGAATGTATTGGCCCTTCTGTTTGCTGTGAATCATGCCGGATAAGAAGTGAAGTTTGTGCAGAAGATAACTGCTATCCGGTTGGATGGCCGTGGAAGACATGCCCTCTCCGCCGCAAAATCCCCGAGAGATGAAAGGAGCGCGAAACGCAGGGCGCGAAGGGAGCGCGGCTTAAACAGTATAGGTAGGAAAGAAAAGTGATGCAAGCGGGGCTATCGATTTGGAGGGCACAGACGACGGGGAAATTTGTTGCGAGGAGGAGCGGGAATGGGGAACATGGAGAGAGAGGAAATGGAGATTCTCCAAGGCAGGGCCCCGCTCCCCTGAAACCCGATGGAGAAAGAAACAGGAACACTATAGCATCGAGCCTTTTGAGCGAACTGGAGCAGATGGCTGCGGCGCTGGGCCAAGAGGGAGCGACGGTAGAGAATTCGCTACTGGAAGTCGGGGCGAAAATCGCGAAGGAATTGGGCGTAAACACGGATGAGGTGGCGATCCTGGCGGTGTCCACGAGGTGGCGGCATTTGCATTTTCTGGTGCCGCAGCCGCTGAAGAATGTCGGATTCATTCCGCTGACAAGCAATTCGGCGCTCGCGGCGCGGACGGTGCGGGAGAGCCGGCCGGAGATCAACAACAATTTTTCGGGGGTGCGGCACGCGACGGTGTTTGAAGGGGTGCGCACGGCGACGACATCCGGGGAATCGATCCACAAAATCATCAGCGCGCCGATATTGTACGAGGGGAAAGTCGTGGGGGTGATGCAGATCAGCCGGAAAGGAACGAGCAAGGAGACTTGCGGGCCGGACTTTACGGCGGAGGATCTGGGGAAGGTGCTGGCGTACTGCCGACCGTTGGGGAGATTGGTGCAGCATTTTGGAGGGGAGTGAGGGGAGCCCAGTTCTAAGTAATAAGTTCTCAGTTTTAAGTTCAAGAGATGGAGAAGAGAAAGGCAAAGGCTTTGCCACAGAGGTAGCAGAGGGGCCGCAAAGAGAACGGAGACGGCGAGGCAAGGACGAAGAATATTCACCACAGAGGACACAGACAACACAGAGAAAACAAAGAAGAGAGAAAGAAATTCAGAAAGAGCACACCGGCGGGGACAAATACGGGAAAAATCTGGGGGAAGAGTTGGCAACATTCGAGGCGGAGGTGTTTGTATTCGATTGACAGTGCAGGACCTTCTTGTTACTTTTCAGCAAGCGAGATTTTTTCGCGCGAGAAATTCTTTACGGAGGCCGGCACAAGCCGCTATGGCGTTCGTTGCTAAGAAAATTTTCCTGACTAAGGGTGTGGGAAAACATCGCGAGAGGCTTTCGAGCTTCGAGCTAGCGCTGCGCAATGCGGGGATCGCCGCGTGCAACATCGTGCGGGTATCCTCGATATTTCCGCCGAATTGCAAACTGATA
>Ga0187857_10003879_pt1 | contig 11668 bp, 9 predicted proteins | sample June2016WEW_8_10_FD_132984 | JGI IMG/M metagenome (GOLD analysis project Ga0187857, IMG submission 132984) | Peatland microbial communities from SPRUCE experiment site at the Marcell Experimental Forest, Minnesota, USA - June2016WEW_8_100 | ecosystem: Environmental > Terrestrial > Soil >...
GTTTTCTTCACCTCTTCAAATGGAATGCGATTCATACGATCCGTCGGTGCGTGAAAGCTCAGGCGTGGAAAACACCCGAATCAATCATGAAAGGAATGAGAGAAACCCTCGGCAGTCGCTAACCATCACTGTATGTGCCGCAACCTAACTCCGCTAACTCCGCAAGCTCCGCTATTCCTTCAGCGTCACCGTGATCTTTCGCACATCGCCGCCTTCCGACGTAATCACGATCTCGCCCGTCGCGCGCTTGCGGATGCTTTTGAATTTCTCTCCCCACTCCACGACGACAAGCGCATCTTGAGTAATCAGATCGTCCAGCCCCAGGGTCTCAAGTTGGCGCTCGCTTTCGAGCCTGTAGACGTCGAGGTGATAGAGCTTCACCGGCTTGCCGTTGCGCGAGCCGTCGAATTCATGGATCAGCGTGAATGTGGGACTGGTGACTTCGTCGGGCTCGGCGGCATCGAGCGCCTGGGCAATGCCCTTCACCAGCGTGGTCTTGCCCGTGCCAAGCTCGCCGCGCAGCAGGAGAAACTGCGGAGGCTTCAATAATCCGGCAAGCTTGCGGCCCACCGCGACGGTGTCGGCGCCGCTTTGCGTGGTGAACTCGAACATCCTGCCTTCCGCCAGAGTTGCGGCTTCAGTCATTGCTCAGCCCTCACCCAAGTTTGGTACCCACGCCTCGGGTCCGCCGCGTTCGCATTCAATCCGCTGCACGCGACGCCCCCTGCAACCAAACATACCCGTTTTTGCCGCCCGCATCAAAGGAAAGCGCGCGCGACCGGAATGCCTGAGGAAGCTTGGCCAGGCAATCGGTAGCCAGAAGCGAGTGCTCGCTGGTCTCGCGCACGGCCAAATCCGCGGCCAGACCATGCAAATAAACCGCCGCCTCTACTGCGCGGGCCGCGTCGGCCGGATACTGCGCTAGCATTCCCGCGATCAGCCCGGTGAGCACGTCGCCACTGCCACCTTTTGCCATTCCGGGATTCCCCGTTGTGTTCACGGCCACACGTCCATCGGGATGCGCAATAACCGTCCGCGCGCCCTTCAGCACCAGCGTGACACCCGTCCGCTTCGCGAACTCGCGGGCCGTCTCCAGCCGGTTGGACTGAACCTGCGCAACACTGATCCCGGCAAGCCGCGCCATCTCACCCGGATGCGGCGTCAACACAATCGTCCGCCCCTTCGCCAGCTTCTTAAGCAGCCGCGGATTGGCCGCTAGGATGTTCAACCCGTCCGCATCGATCACCGTCGGAATCTTGGTTCCGCTCATCATTCCCAACAAGAACTTCGCCGCCTCCGCACCTTGTCCCAGGCCCGGCCCGATAGCCAGCACCGTCTTGCCCTCGAGCAGCGCGGCAACCTGCTTCGCGTTAAGATTTGACGCTGCGATCTGCCCCGCGCTTGTCGCCGTGAGAGGCCACGTCATCAGTTCCGGCGCAAACCCTGCCACCACCGCCAACGCGGGTTCTGGAACGGCGGCCGTTACCAGCCCCGCTCCCGCGCGCATCGCTGCCAGCGCCGCCATCGCCGGAGCGCCTGCCTTGCCTCCCGCCGCTCCAAATGTGCCACCCACCACCAGCACATGTCCGAAATTGCCCTTGTTCGCCGCCGCCGCTCGCGGAGTTTGAGTCATCGCGATTGACTGGCCCGCCCACTCGAGCCCGAGCGCGGACACAATCGCCGCCTCAGACGAGCCGATCGGCGCAACCAACACCGGCTGATCCCAGCGCCGTGTCAACTGCCCGAAGACGTGCGCAAGCTTCGGCGCGGTAAAGGTGACTAGAGCATCCGCGGGAAAAACCGGACCGCGCACGGTTGCCGATGTTTCATCGGCCGGCCATCCAGAAGGCAAATCCACCGCGAGAATCGGCATCGCTTCCCGCGCCCCTTTGACCAGCCACTTCAGGGCATCCAGCGGCAGGCCATTCATCGGCGGCTTGAACCCAGTCCCGAGGATCGCATCCACAATCAGGTCGGCGTCACGAGCATCATTGTGGCTCCGCAACTCCTTTGCGTTTTTCACCACCAGCACTCGGGAATTCCGCGCGGCGTTCAGCTCGCTCCACGCCACTTCCGCATCGCCTTTGAGCTGCTCCGGATCGCCCAGCAGCACCGTGGTCACATGAAGGCCGGCCTCGGCGAGCAGGCGCGCCGCCATCATGCCGTCGCCGCCGTTGTTTCCCTTTCCGCAGAGTACGGTCACGTGCCGCGCGTCTTTGAAATGCGCGCGCGCAAACGCCGCCACGGCTCCTGAAGCCGCCCGCATCAACTGGATTGACGGGATTCCAAATCGCTCCGTGGTGGCGCGATCGCAGGCCTGCATCTCGGCTGCGGATAAGACTTGCATCGCCTACATAGTACAAGAGGGAAATCGGAGCTGCGCGCCAATAAGAAAGGAAATTCCGGCCGGAATGCGAACTCGCTACCTGATCAGCCGCGCCTGCAGGGTGGTGCGCGAATTCTCGCGGGTCAGGAGGCAGCTCCCGCTCTTCTCGCAGCGGAAATGGATCGCGGCCGGAAACACCTGCCACTCCGCTGAGCGGGCTCGCATCCCGCTCGCGCCAACGAAGAATACGCGCCCTCCGCTGGTATCGATCGTTCCCCGAACAGGATTGTCCCCGACAATCACGTCGTCTCCGTCGATGGGTGCGGGCAGCCGCTGGATCCGGGGGTTAAATCCATTGCCACCTCCGGTGGATCCGGAACGCCGCCCTTTCTCAGCATCGGCGGTCCCGATCCCATGATGTTTCAGCCACTCCGCCTGCTCGCTCAGCGTGGGAAAGTTTGTGAAGAAGTCCCACCCCGTGAGGTTCTGGTACGTCTTCAACGAACAGGGCAGGCCGCCGGACATCGTGATCTCAGCGATGGCTCCATTGGCGCCGGGAATATTCTGCACGGTGTCTCCGCTCGTCGATGGCATCGGAAGCATCGCCTGATCGGGGTCCGCGGAGCCCGTCGGCGGCGCAGGAGAGGGAAGAAGGATTTCCTTCTGGCATTCGACTTCACCCGAGGCGTTCAAAAGCCGGATCACGAGCGAGATCGGGTGCGGCGGATTCAAGGCGACTGCTTGAAAGCCGGCTGCCTGCTGCGGGTCGGTGGGATCGATGTAGAGTTGGTAGGCTGCGCTTCCCTGCCAGCGCACGATGAGGCGACCGCCCAGCCCGGCCGGATCGAACCTGCGTGCCCCCAGATCCATGTACCCTGCTGCCGTTTTGGGCTTTAGGAGCTTGGGGACGGTGAGAACTGCCAGCGCCACCAGGGCCAGGATGGCAAGAATCGGCAGAATGGCCACCGCCGGCTTGCGCTTTGCCTGCTTTGGGGCGTTCTCCTGGTCCGATGGCGACTTGGGCTCTTCCATGCCGGAACGGTAGCCAAAGAGATCCTGCTGGCTGTTCCTTTCTGAATACGGCAACACGTGGTAGTCGCTAACCGGCCCACTATCTTTCGATTGGTGGCCGTCTGCCGTTGCCGTTCCATTCTCCTCGAGTTGCACTGCGTCGCTCATCGAGCATGCCCCAATCTCAGGTCATGAGAACGAGCCTATAGAAGCAAAGTCATTGGATCATGCGTCCGGGGGGCCTGCAATAACCACTCCGTGTGATAACTGGAAATGGTCCCAAAAGGGGCGGAAATGCCGCTAGGTCCGGCCCATGGCCACCCTTCCGGCGCCCTCAGAATTCGATCCGCCCTTCAAACGCGATCATGCGCGGCGAGCTGTCTCCGCCCAGCCCTACGCCGAGCAGCCCCGTCGGCGGCGGCACCACACTTTGCAGCGTTCCGAATCTTGCCGGAACCGAGCCAGGCACGCCGGCCTGCACGGTACTGGGCAGCGCAAAGTTGGGGTGATTGAACGCATTGAACATCTGGCCGTCGATGCGCAGCTTGATCCCATCCCGGATCGGAAACGACTTGCTGATGTTTATATCCGAATACGTGAAGTGCGGACCGCGCACCGAGTTGCGGCCCGAGCCGCCGAACTGGCAGATGGATGGATTATCATTCTGCACGCCCAGTGCGCCGGTATAACACGCGCCGGTTGTGGGATCGACAACCGAGACGAACGCGTCGGGGTTGAGCCACTGTCTCGTTCCGTTTATGGTCACACCGGGATAGGGAGTCTTGCGATAGAGCGGCACGCCGGGCACCCGCTCGGCATAGTTCGGCACGGCGAACTGGATGGTTTGCGCGGGGTTGTACGCCTGAAGCACGCCGTTGCCGTTGGCGCTGTATTGCTGGCTCAGCACGCTGAAAGGCAATCCGGAGTGCAGAAAGCCCGTCTCCGAAAAAGACCATCCCCCGAGCACCTGGCGCAGGAATGGGTGACTGGAGTGGAACGGCACTTGGTACATTCCGTAAGCGGAGATGTTGTGCCGCACATCGTAGTCGCAGCTGGCATGTTGTTTGCTCAATTCTCCCGGTAAAGGAGACTCCAGACCCTGCGTAGAGAACGCGAGCAGTCCTCCGTTCGATACTTCGTCCAGGCAGTGGCTGAAAGTGTAGTTGGCGCGCAGCGTCAAGCCGCTCCATTGCTGTGTGTAGACGGCCTGCAATCCGTTGTAGATGCTGTTGGCTCCGGTCTGGAACTGGGTGACGTTCCCAAACCGCTGATCGAGCGGGCGCTGGTTCGGAAATGGCGCAAAGCATCCATTGCAGACATTTTGGTAGCCGTTGAGCTGCACCTGGTAGGGCTCGTGCAGTCCGCGCGTGCCTACAAAATCCGCGCGCAGGTTACCGCTCGAGCCGATCTGCTGCTCGACGCCGAGATTGTACTGGTAGTAATACGGTGTTTTGAGGGTTCCGGTGGGGAAGGTGTTCAAGCTGACGGCCAGCGGACAGCCTGGGGCGTCCAGCTGGATGCCCGCGCAGGGCGCGCCGCCGGAACTGATGGTCGAATGGAAGGATCGGTTGGCCGCGGCGGCAGCGTCCACGGCGCTTCCCGGAACGCCGGGAGCGATCCCCAGGCCGCCCACTTGTCCTCCGATACCGCCGGTGAAGGAGGGATCGTTGGGAGCGTTCATCAGGCCGCTATCCGCAATCTGCTGCGGGATGATGTCGTTGAAGACGCCTAATCCGGCGTGAACCGCGGTATGCGGAAGAAGCTGGTAAGCGATCGAAACTCGCGGCTGGTAGATGAACAGCGGCGTCGCCGCAAAGAGGTTGTGAACGTTGCCCAGGATGACCTGATTCAGCGGCTGATTGGTTTCATGCGAAGCATCCAGGAAGGAGCCGGCCATGCGGCCAAAGAGCCCTTGCGGACTGGTGACGTTGGTGTTCCAGGTCAGGCGCATGCCATAAGTCAGAGTCGTCTTTGCCGAAGGCTTGTAGGTGTCCATCCCGTAGTATTCGAGGTTGCCGACGGCTACCCTTTCCTTCAGAGAGGCTGGGAAATTCTGCTGGGCGGTATATGCGGCTCCATACGTGAACTCCGCCAGGTCGTTGTAGGCCACGGTCGGCACAATGCCTTCTCCGAGGTCGTAGTCGCTTGTATCGACACGGCGCGTATTGATGCCGAAGTGCAAGGTGTGCCGCCCACGCGTCCAGGTCAGGTTGTCGTTGATCTGCCATTGCGTAACCTTGCGCCCCTGCGCAAACGTATCGTTCAGGCCGCCGATGGTCGTGAAGGGCACGCTGTCGCTGCCCGAGGTAAGCATGATGGGAAACGTCTCGAGCGCCTGCGCGTAGTTTTTCGGCTCGAAGATGCTCGAGTACCAGTCCGCTCCGGGGTTGATTTGATTCACGAGGTTCGTGCCGAAGATGTGCGTGTAGCCCAGAACCAGCGTGCGCTGCGGTTGCGGCGAATAGGAGTTAAAGATGGAGTTGATCGGATCCGTCCATTCCGCCTGCAGGCCCGTATCCTGCTGGAAGCGGTACCAGATGCTGTCTTTGGTGTTGATGGTGTGATCGATCTTGACCACGATCAGGTCCTCGCTGTCGCTGTTGTTCAGTGACCGCTGCTGCTGGGATGCACAGCCGCTACCGTTGAGCAGAAAGCCATTTGTCGGAGCGGGCAACAGGTTCCCGGATGCGTCCAGCGGGCAGGCTGTGATCGCCACCGGCGACCCTCCGGGGGGCGGCAGCAGCGAGAACATGTTTTTATAGAAAGGAATCTCTGCCGCTTGTGCCGGAAGGTTGGTTCCTGTGACTGGGTCATATCCTCCCGTGGCAAGCTGCCCCAGCACATATTGCTGATAGGCGGGTGTGGGCAAGGTCGTAGATGTAACGATCGGTAACGCGATGCGAATGCCCTCATAGTGTCCAAAGAAGAACAGCTTGTCCCTGCGGATCGGCCCACCCACGCTGACGCCGAACTCATTAACCACATCGCGGGGTTTGGTGGCGATGCTGCCCGGTGTATCGTTGGCGCGGAGGAAGTAATTTTCCGCATTGAGCAGAGAACCGTTCCACAGCTCATATGCATCGCCGTGAAATGTGTTCGTGCCGGACTTGGTGACGTAGTTGACCTGAGCCACGGCATAACGGCCCTGATCGACGGAGAACGAGTTGGTGTTAACGGTCGACTCCTGGAGCGCATCGAGCCCGATGACAAGGTTTGTGGAAAGGCCGATATTCAGACCCAGCCAGGGGTCGTTCGAGTCGTAGCCGTCCAGGATATAGCCGTTCGAGGTCGCGGGAAGCCCGTTGAACTCCACGTTGCCGTAACCGCCCGGGGCCTTGGCATCGCTTGAGGAACCGGCCGTATTCATCAGAGCGCCCTGCGCGAATTGCGTTACATACGTGAGATCCTGCCCTGGATTGGGCAGGTTTTCGATGGTCTTCGCTTCGATGGTGGTGGTGGTGTTGGGATTATCGAGGGTCAGTAGCCCCTGTTGCGCCGTAACTTCTACTGTCTGGTTCTCCGACTTGACACGGAGCGAGAAGTTCAACGTGACGGTTTGACCTACCCCTACAGGCGTTGGTGCAGATGTTGAGAAAGCAAAGCCTTTCGCCCGCACCGTAACCTCATAGGTGCCTGGGTTGACCTGCGAAAACAAAAAGCGGCCCACGGAGTCCGTGACTCCGGCGCGCGTAGCCTTGGTGTCGACTTCCGTCGCCGTCACCGAGGCGCCGGAGAGCACGGCGCCGCTCGTATCGGTCACGGTACCCGAGATTGCGCTCGACGTGCCGCTCTGCGCCGCCAGCAAACCGCAGTGAATCGCGGCTAACACCAGCCAGAGAATGAGCCATCGCTGGCTTGAGGAACTGCTTTTCAACACAACCTCCGGGACTTTCGGGAAGATCAGGGAAGCCGGCGAACGTTAGCGCCCCATGGCCGTCTGCACCAGCAGCCATACATTCAACGCCGCAATGACGGCTGCGGTGAGCCACGCCAGCCCCTGCAGCCACCGGCCGTTCACAAACTCGCCCATCTTCCTGCGGTCGCCGGTGAACATCACCAGCGGAACCACCGCAAAACTGAGCTGGAACGAGAGAATCACCTGGCTCAGGATGAGCAGCTTTTCCGTTCCCTCCTCGCCCATCAGGGCCACCACGATGATGGTGGGAATAATGGCCAGCGAGCGCGTAATCAGCCGCCGCAGCCAGGGCGACAGGCGGATGTGAATGAACCCCTCCATCACCACCTGCCCGGCCAGGGTCCCAGTGATCGAGGAGTTCTGCCCGCTGGCCAGCAGCGCAATGGCAAACAGCGAACTCGCCCACGCCGCGCCCACCAGCGGGCTCAGCAGCTTGTAGGCATCCTGAATGGCTGCCACCTCAAAGTGCCCGCTGCGATAGAAGACGGCCGCGGCCACAATCAGAATCGCGGCGTTCACAAACAGCGCGATCATCAGCGCCAGAGCCGAGTCGACATTCGCCAGGTGCACGGCCTCGCGCTTGCCCTCGGGCGTCCGCTTGTAGCGGCGGCTCTGCACAATCGACGAGTGCAGGTACAGGTTATGCGGCATCACCGTCGCGCCGAGAATGCCGATGGCGATGTAGAGCATGGCGGGGTTGGTCACGATCGACGGCGAGGGCACAAACAGATTGCGCAGGATCGGCCAATACTCCGGCCGGGAGAGGAACATCTGCGCGCCGAACAGCACAATGATCGTGCCGATCAGAGTGATCACCAGCGCCTCAACATAGCGGAATCCCCAGCGCTGCAACATCAGGATCAGCAGCACATCCAGCCCGGTGATCAGCACGCCATAAAACAGCGGAATGTGAAACAGCAGTTCCAGCGCGATCGCCGAACCGATCACCTCCGCCAGGTCGCAGGCCGCGATGCCAATCTCTGCCAGAATCCACAGCGCGAAGCTTGCCGCGCGGCCGTAGCTCTCGTTGCAAAGCTGTGCCAGGTCGCGCTCCGTGGCTACGCCCAGCTTGAGCGAAAGGCTCTGCAGCAGGATCGCCATCAGGTTCGACAGCATGATGACGAACAGCAGCGTGTAGCCGAAGCGCGAGCCGCCTGCAATGTCTGTGGCCCAGTTGCCCGGATCCATGTAGCCGACCGAAATCAGAAACCCCGGTCCCAGAAATCCCAGCAGGCGCCGCCAGTAAAGCGGTGAGCGCGAAATGCGCACGCTCGAATGAACCTCCGGCAGCGAAGGCTCTGTGAGTACGGTTCGGGTTACGACTTCAGTCGACATCGGCTCCGGGGGGTGAAAGACAGGCATCGTCCTTCAACTCCAGTATGCCACAGATTGTTAAGTATGGTTAATATGGCGTTTTATTTTTACTTACTTTTGATCATTGTCCCCAGGTAACCCCTATTCCCTGCATTTCTATTCCCTGTCTTTCCGCAGCCACACGGCCTCCGCTGCCGGCCTTCCCAGGATCGAAGTTCCCGTAGATAGCTCAATCAAAACGGTTTGGTCGTAGTTCTGGCTCACCACGCGCAAACTCTTGCCGGGCCCGATGCCCACTCCGTGGAGGAACTCGAGCAGTTTGGGGTCCCGCTCCTGAAGGCTGATAACGGTGTAGCGCTTGCCGACGGGGGCCTGGGAGAGCTGCAGTTCGCCGCGGCGGCGGCGCTCAACAGGGTTGACCGGGAGAACGGCGTTTCCGTGCGGGCAAGCGCCGGCCTCGCCAAGCTTCTCCTTAAGTTTAGCCTCGAAGGCGGGCGAAACGGCGTGCTCGAGGCGCTCAGCCTCCTCGTGGATTTCGTGCCATTCCATGCCGAAGACCTCGCTCAGCATGCGCTCTATGAGGTGATGGCGCAGCGCCGTGCGATAGGCCATCTCGCGGCCCGTGGGCGTGAGGCGGACAATGCCGTCTTCGCCCACACGGACGCAGCCGTCGCGCTTGAGCCGCTTCAGCGCCATAGTCACTGCCGGAGCCGAGACCTCAAGCCAATGCGCGAGCATGGCGGGAATCACCTGACGCCCTTCGGCCTCGGCCTCAAGAATGGCCTTGAGGTAATTCTCTTTCGATACGTTGATCGAGTCTTTCATGGATGCTCTGGAAGCAAGTATATGGAAACGGAAGCCGCATGCGGCGCGCGGATGCGATGCCGAGGCACAAAAAGTCCGTTGACAAATAACTCTACATATGTTGATATTGGATCGATATGGGACGGAAGCCCAACAGCTCAGCTCAAACCCGGCACCTGCTCGACGCCATGATGCGCCAGCCGCGCGACTGGCAACACGGTTATGAACTCTCGAAGCTGACCGGATTGAAATCGGGAACGCTTTATCCGCTGCTGATGCGGCTGGGCGATCAGGGACTCCTGGAATCGTGCTGGCAGCAGCCGGAGCGCGTGGGCCGCCCGCCGAGGCACGCCTACAGGCTGACCTCGACCGGCCTCGAATTCGCACGGTCAGTGAGCGAGCCGGAACCGCGAAGGGTCCGCCGGAAGCTGGCGAGGGCGACGTCATGAGAACTTCGATTCCGCGAAAGTTGGCGACGAGCATGGCCAGGTACGCGGCTGGCCTGCTTCCGCAGCCGCGCGCGGAATGGGGCGAAGCAATGAGAAACGAAGTCGACCACATCGCGAGTGACTTCAAGGCGATGACGTGGGCGATAGGTTGTGTGGTTGCCGCATTTTTTGAGAGGAACGCCGACCGCTCGCAGACCTTCGCGAAGATCGTGAAGCGGCCCAGCGCGTTTCTTCCCCTGGCGATGTCGCTTGTCGCGCTGGCAGTTGTTCTGTTTACGCTGGCGATCTTCGGCGTGCCTCATGACAAAGACGAAGGAGCTGCCGCACACATCTGGCAGTTGCTCATGGCCGGGCAGCTGCCGCTGCTGGTGTTCTTCGCAGTGAAATGGTTGCCGCGAGCGCCGAAAGAGACGCTGTGCGTCATCGCCCTGCAGATGGCCGCCGTGCTGGCCGCGATGGCCCCAGTCTATTTTCTACATTTGTGAGCTAGTCCGCTGGAACACCGGCCTCGAGCGGCTCGCTCATCGTTCCACTCGACAACTCGAAGCGCTCCTGAAGAACGCACAAGCTGACCATGTACATCAGCACCTGGTCGTACGCGGTGCGCGCGCCCGGAATTCCCACCCCATACACGCATGGAACCAAATTGCACACCGAATCCATCTCCATTGCGGCGCGATCCCGCGGAGTACTCTGGTTGGGGAGAAAATCGATGCCACGATTCAGAATCGCCGGAATTGCCGTTCTTTTTCTATTTGCAAGCCTGCAAGGGCCCACTCGTGCCAGCGCGCTGGGTGAGCAAAAGTACGTCAGCAACTCGCCAGTGAGCGGAGATTTTGTGCTGGCGGCAAACGGCAAGCCGGCTCCGCTGGTAGTGAGCGACGAGGATTGGCCGGGGGTAGTGAGGGCTGTGAGCGATCTGAGCCAGGATGTGGGCCGCGTGACCGGACACGATGCGCCAGTGGTGAAGGATAAGGCCCCAGGCGGCGACGAAGTGGTGTTGATCGGGACGATCGGCAAGAGCCCGTTGATCGACTCGTTAGTCAGAAGGCACAAGCTGGATGTAAGCGGGATCGCGGGCAAGTGGGAAGCGGCCGTCACATGCACTATTGACCGGCCGATGCTCGGGGTGCGCCGCGCGCTGGTGATTGCCGGCGCCGATAAGCGCGGAACAATCTACGGCATCTACGGTCTCTCGGAGCAGATCGGAGTTTCGCCTTGGTATTGGTGGGCCGACGTGCGGGTCGCGCACGCGGATGCTTTGTACGTTGCGCCGGGGCGCTACGTGCAGCCAGTGCCGGCAGTCAAGTATCGCGGAATCTTTTTCAATGATGAGGCGCCGGCGCTTTCGGGATGGACGAAAGAGAAGTTCGGCGGAATGAACCACGAGTTTTATACGAAGGTGTTTGAGCTGCTTTTGCGGTTGAAGGCAAACTTTCTGTGGCCGGCCATGTGGAACAACGCCTTTGCGACCGACGATCCGCTGAACGCAAAGCTCGCGGACGAGTACGGAATCGTGATGGGGACTTCGCACGAAGAGCCGATGATGCGCGCGGAGAAGGAGTGGGTGTGGGGCCATCATGGCGCGTGGGACTACACGACGAATCAGAAAGAAATTGACGAGTTCTGGCGCGAGGGCATGGAGCGCGATAAGAACTTCGAAGAAGTAGTGACGCTGGGGATGCGCGGCGAGAACGACACGCCGATGTCGGCCGCGGCGAATACGGACCTGCTGGAGCGGATCGTCGCCGACCAGCGAGAGATTTTGAAGCAGACTGTGAACCCGGACCTGACGAAGGTGCCGCAGGTGTGGGCGCTCTATAAGGAGGTTCAGGGCTACTACGAAAA
>Ga0187857_10003890_pt1 | contig 11640 bp, 10 predicted proteins | sample June2016WEW_8_10_FD_132984 | JGI IMG/M metagenome (GOLD analysis project Ga0187857, IMG submission 132984) | Peatland microbial communities from SPRUCE experiment site at the Marcell Experimental Forest, Minnesota, USA - June2016WEW_8_100 | ecosystem: Environmental > Terrestrial > Soil >...
GCCATCTCTGAATACCTTCGAGAGAATAACCGTAACCCTCGTCCGTTCATCTGGACTGCGACCGCTTCCAGGATCATGAAAAAAATCAGGCATTGTAAAGAAGCGTTAGACGCATAACACTAGCTTGGGGCCGGGGCTTGCGTAGAATGACCCGCCAGCACGTCAGCATTGGCTCAGAATGAATCCGGGCGGATCGAGAAGGGACTAATCCGGTGACCACCCTTGGTGACCACTCCCGGCGCTATCGTGAGTCCCCCTGTGCTATCGCCTCGCCGCCCGCCGTCTACACACCCCGTGAGAACCCGCATGAATACTGGCTTTCTAGCGTTTGGTAGCGGGTCGTAGCCTCTTATCCATCTACATATCACAGAGAACGTAACTTGTTGATTCTTCGTGTAAGCCCAACTCTTAATCAGGAGTTACGACAGCAAGCGCAATCATACTTACATCCGCCAACGACTTGGAGCGCAGAGCCTGGTCCCCGGCAAACGCGGGAAGACAACAGGTCAAAGCTTTAGTCTGGTTTCCACCTATAGACACCGGGTACTACCCTCGTCAGTCGTGGAAGCGGCCTCATATCGTTGTAAGGAAGCTCGTATAGCACCATCCGCTCCCCCGTCCATCGCAACTCGGCGTTGCGGATATATCGGAGCGCCGGGCTCATGGCCGGAGCCAGGACGTAGCGAACTCCGTAGGACTTCAGCAGTGAGTCGGACTCTGTATCTGACAGAGTGCCCTGAAAGAAAGCCATTGATTGGCATTTCTGCTGATACTCCGTCAGGCTGAAGATCCAGTGAGACGCAAAGCTGTGCATCGGTACGGTTGCCATCCATGGAGCGTTCTCTAGTGGTGCAAGAATAAGTTTTTCGCTAGCACCATGTGCACGCAGCCAGGCAATCGCCCGCACTTCGTCCAATGGAGCGACCGCGGGGTCCTCCCCGAATGCCTCGGTTGCCGTCGCACCATTCCGATAGCGTAGATAGCGAAAGTAAGTGTGCGGCGCAAGAGCCGCTCCAACTAGCAAAATAATAAAGCCAAGGCGCCACCTTTGGTTTGCCCACAACCCGACGAGCCTAGGCGTGGTTTCCAGCTTTCGAACTACCAAGATGACAGCCGCATAATACAGGCCGTGTATGAAATGCAGAGGCCAAGGAAGGAACGGCATACGGTAGCCGATGACCGCCACGATGACATAGCAGGAGTCGACCAAGCAGGAACTGAGGGAAGAGGTCTATAAATATTTCACAGGGGAAGACTACGAGCCTTACGGGATGGTGTACCTCAAGCTCTTCGAGAGCCAGCTGCCCGTCGTTGAAAGGGCTCTATATGTAGCCTCGCGGATGGTGGGGACGGAGCGGTCGAGGGGGTACTGTTTGGAGCTGGTCTGTGCGGATTTTCTGGCGGGGCGGACAGAGGAGTCGACACCGGAGGAGATCCTGCTGCTGATCCATCGGCTCGTGGGCCTTCTGCCGCCAGACTACCAGGCCGGGCTTCGTGGCCAAGCCGGAGGGGCTGAACGGGAGCCTGTCCAAAGATGCTGAGGAAGGTAAAGCGGATCAAGCTGGGGAAGCAGATTTACCGGCGGTTGATGAAGCGAGTGCTGGAGCGAGACGGATGGCGATGTCAAAAGTGCGGCTCGCTGGAAAATCTCCAGGTCCATCACAAGATCAAGAGGAGCCAGCGGGGTAATGATTGTCTCGAGAATCTCGTGACGCTCTGTGCTTATTGCCACATGGCTGAGCACGGGCAGCTTTTCTATTCAGTCCCAGCAGCCAGAGTGTGCAGCAAGCCCAAGCGATGCCCGAAGTGAAGAACAAATCAACGAAATCTCGCTTGCTGCCGCGCTGGCCGATGGACCCAATCCTGCCAGAAAGCGGCACCCTGGGAGGAGGGATGGAGGTTCCCCCCATTTCTTAGGGACCAAAAGTTGGTTCACAATTTAGTTCACAGTTCTCCGGGAATCTGCCCAGTCCGGCTTGCGACGAGGAAGTCACACGCAACCGCATAAACAGGGCCTGCTGGCAGAGTGAGTAAACCCGGCCAACAGGCCTTGTATGCGCCTACGAAGCAAGGGGTCGTGTGTTCGAATCGCCCCGGTCGTACCAACTTATGTATTTTCAATAAGTTAGGAAATCTTGTTCCCACCCAGAGCACTTGCGTGATTTTCAATGGGTCGAAGACCAATCCCCATGGTCCTCCACAATCTAACTCGCTGCAGATTAACGTCCCCTAATTTTGTCGCAGTGTGAGTAGCATTGGCTCGTACCAATCTGCACCAATTCGCGCTGCGGGGCATATTAAACCCTCGCCATCGTGAACGAATTACGCTCTTCTTATGGGCTTGCCGGCAAGGCGGTCCAAACTGAATGCCAAAGCTGACTGATGTCGGATAGTTGGATGCCTAGCCCGCGGTGGGATCAGGTCAGCGGGTAAAGACTCAGTTCCTTCATCGGGTAGTGTTTAAGATTATCGGTGATGAGAGTGAGTTCGTGGTGGATGGTGACCGCCGCAATGGTAACGTCGGTGGTCGCCAGGGTAATGCCTTTGCGGCCGTAGTCACGCTTCAGCAGGCCCGCCAAACGGGCGACTGGCCAGCTAATCGGGAAGTACTGCAAGCTCTCCAGCAGCTCCCTGATCCGAGTTTCCTCCTGGGATCGGAGACCAGCGTAGACTTCGGTCACGTTGATCGAACAGCAGGCCAGCAGGTGACCTTGTTGCAAAAGTTCTTTGAAGAGCTGGTCCCGGTTATGCTTGCCGTTCAAAGCGTCAATAATGACACTCGTATCGAGAAGGTAGGAGGCCATGTTAGCGGGCCATCACGATCTGAAAGCGCTTCTCGTCTTCCCGGCGCAGCTTGTCCACCCATTTTGCTGCGCCGCGTTGCAGTTCGGGATGATCCTTGTCTTTCCAGGAGCCGGCAGCGGCATCAATGGCCTTGAGCTGGCGCAGCCGCATCAGCTCTTTTTCAGCAGCTTGGGTCAGGAATTTGCTACGGCCTCGTTTGCCTACGATGATGTCAATTCGAGCCACCAACTGCTCAGGAATGACGATGTGAGTGCGTTTAGTGTTCATGGTTCCTCCCCATCATGGCCTTAAAAATCCCACTCTAAGTTTACTAGAATTTCCGTTTTCCGTTTTCGCACGACCGGTAATGTGCAACCGAGTGCCTCTGAAGGGACATTTTTAGCAGCCGCCCCTTCAGTCCATCGGCCACCGAAGACAAAGAAATCGGCGCGGAGAGATGTGCTCATGCGAGCCACGAACCTGCTTGAAAGGTTAAATGGGAAGGCCGCAGTCAGCAGTTTCGGGACTCGCGATGGGGTAGACAGGGCCCTGTCCCGAGCCCCTGGACCCAGCCAAAGAAAAATAGTGCGCTGTGGAACCCCTCGAGCGGTGTATAGTGTGGGGCTGTTGGGAGCTAACGCAGATTCGTTCTGCACGGCGCTGTCACGTTCACTCCGCTCACTTCATTTTTCCACCACCGGGCCGATACGGGTCTCCACACGAAACAGTTTAAAGTCTGAGTACCTGTGGATGTTGCGAAAGTGCCGGTGGTCGAGCCACACGTCCACAACGACTTCGGTGGGCAGCCAGAACGGGGTGGAGGCCTGGCGGAGCTGGATGGCGCTAAACTCAATCTGTGTCGTCTCGCGTTCCAGATCCGCCTCGGGCGGCGGCGCCAACAGATAGGTTTCGATGCGCAGAATCTGGTGGTTTGTCACGTCAATCCACGCCAATCCCTGAACAACCAGCGGCACCACGGCACTTCCGTGGCGTAACTCCGTGGGCCGAGGGTACTTACCCGGGATTTCTGCGAAGCCAACCACTTCTGTCTCCCGCCCGTCGACCATTTGTCGGCCGAAATAGCGGAATCGGGAGGCCATTCGATTTTTTGGATGGAAGTGTTGCAATGGCCAAGTGGTGAAGCCGTAGGTGAGCACCTGCCCAGGCTTGAGGCGCAGGTAATCAATAGGACGCCCCTTCGCATCGGTGCGGTATTCACCAAAAAGCTGGTCGCCCTCTGTCTGGGGTGTTAACACCAGATAGTTGAACTTGTCCTTGGAAGTCACACGACATTTGTCGCCCAACTCAGCACCACAGGGCCCCGACCGGACCTGTTCCGTGGCCGTCATGTTGGGGAAATCCTCGAAAAAAACGGACACGCGCTCGCCCACTTCGCGAAGAATAGCCGGAAGGTCCTGCTGGCTTTCAGCCGGTTGTAATTCCCGCAGTTCAGGCAGGTCGTGAATCTGTTGGGGCGTCCAATCTATCAGGGTTTGCGCCTCGTCGTAACGCCGAATCTCCTGCGGAGTCAGTTGAGGCTGGGATTCCCCGTCCTGTGCACGCGCGGTGCTAGCAGAGACCTCAGAAGAAGTCGTCGCTGGATGGTGGGAGCTCTGCCCCGCCGCCTGCTTCGGTCCGTGAATGACGACGGCTGCCAACGCCCATGCCAAGACACTGGCGAAAGGTCGATGACAACCGTTGCGACGCATAAGGTTCATGGCTGACCACAGAGATGTCAAACCCCGGCGTGTCTGTGCCACCTGCGGACTGGGCGCACTGGATCTACTCCATCCGCTGTTCCAATGCCTTCTCGAATAAGCTTTCGAAGGCAGCCATGTTTACGTGAGCGCCATCCAGGCGGAATACCGCATGCTTCCAAAGCTTGTCGTGCCGTGACATCCTTGTGCCAGTTATCCGCGTCTTCTTTGCGAGACCTTCCGGCACCCTAAAGAACAGTCCGTATCCCCTTGTGCTTAGCCAGTTGACACCAAAGACCAGGTAGTTCCCCACCTTGAACCCGCAGTATTACTTGGTGAATTTCCCCTCCACTGGCCATCCCTTCCGTGTCCTTTCGGCAACACTGCTTAACTCAATCCTGCTGAAGTGGTAGCGTCGGTCTCATGCCCAACGGGGGCACGGAGGATCGACGATGGCCAAAGTCGAATCTGGGATTCCCCACAACTTGCGGAAGGTATATCGGCGTTTGCAGCGGTGGCGGAGTTTGCACACCGGTCGCTTGCCGATTCCGGAGCGTTTGTGGGCCGCGGCTGCAGAACTGGCTCGGGAGCATGGGATTTACCCCACCGCGAAGGCTCTGCATCTGGAGTATGGCAAGCTCAAGCAGCGAGCGGAAGCAGCGGGTCCGGCAGTCAAGAGGCGCGGGGCGAAGGTTCTAGCAGCGGGCTCGCGCCGCGCCCGGCGCACCGCACCGCCGACATTCGTGGAACTCATTGCACCGCGGTCTGGAGGTTTCCCTGCAGGCGTGGTGGAACTGGAAGGGCCGCGGGGCCGGATGAGGATCGAACTCAAGGGTGTTGCCACGGCAGAGTTGGTGGCACTGAGCCGGGCGTTGTGGGATGGCGGGGCATGATTCAGATCACGCCGCAGATGCGCATTCTGGTGGCGGTGGAGGCGGTAGACGGCCGCAAAGGTATCGACTCGTTGGCGCGGTTGTGCCAGGAGCGGCTGCAGGCCGACCCTTTTTCGGGTTGCCTGTTTGTCTTCCGAAGTCGGCGCGGAACGGCGATTCGCATCCTCGTCTACGACGGCCAGGGATTCTGGCTGGCGCAGAAGCGACTTTCGAAGGGGCGTTTTCGCTGGTGGCCGGAAGGCCGGAGTACGCGCGAGGTGGTGCGGAGTCTGGCGGCGCATCAACTGCAAGTGTTGTTGGCAGCGGGCGACCCGACCGCCACCCAAGCCGCACCGGCGTGGCGACCGGTGAGCGTTCTGAGCTGAGAAAAAAGATAGCGCGAGATGCTTGCGTTCTAATTTCGTCTCTGTTACGCTCGGGGGCATGGAAGAAGAGTTTCGCTATCGGGGCCGGGTGATCACGGCGGCGGAAGTAGAATTTATCCGGCAGTTGATCGCCGAACATCCCCAGACCAACCGGCGACAGCTTTCGCTGCAACTGTGCGAAGCGTGGGGGTGGAAGCAGGCCAACGGCGCACTCCGCGACATGGTCTGCCGAGGACTGCTGCTGGAACTTGAGCGGGCTGGGCGCCTGGAGTTACCGCCCGCGCGCCATGTGCACCGCAACCCGTCGACTCGGCGTGCAATGGACGGGGGTGAAGCCCTTGCTCCGCTCCTGCTGGATACCACGCCCTTGGAGATCCCGCTGCGGGCGCTCCGGCCCTTGGAGTTTCAGCAAGTGCGGCGCACGCCCGAAGAGCCGCTCTTTAACTACCTAGTCGCCCAATATCATCCGCTCGGTTACGCGCGGCCGGTGGGTGAGCACCTCAAGTACCTGGTGTATGCCGCGGGACGTCCCATCGCCTGCCTGGCGTGGTCCTCGGCCCCGCGGCATCTGGGCCCCCGCGACCGCTTCATCGGCTGGGCGGCCGAAGTGCGGCGTCGTAATCTCCGTTTTCTCGCCTACAATCCGCGCTATCTCATTTTGCCTTGGGTTCGAGTTCCGCATCTGGCATCGCACGTTCTCGGTGAGATGGCGCGCCGAATCGCAGGGGACTGGGAGCGCCTCTACGGGCACCCGATTTATTTTCTCGAGACCTTCGTCGATCGCGAACGCTATCGCGGCACCTGCTATCGCGCGGCCAATTGGGTGGTGATGGGGCGGACGACGGGGCGGGGAAAAAACGATCAGACGCATCGACCCAACCGTTCGCTCAAAGAAGTGCTGGGGTATCCGTTGGTGAAAGACTTCCGAGCACGGCTGGCGGAGGTAGGATGAAGTCGCCGCCGGTGAGGATCGATGTGAGCCGACAAGAACTGGAGAGCGTGTTGGCGCGGGTGCGGGAGACGCTGGGAGAGCCGGACTATGAAAAGCTCAAGGCGGCGATTGATACTCTGGCGTACCTAACCGATTTGGTGCAGGACCGGGAGATCAGTCTGCAGCGGCTGCGGAAGATTCTATTCGGGGCGAGCACGGAGAAGACCCGGCAAGTGACGCCAGCGCCGCCGAACACGGCAGCCGAGCAGAAGGAATCGGCTCCACCCACAGGGGAGAAGGCGCGGCCTGGCCATGGTCGCCACGCGGCCGAGGCGTTCCGAGGAGCGCGGAAGGTCGAGGTCGCGCACTCCACCCTGAAGCCGGGAGATGTCTGTCCGGAATGCCAGAAAGGGAAAGTGTACCTACAGAAAGAGCCCCAGGTGCTGGTGCGGGTGGTGGGACAGGCGCCGCTGGAAGCCACGGTGTACCGCTTGCAGAATCTGCGCTGCAACCTGTGCGGAGAAGTCTTCACGGCGGAGGCTCCGCCCGGAGTGGGGACGGAGAAGTATGATGCCACCGCTTCCAGTATGCTGGCACTGTTGAAATATGGCAGCGGCCTGCCTTTCTACCGGCTGGAGAATCTGCAGGCGAGCTTGGCGATCCCTTTGCCGGCCTCGACGCAGTGGGAAGTGGTGGCGGGTGCCGCGGCGGTGATCCAACCGGCGATGGAGGAGTTGATCCGCCAAGCGGCGCAAGGGGAAGTGCTGCACAACGACGATACCCCCATGCCGGTGCTGGCTCTGCAACGGGAGGGAGAGCGGGAGGCGCGCGACCCACCAGAACGGAAGGGAGTATTTACCTCCGGCATTGTGGCGACGCAAGCGGGGCGACGAGTGGCGCTGTTTTTCACCGGCCACCGGCACGCGGGAGAAAATCTTGCCTCCGTCCTGGCGCAACGGGCTCAGGAGTTGGGCCCGCCGATTCAGATGTGTGACGCGCTGGCCCGCAACCTTCCCAAGCTGCCGGAGAAGCTGGAAGTGATCGTCAGCCATTGCCTAGCCCACGCCCGGCGGCGTTTTGTCGAAGTGGTCGACAACTTCCCCCAGGAGTGCCGCCACGTGTTGGAGGCCCTGGGTGAGGTCTACCGCTACGATGCCCAGGCCCACGAGCAAGGGATGTCCGCCGAAGCACGGCTGCACTTTCATCAAGATCACAGCGGCCCGGTGATGGTTGACTTGCAGGCTTGGCTGCAGGCGCAGTTCACGGAGAAGAAGGTGGAACCCAACTCCGGTCTGGGCGAAGCGATCACCTATTTATTGAAGCACTGGGAACCCCTCACCTTGTTTCTACGCAAAGCGGGCGCCCCGCTCGACAACAACGTTTGCGAGCGGGCTTTGAAGAAGGCCATTTTGCATCGCAAGAATAGCCTGTTCTATAAGACCGGGAACGGCGCGCGGGTGGGCGACCTCTACATGAGCCTCATTCATACCTGCGAACTGAACGACGCCAATCCCTTCGACTACCTCACTGAACTGCAGAAATACGCCCACGAGATGGCCAAGAATCCCGCAGCGTGGATGCCCTGGAACTACCGGGAGACCCTGCAGCAGGTCGGCGCGAGTCAGCATCCCGCCTAAGCTCCCACGTTTGGAGTAGAATGCCTCTCACCTGGCCGCAAACGATCGTCTGCGGCTAGGCGGATTGGACCTTCTGAAATGGCCGAAAAACGGGCCTCCCGAAAACCAAAATCGCCAAGGGTTTTTGGCCACCCTCCTCGCCGCGCCAAAACTCCGTTGCGGGTGGGCCTCTACGCCTGCGTCTCCGAGCACGATTAGCACACCTCATGGACTCAAAGATCTTGGGATGTCAAATTCTCATTTGGCCGAGTCAAGGCAATCTACTGCCCGAAGTCACGGTGTGTCGAAAGTGCTAAGCTTGCGCCAGCAGAGGTCGAGAATTCCTTCCCTGGCGAGGCCGCATAGTTGGGAGAACGACAGCATGTATCTGTCCCCCCACCGCGGCGCGAATCGAGTTCGATTCCCGCTTGGAACCGCCGATGAAGATTAACAACGCTGTGTTCCTGAGCTATTTGCGCTGTCCGTACAAAGCCTGCCTTCTCCTCGAAGGCAGATCCGGCCAACGAACCGCTTACGAAACCCTGATCGCCGACCTCGATAGCGGTTACAAACCATTGGCGCAGGCAGCCCTGTCTCGCGGGTGCGCCAGTGTAGCCGCCGCAACTGATCGTGCTGACAATATTTTTAGGCACCGAGGTCAGCCACCGATCACGCTCGACGCCAAGATCGAGCATCATCCCTTTGAGTTCACCCTGGACGCCTTGAAACCGGAGACTGACGGCCCCGACGGTGAATCCCGGCATCTCCCCGTGGTCTTCTGCCGCACCGATAGAGTCCCACGATTTGAAGAAATCCGCCTCGCGCTTGGCGGGCAGATGCTTGGCCTCGTTCAGGGTTCATGTCCCGCCACCGGCATCGTCGTCTACGGCGCAGACTGTTCGCTCAAGACGGTGCGGTTGACGCCAAACTATCCCCCTACCGAGCGGATCATGACCGAGCTTGTTTCGTTGGCCTCGGGCCAGTGTCGCCCTCCACTGATTCTAAACAGCCACTGCCCCTCCTGCGAGTTTCAGCAATCTTGCATCGACGAGGCGAAGAAGCAGGACAACCTGAGCCTACTTCACCGCATGACTGACAAAGCGATCCGGCAGTACAACCACAAAGGGATATTTACCGTCAACCAGCTCTCCTACACCTATCACCCGCGGCGCAAGGCGAAAAGGGCGAAGCCTCGCGGCTGCCCGCACAGTTACTCCTTGCAGGCTATGGCGATTCGCGACCAGAAGGTGTACGTGCTTGATCTCCCCGTGCTACCTCCCGCTGACACCCAGGCGTTCATCGACATGGAAGGTGACCCGGACGGCCGCTTCGTCTACCTGATCGGACTTCTCGTCGATCGCAATGGCCAAGAGACGTGCCAGGCGTTTTGGGCTGACACAAGAGAGGAAGAAGCGGCGATCTTCGAGCAGTTGGACTGCGCCCTAACTGGCTTGACCAATTCTCCCGTGTTTCATTACGGCCCGTACGAGGCCCGTGCCCTGAAGCGTGCCGCATCGCGCTCGGCACAGTCCAAGTTGAGCCAGATCGCTGACATCCGATTGACGAATGTCCTCTCCGAGGTCTACTCCAAGATCTATTTCCCGACCTACTCAAACTCGCTCAAAGACATCGCGGCGTACCTGGGGTACGGCTGGAGAACGCCTGGAGCCACTGGCCTGGACGCGGTGGTCTGGCGCAGCCGCTGGGAATCAACCCACGACGACACGCTCAAACGGAGGCTTATCGAATACAATCTCGACGACTGCCACGCCCTAAAACGCCTGACCTCTTTTCTCCTTGAGATGGACGGCGCTGCTTCCGGTTCACACGGCCCCGCCGCGAAATCCGACGTCATCTCTGTAGAAGCCTTGGATGACGACGCGCTGAGGAGCAACCAGGAGTGGGGCAAAAAGGAGTTCGCGATCCCAGAGTTCGAGGCAATCACGAAGTGTGCATACTTCGATTACCAGAGATCGAAGGTATTTGTCCGCACGAATCCGGCATTGCGGCAGATCCGGCGACGCCAGCGGAAAAGCGAACGGAGGCTCAGTTACCGCGTCACCAGCACGGTGGAATACCGCGCCCGCAAGTGCCCTTATTGCAAGAGCGCGAAATTCTGCCAAGATGGGGACCGCATTAAGAGCAAGGTGTCGCTCGACCTACGGATTTCGCGGGCTGGCATAGCGCGCAGGGTCACTCGCCACCGGTCAAAGGTGTACCGATGCTCGGCGTGCAATCGGTCCTTCGTTGCGCGTGCCTACACCCTCCAAGAACGGTTTGGGCACAACCTCGCGGCGTGGGCGATTCACCAGCATATTTCGAATAGAATTACTTTTGAAAACCTCGAAACGACGATAAGAGAGTGCTTCAATCTACCACTGGACTTTCAAAGGATCCACGGGTTCAAGGCCCGGTTCGCCCAGTATTACGATAGGACGTATCGGCGCACCATGGAAAAGCTGATCTCGGGGCCGCTACTGCACGTCGATGAAACAAAGGTCAACTTGCTAAAGGGGAGCGGCTATGTGTGGGTGTTCACGAATATGGAAGAGGTAGTGTTTGTCCTTAGGCCGGATCGAAATGCCGCCTTTCTGCACAAACTGTTGCGGGGATTCCACGGTGTGCTCGTGAGCGATTTCTTCTCTGGGTATGATTCGCTTGAATGCGCGCAGCAGAAGTGCTTGGTGCATATCATGAGGGACTTCAACGACGGTCTCCTGGCCGATCCGCTCGATAAGGAACTGAAGGAACTCGGGCACAGGTTCGGGCACGTGTTGCAGGCTATCATCGCAACGGTTGACCGCTTCGGGCTGAAGGCACGGCATTTGAGAATGCACAAGTCGGAGGTGGGCCAGTTCATCGCGGCAATCGAACCTGCCACCTCGGATTCGGAGGTTGTTCGGAAGCTGAAGAAGAGGATCACGAAGTATAGAGAAAAGCTGTTCACGTTCCTCGACTACGATGGCATTCCATGGAATAATAACAACGCTGAGCACGCGGTAAAGCATTTCGCCAAGTATCGGAGACTGGCAAACGGGCGTTTCACCGAAAAAGGGCTGCGAGACTATTTGAAGCTTTTGAGCGTTTACGAGACCTGTAAGTACAAGGCGATCAGTGCTTTTGAGTTTCTTTTGTCAAAGGAGCGCGATATCGACTCCTTTGCTGAGCGGACCTGAACCCGCCGCCACAAGATTCAACCGGTGAACGATTTGACCCCGAGGTTTTTCACCCGAAAAAGCGAATCGGATTGTCAGACGCTGCAAGAGAGAAATGCTGAAACGCTAGCAGCGCATGGCTTCTGGAGCAGCTTGAATAACCCCTTAGAGCCTCCACGCAGGCTTACCGAAAGCACAC
>Ga0187857_10003893_pt1 | contig 11627 bp, 9 predicted proteins | sample June2016WEW_8_10_FD_132984 | JGI IMG/M metagenome (GOLD analysis project Ga0187857, IMG submission 132984) | Peatland microbial communities from SPRUCE experiment site at the Marcell Experimental Forest, Minnesota, USA - June2016WEW_8_100 | ecosystem: Environmental > Terrestrial > Soil >...
AGGGTCATCAATTACAGCATCGAGCGCCTTCACCAGTTGAAGATCAACCGGCTCCGGGTGCTCCTCGCGGGCGCGGCCGAACTTCTCTGGGGTGAACCGGTGATGTCCGGCGACAATTTCACATTGTTCCTGCGGCCCTGGATGGCAGAGAAGCCCGAGAGTCTTGACAACCCGGGAATCGACTTCACTCGCTTCAACATTCCCTACTGGCAAAAATGGGAGCGCATGCTGCGCTTCGCCAGAGAGCGTAATGTGATCATCTCGGTGATCCTGGACATTTCTACACATCACGCCCAGGCGCCAGCGGGCAGTGAGGACGAACGGCGCTACATCCGATACGCAGTCTCCCGGCTGAGTGCGTTCTCCAATATTACCTACGACCTGGGAGATGACCTCGACAGCTTCCGCGACGAGAAGTGGGCGCACGAGACAGGCACCCTGATCGAAGGTTGGGATCCCTACAAACACCTCGCGAGCAGCCACCCGGTGCATCGCGAGAACCAGGACCGCGCCTCCGAATGGTTCGGGTTCACTTCCATCCAGAACTGGTCACACCAGCAGCACGCCCTGATGCTGGAGGAGCGCGAGATCCAGAAGAAGACCGGGCGCACCATCCCGCAGACGAACGAAGAGTATGGGTACGAGGACCACTATCCGCACTGGGCGGCTGCTCCCCCGGCGGAGTCCGCGGAGACTTTGCGCCAGATGGCGTGGGACATCGCGATGGCCGGCGCTTATGGGACCGCAGGTGAAAGTTGCCGCCGCGGCACGAACGTTTGGCCAGACGCGGGCGGGGGCTGGATCAACGGGCGCGGCGACGACACCCAGGTGATGTTCAAGGGCTACGGCCATATGGTGGATTTCTTTACCAGCTTCGAGTGGTGGAAGACAGAACCGCACGACGAGTTGGTCAACAGCGGCGCTTATTGCCTTGCCAAGCCGGGAGAGATCTACGCGGTGTACGTCCCCCTTGGTCGTCTGTGCGGGAACCGGGAGCACTTCGGGTATCAAAACGAATGCGGCGATGTCACGATCAAGCTTGAGCCAGGCATCTACGAGGCAAAATGGTTCAGCGCCACCACGGGGGAGATCGTTCCGCTGCCTGCCGTCCAAGGGCCGGCTTGGACCCTTCCCATGCCTCCCGGCTGGATGGATTGGGCCCTACTGCTTAAGAAGGTTGAGAAATGAGTCACAGGGGAGGACCAATAGATGATGCCAAAAATAAGCGAGAACATGGTTCGGGGCGGTCGTAGGTGGAACGCGTCTCTTCTCCTGGGCACATGCTGGTGCCTGCTGTGGGTATGCGCCCACCCTGCCCGGGCAGCGGCCGCGGCAGAGGAATCGGGGACTCCCATCGCGGTACATCCTAAGAACCCGCATTACTATGTTTTCCAGGGCAAACCCACCGTGCTAATCACCTCGGCCGAGCATTATGGGGCAGTGGTCAACAAGGCCTTCGACTACGTTGCCTACTTGGACGCCCTGCACGCGTACGGCCTCAACTATACCCGCATCTATCCCGGGTTCCTTTTCGAGCCCATTGGAAAGTTTGGGCCCGGGAACAATCTGGGGGTCAAACCCGCGAACCTCGTAGTGCCGTGGGGGCGCAGCCAGGTGGCCGGCTATGCCCTGTGCGGCAACAAGTTTGATCTGGACCGCTGGGACCCGGAGTATTTCGAGCGGCTGAAGGACTTCGTGGCCAAGGCGGCCGAACGCGGCGTCGTAGTGGAGATTTGTTTTTTCAACGCCCAGTATTCTGACACCTGGCCTATCTCGCCTTTGTATTACGAAAACAATGTGCAGGGCGTGGGCAAATGCGATTGCCAGGATGCCCAGACTCTGCGGCATCCGGAATTGGTGCAAAGAGAGGCTGATTACGTGCGCAAGATCACGCAAGAAGTCAATGCCTACGACAACGTCATTCTCGAAATCTGCGACGAAGCGCCGGACATCGGAAATCCCCCCACGCCGATGGCGGAGGCTGGACAATGGGTCAGCCACTTGGTGGAGGTTGCGAAGCGTACCGAAAGTAGTCTGCCCAAGAAACATCTGATTGCGCAGCAGATGGAAGGGCCCACGGGAGGACCCTTCGATTTCGCGGCGCACCCGGATGTCTCGATCATCGTAACCCAGTATGTGTGGGAGGCAGGATTCCAGTGGGGTGGAATGAAAGGGCTCGATTATGCGTACGGGCGCAACAAGCCGATCGAGTTTAATGAGACTGCCTATTATCCCTTCTGGTACAAAGGGGACAAAGTCGGTGATTCGCGGGTGGAAGCCTGGGAGTTCATGGTGGGAGGCGGAGCCAGCTTCAACCACTTGAACGCGCTCTACACGGTCGAGAACCCCGCCGGGAAAACACCCGACAACGCCCAGGTTCTGAGCGCCTTGAAATACCTCAAAGAGTTCATCTACAGCTTCGACTTCTTGAAGATGCACCCGGACATAACCTATGTCCTCAACGGAATTCCTCCGGGAACCTATTGTCGGGGCATGAGCGAGGAAGGAAAACAGTACGCCCTGTATCACCACCACAGCACCGGTGGGAGTGGAAGTCAGTACACCGTGACACCCGGAAACTACCAGGAGGACCTGCTGCTGAGTTTGCCTGCCGGTACCTACAAGGCCGATTGGGTTGACCCGTCTACGGGTTCAGTCCTCCGCAGCGAGACGTTCCAGCACCCAGGAGGCAAGCGAACCCTGACCTCGCCCGGGCACACGGTGGATATCGCGCTACGCATCCAGCGGATTTAGTCCGGATTTCTCACCTGCGCATAAGGCAGGGGAATTCAAACGAGGAGGGTGGTCGCATGGTGAAGAGAGCAGCGTGTCTGGGTTTTGTATGGATCCTCTTGATAGCTCATGCCAATGCTGAGCCCATCAAGTTGCATCCCACCAATCCTCACTATTACCTGTTCAATGGTCAGCCGACTATCCTGATCACCTCGGCCGAGCATTACGGCGCCGTGGTCAATAAGGACTTTGATTATGTTCCCTATCTTGATGCGCTAAAGGCGTACGGGCTGAACTACACGCGCATCTATGCCGGGGCGATGTTTGAAACGGTCGGGAAGTATATTGACGGCAACCCGCTGGGTCCTAAACCGCAAAGCCTGGTCGTCCCTTGGGCACATAGTAACGTGCCTGGTTATATATACGGCGGCAATAAGTATGATCTCGACAAGTGGGATCCGGCCTATTTCGCGCGTCTGAAGGACTTCATCGCCAAGGCCGCCGAGCGCGGTGTCGTGGTGGAGATCTGTTTCTTCAACGCGCAGTACTCCGATACCTGGCCAATATCGCCCCTGTATTACGAAAACAATATCCAGGGCGAGGGCAAGTGCTCTTACCAGGATGTCCAAACGCTCAAGCACGCGGACGTCGTGCGCCGGGAAAGCGACTACGTGCGCAAGATCACGCAAGAAGTCAATGCCTATGACAACGTCATCCTGGAAATGTGTGACGAGGCGCCGGACATCGGCAACCCTCCCACACCTTTGGCGGACGCGGGCCCCTGGGTGAGCCACCTGGTGGATGTGACCACCGAGGCGGAAAAGGACCTCACCAAAAAGCACCTCGTGGCGGCGCAAGTGGAGGGACCAGTAAATGGGCCGTTGGATCTGTCCGGAAATCCGAAGGTCGGCGTGATTGTGACCCAATACATCTGGCAAGCGGGATTCCAGATGGGCGGGATGAAGGGTCTGGACCTGGAATATGCCCACAACAAACCCATCGAATTCAACGAGACCGATTGGTATCCCTTGTGGTACAGGGGCGACGCCATTGCGGACTCCCGCGTGGAAGCGTGGGAGTTCATTGTGGGAGGCGGAGGGAGTTTCAATCACCTGAATGGACGATATACGGCGGAGGACCCCGCTGGCAAGACGCCCGACACCGCCCAAATCGCGGGTGCACTGAAGAATCTGCGCGACTTCATGTACAGTTTCGATTTTCTCAAGATGAGCCCGCAGCCGACCTTCGTGCTCGGGGGAATCCCCGCCGGGACTTACTGCCGGGGGATCAGTGAAACCGGGAAACAATACGCCCTGTATCATCACCATAGCAAGATCAAGTCTGATAATACGAGCTCGTATGAAGCGATCCCCGGCAGTTATGAGGAGGATCTCGAACTGGAACTGCCGGGTGGGAAGTACAAAGCGGATTGGGTTGACCCGGCCTCCGGCACGGTGCTGGGCAGTGAGACATTCACGCACCAGGGTGGCAACCGGATATTCACCACCCCCACGCATTCGGTGGACATCGCACTGCGGATCAAACGCGGTTAGAATCCTAGCGCTCGACGCGGAGGTGTGGCTTGGATCGGGTTGCGGTTCGCGTGCTCCTCGTGACGGTGCTGGTCGCCGCCGGCCCGCGGTTGACCGCACAGACGGTTGACAGCCAGGCCCAGGAGGCCTTCGCGCGTGGGGTAGCCCTGCAGCAGAAGGGTGATTTGGAGGGGGCGCGCCAGGCCTACGAGGAAGCTCTGGGAATCGCTCCGCAGCGCGTGGATGTGCTTTCGAACTTGGGGCTTGTGTATTCCGAGATGGGGCAGCAGGAGCGTGCGATCAAGTGCTACCAGGAGGCCCTTAAGGTTGACCCCAAGCAGTATGCGGTGCGCTTCAACTTGGGCATCGCGTATATGCAGGCAAACCAATATGAGCCGGCGCGGCGTGAGCTGGCCAAGGTGGTTGCGGCACAGCCCAATAACCTCAGAGCGCATTACCTGCTCGGGCTCTGCCTGCTCAAGCAGGGTCGCCTGCCCGAAGGCACCGCTGAACTCGAGCGAGTGCGCCGAGCGAACGCCAAAGATTTAGACGTCAGTTACACCCTGGCCTCCGCCTACCTCAAGGCCAACCAATTGGACAAAGCTGAACCGATTGTCACTGGACTGGAAACAGTCGACTCAGCGGAAGCCCACTACATCGTGGGTTCTTATTATCTCGCGAAGTTCGATCACCACAGAGCCGTCCGGGAGCTGGAGATGGCTGTTAAACAAAACCCCAAGCTTCCGGAGGCGCACTCGCAGCTCGCCTATGCCTATTTCTTTGATTTCAAGTGGGACCTTTCCGTGAAGATGTGCGAGGAAGAATTGCCCTATACCCCCACGACGGGAACGCTATCAAACTGCTGGGTTCGCTCTATAGGCAGAGGGGACGACTGGATGAGGCAACCACGCTTCTGGACAAGGCGGCCCGCCAAAGCCCGGACGACCCCGAGATTCTGTATCAAGTCGGACTTCTCGCTCAGGCCAAGAACGACTATCGCGCTGCAGTGGCCATTCTTGAGAAGGTCACCCAGTTGAATCCGGACTTCCCACAGGCTCACATTACACTCGTGCGGGTCTATACGAAGCTCAAGCGCCCGGAGGACGCCAAGCGGGAACAGACGGCTGTTGACCAATTGAATATCGAAAGGAAGAACCTCCCCACGGTCCGCGACAAAGCCCTCTACGACGCCTTCAAGGTCCCGCAGTAGAATCGCCTCGCAAGCGCTGGACTGCCGTGTCAACTGGAGTCAGGGGATGCGTGTATGGCGGGGCTAGGGTGGTTCACTGAGGCCGACGGCTCCTCTCCCTAAGGGCTGGGCCACGTATTGACTTAGGAGCCGGGCTTTGGCCAGTTCTCCTTCGGCGGACGGATCGCCCGCCGCCTTCAGCAGCATGCCGAGGGCGTAGTGGGCCATGACGAAGTCGGGGCGCAGGCGGATAGCCGCCCGGAACCCTTCCATCGCTTCCTGTTTCTTACCCATCCGGCCCAGCACCACGCCTTGATTATAAGCGGCCATGAAGAAGCTGGGGTCAAGCTGCAAAGCCTTGCGAAAGGCGGCTAGAGCCTCCTCCGGGCGCCCTTCGCCGGTGTATTTGATTCCCTCCGCGTTCAGGGCGGTGGCCTTACGCGTCGCGTCTTTGGACTCCTGCAAAGCCTTGACCTTCTCAAAGCACTCCTTGGCATCCTCGGACCTGCCCTCGGCCTGTAGCAACGTGGCGAGGTTGTAGAGGGCATCCTGGTAATTGGGCCGGTAACTTAGTGCCCTGCGGTAGCTGGCCTCGGCCTGCGCACTCTGATTCAGGCGCCGATAGAGTTTGCCTAACTCGGCGTGCGCTTGTGCCAGGTCAGGTTTTAGATCCACCGCCGCGCGCAGTTGATTGCCGGCTTCGCCGTAATCCCCCTGGTCAAGCGCGATCCGGGCGAGTTCATAGTGAGAGAAGGGGTCGGTCGGATGCAGGCTGAGGGCTTTCTGGAAATGGGCGGCCGCTTCGGGACGCTGCTTCTGCCCGGCCAGGACCAAGCCCATGCCGTAATGTGCAGCCCACATCAGCCGGTCCAAGTCGAGTGCTTTCCCGAAGTCCTCCAAAGCTTCAGCGTAGCGGTGGGAATCGTAATGGGCTTTGCCGAGGAGGACGTACAGATCTGCATTCTGGGGAGCATAGCGGATTGCGGCCTCCATCTGCTGCGCTGCTGCGTAACTGTCGCCCTCGCGCGCGAGTATGGAACTTAGATCCACGCGCGCATCAACGTGGCCGGGCTTCAGTCGGAGGACTTCTACGAATTGATCGATGGCCGCCGGCAGATAGCCGCCTCCGCGGGTCGAGTAAGCCACCCCTAAGGCGTAGCGAGCGTCGACGAAGTCCGGCCGCAGTGCAACGGCCTCCGCCAATGCTTCGATGGCTTCCGGAGTCTTGTTCTGTCTCAGCAGGGCCACGCCACGTTCGTACTCACGGTCCGCGCTTTGTGCTTCCACCAAACGAATGGGTGTCACAGCTCTGCGAATTGCCGGCTCTTCTCGAGCCTCGACTTGGACCCGGCCGGCGCCGACGGCATTTCTCGCGGCCGGGGAGCGTGGAGAGTTCCCGTCTTCCTTGATGTGCAGGATCTGGTCCGGTCTGGGGTTGTCAATCGTCTGCTCGATTCCACTGGGCCAGCGGATGTGAATTTCCCGAATGGCATCCTCGGCACCGATCCCGAAGGCCACCCGCCGGTCATTGGCAGAGGCATAGCTGCCGGCGGTGCTGACCGTCCGGTACTGAACCCGGCCACTGGCGGCCGTGAGCCGCACGCGGGCTCCGATCGCATCGCGGTTGCTTTTTGTTCCTTCGAGGTCCAATTCAATCCAGTGGTTCCGATTACCCCCTTCGTTCCGCAACAGGTGGGCCGGCTCCTTATAGTCGGAGACTACGACGTCAATGCGGCCGTTATTGTCGAGGTCGCCGAAAGCCGCGCCGCGCGCCGCACAGAGTTGGCTGAAAATCTCCCCCGACTGAGATGAGATGTCCTCGAATTTCCCTCCCTGGAACTTCAGCAGCAAGGGCCGCTCGAGATAGTGGAGGTGGGGTTGCGTAATCTCAATGTTGTCCATCACATGACTGGTGGCGACAAACACCTCATTGTTGCCGTCATTGTCAAAGTCAAAGACATGGATACCCCAACCCCCGAAGGGGCGGGAAATTTCCGCGAGGTTGGAGGTTACACTCGCATAGCCGAACGTACCGTCTCCATTGTTGTGAAACAGGGCAAAATACTCGTAGGGCAAGGCGGTGGTCAGGATATCCGGGAACCCGTCATTGTCCAGGTCAGCAAAGTCCGTACCCATGCCTGAGAAGGTATTGCCATCCTCGGTGTAACCTACACCAGCAATTGCCGCCTGCTCCGTGAAGGTGCCGTTGCCATTGTTCTTGAAGAGAAACTGGGGGAAGGCGTCATTCGCAACATAGATGTCCATGAAGCCGTCATTATTGAAGTCCCCGAAGGAAACGCCCAAGCCGTATCCCGGACTGGCCTTGATCCGGCTGGCCTCGCTCACATCTGTAAATGTCCCGTCGCGGTTATTGTGGAATAGGTAATTGGAGACGGCTTTGAACTCGTTGGGATGGCAATAGGCCCGCCCCCCCGGGACGTTGGGCCCGCAGATCAATGCTCCCCTGGCAAAGTTCCACTCGAGGTACCGGGTCACAAAGAGATCGAGATACCCGTCATTGTCGTAATCCAGAAAGCCGGCGCTCATGGTCCAGCCTTCGGTCTTGATGCCGGATTGTGCGGTCACGTCGGTAAATGTTCCGTCGCCATTATTGTGGTAGAGAATGCAGCCGCCGTAGTTCGTGACGAACAGATCAGGAAAGCCGTCGTTGTCATAGTCTCCCACGGCGGCGCCCATGCCATACCCCTTGCCCTTCACGCCCGCCTTCTCAGTCACGTCCGCAAACGTTCCATCCCGGTTATTTCTGAACAACCTGTTCCAGTATGCGGGGTCGGACTTGTCGGGGAGCTGCGCATCCGGCTGCGGATTTCCCAGTGCCGCGCCATTCACCAAGAACACGTCCAGCCAGCCATCGCCGTCGTAATCGAGGAGCGCGACCCCGCCGCCCATCGTCTCGATCAAGTACTTGTTGGGCGTCGGGGAATTGCGGAATTGGAAATGTAAACCGGCCCGATCGCGCGCTTCCACAAATCTGGCGTTTGAGGGGGGAGGGCGCAGCGGGTTTTTGACTGTGGGGGCAAGGACGGCTGCACAGACAAGGAGAAGGCTCGTGCTTGCCCAGGGTGTTCTCATGTTAGGGAGCGTGGCGCGTGCCGGACATGGAGTTTTAGTGTACCATGGCGCGTGGTCATGACAAACGCTCGATCGCTGACGGGACACCCGTGGACATGCTTGTCAACTCCGGCGAAATGACCTTTCGCCACAGGAGTGGAATTCCTTCCAGCAGGCGGCCGGGGCGGACTTGTTCGCTGGCAATCGCATTGCTTCTGGCCATCAACATTCCTGCCGCCCCGGCGTGGGGAAGGCGGGCCCGGATCGATATCACTCAAAGGGCCGCACCTGCCTTCTACAATTCGAGGCAGGGGGGCGCACCTGCTCGCGCGACGCATTGGAAACGCGTGCTATGGCCAGGACGCAATTCCGGCGCCCGGGGGTTTGCGGCCGTTGGCGCCGATTCCGCCCCCGGAGGCCCCTCGCGGGATGATGCGAGGATTCGAGAGATCAACAGACTGATTGACTCCGGGGAGCTTCCCGCAGCGCGTCAGAAGCTGACCGAAGAAGTCTCGGGGCATGGGGAGAGCTACCAGACACTTTTTCTCGAGGCTAAGATCCTTTTCCGGGAGCAGAAGTGCCGGGAATCACTCAAGGTCCTGGAGCGATGCTTATCTCTGGATCAGCATGATCCCGAACTCTACAAACTGGTTGCCTCGAATGCGATCCTCATTGATAGGATGGATATCGCCGAGCAAGCATTGCAGACGGCCGCGCGGCTCGCTCCAGATGATTATCTGGTTCTATTCCACCTGGGAGCGCTTTATTACACCGACAGCCGCTTTCCTTCTGCCCGGCCGCTGCTCGAAAAATCCGTGAGCCTCAACCCCGAGTACGTTCCCGCACGGCTTTTCCTGGGCCTGACGCTGGAAGAACTTGGACAGGAACAGACGGCGATAGATTGTTATCACCGGGCCATCGAAATGTCCGAGCGGTCAGGATCAAAGGGAGAGCAGCCCTATCTTTATCTGGGCCGGCTGCTATATCGGGAGAACCGGCTGAATGAGAGCCTCCCTTATCTCCGGAAGGCCGTGCAGGCTAATCCCCGGTCCTGCGAAAGCCTGTGCCTTGTGGCGAGGGTTCTCAGCGCGCAAGGCCAGGAAGCGGATGCCTTGGCGGCCCTCCGGCAATGCACTGGGGCGGACCCGAACTACCCGGAAGCGCACTACCTCCTGAGCCGCGCTTACGTCAAGCAGGGACGAACCGGCGAGGCCGCAAGTGAGTTGTCCCTATTTCAGGAACTCAAGAAGCTTGAGGAGAACAAAAAGGATCCCCGGAAGAACCAGCGCGCCCGCCCATGAACGTTAGGGGGAATCCACCATCGCAGCGCTGCCCACTCTTCCCTTTGTCGGTCTGGAGAGACCGCTCGCGGGCCAAGTCGATCTTGGAGTCCGCCAGGCGGATGTCGATGCAGTGCCACGGGCCCGGCTCGCGGTGGCCGTGGCGGTACTCGTCGGCCCACGCCGAGGCCTCTTCGGGGGTCTCGGGGGCGAGCAGCTCCCGCATGCGAGCGGCGGTCTCCGGGCGCATGTAATGCTCCGCCACAATCACTATAATCTGATGACCTTCACGACCCCAGGCGAAAGCCCCTTGGGGTGTCGCCAGGACAACCGCAAGGTAAGCCACGGTCACGAAAATGTCGCGGTCATAAAGGAACCGACGCCGCAACCTGGACATGCGATCAATCCACGCGCGATGCCGTGCGGAGGCAATAGTGAACCGAACCGGCAAGCGCTGGCGGGCGCGAAATGCCGCGGACCTAAACGACAGGTCCGCGCTCCGCTGTATGCCGAGCATGTTCGACAGCTTGGAGGTGAAAGTCCTCTACCCAACCTGATGGAGGTGAAGGGTTAGTGAAGCGCCAGGGCGTCGTCGCGAGGCGGGGTCTGAAGGAAGCGCGGAGCAAAAGTGCGAGCCGATGAACAAAAACCGGATAAAAGGCGTGAGCGTTGGGTGAGCGGGCCGGGTTTCGCGAAGCCCATTTCCATCAAGGGCGCAAAACGTAGATTCGGCGGCGGTGCACGGAAGGCGGTCGAACTTACCTCGGGAGATCTGCTGCGTGTCACGGAATCGTGACTGAGGGCGTCGCAAGGCGCTTTGACCTCGCGGTAGAAGTCAGCAGAGGGCATATTAGTCCCGGCACGTCGGGACGAAGGCCCGAACCGTGATCGTGAATAGTAGGGCGCGGTTCTCTTGGACGCCCATGCGCCAGCCAATCAGCTTCGGCTGAGCTTACCAGGGGTGGATAGGGTGAAGCCCGAAAGGAACCTGGGAGCGGCGAAGCCTCCAACGGCGAACCGCGTCTCGAACCTCCGGCCCTCACGGGCTTAAGTCACGGAACCGCCGTATACGGCTCCGTACGTACGGTGGTGTGGGAGGGGTGGGCGGGCAACCGCTCCCCCTATCCCGATCGACCTGCTGGGTCGCATACATCCCGACAAAAACCGTCGGGACGTATGCGCCACCCGCGAACCCAACCAACCGGTCCGCGCTGGTTGCTACCCGCTAGGGAGGAGTCACATGCGCATTGCTGAATTTATTTTGCAGGTCGTCGCAGTCGTCGCGGTCTTCGTGTACACCTATTTCACGTATCGACTCCTTTCTGCACAGACTCAACAGGGTTTCGAGAATAAGTTTTTCCAACTTTTGCGCTTTCATCACGACATCGTTGACGCGGTTCAAGTAAAAATATACTCTGGCGCCACTACGGATATTATGGAGACTCCCACGTTTGCCACTATCGCGGGCCGCCCGGCATTCGCCACGTTCTATAAACATTTTGTCCAACAGTATGCTTCAGACTACAGGAAGAATCCCCAGGCGCCAGTCGCTCGCCTTGCCGATGAGGCTTATCTTTCCTTTTACGAACGTCACCAAGACTATCTTGGACATTATTTTCGGAATCTATATCACCTGATCAAGTTCGTCGATAACTCAAGCGTGGATCCCAGCGACAAGACTTTTTACACCCATCTCGTTCTGACCTGCCCCCCGAAAACTGTACCAGTGTAAAGGAGAGTTCTCCCAGGGTATAAAAGCCTGAAGGAGGACAGGAGATGAGGCAGAGCCGTTACACGGAGGAGCAGATTATTGGGGTATTG
>Ga0187857_10003898_pt1 | contig 11614 bp, 6 predicted proteins | sample June2016WEW_8_10_FD_132984 | JGI IMG/M metagenome (GOLD analysis project Ga0187857, IMG submission 132984) | Peatland microbial communities from SPRUCE experiment site at the Marcell Experimental Forest, Minnesota, USA - June2016WEW_8_100 | ecosystem: Environmental > Terrestrial > Soil >...
AGGCGGCGGCGCCATCACCGGCGCGATGTTCATTCGTGAATTCGCGGGCGACACACCCTGGATTCACCTCGACATCGCGGGCACCGCCTGGAACGACGACGCCAAACCCTGGCTAGCCAAAGGCCCCACCGGCGTAGCCCTCCGCACCCTGGTCCACCTGATCACCACGCTCTAGCCGCCGCGAGGTTTTGTCATTGTAGGGGCGCAGCACGCTGCGCCCCATGTCCGCACAATCTCAAGATTCCAAATCGCTTTTCGCTAAGCCTTCCTGCACCTGTTCTCCGGATTCTCCAAATCCAACTCCCATTTCAAAATATTTTCCTGAATGTACCGGCGAGCATCGGCATGTTCTTTCCCATCCCGAAGCGCCCGCTCGAAGTAATTCCTCTGCCAAACTTCTCCCTCCCAACTCAATTCTTGACTGGCGCGCTTCCTTACCGCGGCTTTGAATGACCGAACCACGGCCCCCAGCGATCCACCAACAACGCGCGGTAGCGCCGGCCGTAGGGGCGCAGCACCGCTGCGCCCCATTTGGCGACCAATTTCAATGATTCCGTGCAGATGGTTTGGCATCAGTACGAAACCGTGCAGCTGAACTCGCGGAAAGTGCTCGGGAATCCCCATCCAGCACTCGCGCACAATCCGTCCAAGAGGTGTCAGTTGCATTTCCCGCGCCACGATTCGCCCAAACACACACTTCTTCTCAGGCGCGCAGATCGTCACGAAATAAAATCCCCCAACAGAATAATTGTGATCTTTCAGCCTGATCGAGTGGTGGCCCGGGGGCAATTCTTCATCGAGAAACGAGTTGCTCATGCCATCATTCCTCGGTAGCCGGGGTCCAGCAGTGCTGGACCCCTACGTGGCAGCGCCCTCGCCTCTGTAGGGGCGCAGCATCCGCCGCAGGCGGGCGCCCCATGTCCGCACAATCTCAGCAATCAAGACCGCTAACCACTTTGCCGCTACATCTTCTCCGGCGCGTCAATCCCAAGCACCTGTAACGCTCGCACCATTTGCCTCTCCACCAATTCCGTCAGCCCGAGCAAAAATGCCCGCTTCTGTTCATCCGTCTCCGACAGAATGTGATGCTTGTGGTAAAAAACGTTGAATCCCTGCGCCAACTCAAACGCAAATTTCGCCACGAACGCGGGCTCCTGCGCGCGGATCCCGGCATCCACTGCATAATCGAGCGTGCCTGAGTCGAGCACGAGCTCCCAAAGCCCATTGCCTTCCGCCCCGCCAAGGAATTTCTCCACCGACTTCTTGGTCAACTCCGCCCGCGCCGCACCGGCCTCCATCCCCTTGCGGCGAATGCCACGAATTCGCACCACGGCATACTGGCAATACGGTCCGGTCTCGCCCTCAGCGCTCAGTGCGTCGTCAAAATCGAACGCAATAATCGTATTGCGCGTGAACTTAAGGAGGAAGAATCGCAGCGCTCCCACCGCAAGGGCATTCGCCGTGTGCCTAAGCTCCAGTTCGGTCATCTGCGGGTGCTTCTGTCGCACACGCTCCTCCGCTGCCTTCCACATTCTCGTGATCAGGTCGTCCGCCTTCACGCCGTGGCCTTTGCGCCCGCTCACCTCGACATAAGGCTTTTTCGCTTCGTCCGCGGCAATCCCGTATCCCAACTCCGCGGCGCAGCGTGGCGTCAGCGCCACAATCTGATAATCGAAGTGAATCGAATTCTCCGCCTCGCGCGTGTGCCCGAGCGCCCGCAAGCCCTCCGCCACCACGTCCTGCAAATACGCCTGGCGCGTGTCAATCACGTTGTAGACCGCAGTTGCATTTCCAAAGTGCGGCGCGTCCGGATCACTCTTCTCTGTGGTGGTAGCCCACACCGTTTTCGCATCGGGGGGAGCAGGCCACTTGCGATACTGAAAGTCCTTGCCCAGCAAGCCAAATTTCCACAGCTGGTAGGCAATGTCTTTGCCGACGTAAGTCACCGTCCCGTTGGACCGAACAATAATCTTGGCTTGTTCCTCGTCGTCGGTAAATGAGGTAAATGATGTAGATGAAGTAAGGGATGTTGAGGAACCCGTTCCCGTCGGTCTCTCCTTTACGTCCTTTCCCTCCTTCACTTCCTTTACTTCCTTCCCCCAAGGCATGATCCAGCACCCGGCATTCTTCCCGCTCGTCGCCAGTTGAATCGCGCCGCTGGCTTTCAGCTTTTCAAACGCCGCATCCCAAAAATGTAGGTGCAGGATCTCGCTCTCCCGCGCCAATAATTCGTAAAAAATGTCCAGCCGCGCCATGGTGCGCAAGTGCAGGCTCACAATAGCATCGCCAATCACCGTGGCCATTTCCGCGATCTCGCCAGTTCCTTCTTCGATGGCCTTCAGAGTCTCGCCGCGCAATTGGGCCGCCCGCGTCGTTTCCTCCTCAAAAATTTGCGTGGTTTTCGCGTAGAGATCCCAGCATAAATAATCAAACCCCGGTTGCCCGGCGAGTTTCTTGACATCGGCAAGCGATTTCTTCTCCATCTCCCGAAACGCGATCACCACGTCCGCAACCTGCACGCCGGTGTTATCAATGTAGTTTTGCACTGCAACTTCGTGGCCCGTGTGGCGCAGCATCCGCACCATGGTGTCGCCCAGCACCGCGTTCCGCAGATGCCCGATGTGCGCGGCCTTGTTGGGATTGATGCTGGTGTGCTCAACGATCACCCGGCCCAGCGCCCTGTCCACCCCGCGCGACTCGCCGCTCGTTTCCGCCCACAAGCTTTCCCAAAATTCTCTGCGATCGAAAAACGCGTTCAGGTAGCCGCCGCCCGCCACCTCGACGCGTGCAATACCCGCTATCGGTGGCAGCGAGCCCGCGATTTCCTGTGCGATCTGCCGCGGCGCCTTCTTCAGCCGCTTGGCTAGCTCAAAGCACACCGGCGAAGCTGCTTCGCCGAGTTCCAGCTTCGGCGGCCTCTCCAGAAGGATATTGATCTCGCAGCCATATTTCTCCCGGATGTGCGCGCCGAGCGTTTTTCGCAACCGCTGGATGATTGTCAGGTACACGATGCCTCAGTCTGCTGCAGTAGTGCTTTGTAATTCTCCAGTATAGCAGCGCCTGGCTGCGGGCGGCCGGCCCCGTAGCACAGTCACTCTTGCTTGCCTTGAGCTTCGAAGGGACTGTGCTCTCGGGCCTTCCCTGTTACGTCGCCCATTCCATCAGCTTGAGGGTGCCCCACCCTAGCTTTGTTAGGGTGGGCTCTTGCGCCCCAACGCCATCCCGCTTCTTTTCTTCGCTCTTGGGTTTGCTTTTGTAGTGGCCGCCTTCTGAGGCGCGCTCTTTGCGCCCCGGATGGTTCTGCGGGGCGGGCGCCTTGCGATTTTTCTCCTGTGGTTCCCCTGCAATAAAACCAACACTAAATCGTCTGCCCCTTCCACCGCCCGCGCCGGAACAGCAGCACGCCCGCCCCGGCAATCGCGCATTCTGCGATCACGATGGAAATATATACGCCGTTCACCTGCATCGCCGCACGGATCGCCAGGAAATACGCCAGCGGTATCTCCAGCAGCCAGTACCCGAGGAAATTCACCACGGTTGGCGTCACCGTGTCGCCCGCTCCATTGAACGCCTGCATCATCACCATGCCGTAAGCGTACCCAACGTTGCCGTAGCTGAACAAGCGCAACGCCGCCGCCGCAAGCGGCACCACCGCCGGGTCATGTGTGAAGAGCCGCACCGTCGGCGTCGCAAAGATCCAAAAGAACACGCCGATTGTCCCTAGAAAAAGCATGTTATAGAAGCCGGTGCGCCACACGGAAATTTGCGCGCGTTCCGGCTTACGCGCTCCCAGGTTTTGGCCGACCAGGGTCGCCGCAGCGTTGCTCAGCCCCCACGAAGGCATCATCGCAAAAATCAGGATACGTATGGCGATCGTGTACCCCGCCAGCGCGTCTGACCCAAATACGCTGATAATGCGCACCAATCCAATCCAGCTCGTTTGCGCGATGGCGAACTGCACGATGCCCGTCAGCGAGACTCGCAGCAGCCGCAGCATCACCTGCCAGCTCGCCCGCAATTGCGAGCGCAGGATCCGTATGCGCTCCGTCCCGCGCAGCAATCGGTAGAACTGGTAGAGCACCCCAATGCTCCGCCCTGTGAACGTGGCCAGCGCCGCGCCAGTCACGCCCAGCCTGGGGAACGGCCCCAGCCCGAAAATCAGGCACGGGTCGAGCACCAGGTTGATAATATTGGCCACCCATAGAAGCCGCATTGCGATCGCCGCATCCCCCGCGCCGCGAAAGATCGCATTGTTTAGGTACAGAAACAGCAGCGCCCCGCTGCCACCCAGCGCGATCCGTGCGTAGCCGCTCCCCGCAGCTACCACCTGCGGCGAGGCTCCCATCAACCGCAGCATCTCCGGCCCATAGAAGAAGCAGGGAATACCCACGAGAAGCGACACACCAAACCCAATAAATACTGCTTGCGCCCCGGCAACGGCCGCTCCGGTCGGATCCTTCTCGCCAATCCGTCGCGCCACCATCGCCGTGGTCGAAAGGCTCAGCCCCAATCCCACTGCGCCCACCAGAGTCAGCAGCGATTCCGTCAGCCCCACCGTAGCCACGGCATCCGCTCCCAGTCGGCTGACCCAGAACACATCCACCACGGCGAACAACGACTCCAGCACCATCTCCAGCACCATGGGAATGGCCAGCAGCAAAATGGCGCGGTTCAAGCTGCCCGCCGTGAAATCCTGGTGTGAGCCGCGCACCGCTTCGCGGATCGAACTCCACAGTGAAGGCGCCGCCGCATTCCCCAGCACCTCAGCCGATTGCATTTCCTGCACGGACATAGAAACCTGCACCTTCTAGGCGCGCACCGCAAAAAATGCGGCAACGCCGGGCTCAACGGTTAAGAAGCCATCGAATCAAATGGCTCCCGTCAGGGCACGGCTTCAGTCGTGCCGAATAGCCTCGAAAGTTCAGGGGTTTCAACCCCCGAGGCAAACAGTTTCGTCGCTAAAGAAAACTACGCGACAGCCTCTACATGGAAACGAGGAAAAGGAAGGTCCGCAACAGTTGCGGCTTAGCGAACAAAAATGATGTTCGGCATATACATCGTCACGTCCCGGGCGCTCCTCGTAAGCGCCTCTCAATGAACTTACACTGCTCCAACTTGTCCAGCAGTATACAATTTTCCCCCCGCCCAGGCCACCACAATCGTTCATGGCCAATGTACGATTGTCCTATTGATGTTAACCGGGACTGGGGGGTTGCGGATGCTGCCGTTTGCGGACCCAACGGTCAATTAGCCAGCCAACGAAATAGAACCAAGCGAAAATCAAGAGTGGCATCGCAACGGCGAAACTCCACACCTCGCTGACGCCCAGCGATTCCGAACCACGGACAGCAATGGCCCCCACAACAAATGCGGGTAGAGCCGTCAACATTAGCGCCTTGTCCAAATACCCGGAATCTATCCAAATCCAGTTGGGTTCCCACCCACAACCTTCATCCCCTGATTTGCAAGGCGTAGCGACCTTTGGATGCTGATTCATCGGGTCCGAATCGAGACGGATGGACGACCAGAAGTAAAACTTGCGCGGAGTTGTCCCAAGTTCCCGGTTGAATCTTAATGAGCTGTAGCTCACTGCACCGAATACAATTAACCCAAAAACTGACAGAATGAATCGCCAGCGCATCCGCATGATTATATGAGACACCACTTCCAGCCACAGAGTTCCAGAACTTCTAGAGCAGTCGCCCAATGTAACAAGGAGTCAAGCGGGGAATTGACTCCCGCTGATCTGCCGCTTCACAGCCCAACCCGTGCCTAGCGTGCCTCTGAATTGGCTATGGTCTGGGGTAAACTCTCCCTCAGCGCAACCCACGCATCGCTCGAGGATCCTCTTGCCGCAACAATTCGACGCCCTAGTAATCGGTGGCGGCGCAGCCGGCCTCCTCTGTGCCATCGAGGCGGGCAAGCGCGGCCGCCGCGTCGCCGTCCTCGAGCACGCCGACCGCATCGGTAAGAAAATCCTCATTTCCGGCGGAGGCCGCTGCAACTTCACCAACATTCATTGCCAGCCGCAAAACTTCCTCTCCGCGAATCCCCACTTTGCCAAATCTGCGCTCGCCCGCTACACCTCTGGGGATTTCATCGCCCTCGTCGAAAAACATCGCATCCCCTACCACGAAAAAACCCTCGGCCAGCTCTTCTGCGACAACTCCGCCCGCGACATCACCAACATGCTAGAAGCCGAATGCCGCGCCGCCCGCGCAAGAATCATTTTAAACAGCAAGATCACCGAAGTCTCCCGCGACACCGAGTTCGCCGTCCGCTGTGACTCTGCTGAATATCGCGCCTCCGCACTGGTAGTTGCCAGCGGCGGTCTCTCCATCCCCAAAATGGGCGCAACCCCCTTCGGCTACGACCTCGCCCGTCAATTCGGCCTGAAAATCATCACGCCCCGCCCCGGCCTCGTCCCTCTCGTCTTCGCTCCCCCTGACCGCAAGCGCTACAGCGCCCTCGCCGGCGTCTCCACAGAAGTGATCGCGCAAGCCGCCCATGCGCCCTTCCGCGAAAAAATGCTCTTCACCCACCGCGGCCTAAGCGGCCCGGCCATCCTCCAAATCTCCAGCTACTGGCAAGAAGGCGAACCCATCCGCATCGATCTCGCGCCAGACCGCGACGCCACCGCCGCCATCCGCCAAGCAGGCACACGCAATCGAGCCGCAGCGGAAAAGGCCTTCCAACATATACTTCCCAAACGCCTAGCGGAATTGTGGCTGCACCACAACGCCCCCCGCTCCTGGACGAATCCCTCTCTGGCCGCTCTCGAAGAAAAAATTCACGCCTGGTCCCTCACGCCCGCAGGCACGGAAGGTTTCGAGAAGGCCGAAGTCACCCTTGGCGGCATAGACACCGACGAACTCTCCAGCAAAACCATGGAATCCCGCAAAGTCCCCGGCCTCTTCTTCATCGGAGAAGTCGTCGACGTCACCGGCCACCTCGGCGGCTTCAACTTCCAGTGGGCCTGGGCCTCTGGCGCCGCCGCCGGCCGCTCCGTGTAGCCCGCCTCACTCTCCCCCGCCCACGCGCCCGATCATCTTGGAGTGCGGCAGCTTGCCGCCGCTTTTACGCACTAAGCATCTCCCCGAAAATGTCTTTATCATTAGGAGGCCGGGGCTTCAGCCCCGGCGTAATGCCTCTATAGCCGATGGGCTTTAGCCCCTGAAGAAAGCCGTGTCCGGATTTTTCGCAGAGTCTTCAGCCGTGCCGAGACGCTCCGCAAATCTAGGGCCTTTCACCTCTGAGGTTGGCAGGGCGACAAAAGGAATACCCCGTTTGACGGGCGTGCGCAGTGCCGCTAGTATCGAGAAGCGTGAGCGGCGAACCACCATATGAAACTCGCCTATTTTGACTGCTTTAGCGGAATCAGTGGGGACATGACCCTGGGCGCGCTGCTCCATGCCGGCGTGCCCCTGGAACATCTGCGCGAAGAACTAAACGGCCTCGCCGTCCCCGGCTGGGAAATTCGCGCGCAAAAAGTCTGGAAGAACGGCGTGGCCGCGACGTACGTCCGTGTACAAACGCAGGAAACGCACACGCACCGCTCGCTCTCCAGCATCGAAGGCATCCTGCAAAGGTCCAAGCTCGCCAGTCCCGTCCGCGAGCACGCCGCCGCCATCTTTCGCAAGCTCGGCGAGGCGGAAGCCGCGGTCCACGACGTGCCCATCGAAAAAATCCATTTCCACGAAGTAGGCGCCATCGACTCCATCGTGGACATCGTGGGGGCTTGCATCGGTTTCAACTTCCTCGGCATTGCGCGCTTTGCCTGCTCCCCGCTGAATGTCGGCGGCGGCACTGCCAAGACGGCTCACGGCGTTCTCCCCGTGCCCGCCCCAGCTACCGCGCGCCTCCTCTTGGGCAAGCCCACCTATTCGAGCGGCGTGCAAAAAGAACTCGTCACGCCCACCGGCGCCGCCATTGTCGCCGCATTGTGCGAAACCTTCGGCCCGCAACCTCCGATGACCGTTTCCGCGATCGGCTATGGCGCAGCCACGGCGGATCTCGAAGGCCAGCCCAACGTGCTTCGTCTTATGGTCGGCGAGTCCGCCGAAAAACACGCAGGCGAGTATAGCGAGGAGATTCGCGTCATCGAAGCCAACCTCGACGACCTGAATCCCCAGGTTTATGGCTACTTTGTCGAACGCGCTCTGGCCGCCGGAGCGCTGGACGTGTTCACCACCGCCGTGCAAATGAAGAAGAATCGCCCCGGCACGTTGCTGACCGTCCTTTGCAAGCCCGCGGACGAAGCCAAATTTCAGGATCTCATTTTTGCGGAGACGACCACGTTCGGCGTGCGCAGCTATACCACCCAGCGGCGCGTCTTGCCTCGCGAATGGGAAACAGTAGCCACTTGCTTTGGCGAAGTCCGCATGAAACTCGCCCGCGTCAACGGCCAGGTCCTCCAGATTTCTCCCGAATACGAAGATTGCCGTAAACTAGCAGAGGAGAAAGCGGTGCCCATCCAGCGCGTCATGCAGGAAGCCATGCACGCGTGGCGGCAAGGCCAGAAGTAGGGGCTTTATAATGGGCCGTGCCCCATCTTGGCAAGATCACTAATGTGCCGACCCTGCTCTTGGGTTTCTCTTCATGCGCCCCCGTAAAGCCCTGAGTGAGGCGGGGCGTGATAACAAAGGATTTATGAGATAGTTCCTAGAGACGCCAATGCCCGAGCGCAAAGAAAAATTCTATCTCACCACGCCGATCTACTACACGAACGGCTTGCCGCACGTCGGCCACACCTACACCACCGTGGTTTGCGACACCGTTCGCCGCTACAAGCGTATGCGCGGCTACGACGTTGTGATGACCACCGGCACCGACGAGCACGGCGTCAACGTCGAACGCGCCGCCAAGAAAGCCGGCATCCCCGAATCGGAATTCGTGGCCAACATGGCCGAGGCGTGGCGCGCCCTCTGGGATGAGCTGGGCATTGCCGCGGACGAATTCGTCCGCACCACCGACATAAAGCATGTGCGCGCCGTGCAGTGGCTCTTCAAGCTTTGCAAGGAAAACGGCTACGTCTACAAAGGCCACTACACCGGCCAATACTGCATCTACGACAACGCCTTCGTGAACGACGCCAAGCCCGGCGAAAACTGCCCGGACTGTGGCCGCCCCCTCGAAACGCTCACCGAACAAAACTACTTCTTCAAGCTTTCTGCCTTCCAAAAGCCGCTGCTCGATTTCTATCGCAAGAATCCCGATTTTATCCAGCCGGAAAGCCGCAAAAACGAAATCGTGAGCTTCGTCGAGGGCGGTCTGAAGGATCTCAGCATCACCCGCACGACCATCCGTTGGGGCATTCCCGTGCCCGGTGAAGAGCCGCATGTCTTCTACGTTTGGTTCGACGCGCTGACCGCTTACCTCAGCGCTGTCGGCGGCCCAGACTACGAAAAGCGCGGCATGTGGCCTGCCGACGTGCATTTTGTCGGCAAGGACATCATCCGCTTCCACACCGTCTACTGGCCGGCATTCCTGATGGCCGCGATGCTGCCCCTCCCAAAACAAGTTTGGGCGCACGGCTGGTTCCTCATGGATGCAGCTAAAATGAGCAAGTCCAAAGGTAACGTGGTCTTGCCGCGCCCCATCGCCAACATGCTGGGCATGGATGCGCTCCGTTACTTCATGTTGCGCGAAGTCGTTTTCGGCCAGGATGGCAACTTCAGCTACGACTCGCTGGTCACTCGCTACAACAGCGATCTCGCCAACGGCCTCGGCAATCTGGCCAGCCGCACTGCTGCCCTGATCGAAAAGAATTTCGCCGGCAGAGTGCCCAAGCCCGCCGAGCGCCAGCCGCAGGACGATGCCTTGGCCAAAGAAGCCCAATCCGCCATCGGTGAAGTCCTCGAGCGCTTCGACAAAATGGAGTTCGCGCGCGCCCTGGAGGCCATTTGGGGTGTGATCGCCGCCGCCGATCAATATCTGACCAGCGAACAACCTTGGGCGCTGGGCACTTCTGAGGCAAACCTTGAGCGCAAGGCCACGATTCTCTGGACCTCCGCCGAGTTATTGCGCATCGTCTCCGCCTTGGCGCATCCCGTTCTTCCGGTTAGCACCGCGAAAGTCTGGACGCTCCTCGGGCAAACCACATCCTTGGATTCTGTGGAATTGGACGGATTGCGCTGGGGCCAATTGGTTCCCGGCACCGCGTTGGGCAAGTCGCAAACGCTTTTCCCACGCGTTGAAAAAACTGAAGCAATAGAGAGGATCGAATCCATGGCGAACGAAGAGTTGAATTCCGCATCGGCCGCGCCGAAACCCGCAAGCGCGCCCGCTGCTCCAGCCACAACTGCGGCGGCGACCGCCGCACCCGTTGTGCCCGAAAAAATCGGCATCGAGGATTTCGCCAAGGTCGAAATGCGCGTCGGCCAAATCAAAACCGCCGAGCGCATCGTCGGCGCCGACAAGCTCCTGAAGCTGACCGTGGACATCGGCACGGAAATCCGCCAGATTTGCGCCGGCATTGCCCAATACTACGAACCGGAAGCGCTCATCGGCCGCAAGGTCGCCGTGGTCGTCAATCTCGCTCCGCGCAAACTCCGCGGCGTCGAATCCAACGGCATGGTCGTCGCCGCTTCCGTTGGCCCCGAAGGCCGCCCCGTCCTTGCTGGCTTCCTCGAAGACGTCGAAGTAGGCGCGCGCCTGAAGTAGCGAAAATTCTTGCGTCGCGGTACCGCATACGGATATCAGCGATCAGACATCAGTTATCAGGAACCAAGAGTTTTCCGTGGCAGTCCAACTTGACCCAACTCCGATTCCCGGTTCCTGATCGCTGATCGCCGATATCCGCTTCCTGATATCTGATAGCTGCTATCTGATACCAGTCAACCATCATCGAGCACACAACGTCATGGACCTCATCGACTCCCACGCCCACATCGACTTCCCGCAATTCGCGGACGACCGCGACGCCATGCTCGACCGTGCCCGCGCCGCCGGTGTTTCCACCATCCTCGCCATCGGCACCGGTCCCGGCCCGGAAAAACTCGATGCTGCGCTGCCCTATGCCGAGGCCCACGATTGGATTTACACCACCGTCGGCATCCATCCTCACGAAGCCAAGGAAGTCACTTCGGCGCATCTCGAAACTCTCGCCAAACTTTCCCAGCGCCCCAAAGTAATCGCCTGGGGCGAAATAGGCCTGGACTACTTCTACGATCACTCCCCGCGCGACATTCAGGAGCGCGTCTTCCGCCAGCAAATGGAACTCGCGCAAACGGCCAAGCTCCCCATCATCATTCATTGCCGCGATGCCTGGAATGATTGCCTCGGCCTGCTCGAAGAAGTCTGGAAGCCCACTGGCCTCGGTGGCGTTCTCCACTGCTTCAGCAGCACCCTGGAAGACGCCCGCCGCGGCCTCGACCTGGGCTTCATGATTTCGTTTACGGGCAATTTGACCTATCCGAAAATGCAGAACCTGCGCGACGTTGCGAAAGCTTTGCCCCTGCAGAACATTCTGATCGAAACGGACTCTCCGTATCTGGCGCCCCAGCCCTACCGCGGCAAGCGCAACGAGCCTGCGTACGTGGCAGAGGTGGCGCGGGTCCTTGCGAATGTGAGAGACTTACCGCTAGAGGAAGTCGCCCGGGCCACCACCGAAAAC
>Ga0187857_10003915_pt1 | contig 11571 bp, 4 predicted proteins | sample June2016WEW_8_10_FD_132984 | JGI IMG/M metagenome (GOLD analysis project Ga0187857, IMG submission 132984) | Peatland microbial communities from SPRUCE experiment site at the Marcell Experimental Forest, Minnesota, USA - June2016WEW_8_100 | ecosystem: Environmental > Terrestrial > Soil >...
GATGCGGTCAAGATGCTTGAAGGCAAAGGGGTGAAGCAGCATGGCGTTTACACTGCTGAAGATGGAGGTGTTGGCCCCAATGCCAAGGGCCAGCGCAATCACCGCGACGGCCGTAAAGCCGGGATCCTTCGCCAGCATGCGCAGGCCGTAGCGCAAGTCGTGAAGCAGAGTGCTCATCGTGTTCCCCTCAACGGGCAAGTGGCAAGTGGCTAGTGGTTAGTGGCTAGCCAGATCCCGACAACTCTTGATCTCACCGTTTCCGGTCATATCGCTCCCCCACGCACCGCAGGTTGCTCTTGGCCGCTAACCACTAGCCACTAACCACTGCTTTACTCGTACCGCAACGCCTCCATGGGTTCGACCTTCGCCGCCCAGCTTGCCGGGACGTAGGCCGCGAGCGCCGCCACCGCGGCCAGCAGCGCCGTGAGTCCTAAGAAGGTAAGCAGATCCATGCGCACGACGCCGAATAGCAAGCTGGTGAGGAGGCGGGTCATAGCCCACGCGCCGGCCACGCCGAGGCCCAGTCCGAGACCGGCCAGTTTAGCGGCGTTACCTATCATTAGCCTAACCACGTCAGCCCGCCGCGCGCCGAGCGCCATGCGTACGCCGATTTCGTGCGTACGCTCCAAAACGGAATACGCCATGACGGCAAAGACTCCAGCAGCCGCCAGGACCAGGGCAAGAATGCCAAAGCCAATCATGGTCTGGGCCGAATACTCCACGCCGCTGAGGTCGTCGGAGACGAGCTGTGCGAGCGAGCGCAGGTCGTAGGGAGGCTGCTCGGAGTCGACAGCCAACACCTGGGAGCGCACCACCACCGCCAGCGCGAGAGGATCGCCCGTGGTACGTACCACCAGTCCGGTAGAAGCTTGGGGCGCCTGGGCGAGCGGGAAGTACGCGGTCAGGTCCGCCTGCTTCTCCCACGGCGTCGGCCGGACGCCTCCCACCACGCCCACCACCGTGCGCCACGGCTCGTTCTTTTCGGGCCGCCCAAACCTGAGGCGTTTGCCCACCGCGTCCTCGTGGGGCCAGATTTGGCGGGCCAAGCCCACGCTGATGTCGACCACCAGCGGCGCCTCAGGGCCGTCCTGCGCGGAAATGAAGCGCCCCTTGAGCAGAGGCACGCGCAAGGCGCGGAAAAACTCCGGTGTCACCGTCTGCGCGCCTGCCGAGCGAATCTCCCCCAGCGCTTCAGGCGCCTGCCCCGCGGCGCTGTATGGAGTCGAGCTCCAGCCCCACCAGCCTGCCGGCACGGCGCTGACCGCTGCCGCCGACTCGACGGAGGGGAGCGATTGAAGCTTCTGGATCAACTGCTCGTAGAATCCCCTGATGCGCTCCGGGTTGCTGTATTTCGACTCGGCCAGCGAGATGCGGAAGGCGAGCACATGGCTGCGGTCGAATCCCAGCTCCTCATTCGCCAGGTTGCGAAAACCCGTGACCATTAGCCCGGCCGAGACCAGCAAAACCAGGGCCAGGGCGATCTCGGTGACAACCAGCATGGAACGGAGGCGGTGCCGGGAGGGGCTGGCGGTTCCGCCGCGCGCACCATCCTTGAGTACCTCGTTCAGGTCAGGCCGCGAAACGTGCAAGGCGGGTGCGACCGCGACCAGAATCCCGGCCAGGAGAGCCACCACGATCGTGAACACCAGCACTCGCCAATCAGCCTGCAAGTGCTTCAGCCCGGGGACGTGCTGGAGAATGAAAGGCGGAAGAGTGTTCCGACTGACGTCCAGATCCCAGCCGGCGAGCAACAGCCCCCCCAAGCCCCCCAATAAGGACACCAGTGTGCTCTCGACTATCAGTTGCCGCGCAATCTGCCAGCGGCCAGCGCCGAGTGCGAGACGGACAGCGATTTCTTTCTGGCGCCCGGTGACCCGCGCCAGGAGCAGGTTTGCCACGTTGGCACAGGCGAGCAGGAGCACAAACCCGGCCCCGCCCATTAGCACCCCGACAAACTGTTTGGAGCCGAACGAGAGGTCATCCACCAAGCCCATCACGCGCACCCCGTGGCCGGCGTTGGTCTGCGGGTACTCGCGGCCAAGGCGGGCGGCGATGGTCTCAAGATCGTCCTGCGCTTTCGCCACGGAGACTCCAGCCTTAAGGCGGCCAAATACCTGGAGGGAGTTATTCGCGCGGTCCGACGCCTCTTGGACCGTGAAATCGAGCGGCACCCAAGCCTCGGCCCCGACGGGAAAGTCGAAGTCTGACGGCATGACGCCGATGACCGTAAACTTCTGACCACTTAGTAGCACGCTTTGACCCACAATGGCGGGGTCGGCCCCAAAGTGCCGCTGCCAGAAACCGTGGCTGAGGACGACGACGGCGTTGCGCCCTGTCCCGAAATTATCAGCAACAATGGTGCGGCCCAACTGGGCGGGTATTCCCAGCAAAGGAAAGAAGCTGGCAGTGACCTGAAAACACTCGAGGCGCTCTGCCAAGTCCTTGCCCGTGAGATTAACGTTCCAGCCGCGAATTGCGGCAAGCAGCTCGATCCCCTTTGCCTGTTCCTGCCAGTCGCGGAAGTCGGCCGGAGCGACTGGCAGGTGCTGCCGATTCTGGCTCGGCACGGTCTCCCAAACGTCCACGGCCCGGTCAAGGTCTTGGAATGCAAACGGACGCAACAGCATGGCATTGATGCTGCTAAACATGACGGTATTGGCGCCAATACCCAGCGCCAGCGCGACAATCGCCACCGCCGTGAAGCCCGGACTCTTGGCCAGCATCCGAAGGCCGTATTTCAAATCCTGGAGCAGAGTCATCATCATTCACCTCAACAGTTCGCAAGCTGTCAGCCGTCAGCTTTCAGCTATCAGCAAGCAGCCGGTGGCTTTTTCGGTGGCTGACCGCTGACGGCTGACAGCTTTATTCGTACCGCAGCGCCACCATGGGATCGACCTTCGTCGCCCGGCGCGCGGGGAAGTAGCACGCCGCGAGGGCCACGCTGATGGCGACGAGGATGCTGGCCACGTAACTGAGTGGATCCGTAAGCGTGACGCCGTAAATGAATCGGGACATCAGCCGGGACGCAGCAAAGGCCCCGGCCAAGCCTACGGCTGCGCCCACTCCGCTCAAACGCAAGCCCTGAGCCAACACCAGCCTCAGCACGTCACCACGGCGTGCCCCCAGCGCCATGCGGACACCGAGCTCATGAGTACGCCGATTGACAAGATAAGCCACCGCCGCGTACAACCCTACCGCCGCCAGAAACATTCCGAGGATGCTCAGGCTCGCGAGCAGCCCAGCCATCGCACGCTCCTCGGACAAAACCTCCTGCATATACTCCCTGAAGGTCACCGCATTTACGATAGGAAGGTGTTTATCGACGGCCGCCGTCTCTTTCAGAATTGTGGAGACCAGCGCGCGCGGGTCGGCGGCCGTTTCCACAAGCAACCAGCACTCGAACGAGCCCACTTGGGTGAAAGGAAGGAACAGGTAGGGTTGGACCGTCTCATGAAGGTCGACATACCTTCCTGCCTCCACCACGCCGACAATCTGATAATCCTTCTTATCAATTTGCAGTGATCTCCCCACAGGATCCTGGCCAGGCCAGAATCTACGCGCCATAGCGTCGTTGATGATGACGACCGGCGCCGTGGATGGCCGATCGAACTCGTTGAATTCCCGCCCCTTCTCGAGGCGGGCGCCCACGGTGGCAAAGAACTTCGGGGCGACTGTGTTGTAGCGAATCTTGAAGTGATCGGTTCCGGGAGGCGGCTGCACTCCAGGAATAACCACGGCCTGCGTTTCTCCTCCTTCGCTGTTGGTCAAGGGAGGCCGCCGGGCATAGCTAGCGCGTATTACCCCCGGCACGGATTCCACGTGAGCCGCCAAGGCAGGATAAATAGCGGCCGCCTGGGCCTCAGTGTAGCCGTAGAGTTCGGGCGGCGCCACCGAGAGCATGAGCACATTCTTCTTCGGGTCAAATCCTGTATTGATCCGCTGGCTATACAAGAAACTGCGGAGCAACAATGCCGAGCCTGCCAACAAAACCACCGAGAGCGCGATTTCCCCGCACACCAGCAAGCTGCGCAGTGGCAGTCGCCCTGCGCCCTGTCCCCATCGAGGATCTTCACCCTTGAGGGCCGCGGCCAGGTCACACTTCGCAGCACGAAGCGCCGGGGCCAGTCCGAAGATCAGAGCCGTTAGGAGCGAGATGGCCGTGGTGAACAGAAGCACTCGGCCATCAAGCCTGAGATTCATTTCCGAGAGGGGGGGAACTAGCGCGGGCACCAGACTCATGAGCCACGACGCCAGCAAGACACCCAGGACGCCGCCCGCCACGGACAGGAGAAGCCCTTCGGTGAGAAGTTGGCCGACCAGGCGCCGCCGTCCCGCGCCCAACGCTCGGCGCATCGCGATCTCGCGATGTCTCCGCTCCGTTTGCGCCAACAGCAGATTAGCGACGTTAGCACAGGAAATCAGGAGGACCAGGCCCACCATGACCATCAGATAGATTCCCACTCCCATCCCTTCGTGAGCCACCTCGGAGGCAGGGTGAGCGAGGAATTTGACGTCCTGGTTAGTGGCGGGGGAAGCCAGCGCAAGGCGTTTCGCGAGCGTCTGGAGTTGCGCCCGCGCTTCACTGAGTTGGGCGTTGGGGCGAAGACGGCCGGCCACGTCAAACCAGCGGCTGCCGCGGTAAGCGTAGGTTCGTTCCTCCCCGGGAACCATAGTGGCCCAGCCCTCCGTGGTGACCCAGATGTCGGGAGCCCATCCATGGTGCAGCCCGCAAAAGTCCTGGGGAGCGATGCCGATCACCGCGAATTCTTTGCCGTCGAGGAGCGTGGCCTTGCCGGGCAGAGAGGGATTGCCGCCGAAGTACTTTTGCCAGAGAGCGTAGCTCACCACGACGCCGCGACCCTCTGCGGCAGCCTGGTCGGGCTGCGGGGAAAAAGTGCGACCCAGCAGGGCCTTTACACCCAGCGCCGCGAAGTAGTTCTGCGAGACCACTTCCACGGACACTTCCTGGCCTTGCCCCTCGCCGCTTACGAAGCCCCCCCGGTCGCCATAGGCGACCGCGTCGGAGAAGGCGCTGACCTCGTGTCGAATGTCAAGATAATCGGGATATGAGGACATGCGAAAATCAGGCTCTTTCGGCCAATCCGTCGAGATTACCACCAAGCGCTCAGGGTCCTTTACGGGCCAGGGCCTTAGGAAAAGGTTATCCACAATGCTGAAGACCGTCGAGTTGGCGCCTATCCCCAGCGCCAGCGAGAGCACGGCTACCGCCGTGAAGCCCGGGTTCTTGGCCAGCATGCGTAAGCCGTATTTGAGATCCTGGAGCAGAGTCACCATCATTCACCTCAACAACGCGCAAGCTATCAGCAGTCAGCTTTCAGCTATCAGCCGGCGACTTTTCCCAAAGCTGACCGCTGACGGCTGAAAGCTGACACCTGGCACCCGACACCTGACATCTATTCATACCGCAGCGCCACCATGGGATCGACCTTCGCCGCGCGGCGCGCGGGCAAGTAGGCGGCGAGCAAGCCCGTCAAGGCAACCAGCAGGCCCGACAAACCCAGGACCGCCGGGTTCACAGCCGACACGCCGAACAACATGCTTTGCAACAAGCGGTCTGTGGCCAGCGAAGCGGCGAGACCCAGCACCAACCCGGCCGCCAACAGCACGAGCGCCTGCTTGAGCACCATGGAGAGCACCCTAGGGCGGCTGGCACCCAGCGCGATTCGCACTCCAATTTCGCGCGTGCGCCGCGTCACGGAGTAAGCCATCACGCCATAGAGCCCCACCATGGTCAACAACAGCGCCATTCCGGCAAAGCAACCCAGCAACACGGTATGGAAGCGCGGCTCAGTGACTTGGGTGGAGAGCAGCTCCTCCATGGTGCTGACTTGAAACACGGGAGCCATCGGGTCAAGCGCCGCCATCTGCTCGCGAACCGCCGATTCCAACATCCGAGGCGGGACCGCGGTGCGCAGCATCACCACCGGGGGCATCCAGGGAAGCTGCTTGTAGGGAAAGTAATAGATGGGCTGGGGCTCGGCGTCCATAGCAAACAGCTTAGCGCTGCCCACCACGCCCACAATCTCACGTATTGTTTCTTCCTTCTCGCCAGAAGCGGTTGCGCCAGGCGTTATGCGCTTGCCGATCACGTCTTCGCGCGGAAAAAACTTGTCCGCGAATGCCTTGTTGACAATCAGCACCCGCGGAGCATTCGCGTGGTCATGGTCATTGAAGAACCGGCCTTTGAGTAGAGGAATACCCGCGGTCGAGAAGTAACTTGGCGTGGCAAAGGCCATGCGGGCTGAGGGCCGGTCAGGTTGCGCGGCCGGACGCTCTTCGATATTGAAAGAAACCGTGGCGTTATCACCGCCGAGCGGCAGCGGCCACACTCCCGCTGCTGATCGCACGCCCGGTAGGGCGCGCATCCGCTCCAGCAACTGGTCGTAGAAGGCCAACTGCTGGGCCGTGTTGTACTGCGGCTCCGGCAAGCTGAGCCAAAAGGTTAGCAGATGGTCCGGCTTCAGCCCCAGATCGCTTCTTTCCAGGCGCAGAAAACTCGCCATCAATAATCCGGCTGCGGTGACGAGAACCAGGCCCAGCGTTACCTGAGCGATCACCAACGCGCCGCGGATCCGATCGTGCTTGCGGGTGCTGGCCCTTCCTCCCTCCTTCAACGAAGAAGCGAAATCAACTTTAGACGCGTGCAGGGCGGGCGCCAAGCCAAAGAAAACGCTGGTGAGGAAAGTGAGGAGCAGCGAGAATCCGAGTACGCGCCCGTCGATGCTCGTTTGGGCAAGGCGCGGAATTCCGTGGCCGCCGAGGGGAAGCACCACGCCCATGGCATATTCGGCCAAGAGCGTGCCGGCGGCACCTCCGAGAATGGCCAGCAGCAGGCTTTCAGTCAGCAGTTGCCGGACCACTCGCCCGCGACTTGCACCCATGGCGGCGCGCACTGCCATTTCCTGCTCGCGGTTGGCAGTCCGAGCCAGAAGGAGATTGGCAATGTTGGCGCAAGCGATCAGCAGCACCAAGCCCACCGCGCCGAGCAGAATCAGCAGGGGTGTGCCAGACTCACCCACCAAGGTTTCAAGTTCCGGTCGAACCGAGGCTTGTGGGTCATTGGTGTTGGAGTCCGGGTACTGCTTGGCGAGGGCTGCTGCGATGACGTTGAGATCGGCGCGCGCCTGCTCGACGCTGACACCACGCTTGAGTCGTCCGAGCGCCCTCAGCATGTGAGCGCCGCGCTGCTCGGTCATGGGCGTGTCGCCCGGCGGCGCTTCCCGGTCCGCGGCGATCGTGGTCCAGATCTGGATATTGGGCTCGCTCACCGGAAAGGCGAAACCGGCCGGGGCCACGCCAATCACTGTATAGGTCTTTCGATCGAGTATGATCGTGCGTCCCACGATGCCGCGGTCGCCGCCGAACTGTCTCTGCCAAAGCACGTGACTGAGCACGACCACGTGCGTGCCCGCCGCTTCCTCGGAGGGCAAGAAGCCGCGGCCCAACTGAGGCTGAATCCCGAGGGCAGGAAACAGATCCCAGGTGACCATCTCGCCGTCGAGTTGTATGGGCGTTCCGATGCCAGTAAGCACCACGTTCGTGTCGCGGGAGGTCACGAGATGCTCGAAAACATGGTTCTGCGCCCGGAAGTCGAAAAAGTCGGGGTAAGAGAGCGGGTTCGGGTGCGGCCCGCCGCGCACCCACATCGACTCGACGGCCACTAGCCGGTCGGGTTGGGGGTAAGGCAGCGGCTTGAGCAAGACGGTGTTGACCACGCTGAAGACCGCGGTGCTGGCGCCGATGCCCAGCGCCAGGGTAATAATCGCCACCGCCGTGAAGCCGGGGCTCCTCGCCAGCGTGCGTAAGCCGTACTTCAAGTCCTGGAGTAGAGTCAGCATCATTCACCTCACCAGAGGGCAAGCTGTCAGCCATCAGCTTTCAGCTATCAGCAACCATGCCACGCGACTCTCTATAGCTGACCGCTGACGGCTGAAAGCTGACACCTGGCACCCGACACCTGACACCTATTCATACCGCAGCGCCACCATGGGATCGACCTTCATTGCCCGGCGGGCGGGGATGTAGCAGGCTGCCAGCGCGACCAGGATCAACAGGCCCGCAACCCCCGCGAAGCTGAGCGGGTCATGGGCGCTGACCCCAAAGAGCATGTTCGCCATCAGGCGTGTCAGCCCGAAGGCGGCCACCAGGCCGAGGGCAACACCCACGAGCGCCAACTTCGCCCCTTCGCCAAGGACCATCCGCAGCACATGCCACCGCTCGGCACCAAGGGCCAAACGGATGCCGATCTCATGCGTTCGCTGGCTCGCCAGATAGGAGATCACGCCATAGATTCCCACGCACGACATGACGAGCGCCAGCGCGGCGAAAATACCGAGGAGAATCATGGAGAAACGCCGCGCGGCGAGCGAACGGGATATGATTCCGTCCATGGTCTCTGTGTGGTACATCACCATCCGGCTGTTGATCTGCTCCAAAGCATGGCGAATCGGGCCGACCTGGGCGAGCGGCGCCCCTGCGCTTCGGACCACGATTCCCGTGAAGTTGTACAGCAGCGGGACCATCCAGTCCGGAACCTGCATCGACTGGAGATAGCATTGGGCCTGAAGCGTGGTACTCCCCTCGGGGTCGAGGCCCCACTGTTTCACGTGCCCGACGACACCCACAACTTCAGCGGTGATGTTGAAGATGGCGAAGTTAATGCGCTTACCGACAGGGTTCTGGTCGCCGAAATACAGGCGCGCAAAGCGATCGTCAATAACGGTCACGAGCGGAGAATGTTCGTTATCCGCAGGCGAAAGGAAGCGGCCGCGCCGGAGCGGAATCTTCATGACCCTCAAGTAATCCGGCTGGACAAAGTAAGTAAGCGTGATTTTCATTTCGGCTTGGGTCGAAGGTTTGGGCTCGCCTTCGAGCCAGAAGGGCAATTCGGAATCGTCGGACATGGGCAAAGCTCCGGAAATGAGCGAGGCGGATTGAACACCGGGGACCGCAGCGAGATGGTCCTGAACCTGGCGCAAGGTGGCTCGCTTGGCATCCGGAGTAGAGCCGGGCGCAGGAGGCAACGACAGCATGAACGTGAGCACGTTGTGCGGATTGAATCCGGGATCGACTCGCCAGAGTTTAGAAAGGCTACGAACCATCAGTCCGGCGCCGGCCAATAGGACAAGCGCGAGCGCCATTTCCACGACCACGAAAACGCTCTGAGCGCGATGCCGAGCGCCGCTCAACCCCCGCCCTCCTTCCCGGAGCGTTTCATGAAGATCGCCTTGTGAATTCTTGAGCGCCGGCGCCAAGCCGAACAGAATTCCCGCCAGCACGGCAGCCGCGAGCGTGAACAAGAGCACGTGTCCGTCGAGCTGGACTTCCTCAGCCCGCGGCAAGGCCTCCGGCAACACACTTAGGGCTGCCCTCGTTCCCCAGGAAGCCACCAGCAAACCCAGGCCACCGCCCGCGAGCGCGAGCAGGATGCTTTCGGTCAGAAGCTGCCGGACCACGCGGCCGCGGCTCGCTCCCAGCGCGGAGCGGATGGCGAACTCATGGGTGCGAGCCGTCGAGCGCGCCAGCAGGAGATTGGCGACGTTCACGCAGGCGATGAGGAGAACAAAACCTACCGCGGCCAGCAGCACCAGCAGAATCGGCTGGATGTCGCCTACCACGTCCTGTTTAAGCTGAACCAGCGTGATGCTCGTGCCTTTGTCGGCTTCGGGATACTCCTCAGCTAAGTGTTGGGCGAGTGCCTGCATGTCGGCTTTCGCCTGCTCGAACGTGACGCCGGGCTTGAGCCTCCCGGCCGCGTTCATGCCTATACCGGCTCTGCGGTCGCGAAAGGTGGGCTCGTTCCACTGGCCGATCGGAACGTACGCGTCACTCCGTTGGAAGTTGCTACCGCTGTAATAGAAATCGGCCGGGATCACGCCGACGATGGTGTAACCCCTGCCATTGAGTGTGAGCGCCTTTCCCAGCGCCTCCGGTGATGAACCAAACTTGCGTTTCCAGAAGCCCCCGCTGATCAGCACCACAGGCGCCGCACCCGCCTGGTCCTCCTGGGGAAGGAACGTCCGGCCCATGACCGGTTTCACGCCGAGCAACGGAAAAAAGCTCGCCGAGATCATCTCCGCCGGCACGCGTTCAGGCTCGCCCATCCCGGTCAGGTTGAAGTTGTCTTGCCGATAAGCGGCCAAGGCGGAAAACGACCGGTTGTCGCGCACCCAGTCCAGGAAGTTGGGATAAGAAATAGACGTTTTCGAGTACTGGGGTGTTCCCGTGTAGAGCGTGACCAGCCGGTCGGGCTGCACGTAGGGCAACGGATTGAGCAGCACGCCGTTCACGACGGAGAAGAGCGCAGTATTCGCGCCAATGCCCAACGCCAAGGTAATAATCGCTACCACCGTGAAGCCGGGATTCTTCGTCAGCATGTGCAAGCCGTATTTCAAATCCTGGAGTAGAGTCAGCATCATTCACCTCACAAGAGGGCAAGCTATCAGCCGTCAGCTTTCAGCTATCAGCAAGCGCCCAGCGACTTTTCCCCTGGCTGACCACTGACGGCTGAAAGCTGACACCTGGCACCCGACACCTGACACCTATTCATACCGCAGCGCCACCATGGGATCGACCTTGGTCGCGCGCCGCGCGGGGATGTAGCAGGCGACGAGCGACACCAGGCATAGCAACAATGCCACCGCGGCATAGGTCAGTAGGTCGGTAGCGGTGACGCCGAAGAGTACACTTTTCAGATAGCGTGTCAGCGCCAGTGACACCGCGATGCCCGCGACTAAGCCGGTCAGCGTCAAAAGCAGACCCTGTCCCAGCACCAGCCAGAAAACGTCAGCCCGCTCGGCTCCGAGCGCCATGCGAATGGCAATCTCATGGGTGCGCTGGCGCGTCGTGTAAGCGATCACTCCGTAGATACCTACGGCCGCGAGAATCATAGCGAGTAGTCCAAAGGCGCCCGCGAAGGTTCCAGCGACCCGTTCGAAGATGCTACCCATTTGCATACTGGACTTTAGGGTCGTGACGCCGAACACCGGCAAATCGGCGTTGAGTTCATGAACGGTTCTTTCTTCCGCCGCGGCGTAAGCCTGCGGATTGCCCGAAACCCGCGCGTGAATCATCACCAGATCGATGTAATCCTGGAACAGAGGCAGAAAAACCACCGGCTCCGGAGCATAAACCAAGCGGCGGTACTTACCGTTGCGAGCCACGCCGACCACTGTATTCCACTGGCCCCAGACATGGACCCTCTTGCCGAGTGGGTCCTGACGCGGCCAGTAACGGTCACAGAACGCCTGATTGACGATGGCCACCGGCTGCGACTTCTCGCCATCCTGTGCGGTAAATTCACGCCCCGCAACAATTGGAGTCCGCATAGTCCGAAAGTAATTCGGACCGACGTTGGCACGATCGATTTCCATCGATTCGCCGCGCTGGGGAACGTAACCATCGACTTGGACAATGTCCGAGTGAATGGTAAAGTTAAGCGGGGAGAAATCCGCCAGGGTCACCGACTCAGCCCCAGGCAGGGCTTCAAGTTTCGAGAGCACTTGGCGGTGGAAGGCGATGCCTTGGGCATCCGAATAGCCAATGGGCGCC
>Ga0187857_10003947_pt1 | contig 11512 bp, 9 predicted proteins | sample June2016WEW_8_10_FD_132984 | JGI IMG/M metagenome (GOLD analysis project Ga0187857, IMG submission 132984) | Peatland microbial communities from SPRUCE experiment site at the Marcell Experimental Forest, Minnesota, USA - June2016WEW_8_100 | ecosystem: Environmental > Terrestrial > Soil >...
ACGATGCTTTCGACGTAGTGAGTTGCTCTCTGTTCACACACCACTTGGATCCTGACTCGTTGCGCCTTTTTGCCGGCGAAGGCTTGCGCGTGTGCCGGCGCGCGCTCTTGATCAACGACCTGATTCGCAGTCGTCTGCATCTATGGCTGGTCTATGCCGGGTTGCCGCTGTTTCGCAGCCGCATCACCTGGCACGACGCCCCGGCGTCCGTGCAGAACGCATATACCTCCCACGAAATGAGAAGCCTGCTGGAAGGATTGCCAGCACGGCGCATTGCAATTTCCCGGCATTATCTCTATCGCATGGGTGTGTTGGTGTGGAAAGAGAGCAATTAGCAATTAGTAATTAGTAATAAGCAACACCTATGCTGTAATTGCGAGCAATCGTAGTTGATCGCACGTGAACGTTGGGCTTTTTGACCCCATTGTATGCTGCCTTGGCCAAAGCTAGTTGCTAATTGCTAGTTGCTAATTGCTAACTAACAACCAATTCGATCTCGCAATCATTGGCGGCGGCCCGGCGGGAAGCTCTGCTGCCATTGCGGCCGCGCGCCTGGGGGCAAGCGTTGTTCTGCTCGAGGCTCGGAACTTCCCACGTCACAAAGTGTGCGGAGAATTCGTATCAGCCGAGGCGCTGGATGTGCTTGCCGGCCTGCTGCAGGACGTGCCTGCAGGCCGGGCGCTCCTCGACGCTTCGCCCGCTATTCAGCGCACACGCCTATTCTTGGGCACGCGAATGATCGAAGCCCCGGTGTCGCCACCGGCGCTCAGCATCACTCGCTACGATCTCGACGCTCAACTTTGGATGGCCGCACGAGCCGGCGGTGTTGAAACCCGGAGCAACTGCGAGGTCACAGCCGCTGAAGGCAGCGGACCATTTAGGCTGACGACCTCTTGTGGAAACTTTTCCGCAAAAGCGCTGATCATCGCGGCAGGCCGGTGGTCACAATTCACGTCCGACCGGACCGTTCCAGCTGGCCCCAGGTGGATTGGGGTGAAGGCTCATTTTCGCGAACCTAATCCCGATCCCTCAACCGACCTTTATTTTTTCGGGAATGGATATTGCGGCGTTCAACCGGTGGCGCAAGACGTAATCAATGCCTGCGCCATGGTGCGCTCTGACCGCGGCACGTCGCTGCAGGAAGTGTTCACGCTACACGCGAAGCTGGCGGAACGAGCGGCCGGTTGGACTTCGGTGAGCCAACCGGTCAGCACCGCTCCATTGATTTATCGCAGCCGACAGCCGGTGCGCGGCAATATCATGTTTGCAGGCGATGCCGCTGCCTTCATCGATCCCTTCGTCGGCGACGGCATCTCCATCGCACTGCGCAGCGGGCAACTGGCGGCGCAATGTGCAGGCAAGTTTCTTTCGGGCGAAATTGAATTAGGTGAAGCGGGGGCGCTATATCAGAACAAGTACTCACGGCAATTCGCACCGTTATTGTCGGCTGCGGCGCGAGTGCGCTCGCTGCTGTCGCTGCCCGTTCTCGCCCAGGCCGCCGCATTCGAACTGCTGCGCCTCCCGGGCGTGATGCCGTTCGTGATTCGCAAGACGAGAAGGGCCGCAGAGCCGGCAGTTGGTACGCAGCACAAGACCAGAGGCTAGTTTAAATCGAAGTCTACATGCTAAGTGCCGAACTATAGCGGTTCCAGCGTCGGTGTATCGGGGTAGAGCGGACCTTCAGGTCCGCGTCCAGGCTGCGCCCCGACATTTTGGCACGAACAGAGCCCCGTTTGACGCGGCGCTGAAGCGCCGCTCTACCCGAGCTCAGGGATACAGCAATTCGGGAATTGCTCTAGCTTTTCGCCTGCTCTGCCATCACCCGCAGATCCCGCCCGGTCATCTCCTTCGGCTGCGGAACGCCCAGAATCCCTAACATCGTCGGCGCGATGTCTTGCAGTGCGCCATCAGGACGTAGCGTGAAGCGCCGCTGATCACCCTTCAAGTTCGGGATCGTCACGGCATGCTCAGCTGCGACGATGAACGGGACAGGATTGGTTGTGTGCGCGGTCTGCGGGCCGCCGGTCGCAGGATCGATCATCTGCTCGGCATTGCCGTGGTCTGCGGTGACGATCATCGCTCCGCCGCTCTGTCGCAATGCACTATAGACCTGACCCAGACAGCCATCGACCGTCTCGACTGCCGTTATCGTCGGCGGAATCTTGCCTGAGTGTCCCACCATGTCGGCGTTGGCGAAGTTCACCACCATCACGTCAAATGTGTTTTCCCTGATTGCCTTCACCACCGCGTCGGCAATGCCCTGCGCCGACATCTCCGGCTTCAGATCGTAGGTCGCGACTCTGGGCGACGGTACCAGCACGCGATCTTCGCCAGAAAAAGGCTTCTCCACACCGCCATTGAAGAAGTAGGTGACATGGGCGTATTTCTCGGTCTCGGCGACGCGCAGGTTGCGCAGGTTGCGGTCGGCCATTACATTCGCCAGGATGTTGGTCAACGACACCGGTGGCGAGACGACCGGCAGCGTGAAATGTTTGTCGTACTGCGTCATGCAGACGTAAGTCAGATCTTTGGGCGCGCGATTGCGCGGAATCGTGCTGTCAAGATCTTCGGCGCCTTCCAGTTCGCGGCCATCCTGCGGTGTGAAGTGGCTGTTGCGCGCCAGGCACCGCGTGATCTGCCGCGCGCGGTCAGCGCGAAAGTTGAAGTTGAGGCAGACATCGCCATCGCGAATGTTGCCCAGCGGCTCGCCACGCTCGCCGGTCAGCACAAACGGGATGATGAACTCATCAGTAACTCCCCGGTTGTAGGAGTCCTTCACGCCCTGCACCGCGTCGGTGTAACGGCCGCCCTCGGCGTCGCCGTAGACCATCGCATCGAAAGCCTTCTTCTCGCGCTCCCAGCGGCGGTCTCGGTCCATCGCGTAGTAACGCCCACTCACGGTGGCAATCTTGCCGACGCCGTACTCGCGCATCTTCTGCTGCAACTGCTCAATGTAGCCGGCGCCGTTGGTGGGCAGAGTGTCGCGTCCATCCATGAAGCAGTGCACGAAGACGCGCTCCACACCGTTCTGCTTGGCCATGCGCAGCAGCGCGTAGAGATGGTTCTGGTGCGAGTGCACGCCGCCGTCGGAAAGTAGTCCGAAAAGGTGCAGCCGTCGCTCGCCTGCGCGGGCAGCGGTCATCGCGCTAATCAACGCCTGATTCGTGAAGAACTCGCCATTTTCGATCATGAGATCGATCTTGGTGATGTCCATGTAAACTACGCGCCCGGCGCCAATGTTGAGATGCCCGACCTCGCTGTTGCCCATCTGCCCGGTCGGCAGGCCGACGTAGCGGCCGCTGGTGTGGATGAGCGTGTTGGGATATTCGGCGAGCAGGCGATCGTAGTTAGGTTTGCGCGCCAGCGAGATGGCGTTAGCAGCGGACGGCGGAGCATAACCCCAGCCATCGAGGATGATGAGGATGAGCGGACGCGGAGGAGTCACAAGTATGCGTTCCCGTTTAGTTTCAGGTCCGATTAGTGCCCGAAAAGCTCGCGCTCCAAATCGGTGCGAGGCAATTCCAAATAAGCCGCAACCTCGGAAAGGATGCGAACCAGAGTACCAAGTCTAAGCTCTTTGTGCGCGGGAACTGTGACGTGATGTTGAGTACTACGAATTGTGGACGTGAGGCGATATGGCTGCCCCCCTGCCGAGTGGCCTCATATCCGTAGCGACGAAGGAGCTTTGCAAGTTCTGAACCGCTGAGGTCGCGCGGCAATTTCAAGCGCTGATAACCTCGTCGTGAACGAAGTGAAGTCGGATCACGGCAGGGGCCGCACCTTCGTCGAAATAACAACGGACCGCGTCGCGCACCATCTCTCGAAGCTCGTCCACGGAGTCAGCCTGCGTGAAGATGGCATGACCCAGAGCGTGCGCTTCGTAGCCGCCTTCGGGCGACTCCTCGACTGCAAAAATGATTTCGGACTCGCTCATTGATTCCCGATTATAACAACCGCTGGCAGCCCCCAATGACGGCGGAACCGCAGATCCCTCCAGTCGGACTGAAGTCCTCGGTCGGGATGACAATTCCACCAGATGGCAGCATCTGACGGAGTCAAAGGCGCGCCGGCTGCAAGACTAGGAACTAGTCCCCACCCCTAACCTCCAATCCCCAGCGCCTATTATTCTTTTGCCTTCTTCCCCAGCTCGCCGTGATAATTCAGTGCCTTCAATCCCAGGAACCTTGCTGCCGGGCCGAGCTCTTCTTCGATGCGCAACAACTGGTTGTACTTGGCGATGCGGTCGCTACGCGAGGCCGAGCCGGTCTTGATCTGCCCAGCGCCAGTGGCGACAGCGAAGTCGGCGATGAACGAATCTTCAGTCTCGCCCGAGCGATGCGAGATAACAGTGGTGTAACCGTTCTGGCGCGCGAGGTTGATGGTGTCAAGGGTCTCGCTTACCGAACCAATCTGATTCAGCTTGATCAGGATCGAGTTCGCCACGCCTGCGTCAATCCCGCGCTGGAAGATGTCGATGTTGGTAACGAAGATGTCGTCGCCGACAAGTTGGATTTTGCCGCCGAGCTCGTCCGTCTGCAGCTTCCAGCCGTCCCAATCGTCTTCGGCAAAGGCATCTTCGAGAGAAACGATCGGATATTGCCGCACCCAGTCAGCCCAGAACTTCACCATGTCCTCGCTGGAGTGTTCGCTCTTGTCGGACTTCTTGAAGACGTACTTCTTCTTCGCGCTGTCGTAGAACTCGCTGGCTGCGGGGTCGAGCGCAATCGCAATCTGCTCGCCCGGCTTGTAGCCGGCTTGCGTGATCGCTTCCAGTATCACCTCGATGGCTTCGACATTCGACTTGAGCGAAGGTGCAAACCCGCCTTCGTCGCCGACCGAGGTGTTGTAGCCGCGCTTCTTCAGCACGCCCTTCAGCACATGAAAGGTCTCGACACCCCAGCGCAGCGCCTCGCTGAACGATATCGCACCCACGGGCATGATCAGGAATTCCTGGAAGTCGACATTGTTGTCGGCATGCACGCCGCCATTCAGGATGTTCATCTGCGGCGTGGGCAGCAGGCTGGCGGTGAATCCGCCGAGATACTGATACAGCTCGATGCCGAGATGGTCCGCCATGGCGCGGGCCGCGGCCATGGAGACGGCCAGGATCGCGTTTGCGCCCAGCTTGCTTTTTGTGGGAGTGCCGTCGAGGGCAAGCATGGCATTGTCGAGTTCACGCTGCTCGCTGGCGTCGATACCTTCGAGTTCGGGGGCGATGACTTCGTTGATGTTGTTCACCGCTTTGAGCACGCCTTTGCCCGCGTAGCGGCCCTTATCGCCGTCGCGCAGTTCCAGGGCTTCATGTTCGCCGGTTGAGGCTCCACTGGGGACGGCGGCGCGGCCACGGGCTCCGCTGGACAAGATCACGTCAGCTTCAACGGTAGGATTTCCGCGGGAATCAAGAACCTCGCGGCCAAGAATCAGTTCAATGTCAGTCATAAAAGTCCTGCTCTGCCGCCCATGGGATTCGCGAATGCGAGGCGCGAGCGTCATGAAACCAGCTAATTATACGGGAGGCAGCGAGCGGCATCTGTGACGGATGGCCATCCGTTTCCGGACTTTGGACGCCCCCCGTGACCTCGAAAGTCATCCTAAAATTCATATTTCGTGCAGAAAATCGTTTGCAGCGTTGCGGGCGGTTGAGTATGCTCTTTCGGAGTGGTTACTGCACTATAATTGAGGCGTTACCGCTCGACGCCTGTTGGCTGGCGCGGCCGTCTCACGGAGCTTAATAAAATAATGTGGAAGCGGAAAGAAGACGAGTACACCAGTCCCCACGAGTCCGGCATTGCCGGCTCCTCATCCATGCCGGTAACCCCCACCCCTACGCCGTCACGTCCCGCCGAGCCTCTGCGCAGCGATAGTCCGCGAGGCAGCGAGGTCGCCACGATCGGGAAGTCCGTCGTGGTGAAGGGCGAGCTTTCGGGCAGCGAGGATTTGATTGTGGACGGCGAGGTGGAAGGCTCGGTCACCCTGCGTGGCCAGAGTCTGACGGTAGGCCCGAACGGCCGCGTGCGCGCCCATATTGAAGCGCGGAATGTGATTGTGCATGGCCGGGTGGACGGCGATATTCATGCCACCGAGCGGGTTGAGCTGCGCAAGAGCGCTTCCCTCACCGGCGACATTTCAACCGCACGCATCTCCATCGAAGACGGGGCGTTCTTCAAGGGCGGCATTGATATTCAGAAGCCGGAGGCCGCTCCCAGGATCGAGGCCAAGCCGCAAGCTTCGGTCACCACAGCTCCGGTCGCCGCACCGATTTCAACCCAGGGATCGCTGCTGGAGTCCAAGAAGCTGTAACGCAAGATCACCGCGGCATGGCGTGCTGTCTTCTCCGGCAGGTGCGCCAGCCGTGCTCTCTCCAGAGAGATTGCCGCTTCGGCGGTCAGCCCCTACAATGGTGCCTTGTGGCCCCAGGCATCTTTCATAAATTATTCGGCTTTGGCCGGCAGTCAGAGGACGAGGACGCCGTCCCTGGCCAGAAGATAAGTCGTCGCTCCACCGGTTTCGGCGAGTTCATTCGCGCCATCTCGCGCGAGGAGGGGCTGAAGATCCTGGATCTAGGCTCAACCTCGCCTGCCAATATCACCTTTATGACGGGACTTGGACACCGCTTCCATCAGGAAGATGTTTTGCGTCTGTCCAGCGACAAATCGCTGCTGGTTCCCAAAGATGATGGAGGCTCGGTCATCGATGAGGAGCGGTTTCTGCGCGAGAACCTGTGTTTTTCTCGCGAGGAATTCGATGCCGTGATGTTCTGGGACCTCGCCGATTTCCTGGCGGAGCCGCTGGTGAAGCCGGTGATTGAGCGCATTCAGGTCGCCATGAAGCCGGGAGGCATCATGCTGGCTTTCTTCCACACCAAAGATGCCGGCCCCGAGGCGCCGTTTTACCGTTACAACATCATGTCGAAGGACACTCTGGAGCTGCAACCGGTCCGCGGCTTCCGGCTACAACGCGTCTTTAATAACCGGCACGTCGAAAACCTCTTCCACGAATACGCTTCCAAGAAGTTTTTTCTCGGCCGTGACAACATCCGGGAAGTGCTGGTGATTCGGTGAGCGGAAGAGCAACTAGCAACTAGCTAAGAGCTAAGGGACAGCAGGTCTGTGTCGTGCCTACGGCACTCGGCTCACAATCGAGATGTCTACCCAGCCGTGAACGGCTGGGCTAACGTGTGTCGCGCCTACGGCGCTACTGGCTCGCGGCCCCGAAGCTCGCGGCTTGAAGCTAGTTGCTAGTTGCTAGTTGCTAGTCGCTAGTCGCTCCTACTGGGCACCGTGAAGTAAAACACCGAACCGCTGCCCTGTTGTGAAGTCACGCCGATGGTTCCACCGTGGGCTTCGACGATGGCTTTGGCGATCGCCAGTCCCATCCCGGTGCCTTGAATTCGATAGCGCTGGTCGCGACCACGATAGAATTTCTCGAAGATCAGCGACTGCTCCATGTCATCGATCCCCGGACCCCGGTCTGACACGCTGATACTCACCATCTTGCCTGCCGGCTCAGCGGTGATGGTGATAGGTGTTTCCGCAGGCGCATACTTGGCTGCATTCTCCAGAAGCTGCACCAGCACCTCCGCGATGCGTTCCAGATCAACGGAGACTGCCGGCAGCCCGTCGGGGATTTGCAGCTTGACCTCGCGGCACGCCAAGACTTGCTTCGCCCGTTCGAGCGCGGCTTCAATCACTTTGCGGACAGGATGAGACTCGCGACGCAGTTCCACCTGCTGCGCGTCGAGTTGCGCCATCTCCGCCGCTTCGCCAACCAGCCGGTTCAAGCGATCAGTTTCCTCGTTGATCACGGTGAGGAATTCCTGTCTGGCCTCAGGACTGATGGGATCGGAAGACAGCAGCGTGGTGACCGAGAGTTTGATTGCGGTCAGTGGCGTGCGAAATTCGTGGGTAACGCTGTCGAGCAAAGCCGAGCGCAGCTTCTCGCTCTCCCGCGATGCCTCATTGCGCGTCAGCGTTTCCACCGCGCCGGCGCGCTCAATGGAGATGGCGACCAGGCTGCCGACCGCTTCCAATGTCTCGCGAGAAAGTACGGCGCCTTCCAGTCCAAGGCTGCCCACAGGTCTTACGCCGATGCGCAAAGGCACGAAGCACAATTGCTGTTCCTCATCAACCACCAGCTCGCCGCGGCAGCTCACGGATTCCAGTTGTTCCTCGCTGAGCTCCGGATGATCGAGGCCGGTCCGATAGACCTCTCTGCGCTTGGGCAGATACATGGCCGCAGCCTTCAGTCCAAAGGCGTCGCGCACGAACTGCGGAATGCTGTTGAGCAACTCCATTACATTTTCCGTAGCCAGCAACTGCTGGCTCAGAAAATAGAGCCGCTCGACCTCTTTGCGGCGACGGTGGGCATTTTCTGCCTCGCGGCGCGCGCGCTCGGAAAGCCGGCTGGCGACAATTGCGGTGACCAGAAAAGCCAACAGCGCAATCCAGTTCTGCGGATCGGCGACGGTGAACGTGTGGATCGGAGGCAGAAAGTAATAGTTGAACGCCAGCGTGGCCACAACCGCAGTGGTGGTGGCAAGCGTCAGTCCCCAGCGGCTGGCAACGCCCAGTACTACCAACAGGAACGTCAGTGCCACCGTGGTTGGGTTGACCGGCAGCCGAGTGTAGGCAACCACCACGATCGCGACTGTTACCATGGCGGCCGCGTAACGGTAGAGCTGGGACTGCAGACGCTTCGGCGAGATCGCGATTCGCACCCGCTGCTTCCCTTCCCGTCCCGACTGATGTTGCGCGCTCACGGCACGATTGTACAGAATCGACTTTTTCCGCGCGGTGCCGCAGAATGGATTCCTCATGCAGAAGACGCCCGAGCAATGGCTTGAGGTAACCGCTCCGGAGAAAAAGAGCGGTGTCTTCAAGCTCTTTCTGGGATACGCGCCGGGTGTTGGCAAGACCTATTCCATGCTGAGCGAAGCCATCCGCCGCAAGAGCCGCGGCGAAGATGTAGTGATTGGAGTCGTCGAAAGCCATGGCCGCCTAGCCACAAAGGAGCTGGCCGGACGGCTGGAAACCGTCCCGCGCAAGCAACTCAACTACAAGGGCACGATGTTCGAAGAGATGGACGTGGACGCCATTCTGGCGCGGCATCCGCAGGTCGTTTTGGTGGACGAACTGGCGCATACCAACATCGAAGGCAGCAAGCACCACAAGCGCTACGAGGATGTCTTCGAGCTACTCGACAACAAGATCGATGTTCTCTCCACCATGAACGTGCAGCACCTGGAGAGTGTGACTCCGCTGGTGCATAAGATCACCGGCATCGTGGTGCGTGAGACCGTGCCCGACTGGGTGTTGAAACGCGTCGATGAAATCGTGTTGTCCGACGTGACGCCGGAAGCGCTGGCGACGCGCATGCGCCGTGGCGATGTTTATCCGATGGAGCGGGTGGACCGCGCGCTGGGCAGTTTCTTTCGCCCAAGCAACTTGATTGCACTGCGTGAGATTGCCCTGCGTCAGGTAGCGCAGGTGGTCGACCGCAGCCTGGAACCCTACATCCAGTCCGAGATCGATCCCGGCCGGGAGCTGCAAGTGCGGGAGCGCATCGCCGTGGGTGTCAGCTCCAATCCGGCGGCGCAGTACCTGGTGGCGCGCGCGGCCCGCATGGCGCAGGCGGGAAATGGTGAGCTGTTCGTCGTCTATGTCGATATCGGCGGCGACAGCGAGCCCGAGCGGCAGCGTTCGTTGCAGGCCAACTTTCAGTTTGCGGAGAACCTGGGCGCGCAGGTCGTCAGGCTAAAGGGCAAAGACGTCGCCTCGGCGATGGCGGAATTTGTCCGCGAAAAACACATCACCCAGGTGATCTTCGGACACTCGGCCACCAGCGGCTGGCGCAGATACTTGTTTCTCTCGGCGGTGCATCGCTTCCTGCGAGATGCGCCCGCAGTGGATGTCCACATCGTGAAGCAGCAGATGGATTGAAAGAAGAAAGTTTCGAGTTTCGAGTTTCGAGTTGTTTTGCGGTGGTGACCCGTCGAGCCGGAATCGACCGCAAGTCCGCTCGTCAACTCCGCGTCAAGATCCCGATTCGTCTGGTTCAGGTTTTTCCTTGAAACTTGAAACTCGAAACTCACTTGATCCCCGTTAAAGTCATTGCTCTTCCCCCGCCTGTCTGTTATTTTCGCTCGATCATGAGTGAACTTCGGACCGAGTCTCCCCAGTCCGGTTTCAACTCCGATCGCTGGCATGCCATGTCCGCGGGCTTCCTCGGCTGGACGCTGGATGCCTTCGACTTCTTCGTTGTCATCTTTCTCTTCGACACGCTGGCCGCGCACTTCCACGTCCCCAAGCGCGACATCGTACTCAGTGTCACCGCGACGCTGGCCATGCGCCCCATCGGCGCGCTGCTGTTCGGCATGATGGCCGATCGCTACGGCCGCCGTCGTCCGTTGATGGTCAACGTGGTGTTCTTCGCGACTATCGAGGTCTTGTGCGGATTCGCTCCGAACTTCACCGTGTTTCTGATCCTGCGAATGCTGTTCGGCATCGGCATGGGCGGCGAGTGGGGCGTGGGCGCATCGCTGGCGATGGAGCACGCGCCGGTGCGCTGGCGCGGCGTGCTCTCCGGAATCCTGCAAAGCGGCTATTCCATTGGCTACCTGCTGGCTGCGATGGCAGCGCGACTGGTGCTGCCGAACTGGGGCTGGCGCGCCATGTTCTGGGTGGGTGGCGCTCCCGCGCTGCTGGCGCTCTACATTCGCACCAAGGTCCCGGAGTCCGAAGCCTGGCAGCAGAACCGCGTAACCCGAACCATCGACGGGCCTCGCATCGCATGGCAGCACAAATGGCTTTCGCTGTATCTCATCGCGCTGATGTTCCTGATGAACTGCCTCTCGCACGGCACGCAGGACCTGTATCCCGATTTCCTGAAGCACGGGCATGGCATCGCGCCCAACACCGTCGCGTATATCACGATCTTCTACAACATCGGAGCGGTGACCGGGGCCATCATCTTCGGTCTGCTCTCGGAGCGCATTGGACGCCGCTACAGTATGTTGGCAGCCTTGGCAGTCGCGCTTGCGATCATCCCGGTATGGGCTTTCGGCAGCACAATGATCATCCTGACCGTGGGCGCGTTCATCATGCAGATGGGCGTGCAAGGTGCGTGGGGAATCATTCCCGTACATCTCAACGAGCTGTCGCCGCCCTCGGTGCGTGGCCTGTTGCCGGGGTTCACGTATCAGGTGGGAATCCTGTTTGCCGCCTCGACCCCCACCGTCGAGTTCATGCTGCGCGACCATCTGGGATATGCCTGGGCGCTGACTGCGTTCGAGCTGGTCGTGATCGCCGCTCTGTCGTTGATATTGGTGTTCGGCCCAGAGAAGCGGGGCCGCAGCTTCCTGCACGAAACGGATGAGGTCGCGGCCTGATCGGCAGCGACGGCGGCGTGGAGATTTCGGCGCGGATTGCCGGCAAGTACGGCTGGGTTGGAAGCATTCCGCGGTAAGCCCGCCAATGCTGGGAAAGCTGGCGCGGGAGACGGGATCGAACCCGCG
>Ga0187857_10003950_pt1 | contig 11500 bp, 9 predicted proteins | sample June2016WEW_8_10_FD_132984 | JGI IMG/M metagenome (GOLD analysis project Ga0187857, IMG submission 132984) | Peatland microbial communities from SPRUCE experiment site at the Marcell Experimental Forest, Minnesota, USA - June2016WEW_8_100 | ecosystem: Environmental > Terrestrial > Soil >...
AACCATTCCTTCGCCCTCCACGCCCGCGACATAGACATCCTCCGGCACTTTCGTTTCCTGGATAGAACCGATGCAGGCCATTTCTGCCGGATTTGTCACTTGAAACGCAAATAGAAGCAAGAGTGTGATCATATCAATCAGATCGGCGGATAGTAGGGAGAATTTAGTGATTAAGATCACGATTGGTGTTGGAAATTCAGCCAAACCAGCGGGGTCGGCATCGGAATCGGGGTCGAAAAAGATTTGCTTCGATCCCGATTCCGATACCGACCCCGAAAAAGCGAGGGATCGAGGTTAGCCACCTGTTTTTGAAAAGTATTCGATGATTTGGGAAGCAGCTTTTGGACCAACGTAAGGTGCAAGCTCGTCGAATGCGGCCCGCCTTACTCGTTCGAGGCTGCCGAATGCGCGCAACAGGACTTTTTTTCTGACTTCGCCGATTCCCGGGATATCCATCAATTCCGAATCGAAGTCGCGGAGTTCACGTCTTTTTCGATGATATGCTACGGCAAACCTGTGCGCTTCATCGCGCATCATCTGAATCAGGTGCAAAACCTGCGAGTCCTTCGGCAATTCAATAGGCTGGCCCTCCCGCCCCTTGACGAATAGAATTTCTTCCTTCTTGGCTATTGCAGCGACCGCCTGACTCTCCAATCCCAAGTCGTCGAGAGCTGAAACTGCGGCGGAAAGCTGTCCTTTCCCTCCATCGATCAGCACGAGGTCCGGCAAATTCCCTTCATCCTGCTCCAGCGCATTTTCATAGTGCCGATGGACAACTTCGCGCATCGCAGCAAAGTCGTCCGGGCCCTTCACACTCTCTATCTTGAATTTCCTGTAGCCGTTCCGTTTCATTTCACCGTTCAGGCACAGGACCATGCTGGCTACCGTGTCGGTCCCTTGCACATGAGAAATGTCGAACGTCTCGATGCGGCGAGGAAGTGAGTCCATTCCCAGCACATCCTGCAGCGGCTTCAGTAACTCCTCTCCTTTGGATTTCATGATCCGGAAGCGCGTTTCGAACGAAATCTGTGCATTACGCATCACGAGATCCAGCATTTCCGATTTGAGCCCCTGCCGTGGAGACCGGATATAAACCCTGCTTCCCTTCCGTTCCGAGAGCCATGCTTCAAGGACTTCCGCATCGTCGATATCCGCAGGGATATAGATCTCCTTCGGTGTGAAAGTGTCCTGAAGATAATACTGATTCAGGGCTTGCGAAAAGAATTCGCCCGGATCAAAGGAAATCAGATCTTCCCAATAGAACTCGCGCCGGCCGACCACGCGGCCGCCACGCATCGCAAACACTTCGAGGGCAAGCTGGGAGCCTTCCTGATGGTAGCCAAATAAATCGCAGTCGTTCTGGCCTTCGAGGATCATTTTCTGTCTTTCCGAAATGTCCCGGACCATCGCAATCCAATCCCGATAGACGGCAGCAGCTTCGTAGCGCAAATCCTCGGCAGCTTCGTTCATGCGCTGGTCGAGTTCGCGGATCAGCTCATCGGTTTTACCCGACAAAAGGAGTTTCACATCCTCGACCGCGCGGTCGTATTGATCCTTTGTGCATAGCCCGGCAACGCACGGGCCCAGGCAGCGCTTCATCTGGTAATCCAGACAAGGACGAGGCAACTGGCCGTTGATTTCCAGGTTGCAGGTGCGCAATTTAAAATACTTGTTGACCAGTTTGATTGTCTGGCGTGCATAGCTAGCCGGAAGAAACGGACCGAAATACTGAGCGCCGTCCTTTTTGATTCTGCGGGTAATGAAAATACGCGGATAAGTCTCGTTAACCGTTAATTTCAGATATGGAAAGCTCTTGTCGTCCTTGAGATTTACGTTATATCGCGGCTGGTTTTTTTTGACCAGAGTGGACTCGAGAATCAAGGCTTCGATTTCGCTGTCGGTAACGATGTATTCCAGATCAGAAATTTCGGAAACCAGATGCTGAGTCTTGGGATCCAGCGGACGGCCCTCCTGAAAATAGGAGCGCACTCGATTCCGCAGGGAAAGGGCTTTGCCCACGTAAATGATCTTCCCCTGGGCATTCTTGTAGATGTAGACACCGGGTTCTACCGGCAAATGATCGATTTTTTCCTGCAGCACAAATTAAAAATACCACAGGAGCGGTTGGATGGAGTCGAGAATGACGAATTACGAATGACGAATTACGAATGAACTCACACCTCTACGTTTTTTTTCATTCGTAATTCGTCATTTGGCTAGCCGGGCCTTGACCAGTTCACTGACCTTTGCGCCGTCCACCGGCCGTCCTGAAAAGCGCGCCATACAGGCTTTCATGACTTTGCCCATATCCTTGATCGACGTCGCGCCGGTTTCGCTGATGGCGGAATCGATTACAGTCCCAATTTCTTCGTCGCTCACGGCCGCAGGAAGGTACTCCTCGATCACCTTAATCTCCGCGCTTTCCTTATCGGCTAAGTCCAGACGTCCCCCGCTTGTGAACTGCTCGACGGAATCTTTGCCCTGTTTGATAAGACTTAGCAGTACCTGCACAGCCTGAGGATCATCCAGTTCCTGTCGAGCATCAATTTCTTTGTTCCGTATCGCCGCCTTCATCATGCGCAAAACGCTCAAGCGTGCCGCCTGCTTCGATTTCATGGCAGCCATTAGATCTTCGCTTATTTTATCTCGTAGTCGCATACGACCTCGCTTTGTGATTCGAGATTCGAAATTAATCTCGAATCTCGGATTTCGAATCTCGAATTTTTGTTAACACGTCCAGCATTTCCGCGTGAATCAGGCCGTTGGACGCAACAATTTCCCGCTCGTAAATCGAGGCCGGCCTGCCGCTGAAATTCGTCACCGTGCCGCCTGCCTCCTTCACAATCAGAGAGCCCGCCGCACAGTCCCACGGGTTAAGCTTGAGCTCCCAAAATCCGTCAAATCGCCCGGCGGCAACATAGCAAAGGTCGATGGCAGCCGATCCGGCGCGCCGGATTCCCTGGGTCCGTACTGCAAATGCGCAAAAGTTGTCTAGGTTGTTCCGGCTGTCGGTTTGAATGTCGTAAGGAAACCCGGTCGCCAGCAGGCTTGCGCCGAGAGACGGAGTTTGGGAAACGCCGAGCGGAATGCCGTTACAAGTCGCCCCGAAACCACGCCGCGCAGAGAACAATTCATTCCGTGTGGGATCGAAAACCGCGCCCCATTCCACTTCCCCCTCAATTTCCAGTCCGATGGAAACAGAGAAAACGGGATAGCCGTGCGCATAATTGGTAGTTCCATCCAATGGGTCGATGACCCAGACGATGCCTTTGCCGCGGTTTTGGCTGTGGCGTTCCTCTGCGAGGATGCAATGGTCTGGAAATGCCTTCCGGATCGTGGATACGATCAACTCCTCGGCAGCCAGATCCACATCGGTGACAAGATTGACGGTGCCTTTATGTGAAATCGTAAACTCGGTGTGGAACCGTTCCAACAGCAATCGTCCCGCTTCCGCCGTGACCTCCATCCCTATTCGTGCAAAATCGTTAATATCAGGCATATTAAAAATTCGAAATTCGAAATTCGAGACTCGAGATTATTGTTCGTTATTCAACCGGATCACCTCGACACCCTTCGGGATCTTGAACTGAAACAGTTTCTTGTCCAATTTTTCGTTGGTGGCAACGTTCGTAAGAAGGAACTCGGTCGTACTGCCGCCAGGTTCCCGGATCGCAATGCGCCGAAGATCGAACGTCTGGCTGTCAAGCTCCAGCACCAGGAACGAGTACTCTCCTTGCGCCTTGCGCGGGGTCAGCCGGATCAAAAGCGTATGTTCCGCTTTCGTTTTTAATTCAGTTTCCCATGAGGTGGTGCAGCTCCTGCTAATATTTCCGGATCCCAAAAGAAACTCCAGAGGCGTGCTATGCAGATCGGCCGCGCTGAATGGTTGTACCGTGACCTGGCGATCCTTCGGAACATAAAGAAAAGATTCGGTTCCATCCGCGACGAAAACTTGTTCCTCGGGACTGCGATACTCCCAGCGCATCACTCCGGGTTTCTTAAGCCAGAATTCTCCGGATTCCTCCTGACTGATTCCAGGTGCGCGATATGTTTGAAGAAAATCGCCCCGGACTGTCTCAACAGAGGCGTAGCGCCCCTGCAGTCCGGAGATCACATCCGGCAATTCCACAGCGTATGTTGTTGAATGCAAACACGAGAGGAAAATGATAGCCAAAGCAAAATTGATGAAATAGGAATTTCGAATTTCGGATTGTGGATTGTGGATTGTGGGTTTGACGGTTTGCCCTCTTGAGTTCATCCGCAATCCGAAATCCGCAATCCGAAATTCTTGCATCCTGTACCCCGCAGCTATGTGCGATCTGCTGTCGGCTCCGGAACTTCATTCACTCCCGGTTCCCGGACGGTTTCGATCAGCAGAAGAGCAATCCCAATCGTGATCGCAGAATCCGCAACATTAAAATTGGGCCAGTAAAACGACTCGTGAATGTGAACCTCGATAAAATCGATGACATATCCGCGGAAGATGCGGTCGACGAAGTTGCCGAGGATCCCGCCCATTGTTAGTGCAAGCGCGCACTGCAGGAGCACCCGGTCGGGAGACATGCGCCGGCTGTAAAGGAACATAGCCACAAGTGCGGCAACAGCCATTGTACCCAGCACGTACGGTTTCCAGACAGAGGTGCCGCCGCTGAAAAACCCAAACGCCACCCCGGAATTGCAGACGTAGGAAAGCCTAAGATAGCCGGGGATCAGCTCGATCGGGTGGTTCGGCAGCCGGACTCTCACGATCCATTTTGACAGGTGATCGAGCGCCACAATAAGGAGTGCAAGCAGGTAGTATTTGTTTCTCATTTTAAAGCTATCAGCCGTCAGCCTTCAGCGGTCAGCCTTCAGTAAAATTCATTTTTCTGAAAGCTGACCGCTGATAGCTGTCCACTAGTTAAATCGTCAATTGTACATTTCTTTAATTGCCGGAATGCATCTTTCGCACAAGGTCGGATAGGTCGCATCCTTCCCAACTTCGCTAGAATAATTCCAGCAGCGTTCGCATTTATGCCCGTCGGCCTTCACGACCGAGATCTGTAGACCATCCTTGGCATTTGGGTCGTTCTCGATTTCGACCTGAGACACAATTAAAATATACCGTAAATCGGATCCATGTCGGCGCAGGAGCTCCGCAGCTTCACTTGAAGCCCTGATGACCACTTTCGCCTCGAGTGAGTTGCCGATCATGCCGGCCTGTCTGACATCTTCCAACGCCTTCAAAACGGTCTCCCGCACGCTTCTGAGCTTTTCCCATTCCGTCAGCAGATATTGCTCTTCGGGCAGCGGTTCATATTTTGGGAAAAGCAGCACGTGTACGGATTCGGCACTCTTTTCCTGTGCAGCACCCTTGAGCATTGCGCCATAAATTTCCTCGCTGGTGAAGGACAGGATTGGCGCGACCAGGCGCGTGAAAGCGTCGAGAATATCCCAAAGCGCCGTCTGGGCGGAGCGCCTTTCCAGCGAATGAGTCGCCGACGTATAGAGGCGGTCTTTCAGGATATCCAGATAAAAGGCCGACATGTCGACGGTGCAAAAATTGTAGAGCGCGGTATAGACCTGATGGAATGCATAGTCCTGATATCCCTTGAGGCACTTTTGGATCAGTTGCTCTTTTCGGGCCAAGGCCCAACGGTCAATTTCAAGCATATTCTCGCAGGCCACCCGGTCTTTCGCCGGATCGAAGTGCGGTTTTGCTGCATCCTGCTGATTGCTGAGATTGCCAAGCATAAAGCGGCAGGTGTTCCTGATCTTCCGATAGGCTTCGCCCACCCGGTCGAGCAATTCGTCAAAAATGCGGATGTCCTCGACGTAGTTGACCGAACTGAACAGCAACCGAGCAATTTCAGCTCCGCGAGCTTTGACCAGATCATTGGCGTCGATCCCGATCCCTTTTGATTTGGACATGGTTCTGCCCTCTTCATCGAGAGTCCAGCCGTGAGTAATCGCGGTCCGGTAAGGAGCCTCTCCGCGAAGCGCAACCGCGATCAGAAGCGAACTCTGAAACCATCCGCGGTACTGGTCGCCTCCTTCGATGTAGAGGTCGGAAGGCCATGGAAGATCCTTTCGGTTTCCAAGCGTCGCCAGATGACTACTCCCGGAGTCAAACCAGACATCCAGAATATCGAACTCCTGGCGGAAGTTTTTCCCGCCGCATCTGCTGCAGACAGTCCCTTCAGGCAAAAGCTCATTGGGCGGATGCGTGTACCAGGCATCTGCCCCCTCCTTGCCAAAAATAGATGCCACGTGGTCGATCACTTTCTTGCTGAGCAGCACCTCCCCGCAATCCGTGCAGTAGAACGCAATAATGGGGACACCCCATGCCCGCTGGCGGGAAATGCACCAGTCCGGCCTTTCTCGAACCATGTTGCTGATGCGTTCTTCTCCCCAGGAAGGGATCCACCGCACCTTCTTTATGGCGTCCAATGCACTTTCCCGGTATTGATTTTTGTCAAGCGCGATGAACCATTGCGGGGTGGCGCGAAAGATCACTGGATTGTGGCAGCGCCAGCAATGAGGGTAGCTGTGCTGAAAATCCTCCGTATGAAGCAACACGCCCATGTCGCGCATAAAGTCGACGATTTTCGGATTCGCTTCAAAGACCTCCAGCCCTCCGAACCGCTCTACATTTCCCACAAAACGGCCGCTGTCATCTACGGGGCAAAGAATGTCGAGCCCATAATTGATTCCTGTCACATAATCGTCGTATCCGTGGCCGGGGGCCGTGTGAACGCAACCGGTGCCGGCATCTAGTGTCACATAGTTGCCCAGCACCAGCAAAGATTCACGCCGGATGAAAGGATGGCGAGCCTTGCGTTTTTCCAGGGATTTTCCAGGGAACCGGGCAATCTCTTTCGGCTCGCTCCACCCGCATTTTTCAGCAACGGCCTTGAGCAGTTCTGTCGCTACGATATAGCCCTTGTCCCCCACTTGTACCGCCGAATATTGAAAGTCCGGGTGGAAAGCGATTGCGAGATTTGCCGGCAGCGTCCATGGAGTCGTAGTCCAGATCACAACCGACCAGTCTTTTCCGGCCAGCGCCGGATCGAGATCGGAGAGATCGGATTCCATCGGGAATGCAACATAAATCGAGGGACTGGTGTGATCCTCGTATTCGACCTCCGCCTCAGCCAGCGCGGTCTCGCAGGAGAAGCACCAATGGACCGGCTTTTGTCCTTTGTAAACCAGCCCTTTTTCCACAAACTCGCCCAGAGCATGGGCAATCTGGGCCTCGTACTGATAGCTCATGGTCAGATAAGGCTGGGACCACTCGCCGAAGACTTCCAGGCGCTTGAATCCCTGCCGCTGGATTTCGATGTATTTCTCGGCATACTTCCGGCATTCGCGGCGGAACGCCATTTTATTCATCTTCGCCTTTTGGGGCCCAAGCTGCTCTTCAACTTTGATTTCGATCGGAAGCCCGTGGCAGTCCCACCCCGGCACATAGGGCGCGTCATAGCCCATCATCGAACGCGATTTCACAATTATGTCTTTGATGATTTTGTTGATGGCATGCCCCATGTGAATGGCGCCGTTTGCGTACGGAGGGCCATCGTGAAGAACATAACCTGGACACCCGGCACGAGCCTTCCGAATTTTTCCATACACATCGATATTCTCCCAATGACGCAGCATTTCCGGCTCGCGCTGCGGCAGGTTCGCTTTCATGCTGAAAGATGTCTTCGGCAAATTGAGAGTGTTCTTTATATCGAGTGTCACGGTCGAATATCTCCTGAAAAAACAACAAATATACCATAGATTGAGCGTTCCCCGCTCACATCCAAAAATCGGGTAGTGGGTCGCTATCGGAATCGGGGTCGAAATGAACTGAACTCGACTCCGATTCCGATAGCGACCCCGACCCCGATGGATGCTGCTTGCGCCTGCATCATGCATCTTGTATCCTGCGTTCTGTTATTCCTTTCCGAGGAGACACTTACATGCCAGACGTGGAAGAAAAATCGAGATTCCGGCCTTATGTTCCGCCCGATGTTCAGATGAGCGAATTCACTCTGAGAGCCATTATCCTCGGACTACTGATGACCGGGATTCTCGGCGCAGCCAATGCATATCTCGGTTTGAAAGCAGGAATGACTATTGCGGCTACCTATCCGGCTGCAGTCATCAGCATGTCTGTCCTCCGGCTGATGAAGGGATCGCTGCTGGAGGAAAACATTGCCCGTACGATCGGCTCCATAGGCGAATCCGTCGCAGCCGGCACAGTCTTCACAATCCCTGCGTTTGTTCTTGCAGGACTTTGGCCGGGCCTCGGAATGGGAAAATACTGGCAGTGCGTTGCATTAATGGTCATCGGCGGACTGCTTGGAATATTGTTCGTCACGCTGCTCAGGCGCGTGATGGTCGAAGATCCTGAGCTTCCCTTTCCAGAATCGGTTGCAGCCTCTGAGATCCATAAAGCCGGCCAGCAGGGATCAAAGGCGGCGAAAATACTGTTCGCCAACATGGGCTTCGGCGCTCTGGTCAATGCGCTGGCACAACTGAACGTTTTTGAACAGGTAAAGACATTCACGGTGAATATCGGGGCAATGGGAAAGAGCCTGCTTCTCCGCACCAGCACAAATCCGAACGTCGCCACTATCACGACTGGCGGGGTAAGCACATTCAATTCACCTGCGATCAGCCCCGCCTATCTTGGCGTCGGCTATATCATAGGTCCCACTTTGGCAGCTCTGAACTTCGCAGGAGGCGTGCTTGCATGGGGATTAATGGTTCCGCTCCTGACATTCCTTCTCGGCCCTCGATTGCAGGCCACCGGAGCCACTGCTTCGTGGGGGACTCTGGCCGGCGCTGTTTACTTCTCGATTGTGCGTCCTATTGCGGTCGGCGGCATGCTGGTTGGCGCAGGTTATACCCTGTTCCGCATGCGTTCCCAGCTTGGGGCCGGAATGGCCCGGGCGATCAGCGATCTCAGGAAATCAGCCGACGTCCACAAGGCCATCAACCGGACGGAACGGGACCTGAATGCAAAGGTAGTGTTTATCGGTGTGGCGCTGGTCTTTATCGCGATGATCGGTCTTTATTATTTTTTCATTGCCGGCGCAGGTACCCTGACAGGCTCTAAAATCCTCACTGGGGCAATTGTGGCAGCCCTCGTCATGGTAGTTCTCGGCTTTTTCTTCGCGGCGGTTTCGGGCAACCTGGTCGGCATGATCGGTTCTTCCAACAACCCGGTTTCCGGATTGACTTTGTGTACTCTGGTCGTTTCGGCCTTGCTGATGGTCGCACTCGGCGTCGCCGGAGTCAGCGGTGTGGCCGCTGTGCTTGGGGTCGCAGCCGTGATCTGCGTTTCGTCGGCGGTCGCTGGCGAAATGCTGCAGGACCTCAAGGTCGGCTACATCCTGGGCGGCACTCCCGCCAGGATGCAAATAGGAGACATGTTTGGCATTATCATCGCTTCACTCGTTCTGTTTTTCCCTTTGATGGTCCTCGATAATGCCTACCATTTTGGGAGTGCCCAGTTACCGGCCCCACAAGCAGGCCTGATGGCCATGCTTTCCCAGGGAATCGTGGGAGGGAACATGGCTTGGCCTCTGGTGGTCGTCGGAATCCTGATGGGGTTCGCTATGATAATGGTCAAAGTGCGCAGCCCCATGCTGTTTTCGGTTGGAATGTACCTGCCTCTCGAAACGACCTTTGCCATCTTCGTCGGCGGCATCATTCGCTGGATCACGGACAAGATTCGCGACCAACGCGGCTTCAATGAAGCCCAGAAAGCCCGCGTCGACAATGCCGGGGTCCTCACTGCATCCGGCCTCATTGCCGGTGAGGCTCTATGTGGGTTAGTAATTGCCGGAATCTGGCGCGGGAAAACGCCTCAAGTTTTCCAATCGCCTCACTGGATCGGCATGGTGGTCGCATTCGTAGTCCTTATGCTCGTAATGGTCAGAGTTCCTCTGGCGAATGCCGGAAAGCCGGATGAGCCGGCTCCTCCCACCGCTATCATGTGATGGTGACAGCCACCGCTGTCCCCAAAGTCACCACAGCACTGGCATTATCCAATCCTGGGGACAGCGGTGGCTGTCACCGTTTGACAAGAATTCACTTAGATTTTATTAGGTGCCATTATTAAAAAGAGTAACCGCTATTCAGGAAAGGGCGGAGCAAAAATGAGGAGGAATCTATGGCACCCAAAATCACACGTTCCGAAGTACCGGAAAAACCGAGGGCCTTTCCGGCATCTCCATTCAGGCTTTTTGAGGATTTCTTCAATGATTGGGCGTTTCGTTCTCTCGAAAGCCGACGCGGCGAAAGTCGGACGCCTGCTGCCGACGTGGTCGAAAAGGAAGGAAACCTTCATCTGATGGCGTCGCTGCCCGGCATGAGCGAAAAGGAAATCGAGCTGAAGATCGAGGGCCAAGTATTAACCATACAGGGCGAGCGCAAATCCCAGGAGTCGAACGGATATACATTCCATCAGCAGGAAAGTTATTATGGCCCATTTTCACGGTCCTTTACGCTGCCGGATTCGACAGATTTGGACGGCATAAAAGCCGATTATAAAAAACGGCATTCTGGACATAACGGTTCCACAGAAACCTGAAGTTAAACCCCGCACAATCAAAGTTAATAGCTAATCCCCCAAGGCGCGAAAGCATGAACGAGGCGGAGGCAAATTCTCCGCCCTTCAGCATACTCGCCAAAGTTTGACAATGGACGACTCACATATTATATGGGTGTCGTACTAATATTAAAGGAGGAAAGGGAAATGAGATTAGTTCCATATGTTCGAAGATCTGAGTATCCCACGACAAGCAGGCTGTTTGAGGAATTCTTCAACGATTTCCCATTCAGCTCGACCCCGGAAAGAACTGAAAACTGGATTCCGTCGGTAGATATCCTGGAAAAAGACGGGAACCTGATTCTTCATGCAGAACTTCCGGGAATGACCGAAAAGCAGATAGAGCTGAAGCTCGAAGGAAACACGCTGACCCTGAAGGGCGAGCGAAAAATGGAAAACGAGGATAAAAAGAGCAACTATCACCGGGTGGAGAGTTTCTACGGCTCATTTACCCGTTCATTCCGTCTCCCGGATACTGTGGATTCAGGAAAGATTAATGCCGATTATAAAAATGGTGTACTGACAATAACGATTCCACAGAAACCGGAGGTCAGGCCTCGAGAAATTCCTGTCAGCGTGCACTAAAGTAGGATGGATAGAATCCATGTTTCCCTTCCCGTTTCCCGCTAAGGGCCTGGTAATGAATAAAGGTTGCATTTTGGCGCGAGCGCCGGGCGGGCAGATGCGAGGCGCCGCGACGCAGGCGATGCGGTGTCATCGTCGAGGAGCAGCAACGAAGCAGATGCTCGCCCGCCGCCGCGCCCCCTTGGGCTGCGGCCCGCAGGCCCGCTGGCGTTGTTGCTCGCTAGCCTGTGACTCTTTTTATATTATGGCTGCTAATTGCGCCACGACAGGAGTTAGGCGAAATTTAGGTCTTGGCCTTTGGTTTCTTCTATCCTGGTGGAATTTGCCCAGTCA
>Ga0187857_10003967_pt1 | contig 11469 bp, 11 predicted proteins | sample June2016WEW_8_10_FD_132984 | JGI IMG/M metagenome (GOLD analysis project Ga0187857, IMG submission 132984) | Peatland microbial communities from SPRUCE experiment site at the Marcell Experimental Forest, Minnesota, USA - June2016WEW_8_100 | ecosystem: Environmental > Terrestrial > Soil >...
CAGTTCCGCCCTCAATTTGTCCGAAGGCGGGAATGAAAGGCCGGATGCGCTCCGACCGGGCGGGGGGGCTTACACCCCCGACTCCGCGCGTTTCAATCCGCGCCCCGGTCACGCGACCGGGGCGACCGGGCGGGGGGGGCTTACATCCCCATCGCCGCGCGGGTCTGGGCCGCGCGGTCCATCGCCGCGCGAGCCTCGCGGATGAGCGCCTCGATGCCGCCTTCCGCGAGCACCCGCTCGTAAAAGACGGAGGGCAGGTCGTCTCCGACGACCGGCTTCACCTGCGAAATTAGGGCGGGGAGGGTGTCTTCGATGGCGATCACGCGGCCGTCTTGAGTGGCGACCCAAGACCCGTCTTTTTGTTGTCTTACTTTCATCTTTTTTTTTTTCCTTTCAATCCCCAAAGGATAATTCCTCCGGGGGTAATCTCGTTTGATTACGCTCCCAATATATTTCATTCCTTTATTTTTTGCAACATTTATTTTCATTTTTTTTCTCATCTTTTTTTCTCATTTTTTTCATTTTTCCACCCCCGTTTCGCCCTTTATTCACAGGGGTTTGCTAAGAATCTTATAGTAAGATTAGAAGGAATAATGAGAAAAATACGATGGAAAGCGATGGAAAGCGATGGAAAGCGAGTGATGGACCACCACCTTCTCTCGCAAATTCTTTCCAAGAACTTTCATATATATGAAAAATGTTTGAATCTATTTTAGATATAAACTCTATAACGTGCTTATCGTTATACGCATATATCTATTCTATACTATTCTATACTATTCTATTCTATACTATTCTATACTATTCTATTCTATTCTATACACTCCTTGTTTATCATATACCTTTAGTTCAATCATATACCTTTAGTTCAATCATATAATAATAGTTCAATCATATAATAATAGTTCAATCATATAATAACTTCCGATAAGAATCTTAGGTGCATAAAGAGATGGAATAGGTAAGGAGGGGAGGGGGTGATGTCTAAGAAAATGAAATGGCGTTGATCGACTAGGGGACCCACCTCACTCACCACGCAAAATGGGATTTTTCTTCCATACTAAGAATAAAAAGATTCCTTCATTTTTATTTGCATTTTTAGCCACGCTGCTTTAAGGTGAAGATAGGATATAGGATAAATAAGGAAATGAATAAGAAAGAAAGAAAAGAACTTAGGAGTGAAGCGATGAAAGCGATGAAAGCGGGGAGGAATTCTTTCTTAGAAGGGTTTTTAGTAAGCGAGGAGTTAAAAAAGTTAATGCAACAACAAGATTTGAATCCCTTTCAAAAGTTGGAGATGTGGGCAATGCCCCTTACGAAAAATGGGGGAGAACTTTTGAAGGTTTGAAGAAATAAGAAATAAGAAATAAGAAATAAGATGAGCGACGAATACACAGAAAGTGCGCAGGACGTCCTTCAGGGGTTAATGGGGGAGACTCACGCCGCCTCTATTACTTTTACTTCCACTAATTCTTTGCCTTTGTCTTTGCCTTTGTCTTTGTCTTTGCCTTTGCCTTTGTCGGAATCTCAAATAGATTTAAACCCTGAGAAAAAAGAAGAACCCCTTTTCGGCCAAGACTCCCGTGGGGCTTATGAAAATCAAAAGGAAACCTACGCCCACCGTCTCATTGCTACTTTACTCGCCCAGGGATTAACAAATAAAGAAATCGCCGAACTCACCGGACGCACGCAAGCCAATATAAATTATCTTGCAAAGCAACCTTTTGTAATGCAGCAAGCATTAAAGGTTGTTCACGGAAGTAGCGACGCCGCTATGGCACTTTTGCAAAAAGAAAGTCTTGCTGCCGCTGAACGTCTTATCGTAATTGCAAAGAACGCTAAGAATGAAGAAGTCAAACGCAAGGCAAATAACGACATTCTTGATAGAAAATACGGCAAGCCTAATCAACCTTATTCCGTTCGCCAAGCAACTGCGAAAGAAATGAACGACGATGAGCTTGCTAAAATCGCTTTTGGGAATAGTTAGAAATAGAAATAAACTCCTCTATCCTCTATCCTCTATGCCCTTATCTCCACAATAAGCCGCTCAAGAACTTCTTCTTCGTCGCTCCGCACGAAAAGACTTTCGTTCTTGGTGTCTTCTTCGTGGCTGGCAACCTGCGAAACATCACGATTTAATCATCGCAAAACTCCAACAACTCGTTGACGACTTCCCTGATCCTACAACCAAGAAGTTTAAACACAAACGTAAGGTGATGCTTCTCATGCCTCCTGGGTCTGCAAAATCAACCTATACTTCAAAAGAATTCATTCCTTGGTTTTTGGGTCATTGCCCAGGTAGTTGCATATTAGCATCATCTTACTCGAAGGATTTAATCAACTCCTTCGGTCGCGCTGGCCGCAATATCGTAGAGCAAAACTCCAACATCCTTGGCTATGAACTCGAAAAAGACACGCGTGCATCGGACGAGTGGGAAACAACTAATGGAGGGCGTTACTTCTGCGCAGGCACTGGCGCAGGCATTGCAGGACATAGGTTCGACTTCGGCCTTATTGACGACCCCATTGGTACGGAGGAACAGGCTAATTCAAAAACTCATCGTGAAAAGTTGGGGCAGTGGTATTTAAACGACTTCACCCCTAGGGCAAAACCCGATGCTGTTATCTTTATCATAGCCAACCGCAGGCATGAACAAGACCTTTGTGGGCAATTACTAAATAAAACCGAGGACTTTCCCAATGGTCTCGCAGGGGATTCTGATGAATGGGATGTCATTTCCATTCCCTTTCGCGCGGAGTTTGACAACGACCCCCTTGGCCGTCAAAAGGGAGAGACTCTCTGGCCTGAATACTTTAATGAAGCGTTCATCCGCGCGGTTGATGGAAAGCCCGCAAAGACTCGCGCGGGACTCTACCAACAGCGTCCTTGTCCCGAGACAGGAAATTTCTTCGACTCTTCCACTTTTGAAGGCTATCGAGCAAATGAACTTCCTCCCCTTAACGAGTTAAAAATATACATAACTTCCGACCACGCTATTTCTAAAAAGGAAGAAGCCAATAAGAGTTGTTTTGGTGTGTGGGGAGTTGACTCGAAAGACAACCTCTGGCTTCTTCCTGAAATTTTTTGGCGTCGGGCTGACGCCTCCGAACAAGTTGAAGCGATGATTAAACTCGCGAAGAAATATTCTCCTATTTGTTGGTACGCGGAAAAGGTACATATAACTCAAGCAATCGGCCCATTTTTATCGAAGCGCAAACGTGAAACGAAAGTCTATTTTAACGTCAAAGAAATTACTTCCAAGAAGGACAAACGTTCACGTGCGTCTTCAATTGAAGGTCGTATGTCCATGCACAAGGTTTTCTTTCCGAAATTCGCAAGTTGGTGGGACGATGCCGAATACGAACTGCTTACCTTCGACGGAGGTAAGGATGATGATTTTGTAGACATGTGTGGGTTGATTGGCAAGGCGTTGAATTCACTTTCTTCCGGGGAAGAAGCGGAAGTTGACGACACTCCTAAAGATATCAATGTCAATCAAACTCCTTGTTTAAACTTTGCCTGGTTGAAGCAACAGGCTAGAAACCAAAGGTTAAAGGAGGAAGTTGAAGTTCTTTATAATTAAGTAATATAATATGCCTCTTGATTTACAACAACAACAACAACAACAATTAGGTACCGGCGAGAGCACCGCAGGGGCGACCAGTTCTATTTCTACTTCTTCCCCTTCTTCTTCTTCTTCTTCTTCTTCCTCGTCGTCGTCTAAAATCTTTTCTAAACCCAAATCCGACGAAAAGGACAAAGAAAAGAACGATGAAAAATCTACAAGCGACGCACTTGCAATCGCCTCGTATATAAAAGAATGGCTCGGTAAAATAAAGAAGAGCAAGAAAAAGTTTCAAAAAGATTTCCAGCGGATGCGGGACAATATGAAATTCGCTGGAGGTATTCAATGGCCCGGACAAAAAACCATTGACGATCGAAAATACATTGCGAATGTTGCTTTGCGCGAAGTACAAGCGAAGACCGCGCAGCTTTACGCACGCAATCCCACCGCTGAATATACTCGCCGTAAGCGTAAAGACTACCTTCTTTACGACGGCAAGTTGGAAAATATCATTCCTCTTATACAGAAAGCAGGAATAGGAATGCCGTTGAATCCTAGCGAAATGGCGTTGATCGCGGACTTCGCTCATGGACAACAAGCTGAAGAACAGATGAAACATGTTGGAGAGACCCTTGAGATTTTATTTCAATACGCTCTTGATGAACAAGACATCGAATCAGGCGACGCAAAGGTACAGTTAAAACAATGTGTCCGTCAAGCGATTGTAACAGGTGTTGCTTTCTGCCGTGTGTCTTTTGTTCGCGACATCGAACATCATTTCACCTCCAATGGGATGTCGGATACCTTTTTGAACAAAGCTACAATGGCACGTTCTTATCTTGAAAAGGTTGAAGAGGGGGATATCCAACAAGATGATAAGCGCCAGGAACAGTTAAAAGCCTTGCTCAACACTCTCGCTGTTACTGTCGGCAATGAAGACGGAGCTCTTGCTGAACGTTTAGTCTTTGACTTCCTTCCTTCAACTTCTGTTATAATCGACCCTTGTTGTAAGAATCTCAAAGGTTTCATAGGTGCACAATGGATCGCTGTTGAATATCATCTTTCTATAAAAGATGTTAATGACATGTTTGAAACGGACATTAAAGAGGGCAATCTTAAAAAGACAATGTCCACCTCCGAAGAATACGGAAAGAAAGACACCGTCGAATCTGGAGATTTATCTTCTCAACCGAAAGACAAAGACAACGCTAAATGCTGGCTTTATGAAATACTTAACCGACGTGACGGTAGCCACTTTTATATTGTTGACGGCTATGATAAGTACTGTCTCGCGCCTGAACCTTTGGAACCTTCTGTGCGTGGTTTTTGGCCTCTCGCTGTACTTACTTTTAATGATATCGTTACTGAGGAATCTAACCAAGAACTAACGATTTACCCTCCTTCAGACATTCAGCTTTTAAAACACGCACAGAAAGAAATTAACCGAATGCGGGAAGAGCTTCGCAAGCATCGTAAAGCTAATTCCCCTGGTTGGATTACGCGCAAAGGCTATCTTACTTCTGATGATAAAGAACGTCTTGAGCAAGCTCCAACAAACGCTGTGACTGAGCTTGAAGGTGTACCGGAGAACATGGCCCTTGAAAAGGTTTTTATCCCTCGTCCGCAAGTACCTATTGAACCTTTGGTCTACGATACAACGACATCGAATCAAGACATTGTTGCAACCACCGGCCAGCAGGTTGAGCAAGTTCCACAGAAACAAAAGGGAGGTACTGCAACTGCTGCACAGCTTAATGCTCAAGAAACTATGTCTGTTACTGCAAGTAACGTAGACGATCTTGACGATTTCCTTTCGCTAATCGCACGCATATCTGGTGAAATGCAGTTGAAGGAAATGAATCCTGATACTGTGAAGAGAATTGTAGGCATTGGTGCTGTGTGGCCTATGCAAGACAAACAAGATTTTCTGGACCAGATTATTTTAAAAACTCGTGCCGCGTCTTCTGGTCGTCCGAATCAAGTACAAGACTTAAAGAACTGGCAAATCGTTGCACCTGTCTTGCAAGCCGCCGGGGCTAATCCCCAGTTCATGGTACGTGAAACCTTACGTCGCTTGAACGATAACATGGACCCTGAAGAAGCCTTTCCTTTAGTTCCTCCTCAAGGAATGTTCGGTGGTGGAGCCGGGACTGTTCAACATCCTCAAGGTGGTGAGCATCAGCCTAGTGATCAAGAGCAACATCAGCCAGGGTTGACTACTCCCCCACAACAGAATCGTCCGGGGCCTGGGCCTGGGCAAATAAAGAAGTAAAATTTTATGGGTAAACTACACATATCTGACGTTAATTCCGGTGACTCCTCGTCAGAAGCCACGCAGGGGACTGGCCAAGTGTCTCAAGTGTCTCAATCCTCGGGGGACGTTAAGCAAGATCAACAGACCTCGTCCACTGCTGATGATGATAATTCCGAACAGCAATCCTCCACAGAAGACGTAAACTCTGAGGAGAAAAGCGAGTCCGTTGAAGATATTAAATCTCGTATTAACGAGAAGTATCGCAAGGACAAGAACGAAAAGAACGAAAAAAAAGAAGGAGAAGCCTCGTCACCTGATCCTGAAAAGAAAAAGAGTGAAGATCTAGATAAGATCCTAACTCCTAAAGAACAACAAGCGAAACAAAAGGCTGAGAAAGAAGCTGAGTTAGTTAAATCCGATGCCGACCTCAAGGATCTTGATCCTAAGAAACCTGTTCCTTATGAACGTTTCAAGGATGTCATTGCAAAGAAAAACGATGCAGTGAAGCAACTTGAAACCTCAAAGCCTCTTATTGAGCGTGCGACTCAAATACAACAATTCATGCAGAAGAGTCAGTTAATTGATACTGATTTAAATACTGCTCTTGAAGTTGTTGCTTTGATCAAGTCAAACCCTCAAGAAGGTGTTAAGAAACTGGAAGAGCTCAAACAGCAACTTCTCTTGCAAACGGGCGACCGTCTGCCGGATGATTTGCAGAATGAACTTAACGAAGGATTAATTACCGAACAGGCAGCTAAGCGCGAAGCTAAACTTCGTGCTCAACTCGAACAAGGTAAGCAGCAAGAAATCACTCAAGCGGAACAGAAAACTGTTCAGCTTCGCAATTCCCTTACCTCCGAGGTGAATAATTGGACTCAGCAAACACAAGCGAAGGATCCGGATTTTAAACCTAAGGCAGCACCCGCTGATCCTGATGGAAAGTACGAATTCGTCTTCTCTCGCTTTTTGCAACTCTGGCAAACAGTTCCTGTTAAGACAATAGCAGAAGCTGTAGGCTTGGCTGATCGCGCATATAACGAAGTTAATGGGTTCGTAACCCGTGTGCAGCCTAAACCCCGTCAGATGAAACGGCCCGTTTCAATTCAACGTTCTTCGAGAACCAACAATAACGGAGAAGGTAGCGAAGGGATTGATTTTTCCAAACCCGGTTGGGCACATCGTGTTGCTCAGCAAAATTTCAATGGGGAGTAAAATCTGTCAATAAACCTTTTGCTAAAGTATTAAGTATTAAGTATTAAGCAGTAAACAGTAAACAAAAAAAACTTTAACAAAGGAAACGATAATATGGCTCTTGGACTCGTAGTTGCTCAGGACTTGGCGAACATGCTGTTGATTCATTATGAACGCGGCAAGACGTTGAGTCAAACCACACAGGACAAACCCTTGCTCCGCGTTCTTGAAGAGAGCAAGAAGTCCTTCCCCGCCGGTATCTTGCAAATTTCTGACGCTGTTCAGGGTCAGTACATGTCGGATACTCCCGGCTTCACTCAAGGTTATCAAGAGGATGATGCTTTGAATTTCGGTCAAGCACAGAACGCCTTACGGAATTACTATCCTTGGAAGGAAATCGCTTGGAATCTTATCATTACTCACACCGAATTGAAGAAAAATGGTATCACCATCAGCGATCACCAAGAAGAGAGCGAGCATACCGATAGGGAACTCGACGTGCTTACTGATGTTTTGGAAAATCGTATCGCGGACTTCGATGAGTCTATCGCCCGTGGCAAGAACTACATGTTCTGGGGTGACGGTACGCAAGATCCCAAACAAGTTCCCGGGATTCGTAGCATTCTTCTCGATGTGACCAACGCTGGTACTACCGGTGGTTTGAATCGCGCTACCTACTGGTGGTGGCAGAATCGTTCTCTTGTGGGTGCGAATAAAATCACCGCTTCGGGGAATGATCAAACTCTCTCACGTCGTCTGCGTAGTGAGCTCCGTCAGCTTCGGCGCTTCGGTGGTCGTCCTATGACCGCCCTCTGTGGTGAATCTGCAATCGAGGCTCTTGAACTCGAAGTGCAGGAGAAAGGCGTATATACGCAAGAGGGTTTCACCAAGGAAGGAAAAACTGACCTCGGCATGGCGAAGATTCGTATGCGCGGGTTGGGTACGTTCGAATACGATCCTACGCTGGACGATATCGGCTGGTCGAAGCGCATTGTCATTCTCGATACCAAGCATTTGAAACTTCGTCCGATGCAGGATGAAGATGACAAACTGTCGACTCCAGAACGTCCTTATCAGTACATGGTTTTTCTGCGTACTAAAACGTGGACGGGTGGGCTCACTTGCGATCAGCTTAACGCTCAGGGCGTTTACGAAGTGGCTTAAAAACAAACACAAGAACAAACAATAAGAACAAACAAAAACAAAAACAATATGAAAAGTTTTTCTTTCACATCTCTGATTGGAGTTATTGCGGCTACCGCTGCACTTCTTCTCTCTTCGGAGGTTCAACTTCAGGCGCAGAACGGCAACGGTGCTGTTCGTCCCTATGTTGGCAACTTCGTCAACAACGGCACTTTCTTGGAAGTGTCTAATTCCACTCCCTATATTTGGAACACGGCTTCGAACATTGTGTTTTACAACTATGGGAATAGCCAGAACGTCCTTGCGAGTACTGTGCAGATTAACACTTCCACGAATGGAAGTACGATCTTCACGAACTCTATCTTTACGTATCCTCCGGCGATTGTTGATGTGCCTATTTATCCCGACCTTAATGGTGATTACGGTGCGAATACGGCATTGACGATCACTGTGGGTATTACAAATAACTATCAGCCCTATCCGGCTAATTATTCTCCTACTCAAGTGGGAAGCGGAGTGGGAAGTAATACGAACGTACTTTATGGTTCGGGTACTAATTATTGTGCCTACGCCGCTAATGCTACGAATACTACTTCTTACTATGGTGTAGCCTCGACGAACCTTGACACATTTGTCTTCGCTACTTCTGCTGACGGGGAGAACTGCGACAGCGGCTGGGTCGGCTCACAGCATGTGTTCACCTTCAGCTTTGGTTCTACGAACAACACTGTGATTACCTTCACAACGAACCTTCCTACATCTTTTCTTCAAGGTGCGATGCGGGTTCGTCTGATGTCTATTACTCCCGCTCAACCTAACTCCCAAGGGGCGGGTGTTTTAACCATTGATAAAATAGCAATCACTGGAGTTCACTAAGCAACTTCCGAAAGAGAAAGTTTTAAAAATGCAACTCGCAAACGTTCATCTTCGTGTTAATCAATGGTCATTCGTTCCTCGGGAACGTGTAACCCCGGCTGAATCAATCGTTCTCCGCAAGCTCTTTGCTGTGAAATTGAGTGATGAAATCGGTGGTTACACAAACCCCTTCGAACACTTTGACCTCTTGGAAGAGACATCCAAAAAATCAAAAGGTGAAGAGTACAAACGCCTCTGTCGTGTTTATGGAGAGAAAGTGACGAAAGAATGCTTCCCCGGTGAGTCTGTGGACATCATCCCTGATGAGTTTCCGAAAGACGAATCCGGTAAGATTGTTTTCGAAACCGATCTTAAACAGCCTAAAATGGGTAAGCCCCAGGAGATTCTTCCCTTGAGTAAGATTCCTCGCGGACTCACCCCTCAAGAACAGGCTGAATACGATAAGAGCGAACAGCACATTGTGAAGATTGATAAAACTCAGGAGCAAATCAGTCAGCTCACTCAGCAGATTGCCTTGCTCACGAGTATTGTTGCTTCACAAGTTAAACCCATTGAACCTGTTGCTTTGGTCGAACCTCCTAAGGACGATCTTTCAACTCCTTTGTAAGCAACAAAGTAACAAACACCTTGCTCCAACTCAATCCTCTCTAAGCATATGGCACGTAATACACAGCTATCCGTTCTTCTAACGATGCTACAAGCTCAGCTTGATAGTGCCATAACAGCGGCTCCACAGAATCAGTCGTCACTGTTTCAGCTTCTTTCTGATGAACAGAAGTGGCTTGCTGGACAGTACGACTGGCCGTTCCTTGAAGATCGTTTCGACCTTTTGGCCCCTGCTGGGTCTCGTTATCTACCTTTCCCCACTGTTGACAATGAAGGAAATGCGATAGCTATGAACCTTGAGCGTCCTTATAAGGTCGAGGTCTTCTGGACAAACTATTGGAATCCACTAGCTTATGGGATTGGGTCGGAGCAGTATAATTATCTCAATTCAGACCAGCCGGGGAATGTTCAAGATCCTATTCAAAATTGGCGTTGGAGCGGGGAGAATCAAGTAGAGCTTTGGCCTATTAATACAACCGCACAGGTTGTAAGATTCACAGGACAGAGAGTGCTTGATCCTTTGGTTAGTTCTACAGACACTGCGGATTTAGACGATCAATTGATTGTTTTGAGTCTTTCGTGGAAGCAGTTAAAGAAAAAGAAACAAGACAATTGGGATGCTATTAAAAAAATGTTCGACGATCGTCTTGCAAGCATTCGTGGAAATTATCCTTGTGATCCTATTGGACTTGTTTTCGGTAGGGGTGAGGATGAAAGAATGAACAGAAAGAGAGTTGTTCCTATCGCGGTTGCGGGGAATAATTCAAAATAAATTTGAAAATAAATTTGAAAATAAGTAGTTAACAATTAACAAAATAAATAGTTATGCCGACAAGAACAGTTTCAACTTTTAATGGAATAACCCAAGCAGCGGGTCAGGCGAATAGTTTGATTGTTGCTACTGGGAATCAGCAGGTTAAGATATTTAACATTGAAGGATTCATTTCATCAGGTACTGCGAATGCGGTGTATTTTCTTCAGTTATTTGCTCAAGCTACTGTACCTGCCGCTGCATCGGTTCCCTTGAGAAGCCTGCAAGTGCTTAATCTCGATGGATTTACTTTTGCGTATCAACCTGAGGGATTGAATATGATGTCAATGGGAGTTGCTTCTTCCACAGGACTTAATCAAGGCAATTTGGTTATTGTTCTGAGCACTACAGAGCATACTTATACAGCGCCGACTGATGGAGCTGTGTTTGATTTGTCCGTGGATGTTGAAGAGTATGAATTGCAACAAGCTAATGTTAACAGCAATGGGACTTTAACAGGGGCTGCTGTGCAAAATCTTACCGTATGGGTGGACAATGCTTCGGGTGCAAAGTATCGTTTGTTGAAAATTGCGGGAACTAATAGTTCTGGAGGAACAGTATATTTGATGCTTTTCGCGGCTCCGACGCCTGCAACAGGTGCAGCACCCATACAACAGTGGGCTCTTACTAATGGAAGCAGTTTACCCCCACTTGTTTTTGGCGACGGCGAGCCGGTCATGAGTCAGGATATTTCAGGAACAATTCATCAAGGCTGTTATCTTTATGTGAGTTCTACTGCGCAGACTTATACAGCCGCTGCTGGGACTCCTATGACACTTCTGGCATTCTTTATTTAAAATGTAAGAATCTAAAATAGATCAATACTATGAAGAAATTTTTAACTTTGAGTTGCCTTTTCTTGGCAATAGTGAATGAAGTGGTCGCCTATCCTAACGGACCCTATCCCGAGCAAAGCCTCAGTAGCAACTATCCCGGGCAAAGCCTCAGTAGCAATGCTGTTTATGGTATCGCCGTTTCTGCCGTGCAGTCGAAGATTCCTTATACAACACTTTTTGGTGGGG
>Ga0187857_10003970_pt1 | contig 11468 bp, 17 predicted proteins | sample June2016WEW_8_10_FD_132984 | JGI IMG/M metagenome (GOLD analysis project Ga0187857, IMG submission 132984) | Peatland microbial communities from SPRUCE experiment site at the Marcell Experimental Forest, Minnesota, USA - June2016WEW_8_100 | ecosystem: Environmental > Terrestrial > Soil >...
TCCTAAACTTAAATACTTAGCACATCCGTTTGATGCAGCAAGTTACTTAACTTATTATTATTGGTCTGTATCCAAAAAGATAATTGAATCGGTCAAAAAACCGTATGAGTACATAGACCCATTCTGGGAAAAACTGAAACCAAAGGAAGAAAGGCGGTAAATTATGCATTGTGCCAGAAATGAAGCACTCAAACAAGAAAATAATGAACTAAAAGCAAGAAATGAAGCACTCAAACAAGAAAATAATGAACTAAAAGCAAGAAATGAAGAATTAGAAGCGAGAGATAAAATACATTTTAAAATATTGAACGACAAATATATTCCTGAAAACAAAATATCCGACAAGCCAAAACTCCCTGAAAAATTTAGTTCAATAGAGTTTTATAGTGAATTTGACATGCAAATTAAATTTAATAAGCTTATAGATTATTTGACAGAAAGGAAAATATGATTACACTTGAAAAAAACACAAATTATGTATCAGTCGAAGGCTACGAACTGAAAACAAATGCAACTGAATTATTATTAATCAATCCAGATGGAAAATGTCTTAAAATTGAATCACAAATCGTTAAGACAATAGTCAAGGTATTATTAACAAGAATACAAGAATTGGAAACAAAAAAACAGAACAAAAATTAAGAAAGGCGGTAATTAATGGCAGACAACGTAATTAACAAAAGTGAATCATTTAGACAACCAAAAAGCAGATGGACAGAGATTGAATGTCCGATGGTCGAAGATGGAATAGTTAGGATTGATAAAAACAAAATATGCACTATTAATAAAAACAGTCAAATAATACAAAAACAAATGCCATCCGTATTGGTTAATCAACCAGGCGAGCCACAAACGATGGAATTATTTTTAATCGTTGTAAACGGTATCCCGATTCCATTTATTGACAAATCAACCAGAGATAACGTATTTGATTATTTAATTAAGTAGGATTTTATGGCAAGAAAGAAATCAGTTTATAATCCAGATGATACAAAAGAAGTAACGAACGAAAAAGGCGAAACATCAACCAAGACACAAAAAGAACTTGTTCTTGCAAAGATAGAACAAATTGTTGTCAAGGGTAGACGTGATGCAATGCCTACATGGACTGCTAATAGTTATGTTCAGGCGCATACTTCGTGGGTTCATGGCGTGGTTAATTCTTTTGGTGAAACCATTGAAGACGATGCGAGCGGAACAGCGCAATATGAACTGATAGAGGGCAAATTACCTTTTGTATTGATTGCTAGAGATATTCTCAAAGCCGAATATAATAATAGCTTGTTCAAGTCCCCTGATATATTATTTAATTTAGATTGCGGAAATCCTAATATTAATGAAAAATTGAAACAATATCATCTGCAAGAACTAATCAAAGGCGGTTCTATTAATTCTTATATGCAAGCCACCGAAAAATTTGTTAATCGGGGCGAGTTCATTTTGTTTCATACGTGGGAAAAGAGAATGAAATTAAATGAAGATGGGGAGGAAGTTTTGGCATGGGAAGGTTCAGTCGCAAGAGCTATAGAACCTCATGATTTTCTTTTCGACACAACAAAGCTTCCTGATTATTCTTCTACTATTTATGACAATGTCAGATTTGCAAAACCTTCATGTTTTAAGATGACAAGAGAATGGTTATCAGTCAATGATATTCTTAACACTTATGATGTTTCAAAAGAAGATGAAGACAAGTTAAGAGCATTGGTGAAACGTGGGACATCGCCAGCTACTGAACTATCAAGAGATAATTTTACTGATAGACTAAGTTATAGGCATGTATTCGGGAATGTTATCGAAGTATGGCATTATGTCGGCGATATAGACATTGATAATGAAACGCTTGAAAATTATTATATTATCGTTGCAGGAAATCAGGTCGTGCTTAGATGCAAACCAGAAGACTATAAATCTGGATGTAGATTCACATGGTGTCCTAATATTGTAGACCCTATAACATTAAGAGGGTTAAGCCGTTTAATTCCAGCGGTTTACATGAATCAAATAGCAACAAGCCAGCAATTAGCCATACAGGATGCCCAGAAACAAGCACTTGACCCATCGTTTTTAGTTCCAGAGGGTACACATCTAACTGATGACAAGAAATCTATTGAAAGAGGAACATTAAATGAATGCGCTACCGATGGTGGTGGAATCGGAGCTATGGGCGGTAATTTCGTTCAAATGTTCAAGGAAATTGACGGTTACAAGAACATCCCTATATTAACTCAAAATATCCAATATTACGAACAAAAGATAAAAGATGTAACAGCAACTAATACGGATGGCAACTCATCACCGATACAAGGTGCGCCTGATAAGACAGCATTACAAAGTATGGCAGAAATAACAAGCGGTTGTACTCGGTTCAGTGATTGGCTAATCGATATTTGCAAAATGGGATTATTGCCAGCTATAGAGACACATATTAAGATGACAGGTGAGTTTACGGATAAAGTTGATACCGACCCAGATTCTACAACTTTCGGACAGCCGAAAATGGTTAATGTCAAAACAACACATGATGGAAATACACAGACTGAACAAATACCTGTGGAACTATTGAAACAGGAATCAGAAATAAGCATAGGTAGTGTTCAGGCTATAATTGAAAAGAAAGCTAAATTAACGGTGTTAATGTCGAAAATGCAATTTATGCATGATATGATGGGCGTACAATTTGATTCATCCATAGCCTGGTCTTATCTCTGTTCAACAGAAGAAATACAAGATGCCGACAAATGGATACAGTCAGACCCATTACAGCAGATGTTTTCACAAATGCCACCACCGATGGCAAACCAAATGAAACAAATGTTTGTACAAATCGGACAAAATCCGCAATTAATGCAACATGTTCAACAGGATATTCAGCAAGCAACACAACCGCAACAACAAACGGTTCAAGTGCCATTTAATCAGGAGCAGAATGATACAGCAGCGCAAGCAATATGGACAGATAATAAATTGCCTTTAACTGCTAAAATGTCAGCATTTCAAAGACAACAAATAGTACCAAATCAGGGTTTACAAATAGAAATACAAAATGCACATCTACAGCAGCAGAAAAAACAGCAAGAAATACAAATGGGACAAGCGTTACCAACAACGCCAGGTAGTCAGGTAGCAAAAGGAATATAGAAAGTATGATTAAAGATAGAAAAGAAAAAATAAAATCATTCTTCAAATCTTTATTTACTCGACAAGTTGATTTTACTTATTATGAAACATTTCTTTCTGAAGCACTTGAGCAAGAAAACAAAGAACTTAAACAACAACTTGATAATATCAAAGAACTGTTACATGACACAACAGAAGCATATAATGAACTTTATAATCAACGCAAGAAAATCGAGTCAAAACAAGAATTAAAAATATTTAACACAGGAGGGTCGATAATATATGAATGACCAGTCATTCAATAGAGGTAATTGGTGATAAAATGTATATGAAAAATGGCAAGATGTATCAAGATGACTATGAGAGAGCCTTAGAAATAGCAGAACATTACGGTATAGATGCAACTAATATAGATGCTATCAAATTAATAACTAATGTCCCTCCAAAATTTCAAAATAAAATAACGGCAGAGCATGTAAGAAACTTATTAACAAGGCGGTTAGAAAAATGATAAAACATTTAAAACAATTATTTTGCATCCATAACTATAAAAACCTTGCATTTTTATATCCAAGACAATACCCGAAAATTTGTATTAAATGCGGTAAATGCAAAGAGGACTGTTATGATTAAAGACAGAAAAGACAAAATAAAACAATTCTTTAAATCTTTATTTACTCGACAAGTTAATTTTACTGATTATGAAACATTTAAAGAATATAAGATTGAACGAAGTCTAAAATTGATGGAACAAATAAATTTTGATTCTATAGAAAAATCCATTTATTCAGCGGGATATATTCAGGGAGTAAATGACACTTTTAAAGATATAGAAAGGCAGATATTATGACAAAAGAATATGATATTGAGTATATTGGTTGCAGCATACCTGGATTTGAATATTTACACTTATATACTCATAGATATGTAGAAGATAATAAGTTTAAATCTCTTCGATTCTATAGAACTTGCAAAAATCTACAGGATTTCATGATAGGCGAATAGAAGATATTAAGAAAGGCGGTTAAATGTATTATCTATCAATATGCGCCATAATAAAAAATGAAGGCAAAAATCTTAAAGAGTGGATTAATTATCATATAAGAATGGGTATAGAACATTTTTATATTTATGATAATAATTCAACAGATAACACAAGAGATGTCTTGCTTCAATTTAAAGACAAGATAACATATAGGTTATGGGTAAATCAATCACCTTGCCAATTAGATGCTTATATGGATTGCGTAGATAACTTTAAAAACGATTCTCAATGGATAGCATTTATTGATGCTGATGAGTTTATCGTAGTAGAAGATATCCCGCTTCCTGATTTAATGAAGGATTATGAAGAATATGCGGGATTAGGCGTTAATTGGCGCATATACGGTTCATCAGGACACGACAGACGACCTGAAGGAAATATAATAGATAATTTTGTTTTCAGGGCAAAACTTGATTTTGATGCAAACAGGCACATTAAAACGATTGCAAATCCAAGATTAATAGAATCATGCTGGCAACCACACGCCTTTAAATATACAGAAAATTATTGTGTAACAGAAAATAAAGAATTAATCGATTTCCCATTAACGCCTTATCATTCCAGTAAAAAAATATATATCAATCATTATTATTGCAAAAGCAAAGAAGATTTTGAAGAAAAACAAAAACGTGCAAGAGTCGATATTGCAAATGCTGGTTATAATTGGGATGATTTTAATGCACATGATAAAAACGATGTATACGACCCTCTGGGAATTGATAAAACTCTAAGAGTGATTGTCCTTTATCTTCAATATGACCAAGTAGCAAATCCTTACACTTATATTCATGTTCAAAAATATTTAAAACAACTCAAGTGCAAAGGCAGTACAATAATAATAAGTAATCAGGAAAAGGAATTATATAATTATGGCATACATAATATCAAATATTTTAAAGGCGATAACAGTAGTGGTGAGTTTTCTGGCTGGGATAGCGTACTTGATTTTTTGCGGGCTAATAATGTTAATTTTGATGTTGCTCTTTTTGTTAATGACGCCTGTTTTAATCCTGGCTGTTATTTTGATTTCGACAGTATCATTTCTGATTCGTCGATTACGCAATGTGCAAGATTAAATACAATAGTTGGAGCGGGTATTAATGCTCCATCTAATACAATAATAGATGGCACTGAAATAAAAACCTTTATGCGTACAAATTGTTTCTTAATAGCTAAACCAAAACTTGATAAAATAAAATTAACATCTATTACTCCCGATTTTATTGATAAATGCATCAATAGAGATTCTGAATTACCATTCTGGAAAGATGATGCCCCGTTGAGCAAAGAATTAATACAATTTTTAACAGAAGTAATAACAGTAGCCCGACATACCCCGTTGAATCTTGATACACAACGCCCTGAAGCGATTAGAAAAGTACAGGGCTATTTAAACGAATATCTTTTAGCACATAAAGTAGAACAATCATAGAAAGGATATAAAATGACAACTTCTCCCATAGAAAATTTAACACCAACTAATTATAATCCCAGCAAAATGGGATTTCTGGAACAGCAAATTTATAATGTATTAGCTGTATGGGTAAGAGCATTATTAACACAAGGTGTTGCAATTCCAGTATCGGCTATATCTGGATTAAGTCAAGCACAAGAAACAGCAGCAATTAACGCAGCAAATCCAGCATTGGCAATAACACCGATAGCATCTCCAACAATCGGACAAGCAACGGTAAATGCAGGGACACCGGTACAAATACATTCTGGAAGTGTAGCATTAAACAAAGGTGTAACTCTTTCAACTCCAAGCACAAATACACATACTGTTTATGCTGGATTAACGGGCGTAAGTACATCAACAGGTTTTCCGATACCTCCAGATTCAAGCGTATTAATCCCAGTAAATAATATAAATTTACTTTATATCGTAGCTCCTGCCCTCGATATTACAGATGTAGTAGGATTTGTAGCAACATAGGAGATTAAAATGTTAAAAGCATTAATAAGATTCTGGTTTTTTCTAATACCTCAATTTATCCCATTATGTCTGCAGGCAATTTTATTAGATAATACAGAAATACTTGGATTATCTTATGAGGGAGAAGACAAAAAAATAGCAAAATTAGAAGATGAAACAAATACTTTAGAAAAGATTTATACAATACTAAAGGAAGAAACGGAGTAATTAAAAATGGCAAAAAACAAATCAAATGGTGGACACAAAGGTATGGGATTTAAAGCAGCCGTCAATTCAGTTGAAAAGAAAGAAGGTGTTTCAAAACAATCAGCTCAAAAAATTATCGGTGCAGGAAAAGCGAACGCATCAGCCGAAGCAAGAAAGAAAAATCCTAATCTTAACAATACACCAAAAAAAGGTAAATAATATGTATAATAAAGAAGCTGATTCAGGACTTTAATAAAAAGAAAGGAAAATAAATTGTTCTTTACCAATGGTAAGGAATCTATAAAGGTTTTAGCCGTTGAACCAGTAATCAACGGATAATTTTTAATCCAGCTAGGAATGGAATAATTACCCAGTCTGAACAGTCAACGCCTTTCGACTCGCTGGTTTTCTTTAAGGCAATCAAGAATTAGGCACTTGATATTTTATCGATAACGAAATATATTCGATATCGGTATTTTATTAAGTGCCTTTTTTGTTATTAGATAAATATAAAGGGAAATTTATGTCATCAAATTTTGAGAAATTATTAGGTTTACCAGCAACTACTTTAGAAGAAACTACGCAGATTACTCCTGATGTTCAATCGGAAACGACTACTGAAACACAAGAGCCTGAAACTTCTCCTGAAACTGCTAAAGAAACCGATAATAAAGCCGAAACAGACACCAACGAAACAACCAATACCGAAAAAAATGATGAAAGCACCCCCGAAGGAATAGCAAAGGCTTTAAAAGATACTAAATCGGCATTAACAAAACTTCAGCAAGAAAAAGCCGATAGAGAAAAAGCTGATACTGAAAAAGCTAAAGCAGATGCCGAAAAATCAAAAGCGGAAGCCGATGCTAAATTACAATCAGAAATAAAAAATGTTTCTGAAACAGAAAAAAAACTTAATAGTGAAGAAAAAGCCGCTAAAGATTCATGGGATATATGGAAAGAAAAATCATTAGAGAATTATTCTAAAAATCCTGCTCATCCAGATTTTCAAGGAATGAATCTAACACAGCTTGTTAAGTCTTTAGATGCTTTCATTAAAGACAAAACGAATGCAATAACGGCAGAATTTTCACAAAAAAAACAAGAACTGAAAATAGCGGAAAGTAATCTTTTTACACAAACCATAGAACAAAATTATAAAAAAGCAGAAGACCTTTTAGGTGAAGATATTAAAAATCCTATATATAAAGACTTATGGGAAGGAATAAAAGCACTTAAAGAAGCTAATCCGCATTTTATAGTAAAAGATATTTTCCCTCTTGTTAAAAAAGCAATTAAAGATAATCAAGAAATGTTATCTAAAGAATTTGCAGAAAATCAAAAAAGAGAACAAACGAAAAAAACCCAACCACAATTAGACGGCTCTCATCCCGCTCCAGGTGGAAAAGATGAGGGTAATTTTATGAAGTTACTATATCAACGATAAAGAAAGGAATAAAAAATGTCAGTAGGTTTAAACTCAAGAATAACTGGCTTAACAGTTAAAGGATTTGAAAAAATCCCCGAATTACCAAACGAACAGATACTCCAATTCTCTAAATCTGCCAAAACTGTTTTTAAAACAGGATTATCCGTAGATGAAGAAATTGAATTCACTCTTACTCCAGAAGTAAGTTTTGAATTGTATCAAGGAACGACCGCAACTCCAGAAGAACTGTCCGCAGGTTATAACATGATTAGGGTACAATACCCCATGTTCTATAACTTTATTTTCTATGACCAGAAAGTAAAACAGATTAACGCAATGCCTCATGGTGAACAAGATATTTTCATGACCAATATCATCAAAAACGCTGACGATAAATTCAAAATGAATATCGAAAGAGGATTAATAGCATTAATTCCACAGGCTCTTTTCTGCCTTAATACAGCACCTCAATACAATACTGGCTCTGCTCTTAATCCTATAACAGTGGGATATGGCAATGTCAGACAAATCCCCGAAGATATGATGACATTAATGGGGACTGGAAAAGTTGTTGATAATGTCAGAAGAACTGCTTTTGAAGCTGGTAAAATGACCCTGATTGTACCATTCCTTTTTAATGGTCTATTAACAGCTACTAAAGATGCACAGTTCACAGTTACTGGTGAAGCTTCCAAAGAAAAAGGATATGTCGGAACATTCGGCGGATTCAAAATCCTTACATCTCCTTATCTTGATGAGCCAGACGCTCTTGGAAATTACTTTATATTCGCATTTATAGATGGCGAAGCAACTGGTATTATAATGCAAAAAGCTTTAACTTCTGAACATTTAAGATGGCAGTTAGCTTTCGGCGATGTATTCAGGGGTATCGGTATTTACGGTGTTGGAATGATTAGACCCGATAAATGCGCTTTTGCATACGTAAGCTTTAGTTACACAACTTTAACAACCATATAGAAAGGATAAATCATGGCTAGAGTACCAATCACTATAAATCAGCAGAATCAATATGATGCCATATTAGATGCACCTTATACCCTCTCTGCTCCTGTATTGGCAGCAGGTATTTATGTGCCTAATTTCTCCTCAATCTCCAAAAGAGGTTCTGTGAGAGTACAAATATACAATGCTGGTTCTGCCAGTTACGTATATTTCAGAGGCGGTAATTATGTTGATGCTGTAAATGCAAGAGGTGCTGTATCGTGGGGTGGTCAGGATACGGTTTACAATCTTCCATCAGATTCAACAGTAACAATCTGTCTTGACCAATATCAAGCCAAAATGCAGAATATTCAGGATAATTTAATTATTGACTTCCAACAAAATTTTGCAGCAGGCGGAACAATTAACGTAGATGGATTAACTCTTAGAATCGTCGATTATACCAATAACAGCAACGGAATAGGCGTACATTTTATGTAGAATAAATACTAAGGGGGGGGGATGAAATTCCCCCCTTTAGTTATAATAAAGAAAGGATATTTATGTCAACACTTATACAGCCAGTAAGAAATCAATTTACAACTTCATTGCCGCTTAGATTCATTCCAACAGGGAATGAGTTCAGAATAGATAAAGATAAATTTATACAAGCTCATTCTTATGCTATAAAAGATTATGAAATAATCGAAAAAGATATGAATGACAAACCGACCGGCGTTTCTCAAGAAGATATACGCTGGTTTAAAGATTTACAAAATAATCATGGCAGAAAATTTGGAAAAAATCGTAATAAATTTGATGGCGATGATGACAGATTGCCTAATAAATTCTTTGCTAATGCCGATTCTGCAAGCGTAAGATTTAGCGAAGTTCCAGGCGCAAAAACACCTAGCGGAATTATACCAGCACAGGGAATTAAATAAAATGTCAAACTATTTTGAGCTTCTGCAAGATATTATAATGACCGAGAACTCTATCGTTGTAAATTCTTGGTCTGATATTGTGCCGGAAATTTACGGCAATGAAGCACAAGAATTGAATAATTGTTTACAGGATACCTGGCTTAATTTTAATTATGCTTATAGGCAAAGAGAAATTAACATGTCCACTGTGGCAGGTCAATATAACTATGACCTGCCCGCAGCGGGCTTTACAGGTAAAATTAAACAGGATGGTTTACTTATTCAGCCTGTAACCGCCAATATGCTTGGACAGCCTGCAAGGTATCAAAGATTAATTTTTAGCGAAAATACAGAGCAGTTTTGGCAATATGGCACACCTCAACAAGTAGCTAATAATTCTCCTAACGTAACCACTACTTATGGATTACCAAGATATTATTGCGTATACAATAATCAAGTGCTTTTAAAGCCTATTCCTGATAAGGTTTATAATATGATATGTCTTTATTATTGTAGGAATTGGGTTTTATCTAACGGCACTGTAGCAACTCCTTACAGTGGTTCTAATGTTTCAGGGCAAAATACTTTAGCTGTAGACAGAACTCAAGATACTGATATTTACGGCAATACACAGCCACTTTATAATGTTGGGGATGTTGTTTACATTGATAACAATACAGCACTTGTAGAAACAGGGGTTATTCAGTCCATAGATACTGTTAATAATGTTCTTACATTTGTCGGTAATCTTACTTTTAGTCATGCAGTGGGAGCGGCAGTATCGGTAGAAAGACAGGCATTAACATTCCAGACAGATACACCTAATTGTGATGCTGCTTTTCATAATACGTTTAAATATGGCGCATTAAGTGCTTTATTATACGGCGCAAGTAATCAGAAAAATTATATTGATTATTACAACAGAGCAGTAGGAAACATGGTCAATGAATCACGCTCTACACAGGAAGGAACGCAGTCATGTCGCATTACCAGGCACACTTGGTGATTATATGTATTCAAAACGCCAGCCAAGTGCTTGTTTTTGATTCTTAATATAAATATTTATCTTATTAGTTTACTAAATTTAAAGAAAGATGTCAATATGTCAATGCAAAATTCAGGCTTCAAGAGTCAAGACATACGTAATCTATGGGGGGGGCTTTGACTATCAGATAGCTTATAACTCTGAATCACCGTCTCCTTATAAAGATTTGCAGTTTGACGTGGATGCACCGCTTTATTGGGTATCTTCGCAAAATGTTCAATCAATAAACGGCATATTACAACCTATGGCTGGCAATGCTCCGATGCTTTCAACGCCTATAAGTGGCGGCATCTTAGGCATGTTTCAATACGAGGTCGACAATGCCCTTTATTTAATGTTTAACGGCGGTGATGGCAAATTTTATCAATTTGTTGGAACTGGAAATAGTCCTCTTGTTTGCAATTCAGGATTAAGTAAAACAGCTAAATGTAATTATACGCAGTTTTTGCAAAAGATGTGTGTATGTAACGATGTAGATGATGCCTTTATGTATGATTTAACAGGCGTATATTCATATAAAGTAACAGTTTATAACAATTTGGGTGAATCGGGACAAAGTGATAGTGTATTATTAGGTATTTCAATCCCGCAAGCTCCAAGTAATTTACAGGTACAATTTTTAACAAATAAATTTACTAATGCTCCAACTGTTAATACTCTTAATTTAACATGGATAGGATATGATACACATACACAGGGATATAATATTTATCGTTCAACAAATAATGTAAGCTTTACAAAGATTGATACAACAACAAATACAAATTATCAGGATATATTAACATCAAATGGCACTTATTATTATAAAGTAACAGCATATAATAATATAGGGGAATCCACAGCAA
>Ga0187857_10003977_pt1 | contig 11457 bp, 10 predicted proteins | sample June2016WEW_8_10_FD_132984 | JGI IMG/M metagenome (GOLD analysis project Ga0187857, IMG submission 132984) | Peatland microbial communities from SPRUCE experiment site at the Marcell Experimental Forest, Minnesota, USA - June2016WEW_8_100 | ecosystem: Environmental > Terrestrial > Soil >...
CCTGACGCCGCTGCTGATCGGCGGCGCGAGTCTCGGCGCCCGGCGCTGGGGACCGATGGCCGGTGGGTGGATCGTGTCGCTGCCCCTCACGTCTGGGCCCGTGGCGCTGTTCCTGGCGCTCGACCGTGGACCGGGGTTTGCCGCCTCAGCGGCGCATGCCTCGCTCGCCGGCTGCCTGGCGATCGCGGCCTATTGCCTCACCTACTCCCGTCTGGCCTGGCGCGGCTGGCTCGTGGCCTTGGCGGTCGCGGCCGCCGGCTGGCTGGCCGGTGCGCTCGTGGCCGAGGCGGCGGCAGCGTGGCTGGTGCTCGGCACGCTGGCGCTCGTCGTCGCCGCCACCGCCGGCGCATTGGCGCTCATGCCCGCACCAGCGCCGCGACCGTCAGCGGCCACGGCGCGCCGCGGCGACATCGTGATCCGCATGGCAGTGGGGGCTATCGTGGTGGTCGTCGTCACGGCACTCGCGCCCCTCGTGGGTCCGACCGTCAGCGGCCTGCTCGCCATGCTGCCAATCATCGGGTCGATCCTGGCGGTGTTCGCGCAGCGATCCGGCGGCCCGATGGACGGCAGCAGCGTGCAGCGAGGGATCCTCTCAGGGCTCTTCGGGACCGCCGCGTTCCTCGCCGTCGTCGCCTGGACGGTTGCGCCCTGGGGTATCGTCCCGGCGTTTCTCACCGCCATCGCGACGGTCACGGTGGTGCAGCTGGTCGCGCTGCGAGCGTTGACCCCGGCGAGTGACGCAAAGCCGGCGTCGGCGTCCCAACCCGCGTCATAGCGGCCGGCCTGACGGGGGAACGCCCGCCAGGGCTATCCAGATCGTCAACGTCCAGGTTGCGCGGCCGCCAGGCGCCCGTCCGGGACCGGGAATCCAGGTGGCCCGCTTGCCTGTCAGCGCCTGTGCCTATTTCTGGGCTCCCAACGTTCCGGGTCTCAACCGCTATGCTTGGGTCGCGTCCCTCGCATTCGTATGGGGAGGCGTTACAGATGGACTCGTCCAGGGTCATCGCTGTGAATGGTGAGGAGCTTCCATGGCAGCAGCGATATAACGAACCGATCGGGAAGTACAACTACGCCAAGGATCTCTTCAAGGAGCCCGAAACCGGGATGGAGATCCGCCTGGTGCGCTATCCGGCGGGCCTGGTCGTGCCGTGGCACACCCACCCCTGCGGGCACGGAATATACGTCCTGGATGGAACGCTGCAGACTCATGAAGGCACCCACGGGCCCGGCTCGTTCATCTGGTTTCCGGAAGGCGAATTCATGGAGCATGGAGCCACCGCGAAAGAAGACGTCACGGTCCTGTTCATTACGAACAAGTCGTTCGACATTTACTTCCGCCAGCCGTCCGAGTAGATCGGGCGCGTTGCCAGGAAGGCCCGATTAGGCCCTCGACCGTGGCCCCGTCACGTGGCGGACTCGGCGCCTCCCGGGCTGTCGGCCAGAGTCACCGATCTCGCTGGTGACGACCTCTGCCACCTTCGGGGCCCTGTCGACTAGACCCCATCGGCGAGTCGATTTGGAGGACGTATGAAGATCGCAGTCGTCGGGACCGGCAGCCTCGGTGGCTACTTCGGGGGCCGCCTCGCCATGGCGGGGGAACAGGTCTACTTTCTCGACAGAGGGCCGACGTTGGCCGCTCTCAGGGCATCGGGCCTCCGCGTCCGCAGCGTCTTCGGCGACTTCGCGCTGTCGCCGGCGGAGACACACGCAACCGATGACCCAACGAGCGTTGGTCCGGTCCAAATCGTCCTCTTCACGGTCAAGTCATTCGACACGGACGGCGCCGCGGCCACCCTGCCGCCGCTGCTTGGTCCTGACACGGCCATCGTTTCTCTGCAGAACGGGGTCGACAACGAGGAGCGGATCGCCAGGGCGATCGGCCCGCAGTACGTTGTGGGCGGCTTGGCCTTCATCTTCGCCGGCGTCTCGGAGCCGGGCGTCATTCGCCACACCGGCGGTGCTGCAAAGATGACCTTCGGAGAATTCGACGGACGTCGAACGCCGCGGATGGAGGCGCTCCTGGCGGCGTGCGAGCATGCGGGTATTAGCGCGGAATTGAGTGGCGACATCAAGGTAGAGCTCTGGACGAAGTACACCTTCATCTGCGCCCAGGCGGGCCTGACGGCCGCCACCCGACAGCCCATTGGCGTCATCCGCCAGATACCCCAGACCTGGGCCCTCTTCCGCCAGGTACTCGGAGAGGTCGTGAGCGTGGCGCGCGCGGAAGGCGTGCGGCTTCCGGACGACGTCGTTGAGCGTCAGCTCGAAGTGGTCCGGAACCTCGACCCGACTGCTTACTCTTCACTCTATGACGACCTCGTTGCGGGCCGGCGCATGGAGCTCGAGGCACTCCTGGGGGAGCTGGTACGTCGGGCGGACCGAGCTGGCGTGCCCGCCCCGGCCAGTTCGGCGCTGTACGGCATCTTGCTCCCTTCGGCCACGCGCGCCGGTTGATCTATTGCGGGACGGCCGGTGCCGAAGGCAGCTTGCCCCGCGAGCATGACGCAGTAGTCGCGACTCTCGCGGCCGGCCGCGCTCGCCGCGGCGCACTTGCGCGCTGAGCATCGCGCGGCGCCCCTGTAACCCTGGCCGATCTGGGCCGCGGCCGGCTGATGACTCGGCCCATCCGTCTTCAGCTCGCCGCGGCGTCGATCTCAGCGCCGGACGCGCTCAGCGAACCACCCAGCCGCTCGACGCAGCTGAACTCGGGGTTCTCTGGGTCGGACGGCTCGAACTCCAGCCCGAAGGGATCGCGGTACCCGGCCATCTCCAGCGCGTCCAGGATAGCCTCAAAGGGCAGGACTCCAGTGCCCGGCTCGTGTCGGCCGGGCACGTCAGCGAGCTGAACGTGGCCGATCCGCGACCCGGCGAGCTGGATCGCCTTGAGCGGATCCTCGCCGGCCATCGCCAGGTGGTAGACGTCGAACTGCAGGGCCACGTTCGGCCGACCCACCTGCTCCATCAACTTCAGCACCGCCAGGGTGCTGGGCAGGAGATACCGTGGCCACTCACGCGGGTTGAGCGGCTCCAGCATGATGCTCATGCCAGAAGCGGCAGCAACGTCCGCGGCGAATGCCACGCTCTCAGCGAGCAACCCCAGCTGCGTTGGTCGGCTCTCTTCGCTCACCGCGTTCCCCGCCAGCGCGTTCAGCTTGCGACAGCCGAGGCGACGAGCTAGATCGATCGCCACAGGAACGTTGGCCCGGAATGACTCGGCTCGGTCGGGCTCGCCAGCCAGCCCTCGATCGCCGGAACTAAGGTCCCCGGCGGCAAAGTTGAGCAGAACCATCCGCAGCCCGTACCGGTCGGCCTGCGAAGCGATTTCCTGGCTGGTCACGCCCTCGGCGATCGGTTCTGCCGGCCACCAGGACTCCACGACCCGAAAGCCGGCCTCCGCGGCGGCTCGGAAGCGATCGAGATACGGCAGGTTCGGGAAGAGGATCGAGAGATTAGCGGCGAACTCTCTCATCGGCGTGTCTCCGAACTGCGCTGGAGACGATAGCGGCCGTCTCGATTGAGGATGCGGGCGGGTATTCGAGCAGCGGCATAAGGTGCCAGAGCCACCGCGTGCGGGGCGCAGGCGCCATTACCCAGGGAGGGCGCCATAGTCCATATTGAACCCGAGTCTACAGGCGGGTGAAAGGTCCACCCAACGCCGACATCAACATCGGCGAACTCGACTTTGCACACATGTCGGCGAACCCCCAACCGGGCCAATGTCGGCCGACTTCCAGGCGGCGCTCGGGTCATCGACCGCCGACGCACGCGGTAGACTGAAGGTGCCGGTTCTTCAGGCATGATCCACACCCGGGCCGGCCGAGTGCCCTGCAATCCACACGACCGAGCCCGCGAGGCCCATGGTGACCGAGACCACCACGCCCCTCTCGCCCTCACGTCTTCGGGGTCGTTCTTACATCGCGCTCTCTGCGCTCGCCTGGTCGAGCGCTGGAGTCGTCCAGCGCAACCTCACGGTGGATCCGGTGACGCAGGCCGTCGGCCGCTCAGTGTTCGCCTTCCTCGCAATTCTCGCGTTCGTTGCGGCTTCCGAGCGGGCGGGGACGCAGCAAGCCTTCCGATCGATGGGACGTGTCGAGCTCGCGTTTGCGGTCTGCACCGCCGTCTCATCGGCCGCCTTCATCCTGGCGCTCAACGCCACGACAGTGGCCAATGTCCTCGTGCTTCAGGCCGCTGCACCCCTGATCGCGGCGGCGCTCGGGCAGGTGTTCGTGGGAGAGCAGGTCGCCGGGCCGGTTTGGCTCGCCGCGCTCGTTGCTCTGTTGGGCGTGGTCATACTGGTCGGCGGGCCGGGCGGTGGACTCTCCGCCGGGCTCCTCCTGGCTGGAGTCGTGGCAGTTTCTTTCGCCGCCAGCATCGTCCTGGCCCGTCGGCGTCGCGACGTGTCGATGGCCCCCGCCAGCTGCCTCGGTCAGCTGATACTTGTGGTGTGCCTTGCGCCCTTGTCGCATCCCGCACAAGTCGGCGCGCACGACCTTATCCTGCTCGGGGGCCTCGGCATCGGCCAGGTCGGTCTCGGATTCGTCCTGCTCACGCTCGGCGCGCGCCTCATCCCAGCCGCGGAGGTTGCGCTCCTCTCACTCCTCGAGGTAGTCCTGGGGCCGTTGTGGGTCTGGCTGGCGCGGGGCGAAATCCCGGCCCCCGGTACCCTGGCCGGCGGGTGCGTGATCCTCGCCGGGCTCGTGCTCGCGATGGTTGCACGCGACCGGTCCTTGAACGTGTCGCTGCCGGCAGCAGGAAGGAACTAGGCCTTGGGTAGCATCGATAGCGCGATCCTGGATCTATCCGCGGTCGAACTCGCTGGACTTGTCCGCGGAGGCCAGGTTTCGGCAGTGGAAGTGACCGAGGTCTTCCTGCGACGGATCGAGGAGCGTATCGCCGGACACGCCTTCATCACGACCTGTCCCGAATATGCGCTGCGCATGGCCGCGCGACGACCTGTCGGCCCGCTTGCGGGCGTGCCCCTGGCCGTCAAGGACATGTTCCTGACGGCTGGCATCCGGACGACGTGCGGATCTTCGATCTTGCGCGATTACGTGCCGAAGCGGACCGCGGCCGCGGTTCGCACGCTCGAAGCAGCCGGAGCCATTCTCGTGGGCAAGGCGAATCAGCACGAGTTCGCCTGGGGTGTAACGAGCCAGAACCCGCACTGGGGGACGGTCGAGAACCCTGTCCACCCCGGGCGGGTGGCGGGCGGCTCCAGCGGTGGAAACGCCGCGGCTCTGGCAGACCGGCTCTGCACGATCGGACTCGGCACCGACGCAGGGGGGTCCGTCCGGATTCCGGCAGCCTGTTGCGACGTCGTGGGCTTCAGGCCCGCGCGCGGCGTGGTGTCGACTGCGGGCATGTTCTGCCTTACTACCTCGTTCGACACGGTGGGCCCAATGGCACGCTCGGTGCGGGACTGTGCCCTCATCTACTCCGTCCTGACGGGCCGGCCGATCCCGGCCCCACGGCTTGCCGGCCTGCGGGTCGGCGTACTTGCCCCGACCGGTCTCGAAGACGAGCTCTGTCGGCTCGGCGCCCTGGTTGAGGAGGTCCGCCTGCCCGAGCCCGAGGCCGATCCGATGGCGGTCTTCGCGACGGAATGCGCGCTGACGCATCTCCCGTGGTTTCCGGCGCGGAGGGACGAGTACGGCCCCGACGCACAGGCCAAGCTTGACGCGGCCCATCGGGTCACGGCGGTCGACTACAGGCGAGGACTGGCAGCCCTTCGGGGACTCCGACGACGAGCCCGTATTCATCCGGCGGTGGACCTGTTCGTGAGTCCGACTATCGGCACGGATCCGCCTTCGGCCGACTGCTGGGAGCCGGATGTCCGGCCCGCGATGCTGAAGTACACACGCGTGTTCAGCTACCTCGGCTGGCCCGCGATTGCGATCGGCAATCTGCAGCTGGCCGGGCGGGATGACGCGACGGTTTTGGGGGCAGCGCTGGCCTGGGAGCAGGCGCATGACACGGCCCGCCCGTCGATGGCGGCTGAACCCTAGGCCAGCATCCGCAACCTGTCGCGCAGGAAGGCTCGGACGGCCCCGCCGTTTCCGTTTGGCTCAACCAGATCGGGTCAACGTCTCGTCTACGCAAGGCGCGGTGGATGCCGGCGTCGCTATCTCACGTGACTCGGCTCGGCCGGAGATCCAGACGCGCTGGTATGATCAAGCACCGTGGAGGAGTTACGCATCGCCGTCATCCCGGGCGACGGCATCGGCCAGGAAGTCGTGCCCGTCGCGGTCGAGGCGGTTCGCGCGGCCGCAGCGCTTGATGGTGTCGGTCTCGCGTTCGACGAATACCCCTGGGGATGCGAGTACTACCGAGACGAGGGCGTGATGATGCCGGGGGATGGGCTCGAGACGCTCCGCCGGTACGAGGCCATCTTCCTCGGTGCAGTCGGAGACCCCCGAATTGTTCCGGATCATGTCTCCCTCTGGGGCCTGCTCATCCCGATCCGGCGCGGCTTCCACCAATCGGTCAACGTGCGACCGGCCCGGTTCCTGCCCGGGATGCTGAGCCCGCTGCGCGACCCCCAGGACTTCGACATCCTGGTCGTGCGCGAGAACTCCGAGGGCGAGTACTCGCAGATCGGCGGAACGATCCACGACCCCCCGGACGACATGGCGCTCCAGGTCAGCGTATTCACCCGACGGTCGGTCGAACGGGTCGTGCGCTTCGCGTTTGAGGCGGCTGGGAAACGGCGACGACATCTGGTCAGTGCCACCAAGTCGAACGGGATCGTCCACACGATGCCGTTCTGGGACGCCGTCGTGAACGACGTCGCGCGCGAGTATCCAGACATCCGTGTTGAGTCGGCCCACCTCGATGCCCTCCTCGCCCGGCTCGTCCGCGCACCGGGCTCGCTCGACGTGATCGTCGGCAGCAACCTGTTCGGCGATCTGCTCACGGACCTGGCAGGCGCGTTGATGGGGAGCATCGGGATGGCCCCGGCGGCCAATCTCGATCCCGAGCGCAGGTACCCGAGCATGTTCGAGCCCGTGCATGGTTCGGCCCCAGACATCGCCGGCCGGGGGATCGCGAACCCGATAGGCCAGCTCTGGACCGGCGTCCTGATGCTCGAACATCTTGGCCTGCAACCAGCAGCGGACCGGCTGATGGCGGCGATCGAGGCAGTCATCGAGAATGGCCCTCGCACGCCCGACCTCGGGGGTGTGGCCACGACGCGCGAGGTTGGCGACGCCGTGCTGCGGCTCCTGCGGCCGTGACGCACTTCGACACGAGAGCCTGCCTGATGGCAGCAAGGCAATCGGCGCGCAAGCCGCAGGGCGCCGGTTCGTAAACGCGCAGCCCAGGGCCGGGAAAGGGATCGAGCAATGAAGATCGGGCTACTCGTACCGCAGGGTTGGAAGGGCGAGTACAAGGGCTGGGACGCCGCCGACGCCTGGGCACGCACGATCGAGCTCGCCGTCCATGCTGAGGCCCTGGGATTTGAGTCGCTGTGGGTCTTTGACCATTTCACGACGGTGCCCCCGACCGATGAGATCACCTTCGAGTCGTTCTCAACGTTGGCTGCGCTAGCCGCGTTGACCCGGCGCGTGCGCCTGGGCCACCTTGTGATCTGCGCGTCCTACCGCAATCCAGCCCTGACCGCCAAGCTTGCATCGACGCTCGACGTCATCAGCAACGGGCGGTTTGAGCTGGGCATCGGCGCGGGCTGGAAGGAGGACGAGTGGCTCGCCTACGGCTACGCCTTCCCGCCGATCGGTGAGCGATTGGACGTGCTCGGCGAGCACCTCGCGATCATCACGAGGATGCTCGGTCCCGGCAGGGCCACGTTCGAAGGACAGCACTCACGCGTTCGTGATGCCATCAACATCCCAAAGGGCATTCAGTCTCATATCCCAATCATCGTGGGCGGCAATGGCCGGCAGCGCACCGCTGGTTACGCCATTCGGTTCGCGGATGAGCTCAACTTCGATTTCCTCGGGCCCGGCGAGGTAGCGGAGCGGATGGCGGAAGTCCGGTCCCGGTGCGAGCAGGAGGGGCGCGATCCGGCGACCCTGCGCTTCTCGGTCTATGCGGTGGACGAGGATGTGCGGCGCGCCGGCCAGGCTCGAGTCGATCTTCTCGGCGCATACGCCGCGATCGGTCTCGACCGGCTGGTCTGCTTCCCTACCCGATGGGAGCCGACGACAGACGCCCAGGCGCGATTCGCGGCGGACTGCCGGTTGGCCGGCCTCACGCTGGATGGCGCCTGATCGGCATCGACCTCGCGGACCGGCGTGGGGGATGCGCAGTCAGTCGACGGAGGTCAGGCCTCGCGGGTGCCCTGGCCAGGGGGGCGCACAACTCGGGTCCATCGCCGGATGGGGAGCGATGCATCGGATCGACTGGCCATCACACAAACGTCTTCTGGACCGAGCCAAGCGTTGAGAACGACGCCGAGTACGCAGAACCCCGTTCGATCGGGGTGACGGGCGTGAGGGTACCGGTCATCACGAGCATTCCTGCGGAGAGGCCCCTGCCGCGCTCGTGCAGGCTCCGCGCCAGCCACGCGATCGCGTTCGCTGGATGCCCCATGACCATCTCGCCCGCGCCCTCGGCGATTCTCCTGGAGTCCTGCGTCAGAACTACCGTTTCCCGGGGCAGGTCAACCTCGCGGACTGGCACCCATCGGCCCGAGAGCACGATCCCGGCGGCGAAGCCATTGTCGGCGAACCAGTCAGGATATGGACACTGCCAGTCCCTGATGCGGGAATCACACACCTCAAATGAGGCCGAGACCGCTTCGGTTGCATCGAGCACCTGCTCGATCGTGAGGTCTGGGCCGTGCAGGTCCCTGCTCAGCCTGAAGCAGATTTCACTTTCGATCCTCGGCGCGATGAGCTCCTTCATCAGGAACTCGCCATCAGCGAGCATAACCATGTTGTCGAAGAGGTAGCCGTACGTAGGGCCGGGCAGTCCCATTGCCTCACGCACGCGAGCGTTGGTCGAGCCGACCTTGTAGCCCACGAGCCGCTCGCCGGCGTCGAGACGCTTCTGTATGTTCGCCTCACAGACGGCATGAGCCATGTCGAATGTCAGGCCACCCGCCACCAGGTCGGAGACGGGACCGACGGCGGATCGTGATTGTTCGGCAACGCGCAAGACCTCGCTAAGGCGGTCGACGGTGCTCACGTTCTTGCTCCTTCTAAAGCCGCTCGGTGACAGCGCGTGGGCCGCTGCCGATCGCGCTGCACCCAAGCTCCGAATTGCCACGGAACGTCGAGCCACGAGCCCCCGGGCTCGAGCTGCTCGTGCAGTTCACGACGACTGATAGTCATCGACAGGGAGTACGGTCGTGATCGCCCTGGCGCCATCCGAGCCGTTCGCTGTCAGGATCGTCAGCCGGCCGTTGGCGGCCGCGGCCAACTACTGAGCTTGCGCTCCACGACCATGCGGGCGGCCGCGATGATGTCCTCGATGCCCATCTGGTACTTGTCGAGAAGCGGGCCGGCAAGGCCGGACTCGGCGAAGACGTCTCTGACTCCTATCCGAGCCAGCCACGCCGGCGCATGCTCGGCGATTACTTCCGCGATGGCGCTGCCCAGCCCGCCGATGATGTTGTGGTCCTCGATGGTTACCGCGGCCCCAGTCCGTCTCAGCACGCCGGCGATTCCGTCCACGTCAATAGGCTTGAGGGTGTGGACCTCAACGACTGTTGCCCTGACTCCGATCGTGCTGAGTGCGCGCGCGGCTTCCAGTGCCCGCGGCAGCACGTACCCGTTGGCGAACAACGCCACGTCGTCGCCGTGCCGCTCGAGGATCCTGATCTTGCCGAGCTCAAAAGGCTCACCAGCCGGGAGAACAACCGGATCGTGTCCGCTGCCAACCCTGATATAGGCTGGACCGGGGGTGCGACCAATGACCATGACCGCTGCTCTGGTTTGACCGGCATCGGCAGGGACGACGATGGTCATCCCGGGCATCGTCCGCAGGATGCCGAGATCCTCGATGAACTGATGCGTCGCACCGTCCCTTGCGCCCCCGGCAATCCCGCCATTTGCACCGACCAGCTTGACGTTCAGGTGTGGATATGCCACGAACGTTCGGACCTCTTCGCAGGCCCGCATCGTGATGAACCCAGCGAAAGCCGCTACCCAGGGCATCATGCCGCACGACGCCAGGCCGGATGCAAACGCGACGGCGTGTTGTTCAGCGATGCCAACGTCGAATAGCCGGCCCGGGTAGGCTTCCCCGAATGGCTCCGCCCTCATGGTGGTCACTGTGTCCATGCACACAAGGATCACTCGTGGATCCGCAGCCGCGAGTTCGATCAGACCCTCGGTTACGGCCAGGCGCGTGCTCGCCTCAGCGCTCATTGGCGCGACCCTCCCAGAGCTGCCAGCGCGTCGCTCAGGTCGGCATCAGTCAGCACCCTCTTGTGCCACGAGTTGTTGCCCTCCATGAACGGCACACCCTTGCCCTTTATCGTGTGGGCCAGGATCATCGACGGTGCGTTGGTCTCAGCTTGTGCGATGCGTATCGCCTCCAGGATCTGCTCGATATCGTGACCGTCGATCTCCTGGCAGTGCCAGCCGAACGCCTGCCACTTGGGCAGAATGGGCAACAGCCCCTTGTTAGCTTCGAGGGCACTGCCGCTCTGGAAGTGGTTGAAATCAACAATCGCGATCAGCTTCCCGGCATCCAACGTCCTGGCGGATATCGCCGCCTCCCACACGATTCCTTCCTCGAGTTCGCCGTCGCCTGTGAGCACGAAGACCGAGTAGTCGCGGCCCTGGAGGCGGGCCGCAATGGCCATTCCCAGGCCGATGGAGATGCCGTGACCCAGTGAGCCCGTGGTGGCATCCAGGCCAGGTGTCTTGTTCATGTCCGGATGACCCTGCAGTATCGATCCCAACGAACGGAGGCTGGGCAGCAGATCCGGCGAAAAGAAACCCCTCCGGGCCAGCACCGCGTAGAGCGCGACGCATCCGTGCCCCTTCGAGAGCACGAACCGGTCTCGGTCGGGCCAGCTCGGGTCCTGGGGGTCAATCCGCATGGTCGCGAAGTAAAGAGCCACCAGTATGTCGGTGATCGACAGTGCCGGTCCGGGATGGCCGTCGCCTGCCTGGTGGATCGTCTTCACCACGTCGATGCGGATCTGACGAGCGAGGTCCTCGAGCGCCTTCACGTCCTCAACTAGCCGAGCCATTGGCATCCTCCAGAGCCGGCTTGACGCCCCGGCCTGCTGGCCCCCGCTGGGCGTGGATCTCCGCAAGGACGGCCTGCCAGCCCTCGACGAAGGAGTCGCGGAAGTGCAGGACCGGGCCGAACTCCTCGAACTCTTCGGGCGAGAGGGCGCCGAGGCTCAGGCCCCTGCGGAAGTCCTCGAAGTTGTCGCTGAGGGTCCGCAGGATGGCGGGGTCCACCGGATCGCTCACATTGTGCTGGACCGGCGGGTCCGCCTTGAGAATCTCGTCCACCGTGGAGTAGTTGATCGTAGCCGCG
>Ga0187857_10003986_pt1 | contig 11430 bp, 9 predicted proteins | sample June2016WEW_8_10_FD_132984 | JGI IMG/M metagenome (GOLD analysis project Ga0187857, IMG submission 132984) | Peatland microbial communities from SPRUCE experiment site at the Marcell Experimental Forest, Minnesota, USA - June2016WEW_8_100 | ecosystem: Environmental > Terrestrial > Soil >...
CATGGCAGCCATGAACCCGTCGGCCATGTTCTTGAGCGACGGGATATCGTCCTGGTTGAAGATGACCGTGCTGCCGGGTCCGCCCATCTCGACGACATCGAGGGCGGCGAGCAGCTCGCCCTGGTGGGCCGTCTGGGGGTTGAAAGCGATCTGAGCGTAGATCCCGTTGGTCGCCCCCTGAGCGGCATCCGTGCCGAATGCGGAGAAGACCGGGATTTTCGCCTGCATGGCATTGGTAAGGGCGCTCTGGAACTGGGACGCCGAGGCGCCCGAGACGGCGATGTAGTCGACCTTCGCGTCTACGGCCTGCTGCATCGCAGAGTTGACAGCAGTCGGGTTGGTGTCGTCGTACGTGATGGTGGTCAGGTCCCAGTTGAGGGCCTTGGCGGCGGCCTGGACCGCCGGGGTGAAGACCGGGACCTTGGCGGCCTCAAGCCAGGCGACCTTCTTGTGGGCTGCGGGCACCGACGTGAGCGGCACGGAAAGACCGATGTCGCTCAGCGGCTTGGTGTACGCGTCGTAGATGGGCTGCGCCCAGGCGAGGTCGGTCGCAGCCGTGGGCGAGGCGGCGGCCGTAGCGGTGGCGGCCGCAGTGGCGGCCGCGGTCGCAGCGGCGGTTGGCGCCGGCGTGGCCGGGGCCGGGGTAGGGGTTGCCGTGCTCGACGAGCAGGCAGCGACCGTCATCGCGATCGCCATGAGCGAGATTGCTCTTCCGAGTTTCACCTGTTCGATCCTCCCAACCAGCGTTGCAGGCCGTCCTCGACAGGGATCGCTGCAACTCGTCTCCACAACCGAATGGTAAGGAAGTGATTTCCGATAGGCACGCCTCTAGAGCAAGACCAGTGGGTTGACGTTGGCGCCGGTCGCACCGCCAATTGGAAGCGGGGCGACCACCAGGGTCCCGACGGGACCGCGATTGCGCTGGCTAAGCGCGGCCTTGAGGGCAACGAAGGAGCAATCGATCACGTGGACTAGGCCGATGGCCCAGGTCAGGGCGATGCCGCCCACGAAATCGGCGCAGAGCACCGAAACGTCGTGCGCGGCCAACCACCGGTCGCCGTCAGGCCCGACCCCGACGATCTCAGCGGTGCCGCCGTGGGCCTCGTACGCGTCGCGGCCCATGTCCAGCAGCAGTGCGTCGCCGGGTTCAAAGACGGCGCCTACGCGCGCCAAGGCCGCGTCGATGTCCGCGCCCGTGACGGGAAGGTCGCCGTCGATCCAGCCGGTGCCGCGGGCGCCGGGGATGTCCACGTAGACGGCCCGGGTCACTATCCCGCCGGCGAAGTCGGCGACCGAGGGACCGGCGGCGTCGATTACGGCTGGCCAGCCGGAGTAGAACCGGCCGTCTATGACGGTGTGGTTGAATGCGTCGAGGTGGGTGTTGCGGTAGCCGTGCGGGTCCAGCTCGACGTGGCTCGAGCCGAACAGGACGCCGTCCCGGCGCGACTCCGACATGTAGACATCGAGCCTGTAGCCCGGACGGCCGTCGCCGCGCGCGTTCTTCTCATCTACGAGGCGCCGCACGAGACTCACGGTCTGGCCGCTCATGGCGCCGCAGGCGACTTCGGGCCTGACTTCTGGCCGAACCAGGTGCAGAGAGCCAAGCCGGTCGCGTCTGCCGAACCGCTCGTCGGCAGCTAGTCCGCGGATCCAGTCTTCGTGCTCCGCCATGTGCCTTCCCGCGCTCCGTCGAGGCCGGCAAGCCTGCCGGCGTGGTCGTGATCATTTGGGCCAACGTGGAGCGGGGCCGCTAACAGAAGGAACCCAGACCAGGACCAACTGCCGAGCCGATCGCGACTCTCTGCGCTCGGGCCGACCAGCCCCCTGAGAAGCCGGCCAGGCGATGCCTTCTGCCTCGCTCGACCCCGTTCGACGGGCCTGATGGACCACGGTCAGCGAGTCGATCGCAACGGAGGGATGATATCATCTGTGGAACAGGCGTCAAGGTATGGGATAGATTGCACCAAAGTTGGCGTTCGTGGCGGAAGACTTGTGGCCATTCACGAAGAGTCGTCAGCCTGTTGAGCTACGCAAGGACCTAGCCGGAGGGACCAGGCAATGCATATCGGTCTAGTCGGCCTCGGCCGCATGGGCGCGAACATGTCGCGCCGCTGGATCCGCAACGGTCACACGGTCATCGGCTATGCCCGGACCGCCGCCACGGTCGACGGCATGGTGGCCGACGGCTCGATCAGCGGCGGCGCCCACTCCCTGGCCGAGCTGGTAGGCAAGCTCTCCGCGCCGCGGGTCCTGTGGCTGATGGTTCCGGCCGCATCCGTGGATGACACCCTGGCCCAGATCGTGCCGCACCTCGAGAGCGGCGACATCGTCATCGATGGCGGCAACTCCTACTACCAGGACGACATCCGCCGCTCAGCCGAGCTCGAGCCGGCGGGCATCCGCTACCTGGACTGCGGCACCAGCGGCGGCACGTGGGGCCTCGAGCGCGGCTACTGCCTGATGTTCGGCGGGCCCGCTGACGCGGTTGACTACCTCGATCCGATCTTCCGGGCCCTTGCCCCCGGCGTGGGGTCCACCTCCCGCACACCCGGCCGCGAGGGTGAACCCACCACGGCCGAGGAGGGCTACCTCCACTGCGGCCCCGCCGGCGCGGGTCACTTCGTCAAGATGGTCCACAACGGCATCGAGTACGGGATCATGGCTAGCTACGCGGAGGGGCTCAACATCCTCCACCACGCCAACGCGGGCCGCGCCGGCCGCGAGGTCAACGCCGAGACGAGCCCGCTGCGCAATCCCGAGCACTACCAGTACGACATCGATCTGGGAGCGGTCACCGAGCTGTGGCGCCGAGGCAGCGTCGTGGCCTCCTGGCTGTTGGACCTGACCGCCCAGGCCTTCGTCAAGAGCCCGACCCTCGAAGAGTTCGGCGGCGTGGTCGCGGACTCCGGCGAAGGTCGCTGGACGAGCATCGCAGCGATCGAATCCACCGTGCCGGCGCCGGTCCTGACCACCGCGCTGTACAGCCGCTTCACCTCGCGGGGCGAGGCCGACTTCGGCAGCAAGGTCCTCTCGGCCATGCGCTGGGGCTTCGGCGGCCACGTCGAGCTGCCCAAGCCCGGCAAGGAAAGCGGCAAGTGAGCGGCCCGCTGCCCATCCGTCCCGAGGGCGAGTTCGACTTTCTCTGCCTCGGCGGTCTGGTCATCCGCCTGGACACAGAACTCGTCCCGTTTCGCAAGGCCACGCACGCCACGATCCACGTGAGTGGGGCCGAGTTCAATGTCGCGGCCAACCTGAGCGACTGCTTCGGCCTGCGGACCGCGGTCGCCTCCGCGATGGTCGACTACCCGGTGGGCGAGCTGGTTGCCGAGCGGGTCAAGGCCATGGGAGTTACTTCCTTCTACAAGCAGTACCAGCACGACGGCGTGGCCGGCCCCAACATCGCCACGGTCTATTCCGACCGCGGCGTCGGCGTCCGCGCTCCGGTCGTGTTCTACAACCGGGCCAACGAGGCCGCCGCTCTACTGCGCAAGGGCGACTTCGATTGGACCGCGATCTTCGGGCACGGCGTCCGCTGGTTCCACTCGGGCGGCCTGTTCGCGGCTCTCTCGGACACTACTCCGGACGTGCTCACAGAGGCCATGGCCGCGGCCCGCGCGGGCGGCGCCGTGGTGAGCTTCGATCTGAACTACAGGGCCAAGCTCTGGGGGGCCCGCGGCGGCAACGCCCGTGCCCAGGCGGTCACCTCCGAACTCGTCCGCAACGTCGACGTCCTGGTCGGCAACGAAGAGGATATCCAGCTCTCCCTCGGGATCTCCGGGCCGGAGGGCCACAAGACATCCGCCCTCGACGCTGCCGCCTTCGTCGAAGTGATCGAGAAGGTCGTCTCGCGCTTCCCCAACGTCAAGCTCGTGGCCACCACGCTGCGGGAGGTCAACTCGGCCAGCCGCCACCGCTGGAGCGCAGTAGTCTGGGCCGACGGGATGACCTACCAGGCACCGGTCATGGACCTCGATGTCCTCGACCGCGTCGGCGGCGGCGACGGTTTCGCCTCGGGCCTGTTCTACGGCCTGCTCACGGGCGCGCCGCTCGAGGAGGCGGTCCGTTTGGGCTGGGCGCACGGCGCCCTGCTCACCACCTTCCCCGGCGACACAACCATGGCGACCCTGGCACAGGTGAGGGCGCTGGCGAGCGGCGCCTCAGCACGTATCCAGCGCTAGGCAGAGAGAGGGGCGACCGCGACCGTGCCCAATTTCTCGGCGAACCTCGGGTTCCTGTGGCAAGAGCTGTCGCTGCCCGATGCGATACGCGCTGCGAAAGAGGCCGGCTTCGACGCCGTCGAATGCCACTGGCCGTACGACGTCCCTGTCGACGCCGTGAGGCAGGCGCTGCGCGAGACTGGCTTCGTGATGGTCTCGCTCAACACACGACAGGGGATCAATGGGCCGGCCGACTTCGGCGTCAACGCCATGCCCGGCCGGGAGGCGGAGGCACGGGCATATATCGACGAGGCAGTCGCGTACGCCGCGAGCATCGGCTGCCTGTGCATCAATGCGCCCGCCGGCAAGACCGGCGGGACCGCTGCCGCCGAATCCGTGTACCGCGCGAACCTTGCCTATGCCTCCGCCGCAGCCGCGCCACACGGGATCACCGTGCTGGTCGAGCCGATCAACCAGCGCGACGCACCCGGCTACCACGTGAGCCGGATGGAGCAGGCGATCGCCACCATCGAGGCCGTCGGCGCCGACAACCTCAAGCTCCTGTTCGACTGCTACCACACGCAGATCTCGCAGGGAGATCTGATCCGGCGTCTGGAAGCTGCGCGTCCCTACCTCGGCCATATCCAGCTTGCCGGGGTGCCGCTGCGACAGGAGCCCGACGTGGGCGAGGTCAGCTATAGAGACATTCTCGCCGCCATCGACGCCATGGGCTGGGGCGGCTACGTGGGCGCGGAGTACCGGCCGCGGGGCACCACGGACGAAGGGCTGAACTGGCTGCGCGCCTGGGGAAGGCGCGGCCGACAGGGATCGGAAGTGGAGGCGAAATGACGACGGGCGAAGGAAAGGTGGAGCTGGACCGCGACTACCAGCTGCTCGTGGGCAGCTACAGCGACATGGACGCCCTAGCCCACCAGCCGTACGCGCCGGTCCCGGGCAAGGGAATCTACGCCATGACGCTGAGCCGCGAGGGCAAGCTCCGGCTCAAGGGCGTCGTGGACGCCCTCAACCCCGCGGTGTTGATCCCTCACCCCGACGGCCGGAGCCTGTACGCCATCTGCGAGACGATCCACGACGAGGGTGACGTCCTGCACTACACCGTCAACCCGGACGGAACCCTCGCCTACCGCGATTCGTTCCGGGCTTCCGGCCGCTCCACTTGCAACCTCGCCCTAGCCCCAGGTCTGGACGCCGCGATCATCGTCAGCTACTGGGACGCCATGATCGACGTGGTGGACGCCGCACCCGATGGCAGGCTGGGCCCGCTGCGCCAGAGCTTTCGGCAGTTCCATCGCACCGAGGGAACGTGGCGACAGGTCGCGAACCGCGAGGACCACTGGGGCAACCGCCAGATCGGGCCGCATGCGCACTCCGCGAACTTCTGGCACGACTGGGTCTTCATTCCCGATCTCGGCGAGAACGCGGTGTTCCAGTACCGCTGGGACCCCAGCGCCCGCCGGCTCACCCGCGAGACCTGGATCGCCTTCGAGCCGGGCTCGGGACCGCGGCACATGGCGCTGCACCCGACGCTCGACGTCTGCTATGTGTCGAACGAGCTGTTCAACACCGTCTGCGTGGCGAAGCTCGACCCGAGCGATCCGGCCGCGGTCAAGCCGCGCCTGGTGCCGGTCCAGTACGAGTCCACGATCGACAACCGCGAGGCCGTCAGCTACGTCTCGGAGATCAAGCTCTCGCCCGACGCGCGGTTCCTCTATGTCTCCAACCGAGGCGACGACTCGATCGCCATCTTCAGGGTCCTGCCCGACGGGCGACTCGAGCGCACCGGCCTTGTGCCAACGGGTGGGCAGTTCCCGCGTCACTTCGCGATCACACCCGACGGCCGCGCCGTCATCGTCGCCAACCAGGACTCCGGGTACATCCGCGTCCTCGCCCGCGACATCGAGACCGGGGCCCTCGAGATGACCGACCAGATGCACGACATCCCGGCGCCCACCTACATCCGCTTCGTGAACACATCGCGCGCACCGGGATCCGAGCGCTGACAGCACAGGAGGTTCGCAAGTGTTCACCAGCCTGTTCGACCTCACCGGTCGAGTCGCACTGGTCACCGGTTCGGGCCAGGGAATCGGGCTGAGCCTGGCTCGTGGCCTCGCCTCGGCCGGGGCCACGATCGTCCTCAACGACGTGGTCGAGGATCGCCTGGACAAGGCCGTGGCGGATTGCCGCGCCGAGGGTATGGACGCTCACGCCAGCGCCTTCGACGTGACCAACCCCGAGCAAGTCGCCGCCGCGGTAACCACTGTCGAGGAGACGGTCGGGCCCATCGAAATCCTGGTCAACAACGCGGGGCTGCAGATCCGGGCTCCGCTCGAGGAGTTCCCGATCGAGTCGTGGAACAAGCTGATCGCCGTCAACGTGACGGGCGTCTTTGTGGTGAGCCAGGCCGTCGCGCGCCACATGATCCCGCGCGGCCACGGCAAGATCATCAGCATCTGCTCCATCCAGAGCGAGCTGGCCCGGCCCTCGATCGCGCCGTACACGGCCACCAAGGGCGCGGTCAAGAACCTCGTCAAGGGCATGTGTACCGACTGGGCCAGATACGGCATCCAGTCCAACGGAATCGGGCCCGGCTACTTCATCACCCCGATGACGCAGCCCCTGGCGGACGACCCCACGTTCGACGCCTGGCTCAAGAACAGGACTCCGGCCCACCGCTGGGGCGACGTCAAGGAGCTGGTGGGAGCCGCGATCTTCCTCTCGTCGGAAGCCTCGAGCTTCGTCAACGGCCAGGTCATCTACGTGGATGGGGGCATGCTCGCCGCGGTCTGAGCTAGGCGGGGCCCCCGGATCGAATTCGACACCGTCAGGACGGGCAGACGTGATGGGAGAGACCATGAGCACGCAACCAGGGGTCGTCGGCATCATCGGGCTGGGCCAGATGGGAGGCCGGATGGCCAGGGTCCTCGATGCTGCCGGCCTGCGCGTTGTGGCCTGGGACCTGTTCCCGGGCGCGCTCGAGGTGGCGGCCCGCAACGGGATCGAGCCTGCTCCCGATCCGGCGGCGGTGGCGGAGGCCGCGGCCATCGTGATCACCAGCCTGCCCGACATCAGCGCTCTGCGCGCGGTGGTATACGGGGCGCGGGGCCTCGCGGCCGCCGGGCGGGCGGACCTGCTCATCGTCGACACCACAACTCTCACTCCGGAGCAAGCCCGGCTCATCTGCGCTGAGCTCGCCGCCCGGGGCATCGGCTTTCTCGACGGCCCGGTCTCGGGTGGCACCGCGAGCGCCGAGAAGGGGACCCTCGGGATCATGGTCGGCGGGGAGCGCGCCCTGTACGAGCGGGCCCTCCCGGTCCTCTCTGTCATCGGCTCGAAGGTCGTGCTCTGCGGCCCGATCGGCTCGGGGCAGGTCGTGAAAGCGGCCAACCAGCTGATCGTGGTGGCGACCCTGGGTGCGGTCGGCGAAGCCCTCGCGATCGCGCGCGCGGCCGGCGTCGACCCCGCCCTCGCCCGAGACGTGATGCTCGCCGGCTACGCCGGGAGTCCGGTCCTCGACAACGGCGGCGGCCGGATGATCCAGCGCGACTTCGCGCCCGGGGGCAAGGCCGCCTTCAACATGAAGGACATCGCGGCGCTCGAAGAGCTCTCGCGCTCGGGCGGGGTGCCGATCCCGGTCTTCGAGGCGTCCGCGCGCTATATCGAGGCCCTCGTGGCCGCCGGCGGCGGGGACCTCGACCACGCCGCGATCATCGACATCATCGAGAAGGGAAAGATCGAGGGGCAACCCTAGGGTCCGGGGCTTAGACAGGGACTTGCTCCACCATCCAAGCCAACCACGGCCATCGGCCGCAGCTTACAGAGGACTTCGATGCGCGCACTCGTCATCCACGGCGTCCACGACCTCCGCGTCGACGAGCGCGACGCCCCTGCTCCCGGACCGGGCGAGGTCGAGGTCTCGATCGCGGTCGGGGGGATCTGCGGCTCGGACCTCCACTACTACCACGACGGCGGCGTGGGCGACTTCAAGCTCCGCGAGCCGATGACCCTGGGCCACGAGGTCGTGGGCCGGGTCGGCCGCATGGGTGCCGGGGTGACCGGCCTTGAGCAGGGCCAGCGGGTGGCCGTCCACCCGGCCCGCCCGTGCGGGGTCTGCGAGTTCTGCCGGAGCGGCCGCGCCAACATCTGCACCGACGTGCGCTTCCTCGGCTCCGCCGGGCGCTTTCCCCACGTCCAGGGCGGCTTCTCCGAGAAGCTCGTGGTCAGCGCCGCGCAGATCGTGCCCATCCCCGACTCGCTGTCCTTCGAGCATGCGGTCTTTGCCGAGCCGCTGGCGGTTGGCATCCACGCCGTCCACCGCGCCGGCGACGTCGCTGGTCGCTCGGTTCTGATCACTGGCGCGGGCCCCATCGGCGCGGCGGCGATCCTGGCCGCGCAGCACGCAGGCGCGGCGCGAATCATCGTGACCGACATAGTCGACGAGACCCTCGCGGTGGCGCGCCGCCTTGGGGCCACTGACACGATCAACGTCCGCGACAACCCCGGGCCCCTGCCCGGGGTCGATTTCGCGATTGAGATGTCCGGCGCTGCCGCGGGCGTCGCTTCCTGCCTCAACGCGGTCCGCCGTGGCGGGCGGGTCGTCCTAGTGGGCATGCCGGCCACCCCGGCCCCCGCGCCGCTGTTCCTGGTCGTGAGCCGTGAGATCGAGGTCGTAGGCTCCTATCGCTACACCAGCGAGTACGCTGAGGCGGTCGGGGCCATCGCCGCCGGCCTCGACGTGACCCCGCTAATGTCGGGCCGCTACACCCTAGACCACGCCGAAGAGGCCTTCGCCCTGGCCTCCGACCGCAAGCGCGCCATGAAAGTCCAGCTCGAGTTCGAGCCCATGTAGGTCCCGGCCGGCGGGCTCCCCGCGACCCTGATGGAGTTCGGCCGTCGGCGATCGGGGCCATGTATCCCGAAGCGCGCCCCGGAGGGGGCGCGCTTCGGCGTCCTGTGGAGGAGAGGACCTCAGGAAGCGGGCTGCCCATCCTTTCGGGCCGTGTAGCCCTCGGGCAGCGTGTTGTACATACGGTCGCCCACGTCGTTCGGGTCGAACGCCTTCTTGATCTTTCGCTGGAAGTCGAAGACGACCGGCTGGCGCGAGTGCGCCCACTTGTCCCAGACGCGCTCGTCGGGGTGGCCGATCTCCAGGTAGTTCGCCTCCTTGCCGGGCGGAAAGCCGTGGGACACCGCGTCGGTGACCGCGTCCTCCATGTGCCTGATGCCCGCCTTGATGGAGTCCACGTCCGCGGGGTCGTAGGAGACGAACTGCTCGAGGCCGGTGGCGCCGCCGCCCTGCAGGACGCTGCCGGAGCCCATCATCGCGTCCCCGCCGCACTGGACCAGCAGGCCGCTCTTCGCGTCGCGCTCCAAGCCCGCCTTGGCGATCGGGACGTAGTCCTTGACCCACTCGGGCGTGCCCATCTGCATCCAGCTGCCAATGTAGCCGCCGGCCCAGACGAAGTTGATGTGCTTGTGCCCGAGGCGCGTCATGTAGACGTTGGTGAACTCGGCGAAGTCCTGCTCGCAGAAGCGCTCGACCTTCCAGCCGCCCACCTCGGCGAGGATCCCCTCGAGGATCCGGTCCTGGAGCTCGATGTCGGCCTCCGAGTTGCCCGCCATGATGAACTGGAAGGAGATCCGGAGTTCCTCGGTGAGCGCCTTGATCTCGGGCTCGTTGACCATCCACGCGACGTCGCCGAGGGTCTTGCCCGGGTCGTTGTACATGAGCCAGAACGCGGGCCCCAGATCGGCCCCGGCCAGGTTGAACTGGCGGTGGAAGATGTACCCGATTTCGTTGTCATAGATGCGCCGGTAGGTTTGCGCCCACGCATCCCACGTCGGGACCGCGATGGTGTAGACGCGGAAGTTGTCGGGGACTGGCAGTCGATAGGCCGGCGCCGTCCCGTGGACGTTCCACTCCTTCGGTCCTGGCCACGGCGCCAGCTTGATGGCGCACTTGGTGTAGGTGCCCAGACCGCCCCGCGAGCCCAGGAAGCCGCGGCAGATGGCGCGGACGCTCGGGCCGGGACCCTCGCTGCAGAACCAGCCGTCGCCGGAGCCGATCGACCCGGTGCGGATCACCTCGCCACCGGGCGTGACCCACTCCATCCCGAGCACGAGCTCGGCGTTGCCGCCCATGTAGTAAGTGTGCGGGCCCACGCCCAGGTAGGCGCAGGCGCTCGCGACGATGGAAGTCGAGCAGCCCGCGCCGATGATGTTGACGGTGTAGCCGCGCTTCATGGCCTCGGCCTGGAGCTGGGCGCACGTCACGTACGGCTCCACGACCGCGTAGCCGTTCACCTCGTCGATCTCGAGGATCCGGTTCATGCGCCGCAGGTCGAGCTGGATGGTCTCGTAGGCATCGCTCAGCGGCGCCGCCCAGTGATACCAGCCCGTGGAGATCGGCTTGACCTTGAGGCCATGGCGGTTCGCGAGCAGCGTGATCACCTGGACCTCCTCGGTCGTGGCGGGCATCGCCACGGCCACCGGCCGCGGCATGTAGTGGCTCTGCTCGGGCCGGACCAGCTCGGCCAGCCATTGGAACGCGTACGAATCGAGCACCGCCGGGTCTGAGCTGACGTTGTCGGCCCCGACGATGGCCTCGAGCCCCGCGTAGGCTTCGGCAGTGAGCGTCATGGTTGCTTCCCTCCGTCCTACAGCGCCTGCTCGACGAGCTCGATGATGTCGAACACCTTCAGCGCCGAGCCGCTCGCGGCCACAGCTCCCGTGAAGTTGCGCTCGCAGCCACCGCAGGCGGTCACGATCGCCTCGGCGCCCGTAGCCTCAGCCTCGGCGATGCGCTCCGAGGCGGTGAAGGCCGAGAACTCGGGGTAGGTCTCCCGCACGAGGCCGCCGGCTCCGCAGCACCAGGCCGCCTCGCGGTTGCGCTCCATCTCCACGAGCTCCACGCCCGGGATCGCCTTCAGCAGATCGCGCGGCGGGTCGTAGACACCCTTCGTGCCGTTGTAGCGCGGCCGCGGCGGGTCGTAGACGACGGCCTGGCCGAAGATCTTCTTTTCGACCCCGTCCCACGGCTCGTAGGGCTCGCCCTGCCGGCCGAGGTGGCACGGGTCGTGCCAGGTGGCGGTCATCGGGAGCTCTTTCGTGAGCTTGAGCCGCCCCTCCTTCACGAGGCGGTCCGCGTACTCGGCGATGTGGACGACCTCGACCGTCTGGCCGACCCGCGGATAGAGCCGGCTGATCGCCCAGAAGCAGGTGGCACACGGGGTCACGATCGTCTTCACCCCGTGGC
>Ga0187857_10003991_pt1 | contig 11424 bp, 6 predicted proteins | sample June2016WEW_8_10_FD_132984 | JGI IMG/M metagenome (GOLD analysis project Ga0187857, IMG submission 132984) | Peatland microbial communities from SPRUCE experiment site at the Marcell Experimental Forest, Minnesota, USA - June2016WEW_8_100 | ecosystem: Environmental > Terrestrial > Soil >...
CGCGGAGTAATCCCGCCGGGGCGGGATTACTCCGCGCTACGTCTTCGAACCCCGTATCCGGGGAGTTGAACTTGATCAGTCATTTACCGGTTTGGCGGCTTCCAAGGCCAAATGACTGCCGGCTACCTCGTGCTAGGGCTCAAGCGGGTAGCGCAGAGTTAGGCGCACTTTGCCTTACTCTGCGGTTCTTAACATGGCGACGTCGAGATCCTGATGAAGGCGGCAGAACGAAAGCCGCGGAGTAATCCCGCCGGGACGGGATAACTCCACGCTACCCGCTTACGCTGGTCGCGGGCGTTGCAAACCGGGGGCACGGTCAATCGTATTCTGATTGACTGTGCCCCTTTACCCAAAGCCACGAACCCACGGCCAGGAAGGCGCTGACCGTGCCCGCTTGGCCCACTGCGCAGATTATGTGGGACGACCGTGGATGAACCAGCGGTGAAGAAGTTCTGTAACTTGCTCCCGCAACTTGTCGCTTCCGGCGCGCTCCTTTGCTAATTCCTCAAACTTGGCCCTGGCGCTGGAGAGGCGGTTTTCGAGGGATTGGCAAAGGATGCGGCATCCTTCCTCCGTTGTGGGAACGGAAATGGGGCCGCGTAGACCCTCTTGTGCAATCGCAACCAGTAGTTCGGCCTCTGCTCGGCTGTCGCACACAAGGCTCACGGCAGGATTCTTGCCGAAATAAATCGTGGTTGCTTCGAACATGTTTTCCGCACGCGGAAGCCTGACCTCTCCCTCCGGTAACTCCACGGTTTTTGATTTACCCATTTTCGCCCTCGATCCACGTTGAAAGCGGATTTTGGAACTCGGGGTCCAGGTGGTTCCAGGCGTCCAGCGCGAGTTCTATTTGGGAAACGTTGTCTTTGCCGCCGCCATGTCGGCGTTGCTCCATCTTTTGGACTTCCACGATACGGATGGAGCGGAAGTGGAACGCCACCTCGCGGTACAGACGGTCAATCAGTTCCTCACGGCGGCGGCGATCTTGAACACCCAAGAGCTCGAAAACTGCATCGTCTAGTTCCCTGCGATCTGCCTGTTGCAGTTCGACAGGCAGACCAAGCGGGAGTTTGGCGGCCTCGCGGACTTCATCGGCGGTGTGGCAGTCCATGAAAGCCTCTTCGACTAAGTGCGTGACCTTCCGCTTTTGCATTGACTCAATCGCCGACTCCATCTTCGCTAACAAACCCTTATTGACATTGCGCGGGTCGGGAATATCGATGAGCACCACATCGACAATCTCCGTCTTCAGATTCCCTTCTGTTCCGGCATAGCGACCATAGAAGGTCTTTAACAACGCCACCAGAGTCGAGTTCAAGACGGGCATGACGGCCCGCGTAGCGAGTTGGCTGCCCATCAAGGAGTGCAGGTCGTACAGATTGCAATTGCAGTTTAGGTTAAACGAGTTCGCCGGAATGATGTGCCGGTACTGCTGCGACTTCGGCCAAAAGCCTATGCCAGGTTCCAGTCCGGTCAAGTCGTACCATGGGTCGCGGCCTGCGACCGTGGCTCGCATCGGTACAGGGACAGCCTTCGACTTCGTGGACGCGAAGGTCTGCTTGGCCCCCCAGTTGATGTAATGCCAGGCGTAAGTCCCCTTGATGTCTTTCAAATCCTTATTGACCCACAGGACTACCCGGTCGAGTTGCTCAGGCGAGACCACGGGGCGATCCACTTGCATGAGGCTGTGGACTTCCGCCTTGACATACTTTGCCTCTATCGGGTGCAGCGTTTTGTCACCGCACTGGATGATGACCACCTTTCCGCTTTCCACCTCTTCGCGCTCGCAACGCCGCATCAACGGAAGCACCCGCCACTCTAACCTGCTTTGGTGCTTTTCCAAGAGTTCCGCTGACACATCTCGGGGCATGAAGAAAGCGTCGCAACCGCTCGTGATTCCGCGCTTGATTGTTGCGACTTCGCCTAACCTGGTGAACCGGTTCCCGAATTCCCGCATAATCTCAAAATAGAAGTCGGGCGCGCGCAGGTACCGCCCCCACTTGCCTCCGCCATAGTCCCCAACCCGTTTGCCCAAAGTGAGGTCTTCAGTGGTTGTGGGTTCGGTTTCTTCGTGATTTTCCTCGGCCTCCTCCTCGGCGTCGTTATCCGCCACGGCAACCTCAATCCCCTTGTGCTTGGCGAACATTTCCGCGATGGAAAGCCCTTCCTGCCACAGGTCCTCTTGCCGCTTGACCATGATCCGAAGTTGGTCATTCGAACGGTCCGATTTGGCCTTCAGGATCAGGTCCCGGAACCTCTCCGCCGCCTCCTGCCGCTGGGCTTCGTCCTCCCGCTCGCCCAAGATTTCCGCCAGCGGTCGCTTGAGGCGCACAAACCGGACGAGGTTTTCATTGCGCTTCTCGCCATCTGTGCAGCGCTGGAGGATCGTGACGGCCGTTTTGACGCGCGCATCCTCAAACCACGGCTCGTCCACGCTCTCGATGATTGCCACGAGCCGAAAGTTGAGCAGCACCCAGCGCTGGAGTGGGAAGCCATAGCGCACGTCGAGCCAACTGGATGAGGTCAGAAAACCGAACCAGCCGTCCTCCGCAAGGAACTGACAGGCCACGGGCCAGAAGTAGACATGCAGGTCACTCTGCCCGGAAAGTTGGATTCGCGGCCACGCCCGCTCAACCGTTTCATAAAGGTTTTCCTTCGTCTGGTCGTAGATGGCGCCCTTATCTGACGCCTTCGGGATATGCTCGTGCCGAACGTAAGGCGGGTTGCCAACTACCGCATCCAGCACCGACAAGGGAATCTTCTCAATCTCACGCTTTCCCTGGCGGTCCCGAAATACTGCGGGAATCTCGCAAAACGTTTTTCCGGGCGCTACGGTAAAGAAGTTCTTGCGCACAATGCGCGGATAGTTCTCTTCATTGGCAATGAAGCGGGCTGCCAGATTCAAGGTCGCAAGGTGGGCAGGGAAAATGTTGATGTCGCATCCGAAAAGGCCCGCAAGCAATTCCTGGTTACTCAAGCGCTTATCGAGATAGAGCTTGCGGTAATAGGCACGAACTAGAAATGTTCCGCTGCCGCACGCCGGATCAAGGACAGCGGCATCCGCCTTTCGGATGCAGAAGGCGTTGATGACGTCCACGATGTCTTCGTCCGTATAGTGCTGGCCGAATTTGTGGCGCTCTTCGGGGCTGATGAGCTTTTGGGAAGTATGCCCAAGGATGTCGGTCGGAATTTCCTTAAAGTTGAAGCGATCCACGGCGCGGATGAAGTTGCTCCATGCCTCGATGGAGTTTGACCCGGATAGCGCGATAACGGCGGCCCACTCCTTGGCTTCCGGGAAAAAGACCGGTTCGTAGTCGCCCGTGACGTGGACAGCTTCCTCAAAGCTCTCTCGCAGGTATTGGAAGGCTTTGTCCGCGGTCTTTGCCGTCCGTGGGAGTTTTAATTCCGGTAGTTGGTTCCGCAGTCGAACAGCTTGGTAGAAGAGGATACGATTACTCAATACGTAAGCCATGCTGCGAGCAGCGCGGTCAATGGCTTCCCGCCAGGAAACGGGGTCGTTGGGGTCAACGTTCCATTGCTGCTCTTCGGCCATCCAGGAACGCAAACGGGCTTTGAATACAGGGGTGCGTTTTGATTCCGATTCGAGGTAATCGCGAAGTTCCCGGACCGGACCCGAAGGTCCAGCGAGGTGGCTTTCCAGAACCGAAACGTAAAAGTCCGAGGGTAGCTGGCCGAGGTCTCGCTTGCGCCCCGAATAGATGTCGGCAAAGTCGGCAAAGAAACGGGGGAGAAAATCGTCCTGGAGCTTAGCCTTGACCTCTGGCCTGGTGACCTCTTCGGGCTTATTGAGTTCAGCCCCGAGCTTCCACTCGCCGACGCAACGCTCGTGCATCGAGTCTGCGTCCCACCGTGAACGGTCGAAGAGGGCAAGGTGCTCGACGTTCCAGGTGAAGAAGTATTGGCAGTTCTCCCGCGTGGCTTTGTCAAAGGCATCTTGCATCAGCGCCAAACCGAATGGGGAACTTCCCTGGGATGCGCCTGGAAGTTTCACCTCCCCGCAAAGCGCTAATCTCCCGCGCCCTCCCTCTTTTCGTTCGTAAACACGAAAGTCTTGCCTCTTCAGGCTGCCGCGTCCAAACCGTTCGATTTCAGACGAACCAAAGGGCAGCTCGGGATGAGTTTCAAAGATTTTGTCGGACCACTTCGAGACATCAGCGCAGAAACTGGTTTCGTGTTGGCGGTAGCTTAAGGGCGGCATTCCGTTTCTCTGGACAACTATCGCTCACTGATTATCAACACGGCAACAGAAATTTCAAGGCCGGGCCGGCTGGCGCACATATGAACGGGGCGGGCAGGCAAGGGAACAGCGGGCAGCCACGTAGCGGGCTGGCGCAACACCACAGCCAAGTTGACCACCCCCTGGCCCCCTCCTGATCCAGGAGGGGAATTAGCAAGCGCCGGAGTCCTGCGCTACTCGCGGGAGTGTGTACCCTCATTTTATCCTTGACAACGGTAATGACCGTATGTACACTAACCCCTTAGGCCAGCGCCCGCTGGCTGACTTGAAAGGCCGCGACCTATACAACGGGTCGGCGCAACCCATAGAACAGTAGGCAGAAGGCAGTGGGCAGTAGGCAGAACGCTGACTTCTGGCTCCTGACTTCTGGACGCGTTTTTGCTCCTGGAGGTTTCCATGTCTTTAGTCCACAAACCAGAAATGACTGAGAAGAACTTGGCCGCGCTGGGGGCGGGATTCGGGGCTCGGGATTGGGGACTGGGGCTAGGTGCTTGCTGTCAGCTGTCGGCCGTAAGCTGTCAGTTCCAAAAGGATGGAGGATTCCAGCCTGCGCCAATTGTGGCGGCTCACTAATGTCCTTTTCAGGGTCCGAAACGGGGCGCTGACCCATAAAGATGTTAAAAATGAAGATCGACCCGACTATGTGTATGAAAACAAAGTGGCGAGTGACACAATGCCCGATAATTGATCGGGCTTTTTGGCCGACAATTCACAAATTTCGCGATAATGGACGACAATCGATCGGGTTTCTTGACCGAAAATGCACAAATTGCGCGGTGATTCGGGGCGAAACCAGCATGTTGCCGGAAGGAAATGAGCTTAGCGCGCTATGCCACTTGGCTCGCTGCTTGCGCTATTCTCGAAAGTCGAGGCGCCGCCATATCGGGTACGGATGTCATTTGGAATAGGATCGCATTCGAATGACTGCGACTCGGAGCGCCCGGTTCTCGCAAATGACACCACTACCACATTTCGCCGCGCGTTGAATCGGGTTCGGCGGGAGAACGCAGACGAGGCTTGGAAGCTGTGAAAAAACAAACAATCTCACGCAAAGACGCCAAGGCGCAAAGACTCGCAAAGAATAACTGCTTTGTTCTCTTTGCGCCCTCTGCGACTTTGCGGCTTTGCGTGAAATGCTTTTGCCCGTCCAGGGATTATTTCACAGCTTCTTGGCGAGCAGTGGCTGACGCAGCCGTGGCGGCCTCTGAGGGAGGCCGAAAAATCGAGAGTCAGGATCCCATTTGCTCAAGCCTTGATCAGGATCTTGTTTCTATACATCCAGAACAGCATCACCCACTCGACAGCCAGAACCACGACGGCCCGGAGGAGAAGCTCCAGATGCCCCGAGGTTCCCACCATGCCGCGCGTAAAGATGCTCACCCAGTCATGCAAGGGCACAATACTGGCGAACATGTAAATGAAAACCGCGTTGCTCCCGATCACGACAAAGGGCAGGGACCATTTCCGGTGGCCACGAAAGTCGATGGCCCAGTAGAAGAGCAAAAACATAAGGCAGGCCCATCCCGCCGACACCAGACCGTAGGAAGTTGTCCAGATCTTCATGATCACCGGCACAATGGGGCTCAACCCGTAGCCGGCGGCGAGGCAGAGGAAGCCCGCGGCGGCAATCATCTTCACCTTGCTCTCTTTCGACCGTGCGCTCATCAGCCATTCGCCGATGAGCATGCCGAGAATTGTCGTCGAGATGGTCGGCAGTGTGCACAAGACGGTTCCCCACGGATCGGTCACGGGGTAGGTTCTACCCAGGACCATGAGGTCAATGTGCCTCACGAGGTTGACCGCCGGCTGGTAGCTGCCCGCCGGAACACCTGGAGCAGAAACGAATGCCAGGATGAGGGCGTAGACCGCAAGAATCAAGCCGCCCACCGCCGCTTGAATCCGCTGCGACTTCCGCACCAACAAGAAAGCCACGAGGGAGGCGATGGCGATGGGCTGCAAGGCGCTGCTGAGTTCCACCCAGTACGGTGCGCCGCGATTGATCGATTGCCGTACCGAGCCCAGCAGGAAGAGGACGGCAAAGCGCTTCACTGCATGTCCGAGCATTTGGGGATAGGTCTGGGTGCGCGAGCGCTTGGCGAAAGAAAGCGGCACCGAAACGCCCACCATCAGCATGAAGGAGGGCCAGATGCAGTCGTAGAATCGCAGCCCCACCCAGGGGGTGTGATCGAGTTCGTAGACGAGAGCATTCAACAACGCGTTGGGCCTGAGAGCCCGCAGCCCCACCGCCAGCGCCTCGCCGCCGATAATCCAAAACATAATGAACCCGCGGAAGGTATCAAGCGACAAGAGCCGCCCTTCCCCGGGCGAGGAGGTTGGAGACGCTTTCCCGGGCAACTCGCCCACCGCCGCCGGTCTTTCTTTTTCCGCACCGGCGCTTGAGAGGTCGGTCGCCATGACTGGAACTCCTTTCTCCACGTTGGGGGCCGTAGCCGAAAGCCCGCGCCGGGCGGTGGCTCGAACCCTGGGCCGAAACAACGTCGCTAGGGCGCTCGACTTAACCTCCAGATATGCTCACCCAACCCCGCGGGAATATCAATCGTCAGGTTTTCGTGAGGCAAGTCCGAGGCGTTTACCGTGCTAAGGGTCTTGCCGTCCACGGTGATCACCAACCTCTGGAGGAACCTCAACTTCTCCCGAATGGGATCGGAAAGCCACACCCGCCACGACGAGGGATGGCTGCCGAAGTAAGCGCAGTAGGGCTCATCAAAGAGGAATTTGAGCTGCCACCCGTCGTTCGCGGCGGATTCAATGCGGGCGTGAAGAAAGCCAACGTACTGGTTCGTACTGACAGTTTCATAACCCGCAGGCAGGGCAGCAAGAAGCCGTTCGATGAAGTCCGGCTGAAGGGCGATATCCCGATCGTGAAAGACGATCATGAGGGGACCATCCGGATGAGGCGGCCAGAGTTCGGCATGCAGGGGACGATCGTAGCCGGTCCCCGTTTGCGCCGCAATCCCCGTCATATCCAAGACCAGGTCATGATCCAGGTAATAATAGAAATATGGCTCCGCGTGGAAGATCCCGAACCCCGCCTTAGCCGCGAGGAGGCCCGTGTGGTTGGCATAGGATTTGGACCAGGCGCCCCCACCCGGCCTCAATTCCAGCGGGCGTTGGCCGAAGTCCGCTTCCAAGTACTCAAATGAGCGCTGCATATGAAGAAGTTGGACGATAGCAGGAATTTCGAGTCCACGCCGCTCGTCGCCGAACTCCTTGTACCAGCCGCCCGCGGACGCTTCGCCGGCCAAGTCAGCCGTCCACCAGGGGCCGGGAGGGGAATCCAAGTCGGGCAGCATGTGGGTCCAGCCGTGGCTCTGAATCTCCAGGACGCCGGCGGCAACCGCAGCTTTCAAGCCTCTTTGCGTAGAGGCGTAGTTCTGGTGCAGACCATACAAGTCCGTAAATTCCTGAACCCAGGGGGAGAGGATCCGTTTCGTCTTTCGGTCCACGTACCCAGTAATGACGTTGGCAGACACCACCGCATGCCACTTTTGAAGCGGCGCGATCAAATGTTGGCGCAGAGTCTCCTCGCCGGGCTCGAGATATCGCCAGTAAGACAAGAAGCCCTTGTCCGACGTTCCCCAGTCGTCCATCTCAATCTCAATGCGGTGCGAGTAGTCCACATTGGGCTGCACGACGTATCCCAGGCTCCACACCAGCGCTCGGAAAAAAAGGCCTCGCCAATAGGCAGCGTCACGCACATCCGCCGAGCGGGGTGCTCCGATCCAGACGCCAGAAACGTCATTCTCCAGCCGATTCACCGCCAGGAGGGGATGTTGTCCCTGGGAGATCAGGACTTCCGCACCCCTCGGCTCCACCCAAAGACCAGTCCAGGATTCGTCGGCAACGTCCAGCGGATCCATCTTCAGAGCCGCCAGCTCGCGCGTGATGAAGTGGGGCTGGGTGACGCGGAGCGGATCTGGGGCCCGATAAGCTGCCTTGAACTTCAACCCGAGCAAGCGCTCGAGCGCGGGATCGAGGAACCTGGACGTGACTACCAGAAGGCTCGTCCCCGCGTGCGCAGCTTCCTCCAGCGACGCGAGGTTCTGACCCTCATAGGAGGAGGCGTCAGCCAGCCAGACGACCACGCCGTAGCGGACCTTTCCGGAACGGTCAAACAAATGCGAAGCGTCGAGGTGTTGTTGATCGAGCCGGAGAATATCGAAGGGAATTGACCAGGCTTTCAACAGCGCGGCGACGGGCTGGAAGTCATCCTTTTCGTGGTCGACCAGGACACTGGCGGGATCGCTCCACTGCTCCACGACGACGAGTGCTCGATAGGGCCTGAATCCCCAGCCAGCCTCCGGTGCCTGCCCACTTGTCCCGATAGCGCTGAGAGAGAGCCCCAGCAGCCAAACCCAAGAAAACTTCATTCGCGCGCCTTCCTGCATTGGTGGGCTGGAGAGCGGCCGAGTCGAACGGCAGAGGGCGGAGCCGCAGCCTGCGCTTGGCCCCGCCTCCTGAGTCGATCAGCTCCACGAGAGGTCCTGCCTGCCGGTTCGTGGAGCCACTCCCCTACCAGAAGAATTTCAGCGAGAACTGCATCGACCTCGGATCGGTCTGAATATTCGTGATTCTTCCGAACGAGCATCCGGAACGATGTACTTTGTCCGTGCTCCCATCCGGCAGGGGTGACAAGCAGAACCCCTCGTGGGGGAGACCGAGGTTCTGGTGGTTTAGCGCGTTAAACGCCTCCCACCGGAACTCGAAGTACTTGTCCTCACGTAGATGGAAGTCTTTGAACAAGCCCGTATCCAAATTCCAAAACCCCGGGGCACGGATCTGCGGAAACAGGGGTCCGGCCGTTCCGAACTGCCACGCGCGGGGATCGTTTGGATCGTAGTCGGCCCAGAAGTTTTGGTCTCCTCCAAAAGAGGGCTGGAAAGCGGCAGGGTTAATCCAATCGGCAATCTGCTGCGTGCGACTTCGAGACCCTGAAAACTTCGGATTGCCGATGAGGTCCGGGCTACACATGCCAGTCCCAAAGTTGCCTATCGCATTCTGAAGCTCATCACAGGGACCGTCGATCGCGAGCGGCGTGCCACTCTCGGCATTGAAGTTGCCGCTCAACCGCCACCCGCCCAAGACGCCGTTCACGATCCCTTTCTGGTTCAGAAACGCTTTGCCGGTTCCGAAGGGGAGTGCATAGCTCGCGCTGAGGTTAAGGATTTGTGGGATGTCATTCGGCGCGACGGCCCGGTCAACTCTGAAGTTGTCCGGGTTCTGGAACCGGCTATAGAGCCGCAAGGTGCCCGCTCGCCCACCGATGTTGCCGGACTTTCCGTAATGGATGGGGTCCACTAAATTCCCCGCCATCGAGTCCGTGAGCGGATTGGTGATTTGCTTCGAGTTGGTGTAGGCAATGAGGAAATCCAAGCCATGCGAAGTCCGCTTCTGTAAGCTGACGTTCAAGGCATCGTACACACTCGTGCCCATGAAGCTATAGAACGATTGCATGCTCGGCGCAGTCGCGCCATAGAAGGGGTATTGCTGCAACAAAACGTATCGGGGAAGCGTCGTGGTCCCGTAGACCTGTTGCAGCGCGTCGGCGGTCTTGCCCGAATACACCTGGGTAATGGGAACGTCGGCATTGATCGACGTCTGGTACTTCAGCAGGTCGGCAGTGTGGACGTAGTTATAGGGGAAATGTCGACCGTACAGGTGGGTCCCGTGGTTGCCGATGTAACCCACTGTCAACTGCATATTGCCCGGAAATTCGTGTTGGACCTGGAGGTTCCACGACTGCACCATGGGATCATGCGATACGGGAGGGAAGAGCTGTATAAGCCCTATGCCGATCAGCGAATCGCGGTTTTGTGCCGGGTGGGTGGTGGGCTCCCCGTTCAGGGTCCGCTTATCGACGCTCGTGTCGTTCAAAGGGAAAGCAACACATTGGCCCGAGAAGGGCTGGCACTGGTCCGGGTAAAAGCTGCCCGTCCAGTCGTACTCCTGGTTCCATCCCGGCGCGTTGGCGGCGGATTGTCCCGGCTGGTTGATGCCCTCGAACGCGTTGCTGTAGAAGATGTCATATCCGCCGCGGACGACGGTCTTGCGATTGGCAAACGGCGCCCAGGAGAAATTGACCCGGGGAGCAATGTCGTTATAGTGTGGAGGATACAAGTCCTGGCCGTGCCCCGGCCATTCCGGATCACCCACATAAATCATCTTGCCCTTCAGCCCAGTTACGGGATTGTCGCAACCGAGGCAGAAGTTGGAAAGCGGCTCCTGGCGGGTTTTCAGGAAACCGAAGATGTCGTAGCGGAGGCCCAGGTTCAACGTGAATCGGGGCGCGATGTGGAAGTCGTCCTGGGCATAAAACCCATAGTAGCGGAAGCGCGAGTAGGGCTGCCACATGATGCCGGCATAGGAGTTGGTCCCGTTGGCCTCCACTCCGCCCATCATGAACTGCTCAAGGCCGTTAGCTCCCAGTCCTGTGTTCGGGTCTTGCACGAAGCCACCGCTGAAATAGAAGCCCGTGGGAAAACCGCTGTCGTAAGCGTTGTGATCCAGGCGATAGACGAACCCTGTCTTTAAGGTATGCTTGCCGATGATCTTCGTGACATTGTCCAGAATCGTGTAAGCCTCGGCCGTCTGGATCATGTTCAGCCAGCCCGTGGGGCCGAAACTCAAGCTGCCACCGCCGGGCGTGGACATGCTCCAATTGGGGACTTGGAAAAAGGAGTCTACCGGGATTTGCAGCGGAGCCAGTTCCTGTTTCACCGCTGGCCAACCGGTCACGCTGTCGGGATAGGGCGCGCTCGGATTTGTGCTCAGGAATTGGCGGCTGAAGCTGGCACGAAACTCATTGACGAGAGTCGGGCTGAAAACGTACGTGTGGCCCAAGGCAATAATCTGGTTGGCGAAGCTGACGGGATACACAGATCCCCACCCCACCGAATCAAATGGCGTCGTAGGCCCCGTCCAGGGGGTGCGGTAGTTGTTGTATTTGCCCGGATTGAAAAGCCATTCGCCAAAAAGGCTGCTCTTGTCGCTCCAGCGGTGGTCAATTTTCAAGGAAATATTGTTAGAAGCTATTTCAAAACCCTCTGTAGTCCATTGAAATGAGGGCTGTTGACGTGATCATCCGCAATTTGGCAGAGGCAGGTGGCAAGGCCTTACTGAAAATAAAGGACTTAACTCCAAAGCGC
>Ga0187857_10003996_pt1 | contig 11409 bp, 13 predicted proteins | sample June2016WEW_8_10_FD_132984 | JGI IMG/M metagenome (GOLD analysis project Ga0187857, IMG submission 132984) | Peatland microbial communities from SPRUCE experiment site at the Marcell Experimental Forest, Minnesota, USA - June2016WEW_8_100 | ecosystem: Environmental > Terrestrial > Soil >...
ACGAACGCATCATCACTATCGGGGTCGTGGTGGAACAGCACCAGCCGCTTCACGCCTCGTTCCTGGGCGATGCGCACGCCCTCCTGCCATGAGCTGTGCCCCCAACCTTTCTTTTCGCCTTCCGACTGGGCAGGCGTGTACTGGGAGTCATACAACAGAAGGTCGGCATCCTGGGCCAGATCACGCACTGCGCGATCGTGGAAGGGGGAGCCTGGCTCGGTGTCGGTGGCCAGGACGAACACGCGGCCGTCCGCCTCGATCCGGTAGCCAGTGCATCCCTGCGGATGATGGAGCGGCGCGGAGCTGATCACTGCCCCGTTAATATTGACAGGGCCCTCCTCCAAGTCGAGAAAGTGGCGTTTTGCTCCCATGGCGCTCATCTCTACCGGAAAGTAGGGATTCCCCATCTGGCCTTCGAGGGTGTGCTGCAGCTCGGACCCTCGACGCAGAGGGGAGTGGAAAAAGAAGGTGTTGCCCTTCCTGTAAAGAGGAAGAAAAAACGGAATCCCTTGAATGTGGTCCCAGTGGAAATGCGTGAGGAAGATAGAAGCCTGGACCGCCCGGTCAGCGAATTCGCGCAGGATGCTTTTGCCCAGCGCCCGCATCCCGCTGCCACAGTCCAGGATGATGAGGGTGTCGTTGTCGAGCCTGACCTCGACGCACGACGTATTGCCGCCGTATCGCCCATTCCCTCTTTCCGGGGTCGGCGTTGTACCACGCACACCCCAAAGTCTGACCTTCACGGTTCACCACCTTGCATCAGCCGGGATTCGGCATCGGAAGAAACAGATTGAAGGCCGGTACGCAAAGGACCATCTGTCGGTCTTGACTCGAGGGGATTGGGGATGAGACTGCCCATGTCCTATAGCCTAGCAAGCATGCTACTGGGTGTCTACCCCATTCTGGTCTCCCAAATCATGCAAGGACCGTCGCAACGCGTGGCTAACCTCACTCTGCGCAGATGGCGGAGCATTGGGGCGCGTACATAAACGACAGTCTATGCGTCACCGGCGCTCCTGGGCGATGCCCAGTTCAGTGGTGACAAGGGGATTCATCAACAGGAATCGGTAATGCTAAACCGTGCGCCGTTACTCGCGATCCATCCCAGCGAGCACCATGCCACCACAAACTTCCTCGAAGCGGACTTCAGGGGAGTCAGCGGCTGCACTTCTACGGTCCAGCGTTTCTCGTCAAGGTGCCTAGTGTGGAAGCACCTTGGAGATTACTAAACATTGGGCGACAACTCGCTGGGAATTCAAGGTGAAGCATTGCGCCGAAGCCTTTATGCATACCTGACGGCCCGTCCCCAGGGTAAGACTCCGGGAGGTCGCCAGGCATGTTCGGAGGCACCCCCAAGCGGCACCCATGCCCGCTACCATCTTCAACATTCACTCATGGTGCCGCGTCGCAGGACCGTCCAATGGTCTGTTCAGTTGCAGGCCATCTTGTCCTGTTCAGGGTTTCCGGCTGTTCGTTGACCCGTGGGTGAGACCGTCCGATGTCAGCTCGGTGTACCCTGGCTGAGCCGGGCCGCTTGCGCAACGAGGTAATTCTGCTCCGGGATGCTCGTCGTTCGGCTGGCGGCAATTCGGTAGTGGGTAATTGCGGCCTGATAGTCCCCTGCCATTTCCAGTAGATGTGCACGGACTGCGGCAAGGCGATGATGGCTGGCAATTCGCGCGTCGGCGTCGAGCGCGGCGATCAGCCCGAGCCCTTTGGATGGACCATGCACCATGGCGACGGCGATGGCGTGATTGAGCATCACCATAGGATTGTCGGACATACGTTTAAGCAGCTCATAGAGCGCCAGGATTTGCGGCCAATCGGTATCCTCGGCTCGCGCCGCTTCGTCATGAACGGCGGCGATGGCGGCTTGTAGCTGGTATGAGCCAATTGATCCCTTCGTCAGGGCTGCCGTCAGGAGCGCGATGCCTTCGGAAATCTCCGCTTGATCCCAGAGAGCTCGATTCTAGTCCGCGAGCGAGATCAACTCGCCGTCCGGTCCGCTCCGCGCAGCGCGGCGCGCGTCGGTGAGGAGCATGAGCGCGAGCAAGCCTGCGACCTCCGCATCGTCCGGGAGCAGGCGTGGATGGATCTCGCCAGACGGATGGCCTCGCGCGACAGTTCGAGTCGCTGCAAATGTGGCCCGGCGCTGGAGGTGTAACCCTCGTTGAAGATGAGGTAGAGCACATGCAGCACGGGGCGGAGCCGCTCGGCCTGCTCTTGGCTCGTCGGCAGCCGGAATGGCGCGCCGGAAGCCTTGATGGTCTGCTTGGCTCGGCTGATGCGCTGCGCTATCGTTGCATCAGGCACGAGAAACGCGTGAGCAATTTCTGCCGAAGTCAAACCGCCCACTGCTCGCAATGTCAGCGCAATCGCGGAAGCTGGAGTTAGTGCAGGATGGCAGCACATGAACAGAAGGATCAGCGTATCGTCTTCCTGCGGCGTAATTTCGGCGCCGGCCGATTCGGGTGTCAGAGCCTGGTCTATGGCCAGCTCGCTTCCGCGGCGGCGGCGAGCGGATTCACTTCGAATCATGTCCGTCATCCGCCGAAATGCGACCTGCGTCAGCCATGCACGGGGATTGTCCGGCAAGCCGTTGCGTGGCCACCGCGTCGCTGCGGCAAGCAGTGCCTCCTGTCCGGCATCCTCTGCCGCCGCGAAGTCTCGAAATCTCCGCGCCACGATCCCAAGCACCTGCGGCGTTAACTCTCGCAGAAGTTGCTCAATTGGAAGGTCGAATGCTTGTCCTGTCACTGCAGCAACTCCTGCGGCTGATCCGAAGATCTGAGGATCTTTGCGTCTTTACTTTCCCGCTCCCGCATTCTCTTTCACTCTGAACCTAACGATTTTTCTGACTAACGCTGCCGGAATGCTTCTTTCAATTGGAAACTGAATGGCCCCTTTTGAGGTTTTATAGCCCGCTAACTCGGGTTTGAAAGCTACAATCGCGGAAGCCTTCGGATAGAAGCCAATGTGCCTTTTGAAAGCGGCATACCACACCAACATTCCGTTCCATTTGAATGCTGGCATGTTGTAGCTGATTACTTCCTCGGCTTGCGGAGCTGCTTGCCGGATCGTCCTTCTCAAGCCTTCCACAGTGTCCCTCACTGACTTCGGTAGGGCAGATAAGTATTCGTCCACCGTATGAAACTTCTTCATCGAAGCAGCCTCCTTTTTGGGTTGCCAGCTCTGTTCCCTGGGATTCATGATCACTCATTCCACTGGCGCGGTGCGTTTGCCTCTCAGCTTGATCGCATGCCACGCGACGATTATCCCCCACGCGCAATAAGCTACTATTAGCAGCCTATTTGCATACCCAGCCAGCGCTATCGTTCCGGCAGGCAATTTTGCTCCCGGAGGCGGTGCTTTTCCGTCCGCAGGAATATGGCCGCCAGCGCGAGTAAACGTGACGCCCAGAGCTATTAAACTCACCACCATCAGGACAACACTGACCCAGGTTACGTTGGCTGTCCAGAGGAGCGCCTTCTTGGCGGCGGACCATGGTTCAGTGCGGCCCAGACAGACGCTGATCAATATTGCCGCAATAGGAAGGCTCAGAATGCCAATATATCCAGCCACATCGTGAAGAGGTTGGTGGTTGATATCAAAGACCGAAGCCATTGCTTCACCAACGCCTGCGGCGACAAGAAGAACCAAGCCGGTTCTGCCGGCACGCGTTCGCAGGGGAGACCGAATCGCAAAAGCTAAGGCCCAAGAGCTTAAGGCCCAGCAAGCAAACATCAATGACAGCACCCATCCGTAGTGTCCATTCGCATATTCGCTTACCATGCGCCAGGCAGGATCGAATTCTGGACTCAGTATGTGCAAGCTAACAAGCAAAAGGAGGGTGGCTATTGCTGCTGCCAAGGACAGACGCGCTGCTGATACTGAGACCGCGAGTGATTTACCATTCGAAATCGCATCTTTCATGATTCTTGTCTCCGAACAACCACCACGAGCGCCAATGGCCTCAACTCCCGCACCACGCGGCGACCCGAACGCAAAAAGGCTCGCCCGTCACGCCCGCGCTCAAGTTATCGGACATCAGAGCCCCAAATCGGATGCGCTGCTCAGCACTCGCCGCACCTCGATGGGCATGTTCACTGGCTTTCCTCCAGGCCCAGGCGCCGCCGAAGCCCGCGCGGCAATCTTGTAGGCTTGCTCTGGGCTCTCCACTTCGATGATCCAATAGCCCGCGAGGAACTCCTTCGATTCCGGGAACACGCCGTCAGTGACGGGCTCTCCGTCCTTTCCCGCTCGGACGGTTTTAGCTTCGTTTGGCCAGTCTAAACCCTCCGTGGCCACGAACACGCCGGCGTCCCTAAGCTCCTTGCTGAATGCGCGCATGAACGCGATGTTCCGCTGTAGATCCTCCTGGGACCACTTGGCATATTCGTCCCAATTGGCCTTGCTGCCATTCATCACCGGTCAGCGATTTCGGTGTCAAGGCAGTTCATCGTGCTTGCTGCCCATGATCTGCCGCACCTCGATCGGCAGGCCTGTGGGCACACCGCCGGGCCCTGGGCCGGCCGAAAGCCGCGCAGCGATTTCATAGGCTCGTTCCGGACTTTCCACGTCCACGATCCAATAACCCAGAACAAACTCTTTGGCCTCCGGAAAGACCCCGTCCGTGGCGGGCGTGCCGTCCTTACCGGCGTGAACCACTTTTGCCATGTCCGGCGCGGCCAGGCCCTCATTGGCCACCAGCTCGCCGGCTTCGCTCAGCTCCTTATTGAGATTCTTCAAGAAGGCAAAATGCGTCTCCATATCCTTCTTGGACCAAGCCCGATACGTGTCCACACCTGCTTTCGTTCCCGTCATCATCAAGATGTATTTCATGTCGTTTCCTCCTCTCGATTGTCGCACAGCTTCGTGCGTTTTCATCCGTTAGGTCGGAGCGGGGGGCGCGTTCTCGACATCCCGCCGAAAAAAACTCTGGAAAAATAGCGGGCCCCGGCGTGTCGAATTCTCGCCTCGGGAACCGACCTACGAGCGGAGGTTTGAAAATGGCGAGCGATGCGTTGGTTGTGGACGTTAGCCACGATTGGGCTGTGGCCTGTGATGTCCAGCACCGATTCATGCAAGGCGCTGATCGAGCGACGGAAACTCTGGATTACAGTGCGCAGTGCCGCCAGGTGCGCGCGCTGGGCGGGGACTGCTACAGTTTTATTCCGCTGGGAGAAGACCGCCTGGCACTGACCATCGGAGACGCCTCCGGCAAAGGGCTGGCCGCCGCGTTAATGATCTCGAACGTCCAGTCGTCGCTTCGCACGGCTGCGTTGTTCGCCGGAAATGACCCGGCCGCGGTGCTCAGGGCGGTGAACCGCCAGGTGTATGCCTCCTCGCTCGAAGACCGGTATGCGACGTTGTTTTACGGCGTTTTCGATAGAGCGACGCGCCAGATGCGATACGTGAACGCGGGCCACAATCCGCCCGAGGTCATCGGGCGGGACGGATCGAGCCTTAGCCTTCGGTCTTGCGGCGCGCCGGTAGGAATGTTTCCGGATTGGACATACGTGGAAGATGCCGTTCAGCTTAGTCCAGGAGACTTGGTTCTTGCATACACAGACGGCGTCACGGAGGCAGAAAATCCTGCGGGCGAGGAGTGGGGAGTCGAGGGCCTGCGAAGGGCAACGGTTGAATACGATGCAAAATACACCGATAAGATCGCCAACGGGATTTTCGAGGCTATGGATGAGTTTTCGCAAGGGCGCCAAACGGATGATGCGACCGTCGCACTCTTACGGGTAAGCTGAAGCCTCATGCCCATAGGAACATGTAAGAGCCGGGCGCCTGGCAGCATATGGAAGGAACTTTCTCGCCGCTGCCAGCTGATAACAAGCATCCCGCTTATTGCCCGGGCTTATCAAAGCTCGCACACACGCACCGCGGTCGGCCGATTGATTGGAGTCTCACCCATCCACGAGGGGTTAGATCCCGCCTAACGCCGTAAGACTTACGTATCGAGCTCACTTGAGGGTGAGCTATATGCCACCACAAGTGCTAAAGACCATCCACGCCCCAGATGGCGCATTGGCTCCCCCGAAACGGGGTTCGGGGCCCCGAAGGGGACTTTTGGTCCGGAATAGTCTCCGAGTACCCCGTGATACGCTCCGAGGGGCGCGAGGACGAGGACTTGCCCCAAGCTTGCGAATCTTATAATCTCGGTCTTGGGAGGCAACAGGCGATCACTCCCGAAAAGTCAGTTACTCTTCCCTGACCGTGGAAGAGTAGCCCAGGATACAGCAGGCAAGGGTCCTCAAAATCGGCAACGCAAGCAATTCTCACGAACCGACTTTCCACTCTCGGGAGGGATCTTGCTGGCCAGATTACTTCGAATGACGAGTCAAGCAGGCAGCACGGACTTCTATTTAAATTCCTCAGATTACCCGCACAATTGCCAACGTCGCATCGTCGGCATACTGTCCCTTGGTGAAGTCGTCCATCGAGTTGAAGATCAGGTCGACGAGGTCTCTGGCGTCTGCAGAGTATTGCACCCCCCTGACAGCCGCTTTCAACAAGCCCTGAATTCCCCAGTCCTCCGCGCTCTGATTCGTCGCTTCGACGACTCCATCCGTGTAGGCAATGATCAAGTCTCCGGGCTCCAATTTTGCGACTCTCATCTCATATATCGAATCCGGGAACATCCCAACTGGAGCACCCCCGGTCTCGAGCCAGTCGACCGAGCCGTTATTTCGCAGAACGACCGGCGGATTATGTCCCGCATTGATGTACCGGAGCGTTCGTGTCGCTTCGTCGAAGACGCTATAAAACAAGGTCGCGTACCGGTTCGCCCGAGAGGAAGCATATGCCTGGTGATTTACCGCCTCAAGCAGCGCGGCCAAGTCATCCCCCGTGAACAATGCCGCCGTTCGAACGGAGGACTGCACATTGGCAATCATGAGTGCCGCGGCCAGACCTTTGCCCGACGCATCTCCAACGAGCAACGCCAAGCGGTCATCCTTCAGTGGGATGAAATCGTAGCAGTCGCCACCGAGCGCGCGAACCTGACGGCAGCGCGCGCTATAGTCTAAGGAAGCGCTAGCCGTGTCCGGCACTTGCATAAAGCCCTCTTGCACGTCGCAGGCCAGTACCCAGTCCTGGCTAACGTCCACCACCATTTCGTCGGTCGCCATTTTCTCGCCTCCACTCGTATGTCGGTTCTGGCGCTCCGAAATCGACACCGGGATGGTGATTTTTGAGATGAAATATTTCTGAGGAGGATGTAGAGAATGGCAGGACGGCTCCGACTACAGGATGAAAGCGCAGATGGCAGGCGCTGTGACCAAGGAGAGACAATCAGAACAGGAAAGGAGCGACGGACATGAAATACATTTTGCTGATGTCGGGCACGAAGGCAGGCGTTGAAACGTATCACGCGTGGTCGAAACAGGATAGGGAGGCGCACATGGCGGTTCTGCAGCGCATCAACAAGGAACTAACCGCATCCGGAGAGTTCGTCACGACACAAGGCTTAACTGAACCGAGGGAAGCCAAGGTCGTGCGCGGCGAGAAAAACGGCGTGCCAGTTACGGACGGCATTTTTCCGGAATCGAAGGAATTTCTGTTGGGCTACTGGATCGTTGACGTTGCGACTCCCGAACGCGCGTATGTCATAGCCGGCCAGATATCCGCAGCGCCGGGGCCGGGAGGAGTGCCCACAAATATGCCCATTGAAGTGCGGCAGTTCGCAACATATGAGCCAAAGCCCAAATAAAAGGCGTGTCGAGAACGCATCGTCGGTTCCACTCGGTGATGAAGGAGCAATAGGCAGCGCCACAAGCACTCGAAGGGAGAAGAAAATGAAATACATTCTGATGATGAGCGGCAAGAAGTCCGATTTTGAGGGGTATGCGACGTGGTCGAAGGAGGATCTCCAGGCAAACGTCGCTTTCATGCGCGCGTTCAGCAAGGAATTGAAGGATTCCGGTGTTTTCGTCTCTACCGAGGGGCTGGGGTGGCCCAGTGAAGCGAGACTCGTTCGTGCCGGGGAGAACGGAGAGCCCGTCACCGATGGAGTCTTTCCGGAATCCAAGGAATTTCTGGCCGGCTACTGGATCATCGATGTGGACAGTCTGGAGCAGGCGTATAAGATTGCTGCCCGGGCGTCACAGGCACCGGGCCCTGGAGGAAAACCTGCAAACATGCCCATCGAAGTGCGACCCGTACTGAGTGGCCACGCGGATCTGGGGATTTGAGCACTGCACCGGAAAAAGTGAAATGGCGGAGCACACATTCGACATCCCCAGTGAGCATCTGCTGCGCGAACTCGCGCCGCAGGTGCTCGGCGTAATTGCTCGCCGTTTTGGTGATTTTGCGGCGGCCGAGGACGCTGTGCAGGAAGCCATGATTGCGGCCTTTACGCAATGGCCGCAGCAAGGCGTTCCTGGTAACCCCCGGGGCTGGTTGATTCAGGTCGCTTGCCGCCGCATGACCGACCAGGTGCGCAGCGACGTTGCCCGGCGCGATCGAGAAACGGCCGTGGCACGCGAAGCTGAAACCACTTCATCCAGCGCCGATATCGAGTCAGACATGGATCCAGACGACACGCTCATTCTTCTGTTCATGTGCTGCCATCCCGCCCTCAGTCGGTCCTCGGCAATTGCTCTGACGCTGAGGGCGGTTGGCGGATTGACCACCGCCGAAATTGCGAATGCATTCCTGGTGCCCGAGGCGACCATGGCGCAGAGGATCAGCCGCGCGAAGCAAACCATCAAAGCTTCTGGCTTGTCATTCCGCCTTCCTGCTGCACAGGAACGCGCAGAACGGCTGCCCGCAGTTCTCCATGTGCTCTATCTGATCTTCAATGAGGGCTACGCCAGCAGCATCGGAGCTCAACTGCAACGACTCGACTTGGTGCGTGAAGCAATCCGCTTGACGCGCAACACGAAAGCACTGCTGCCGGACAACGCCGAAGTCGTAGGATTGCTGGCGCTCATGCTGTTAACCGATGCGCGCCGCACAGCCCGAACCGGGCCGGATGAAGAGCTGATCCCGTTGGATAAACAAGATCGAACTCTGTGGGACCGCGCAGAGATTTCCGAAGGAATTAAGCTTCTCACTTCCGCGCTATCGAAAGGACCAGTAGGCCTGTATCAGCTTCAGGCAGCGATCGCCGCCGTTCACGACGAAGCCGATCGAGCAGAGGACACCGACTGGCCACAGATCCTGGCTCTCTATGACTTGCTGAAACGAGTCTCTCCCAGTCCGATGGTCACTCTCAACCACGCCATCGCGGCCGCTATGGTGCACGGCCCTGCCCAAGGCCTCCAACTGCTTAAAGCGCTCGATACCGACCCGCGCCTTGCCAGTCACTATCGTCTCGACGCGGTTCGTGCCCATTTACTGGAAAAGATGGGCGATCACGAGGCCGCCATCAAGCACTACCGAATTGCGGCTACGCAGACGACGAGCATCCCGGAACAGAATTACCTCCTGACGCAAGCAGCGCGCTTGGCTGGCGACTAACTCCCGTATTGTCGGCCAATCGGAAGGTATCCCCAAACGGGGTTGTGGGAAATGGCTCCTGCCTTGTCGCCAAGGGTTTACCAATATCTGTCATTGACAGCTCTTCCCACAACCAATGGGCGGATAGGTCCATGCTCGTTGTGGCAACTTACGCCTTGTGCCGCCGGTCGGAGCCTTGGCTTAGCAGGTTGCTGAAAAAGGGGTCGGAGGCGCTGTAGCGGCGGGTTTGCCCCGCCATAACCTCAGTGCCCTCAACCCGGACTGGCGGCGTGAAGCCGCCGCTACACCCTTTTTCAGCAACCTGTCAGAAATGGGGCCTCTGCGGGAGGTGCATAAGCTCTCACATTCGTGCCCCACCTCACTGCGCGTAAGGCTGGAAGAGACGCCCCGGGACTGCGACAAGGCTGTCCAAATTAGCCAACCGTTCGAGGGCCTAACGCGGCTTTGCCGCTTGATGTGCGGAAAGCCTCTGGCTTTCCGGCCAAATCCGCCCCGGTCTACCCTCCGCGCTGGCTGGAAGGCTGAGCCTTCCAGCCAGCGCCGAGGAGGTTGGTCGAGGGCCTCGGCCACGGAAAGGCAAAGCCTTTCCGCACATCAGGCGGCGGAGCCGCGAGTCGCCGACGGTGGGATCGAGCGCAATTTGGACAAGCGTGGGACTGCGACCATGCCCCCCAGATCATCCCTGGGACCAGAATAAAGCTCGCACTTTGCACTTGACAGGCGATCCGACTCGTGGTAGCCTATTCTGGTTGTCGCGAGAGAGCGCCAGCAAACGGCTGCGGATGTGGCAAAGTAAGACGAGGTGGACCTGGCAAGGGGGAAAAAGGCGCGGAAAATGAAAAAAGATACTAAATAGTGGGAACGAACTCAGTCATGTGTGGCAAACAAAGGGCTTAGCGTTTTTAATGTGCTCGAAACGAACTGGTTTTTGATGCAAACGAACCCAAATCAAACCCCAAAAAGGGGCCAAGAAACCGCCTTTTGCGTGGAATCGAAGTCAAATTCGCAGGGCGGAAGGCGTCGGCGGTTGGGCGAGCGAAAGGGGGCTACATGAACTGCGAATCTGATGTCGTTAGCCGGTGGGGGACATGAGACTTCGATTTTCCGCGCCATTCGATCCGAACGACGAGCCGGAGTCTTTTTTTAAGTCCTTCCCCTCGCGCCCCGCGGTTTTTGCCCTTTTCCCGCCCGACTCCGCAGTTGCTTCCCCGCCGTACCTCACGCGCACGCGGGACCTTCGCCGACGCTTGGGCCGGCTGTTGTCCCCAAAGCGGGAAAACTCGCGCATGTTCAACCTGCGGGGCTTCACCCGCCGGGTTGAGTGGCAGGTTGTTGGGTCTGCTTTTGAGGCTCAATGGCTGAATTATCTTCTGAACAAGCAGTATTACCCCCGGCAGTACCGTTTCCGGCTACGCCTTAAACCTCCGGCCCTTCTCAAGCTCAACTTGCGTAACCGCTTTCCGCGCTGTTATCCCACTCGGCGCCTGCTGAAAGATGGGGCTTACTACTACGGCCCTTTTCCTTCGCAAGCTGCCGCCGATCGTTTTGCGGCGGAATTCCTCGACTTCTTCAAGATCCGCCGCTGCGTCGAGGATCTAGACCCCAACCCTTCCCACCCCGGTTGTATATACTCGCAGATGAAGATGTGTCTTGCGCCCTGCTTTGTCGGTTGCACCGATGACGAATACCAGCGTGAGGTAGGGCGTGTGGTGGAATTCCTGGATGCGCAGGGCCAGTCGCTGCTCCGTTCGCTCGCGGAGGAGCGCACCCGGGCGTCGGAAACGCTCCAATTCGAACAGGCGGCGAAGATCCATGCCAAGATCGAGAAAGTCAACGGAGTGTTGCGCCAGAAATCCGAACTGGCGCGCAACCTGCGTGAGCTTCACGCGCTGGTCATGCAGAAGGGCGCGGAAGAGAAGAGCGTGCTCTTCTTCCGCG
>Ga0187857_10004002_pt1 | contig 11403 bp, 10 predicted proteins | sample June2016WEW_8_10_FD_132984 | JGI IMG/M metagenome (GOLD analysis project Ga0187857, IMG submission 132984) | Peatland microbial communities from SPRUCE experiment site at the Marcell Experimental Forest, Minnesota, USA - June2016WEW_8_100 | ecosystem: Environmental > Terrestrial > Soil >...
ACTAGTAGTACGCACAAGGCGAACACGAACCTCGACGCGCGCCCCGGAGAAGTCATTTCTGAGCTGCGTTGCCAGATTCTGCGGACTCCCCGGTGGCGCAAAGTCCGGTCAGGGAATCAACGTGGATGCAGAAGAAGAGCGTGGCAATCGAGTCATCGCCCAATTTGAGCTGACGCTCGGCCAATGCGTTCTGGCACCAGCTGTGGCGCTTCGCTAACAGCGTGCGTGCATGGTCCCGTTCCGACGTATATTGGGGCTCGGGCAATTCCTGGTAGCGGCCGTTGGCAATCACGCTCATCCACTGAGACTGGTTCATGATCTCGTCAACTTCGAGACAAACATTCGGATTCCTCTGCATCCATTCGGTCTTTTGCCCGAAGGTCGAGAGGACGTAAATATAGTCAGGCTCGTACACAAAGTATATCGGCACTACGTACGGTTGGTTATTGAGCGAGCAGCCAAGTCTTCCGAGCGAAGCGTTCGCCAGAAATGCGCCAGAATCTTTCTCGGTCATTTCATTGATCACCATAGTTCCACTCCGTTCTACCCAATAAACACTTACCTAACACCGTGTTGCTTGGGCGATCTGCAGGACACAAGTGGGCGACTGGAAGCGTGCCAGGCCGCCCACATCGCTTCAGGCCGTCTTTCTCTCGTCCACGTCCACGTACTCTGCATCAACGACACCATCATCTCGCTTCGGCTGACTGCCGCTTCCGGGAGGTGGTGTTGCTCCCGCTCCTGGGCCCGCGCTCGGACCACCCTGCGGCTGCGCCACCCTATACATGTGCTCGGCCAGCTTATGGGATATGTGGGTCAGTCTCTCTTGGGCATGCTCCATCGTTCCTCTGTTGTTTGACTGCAAAGCGCTCTTGGCATCGCCGATCGCGTTCTCGACCTCGCCACGTTCGGTACCGCTGACTTTGTCGCCATGCTCGCTCAGTACTTTCTCGACGTTGTAAATCAATGAGTCGAGCTGGTTCTTAGACTCGATTGCTTCGCGCTGTGCCTTGTCCTCACTGGCATGCGCTTCAGCCTCCTTCGCCATACGCTCAACTTCCTCTTTGCTGAGTCCCGACGACGACGTGATCGTGATCTTCTGGTCCCTGCCTGTAGCCAAATCCTTGGCGGTCACATTGAGGATTCCGTTCGCGTCAATGTCGAACGTGACTTCAATCTGGGGCACACCACGCGGCGCCGGCGGAATGCCGGTCAATTGAAACTTGCCCAGCGTGCGGTTCTGACTCGCCATCGGACGCTCACCCTGCAACACATGGACATCGACTGAACTCTGGTTCTCAGTAGCGGTCGAGAAGGTCTCGGTCTTTCGAGTAGGAATAGTCGTATTGCGCTGGATCATCGCTGTAGCCACGCCCCCCAGAGTTTCGATCGAGAGCGTCAGCGGAGTAACGTCGAGCAGAATCATGTCTTTCACTTCGCCCTTGAGCACGCCGCCCTGAATCGCTGCACCGACTGCCACCACTTCGTCCGGGTTTACCCCTTTGTTGCCTTCCTTTCCGAACAGTTCCTTTACAAGGCGCTGAATGCGAGGCATGCGTGTTTGCCCGCCCACCAGCACGACCTCATCAATCTTGCTGGTGTCAACCTCTGCGTCCTTCATGCATTGTTTCGAAGGTGGCACGGAGCGCTGAATGAGATCCTCCACCATCGATTCCAGCTTAGCCCGAGTCAGCTTCTTCACCAGATGCTTTGGCCCGTTGGCGTCGGCGGTAACGAATGGAAGATTGATCTCCGTCTCCATCGTCGTGGACAGTTCGATTTTGGCGCGCTCGGCAGCGTCGCGTAGACGCTGCAGGGCCATCTCGTTGCCCTTGGCTCGCAGGTCGAGACCTTCGTCCTTCTTGAATTCGTCAATCAGCCAGTCCACGATGCGCTGGTCGAGGTTATCGCCGCCTAAGTGTGTGTCGCCGTTGGTGGACTTAACCTCAATTAAGCCGTCGCCGACTTCGAGGATCGAGATGTCGAAGGTGCCGCCGCCGAAGTCGTAGACCGCGATGGTCTCGCTTTTCTTCTTGTCGAGCCCGTAGGCCAGTGCTGCCGCAGTGGGTTCGTTGATGATGCGCTTGACGTCGAGCCCGGCGATCTTGCCCGCGTCCTTGGTTGCCTGTCGTTGCGCATCGTTGAAATAGGCCGGAACGGTGATGACTGCGTCAGTGACCTTCTCGTCCAGGTAATCTTCAGCCGCCTTCTTCAGCTTTTGAAGAATCAATGCCGAGATTTCTGGTGGAGTGTATCGTTTGCCTTCCGCGAGGATAACGACGTGGTCCGCCTCCGGGTCCACTTTGAATGGCACCATTTTCAGTTCTTCTTTGACTTCATCGTAGCGGCGGCCCATGAAGCGCTTGATCGAGAAAATAGTGTTCTCGGGATTGGTAATCGCCTGCCGCTTAGCCACCTGGCCGACTAGTCGCTCCCCGGACTTCGTGAAGGCAACCACTGATGGCGTTGTGCGACCGCCTTCTTCGTTCGGAATAACCTTAGGTTCACCGGCTTCGACGACAGCAACAACCGAGTTCGTGGTGCCGAGATCAATCCCTATAGTCTTCGCCATTTTTCCTGCCCTCCGTTATTTATGAGAACTTTTTACGTACGGGTTGAACTTGAACTTTCTTCTGCTTTGCAGGCTTGCCAAGATACTGGACGTAGACGTAAAGGTGTCCATGACGCGCAATTGGAAGCACACCTCGACGTTAGCGCTTCACGCGACCTTCGTCTGAGCAAGAGTGCTCATCCCCGAGGAGGCGGAGACTTCGTTGAAGCAAAGGACAATTCCGGGGACAACGTGTGGGCGCCTACACTCTTGCTCCCGGCGGGTCTGCGACCGCTACGGACGGAAGAAAATCCTGCTCGTCAAGGCGTGCCACGCCGATCGGTAGTGAGCCAGACATTAACGATGGGCTACCATTCCTGTGAGCAAGGCAAGCTCATCGTCCAGATGCCTCCTTGGGTCTGGGGTTGTGCCAAGAGCCGTCTGTAGCAATGATCGCATCCGCCTCCTTCGGTCCCCAGCTGTGGCGCTTGTATGGGCGAGCCCGGTGGTGGGTCTTAAGAACTGGATCGACTACCGCCCATGCGGCCTCAACCGCGTCCTCACGGGTAAATAGCGCTCCATCGCCGATCATGGCGTCGCCCAAAAGCCGCTCGTAAGGCGATTCCTCCCCGTCCTGTTCTTCGAACAGGTAGAGCTCCCGCTGGTCCCCGACGAACTCCTTCCCCGCGAGCTTGACGCGAGCGGCGAGGGCGATGGCCGAGTTGGGGGAAAGCCGGAAGCGCAAGTAGTTGGCTGGGCCGGTCGTCGGCGCTGAGTCGGCGAAAAGCTTCTGCGGCGGCTGCTTCAGCTCCACCAGTACCTCGGTCGCTGTGTCTGCCAGGTATTTGCCGGAGCGTAGGTACCACGGCACCCCCTCCCACCGCCAAGAGTCGATGAAAAGGCGCAGTGCGCAGAAAGTCTCGACGTCGGAGTTCTTCGCCACGTCAGGCTCCTTCCGGTAGCCAGCGTACTGCCCGCGCACCAAGTTGTCGGGCTTCAGCGGGCGCATGGCTTGAAAGACCTTGGCTTTCTCGTTGTGCACGGCTCCAAAGTCCCTACCGGCCGGCGGTTCCATGGCAAGTAGCGCGACGATTTGGAAGAGGTGGTTCTCGATCACGTCGCGCAGACAGCCGGCAGTTTCGTAAAACGCGCCGCGCTCCCCGACGCCGAAATCCTCGGATAGGGTGATCTGGACACTGGCCACGTAGTTGCGATTCCAGATGGGCTCAAGGAAAGAATTGGCGAAGCGGAAATAGAGGATATTCATGATCGCCTCCTTCCCGAGAAAGTGGTCGATGCGGAAGATCGAGTTTTCCGGGAACACCGAGTGCGCGACGCGGTTAAGCTCCTGTGCGGAGGCCAGGTCACGTCCGAACGGCTTTTCGACAATGACGCGCGCATGCTCGGCCAGGTTCGCGGCGCCGAGTCCCTTAATCACTGTCTCGAAGAGTGAAGGCGGGATAGCGAGGTAGTGCGCCGGGCGCCGAGCTCTACCTAGCTCCTTTTTTATCGTCGTGAATGTGCCCGGGTCTTTATAGTCCCCACTCACGTACTTGAACACGGACAGAAGATGGTCGAGGGCCCGCTGGTTATCGATCCCGCCCGATCGCCTTATGCTGTCCGTCACGCGTTTGTGCAGACGCTCCAGACTCCACTTCGGGAAAGCGACGCCGATTACCGGGACCTTGAGGGTACCTCGTTTCGCCATCGCATAGAGTGCCGGGAAGATCATCTTGTGGGCGAGATCGCCGGTCACACCGAAGAGCACCAGCGCGTCCGAACGGGAGGCCGTCATCAGGCGCGTCCGTTCTTGGCTGCGGTCTTTTGCTCATGGCCTCCGAACTGTACTGATCGGAGTCGTGAATCTTCTCGCATAGACCAATACATCTCGAATGATCCTTTCACGCCCCAACCCACTGGTTCTCCAGGGCGTGCACTTTATCCACTCGGCGTTGGTGTCGTAGAGCAGCGCTGAAGTGAGCGGTCAGAAAGGTCTCGATCAGTTCCCAGGCGAGCGCAGACCCGATGACTTTTCCGCCCAGACAGAAGACATTCATGTCGTCATCTTCGACGCCCTGATGAGCGGAGAAAACATCATGGATGAGCCCGGCACGCACGCCCGCAACTTTGTTCGCTGCGATGGACGCACCCACGCCGCTGCCACATAGCGCCACTCCGCGTTCAACCTCTCCCGCGGCCACGGCCTTGGCCATAGGGATGATGAAGTCGGGGTAGTCATCTGCGGGGTTCAATTGGTGTGCGCCGAAGTCCACGACCTCGTACCCAGAGCCACGGAGCAACTCCGCCAACTGCCCTTTAGTGCGAACCCTCCATGGTCCGCGGCAATTCCCACGCGCATCATGGTTTCTCCTTGACGGCGAAGCAAGTTATGCGCCTGCTTGCAGAAATTTTCCACGGTCAATCCGAGCGAGGAATCCGCTTGTGACTCCCAAAGTTAGCTGGTCTTGAAATAATGGGCGACCTTGTGGCCTGCTTCTTCCGAGTAGTACACGATTGCGTGGGCGGACTTTTTTGCTGTGTCCTCTGTTTCTTTCCCGGCATCTTCGGTTGCATGCTCGGTTAACCGGTAGGTCTCCTCGGTTCCATCGGCAATTTTGATCGTCATCGTCCGGGCGTCGCGGTCAAACTTGGTAATGGTGCCCTCGCTCGTCTTCAGTCCATCCTTGCCGATCTGATCGATCTCCTCAGCGGTCTCGTCTGTACCCTGTTTTGTATAGTGCACAACGACCTGGGACCCTTCCTGAAGATCGCGTGCGGCCTCCTCAGCTCCCTTGTGGGTCTCCTTCCCGCCATGCACCACGGTTCGTTCCACGAGATGCATTGTGTGTTCGGTTCCGTCATAGGCCTTTACCATCACGGTTTTCGCGGCACGATCAACTTTTGTGACAAGGCCTTCGACCGAGGTGGTCTTTTCTGTTGCACTGAGGATGCCAGCAAAACAAAAAAGGGAAATGCCAACAACAGCAACTGTTAAGACGCGACGGGATGTTCCTGAATTCATGATTGGCGCTCCTTCATTTTGTGGCTTAAGCCGGAATTTCCGATTTAGATCCAATATGGCATTGTCGGCACGATTCCGCGAAACTACACGTCAATGGTCCCAACCGAATATGACAGCGCTCTAATAGAAAAACTGTTCCCTATTGCACAGGTGTCGTTGGGGAATCCACGCTCGTTCCTGATGGCTCACCTGACAAAGTGCTTGTATGTCTGCATTGTTCGCTTCGGGCTGGCTCGTAGAGAGCCTCCCCCGGGCGTGGCGTCGTCTTGGGCATGGCCGCGCCGCCGATTGCCGCCGCGAGTCCTTTCAGCCACAGCTCGACGCTATGAATCGCCATCGGGCACTCCTCAGAAATTCGCGTGTAGGTGTTCAAAATGGTATAGACTCCTCTTTCTTGCCGTTACACGATGAACACGGAGATGCCCCCTAGCCGCTCATCGATCTCTCTTTGACGGCGCCGGTGATTTCCCGCAGGGCTTCCATGTCAAATCTGGCTCAGAACGAACCACGGCCTAATCAAAGGGGCTGAAAGCTGACATGTGAACGCCGCGTGGGAGGAGCGATACAGTTTGAATGGCGACACGGGAAATGACCAATCATAGAATGGCAGTCCCATGGCAGGCATCTGACCGGGCGGAGACGCAACTCTGATGACAACTGATTTGAATACGACGGTCCCTGCAGAACCAAAGCCACCCTCGTTCGGAATTGGAAAGTTCCTGTTTGTAGTCCTCTTAGCAGTGATCTTTTTTCTGCTTGGCCAAAGCATGGTGCGTCATCGCTTCTTTAGAGGTGGCAGAGTCAACCGGAACGGCTCCCTCGGACCATAGCAGACTCCCTGAAAAAAGTGTTGGTCGCGCCTCCGAATCCCCCGAGAACAGCGGCGAAAAAAAATGAGGCGCGAGCGGATGCCCGCGCCTCAAACCGGACGTCTGCCTAGCCTTGCGTGGGATGCAAGACGAGAAACGTGCTTCCGGCGTTGGACCAGACCAGCACTAGGGCATCGCTGTCCTTAGGAACGCTGGAGAGTGCCTTCTGCACATCGGCCGCGGAATGCACGGGTTGGCGGTTAACTTCCGTGATCACTTCACCCTGCTGCAGGCCGGCGTTATCTGCCGGACTGCCGGGAGTGACTTGTTGGATCACAGCACCGTGCACGTCGTTGCCGGCTTGCAGTTGCTGCCGGACGTCAGGCGTCAGGTCCTCCAAGCCAAGGCCCCAGCGCGGCTTACCGTGGCCGGCGTCGGCGTTTTGGTTGTCGTTGTCACTTTTTCTCATCGCTTCCAGCGTGACCGGCACGTCGACGGAGTTGCCATCGCGCAGGGCTTTGAGGTGTAGGGTGGTTCCGGGCTGCTTTTCTCCGACTTCGACTTGCAGTTCACCGGCGTCGCTCACCACTTTTCCGTTGAGTTCGGTGATGACATCGCCGACCTTCAGGCCTGCTTTCGCGCCCGGAGAGTTCGGCTCGACCTGAGTGATGACGGCTCCCGAAGCGTTGTTCACATGGAAGAACTTGGCTTCATCGGGCGTAACGTCGCTGATGCCGATGCCGATATAGCCGTGGCTCACCTTTCCGTACTTAATGAGATTGTCGACTGTTGGCTTCACGATCTGCGCGGGAATGGCAAATCCCATACCGGAAAAACCGCCGGTCTCGGATACCAGAAACGTGTTGATGCCGACGACTTCGCCGTGGGCGTTTACCAGCGGCCCGCCGGAGTTGCCGGGGTTGATGGCTGCGTCCGTCTGGATGAACTGGCCAGGCGAACGGCGGTCCGCGGCGAATGGGTTGGGACGGTTCAACGCGCTGACGATGCCGCGCGTCACGGTGAAGCGAAATCCCAGCGGATTGCCGAATGCGAGTACGGTTTGGCCGGGATGCAATTGCGTGGAATCTCCCAACGGCACGCTGGGCAGGCTGGTTCCGTCGATCTTGATGACGGCAAGATCCGTAAGAGGATCCGCGCCGATCAGCTTCGCCGGAAGGATTCGGCGATCGGTCATGGTAACGCGAATGTCCACAGCACCCTCGATGACGTGGTTGTTGGTCACGATGTAGCCATCGGGCGAAATAATGACGCCGCTGCCCAGACCGTGCTCGATGTTGGATTGCGGCCCCATGTGTTGGCCAAAGCCGAACTGGGGACCGAACTGTTTACCGAACTGTTTCCCGAAGGGTGCAAAGAACTGCTGCAGCCCGTTGGAGTCGCTGTCGCTGTTATTGTCTCCGCTGTCGGCTGGGTTCGCCCGGTCGCCCGACCGCTTAGAGGTGACGGTTACGTTGACGACGGCCGGAGTGACGCGTGCGGCCAAAGCCTCCATAGCACGATCGAGCGAAAGCAACGCGCTAACGCTGTTATCGTCGAGGGGCGCCGCGGCCGCAGTGGGCGCCGCTGCCGCTCTCACGGGGTTGTCAAACTCATAGGCCGCAAGCGACAAAACCATCGCAACTGCTGCCAAAGGGACAAGGAAGCGCCGGTTGAGCACTACCTGGCAATGTTTAATCCAGCTTTTCATGTTACTCATTCTCCTTTTGTTAACAACTAATTGTTTAGTTGATGAAAGCAAAAAAATTACCCTCAGATCGAACTCACGATGATGGCCGATTCCAACTGCCTCTCAGCCAAAACCCCTCCTCCTACTCTCCAAATGCAAAGTGTCCAAATCCCAGAACCGGAAACGTCGTACTTCGCAGTTTGCAGAATGACGAATGTCTCCTGACAGGGAAGCTCTTCCTGAGTTGCCTTTGCGCGCATTATCACAGGCTTGCGCGGCAACGTTGCTAGTAACTGCAGCGGGACCACGGCTGTACGCGGGTTGAACGCGGCCAGAATCGTTCTAGGCTGCGCCGCCAGACTTGACCGTCGCGCAACACGCGCTGCCACTGGGCGACTCCAGGCCGCGTCCGCGGGTACCGGCTGCGCTTCGGCGTTTGTCGCTTGCTGCGTCGCATGAATTTGCCGCGTTTGACTCTGGCTCGGTTGAGTCTGGAACGCCACAAACCGCGGTGCATAAGGAGCAGCACCAAAGACGAGCACAAGCATGCCCGCGCTCAGGCCCAGAATCGGCTTCCAAAGCGCGGTGTGGTTCGGGCGTTTTCTATCGAGAATTTGAGCTACGCGCAGTGGCATGTGGCACATCCGGCTCACCAGGGCTTGCGCCAGCGCCAGGCCTCGAGCGTTTTGCAACTTTTCGGCAAACGAAATCAGAGAAGATACGTAAGCTCTGGGACTCGCGGTCTGCGCCAAAACTACGTCGTCGCAGGCCATCTCCCGCTCGAGCGTCAGGCGGTTTTCAATCCACCAGACTGCGGGGTGAAAGAAGAACACAGCTTTCACGATCTTCTGGGCGAGGTTGGTCCAATCATCCCATCGGCGAAGATGCGCGAGCTCATGGAGCAGAATTACTTTGACCTCCTCGGGCGCGAGCTGCGGCAACAGCCATGCAGGGAAAACAATGCTGGGCTGAAAGAAACCGATTGCTGCCGGAACGGCTACCTCGCTGGAAACGTACAATTTCACTCGGCGACGGGACCCGAAGTCTCGAAAGGTCTCAGCAATGGCGGGACCGAGACTAGAGATGTCCGCCTCAGAACAATTCCTGCGGATTTGATGTACCCGCCAGAGTCCGACGCACAGCCTGAGAAGCAACAGACCGGCAACGACGCCCCAGGCGGCAAACAGATAAAAGGCCCAGGAACTTGAAAGGATGATTTCTCCGTGCAGGTTCGCGGCAGGAAGCGCGCGGGAAGGTGAGGCGACGAAGCCTGACCCGGCAAAAAATGGAAGCGCGACAATTGCGAGCAGCGCCGAAAACCAAATGGCAAAACGGGTTCCGGAGTTCCGTCGGCCGATGAGGCGAAGCAACACCCACACCAAGCCCGCGAGCACAACACCCTCGGCGGCGGTATTCAGCAGTCGTCCGGTGAAGACTTGTGCCAGAGTTTGCAGGTCCGGAACGGTCATTTCGCGTCGCTCCGTTCCAGCATCTCGCGCAAGCGTTTGAGCTTGCCGGCGTCGATCGCTTCGTCTTCCAGAATGTTTAGCACCAATGCTTCATGGGAGTTGCGGAAGAAGCGGCCGACCAGATGCTGAATCTCGGAGCGCGTAGCCTCCTGGCGTCCAATGATCGGTTCATAAACGTGCGCACGGCCATCTTTCACGTGCTTCACGTGGCCCTTTCGTTCCAGAATCCGCATCGTGGTTAGGACAGAGTTGTAGGCCAAGGCAGAGGGAAGCCAATCGAGCACCTGCTGGACAGTGCCGGTGCCCTTACGCCATAGCACATCCATGATGCGAAGCTCGGCTTCTGTCAGGGTTGCGGACTGCTTTGGCGGCACTCTTAGCTCTCCTTACTTAATGTTTAGACGCGCGAAGCGTAAGAAAGTAACTAATTATTTAGTTGCTGAATGAGGGCGACACACAATCCCACTCTCTCCGCCAACTTCCATAGAGTCAATCACTTAGAAGGATTTTAAACAGAGGCGCAACCCACTCTTCCTGGTTGTTTATTCTCTTTAGAATCAATGAGATCAGGTATCGCACGGAGCGACTGACGTCCATTAAGCCCGATTTAAGCGTGTGAAATCAAAGATTCTAGGAGCGTGCCCTGGCTCAAAAGCGGGGACACAGGATGTCGAATAATATAACAATGTGTGTTATATTATTCGTAACCCTTGGAGCGAAGTAAGGATCACTATGGACGGGAACTTGTTGAAAGAGGCGCGATTGGAGAAGAACTGGACTCAAGAGCAAGCTGCCCTGGCGCTTGATGTCACCCAAGCCTATTTGTCGATGATGGAGAAGGGGCATCGCCCTCTGTCGGAACGATTCGTGCGCAAGGCGCTCAAGGTGCTGAATCTACCGGCTACGGCGCTGCCGTTGCGATCCGAGGAAGTGGCGATGCCCGTGTCTTCGCACAAGCACGATTTCAGCGCGGAACTGGGGGCGCTCGGTTATCCGGGATTCTCCTATCTTCGAGGCAGGAGACGAAGGAACCCCGCGGAGGTCTTGCTGGAGGCGCTGAACGAACCAAACCTTGACGCCCGTGTTGCCGAGGGGTTGCCATGGTTAGCCATGACCTACGTTGACATGGACTGGGATTGGTTGGTTCGCAACGCCAAGGTGCATGATCGGCAAAACCGATTGGGATTTGCTGTCTCTCTGGCGAGCGAAGTGTCGGAGGGCAGGAAGGAGAGCGAACGGGCGGGAAAGCTTCGGTCGTGTTTGGAGGTTTTGGAGAGATCCCGGCTTGCGCGCGAAGACACCTTCTGTCACGACTCGATGACCCAAGCTGAGAGAGCTTGGCTGCGAGAGCATCGCTCGCCCGCTGCGGCCCACTGGAATCTCCTGACCGACATGAAGGGAGAACACGTTGCCTACGCATTCGAATGAAAGCATCCCGGAACCATGGCTCTCGTTCCTGCGCGAATTGGATGCGGCGGCGCGCGAGGACGTTCGGCTGGATTGTATGGGAGGGTTCGTCGTTACTACGGTGTACGGATTTTCACGGCCAACGGGAGACCTGGACGTTCTGGAAATCGCACCGAGGGATGCTGGCCGCGCCGTGCTAGAACTCGGTATGCAGGGCAGTGCGCTCCACAGGAAGTACAAGATCTATCTTGACCACGTTGGCGTGGCGCATGTTCCGGAAGACTACGAAGATCGGCTCACGGAGATATTTCCGGGAACCTTCAAACATCTTCGGCTCTTAGCTCTTGATCCCTACGACCTTGCGTTGTCGAAGCTCGAACGCAACATCCAACGTGACCGAGACGACGTGCTGCATCTTGCGCGAACCGTCCCGCTTGACCTGGAAGTTCTTAAAGATC
>Ga0187857_10004003_pt1 | contig 11402 bp, 9 predicted proteins | sample June2016WEW_8_10_FD_132984 | JGI IMG/M metagenome (GOLD analysis project Ga0187857, IMG submission 132984) | Peatland microbial communities from SPRUCE experiment site at the Marcell Experimental Forest, Minnesota, USA - June2016WEW_8_100 | ecosystem: Environmental > Terrestrial > Soil >...
GACCTCTGGTCTGCCGGTTAGCCGGGCCTCTGGCCCGGTGTTCCGACCGCACCAGGTTCACGGAGCCGGAGGCTCCGTGAACTGGCAGACCGGAGGTCTGCCCCACACCTGAACAGTTACCCGCAGAGATGCTATACCAAAGCCGAACTGGTTCGTCCAGGCGGCAAGTCCTGCGACTGTCCCGCGCAAGCGAGGCGGCCGCAGTTGCTTTAGGAGGATTGCATGTTCATTTACTACGTTGATGAATCGGGCTGTCTCGGGACGCTGCCTTCTGCCACGTCGCCGATCCAGCCGGTTTTTCAGTACTTCAGGATTCGAGACCTCGCCGGGGACCGACTCCAGCGAATGCAATACCGCTACCAGGACCCCGACAAGTGGTGGCACGGTGGGATCACCGTGAGCGATGCCCTGGGCCACCAGAGGGGCGGCGTTTTGTTCGGGTCGTGAGCAGCCGAGGAAGCCACAAACCGGCGCACAAGAATGAAAGACTCCCCTCATGACCACCAATCGGAACTGAAGATTCAGTCCTTGAAGCACCGAAGGCTCTGTGTCTAAATCGGCCGGGCACCCGGGCCGCCGCAGCGGTCCGGGCGAGAGCAAAGAACGCATGAAGAACAACGAGAACCTCAAGAGCCTTACGAGGCGTGATTTTCTGGGACGAACCCTTGCGGCCGGGAGTGCCGTGGCGCTGCCTTGGTTTATACCGGCGCGAGCGCTGGGCCGGGCCGGCGCGGTGGCCCCGAGCGAACGGATTGTTTTGGGGGGTATCGGCCTGGGTCCTCGCGGGCAATATGACTTGAGTCTGATGCTTCCGGAAAAGGATGTTCAGTTCGTGGCCGTATGCGATGTGCAGCGCAGCCGCCGGGAGCGCGTCAAACAAATGGCCGATGACCATTATGGCACCCGGGATTGCGTCATGTATCGCGATTTATTCGACCTGCTGGGCCGGCCGGATATCGACGCGGTGCTGATTGCGACCGGGGATCATTGGCACGCGCTGGCCTCGCTGCTGGCGGCCAAGGCGGGCAAAGATGTCTATTGTGAAAAGCCCTGCGGGCTGACTATTGGCGAGATCCAGGCCCTGGCGGATGGCATTCACCGCTACGGGCGCGTGTTTCAAGCCGGAACACAGCGGCGCAGCATCCAGAACTTCCAGTATGCCGCCCGCCTGGCTTGGAGCGGCAAGCTGGGGCGGCTTCACACGCTGCACGCCTCGGTTTATGTTCCGCAAAAGAGCTACGCCTGGCTGCCGGCGGAGCCGGAGCCGGCGCCGGATGAGTGCGACTGGGCCCGGTGGCTGGGCCCGGCGCCGTGGCGACCGTACAATAGCCGGTATGTGGCCGGCGGGTGGCGGGGCCACCATGACTTCGAGGCCGGCGGCAACTTTCTGGACTGGGGCGCCCACACGGTGGATTTATGCCAGTGGGCCAACCAGGCCGATCACACCATGCCGACCGAGTACGAAGCGACCCCGGCCTCCGTGATTGCCCGATACGCCAGCGGCGTTAAACTCGTTTGCGACTTTCTCCCAACCGCCTTCGGCAACCGCGCGCCCCAGTATCGCACCTCGACCGGCACCTGTCCCGTCCGCTACGAGGGCGACGAAGGCTGGGTCGAAACCGGTGACGACGCGGAGATCGCGCTCTCTGAGAGTTTGGTGAAGACCCGCAAAAGGTTCTTCACGGGCACCGGTCTGAGTTCGGCCGGGCATGGGCGCAACTTCTTCGACTGCGTTAAGTCCAGGGCGTTGCCGGTTTGCAACCAGGACATCATGCGTCATTCGCACATCGCTTCCTTTGCGGCGCAGCTCTCCTGGCAATTGGGCCGAAAGCTCACCCTGGATCCCGTTAAGGAGGAGTTTGTCGCGGACGAGGAGGCCAACCGCATGCGCCGCCGGGCCGCACGGGAACCATGGAGCTTTAACATTTGAGGTGCCGATGCAAAATAGCTTGGACAATCTGACTGGCTCTTCTGGCGGCTGGCGGCATTGCTCGCCCGTCACCGGACCGTTGGCTGTGCGTGCTGGGTCACATCTGCGGATTGGAAATCCGCGATACGGCAGACTGGAAGTCTGCGCTACCCCCAAGATTTGGATTTTCTGGATCATGGCCTGGCGGCTTGGTCTGGCGGCGATTTTGGCCGGATGCGTGCTGACGGCCCGCGCCGCTGCCGGCGGCGGCAACCCCGAGAGGACCAAAGAACTGGTGGCCGTTTTGCGGTCCGAGGCCCCGCTCTTCGACAAGGCCCGGGCCTGTCAACAGCTCGGAGAAATCGGCACCAAGGAGGCCGTTCCCGCCTTGGCGGAGTTGCTGGCCGACGAACATCTTGGCGCTTACGCGCGCAGCGGCCTCGAGGGGATTCCGGACCCCAGCGCCGCCGCGGCCCTTCGGACAGCCCTGGGCACGCTCAAAGGCAGCCTCCTGGCCGGGGTCATCAACTCCCTGGGCGTGCTGCGTGACGCGCAAGCCGTCGGCGCCCTGCGGCCACTGGCGGAGGAACCCGCCTCCGGCGTGGCCAGAGAAGCCCTGCTGGCCTTGGGCCGAATCGCCACTGGCCAGTCAATCCCGATCCTCCGCCAAGCCCTCGTCGCCGGACCCGAGGCGCTCCGCGCGGACGCCGCGGCGGCGTGTCTCCTGGCGGCCGAGAAGCAGTTGGCCGACGGCCAGGCCCAGATGGCGGTGACGCTCAATGACGCGGTGCGGACCGCGAGCGTGCCGGCGGTTTATCGGGCCGCGGCAACCCGCGGCGCTATCCTGGCCCGTCAATCGGACGGCGTGACGTTCCTGATGGAGCAATTGAGAGCCGAGGACCCGGTTGTCCGCCAGGCCGCGCTCCTCACCATCCGGGAAATGCCCGGGCCTGCCCTGGCCGGCGCCTTGAATGCGGAGCTCGACAAAGCCGGGCCGGAACTCGAGCTTCAACTCATCAGCGCGCTGGCGGACTGTCACAACGCCCAGTCGCTCGAGCTTCTCGAAGCCAAGGCCGCCGGTGGCGACCCGGGGGTCCGGAGAGCTGCGCTGAGGGTTTTGGCGAGCATCGCCGGCCCCTCCCAGGCTGGGGTTCTGCTCAAAGTCCTGGCGGAGAACCGGGGCGCTGCCGAATCCATGGTTGCAGCCAGCAGCCTCGAGCGCATGGAGGGCGCCGCGGTTGACGACCTGGTCCTGGAGGCGCTCCTATCGGCGCGGGAGGCGCGCGCGCGCGTTCAACTGATCCGCCTGCTGGAGGTCCGCGGCGCGACCAGCGCCGTCGCGGAGTTGCTCAAGCAAGCGGCCGACCCGGACGAGACGGTTAGTCTGGCGGCATTCGGCGCCTTAAGAGCTCTGGCGGGAGCCGGAGAAGTGCCGGCGCTAATTGCGCTGACGAAGGCCTGCAAGGATGAGCGCGCGAGGGACGCCGCCGAGAACGCGATCTGCAGCGCCTCCACGAGCACCGGCAATGCCGAGGCCGCAGGCGACGCGGTGTTGGCGGAGTTGGAACGTTCTGCCGGGCCCGCCGAGAAGAATGCTTGGGTCCGCATCCTCATTTCCCTCGGGTACGCCAAGGCCCTGCCCGCCCTCGAAGCGGCCATGAAGGATTCCAATGAAGCAGTGGCAGCCAACGCCATCGAGAATCTGGGCCGCTGGCCGGATCCGGGTCCGGTGGAGGCGCTTCTGGCCGTGGTCGATACCTGCCCGAACCCCAGGTCGCGCCAGCGCGCGCTGGCGTCAGTGATTCAGTTGGCGGCGGTGGCGGCCGACGAGCACCAACGCCCGGACGCGCTCGTGGTCGGTTGGCTGGAGCGGGCCAGCCCGGCGGCACATTCCCTGGCCGAGCGGCGCCGGCTCATCTCGGTCCTCGGCCGCTTGAAGCGCCTGGAAAGCTTCCGGTTGTTGTTGCCCTGGCTGGACCAGCCGGACTTGCAGACCGAGGCGGCGCTGGCGGTCGTTCAAATAGCCCCGGCGCTGGTGGATTCCGAGGATTCCGCCGCGCTCAAAAGCGCCCTCGAGAAAATCGCCGCCACGGCAAAGAACCCGGACATTCGTGGCCAAGCCGTGAAGCTGGCCCAATCCATTGCCGAGCGCACGGTCAAAACACGGCCCTGATTTTGTCGGGATGGCCACCGCATGAACCTCGAGCATTCGGTCATGCCAACCAATCCGCAGCGACCGCGGCGGGCGGAGCCGCAGCCCGTTCGAGCGTGGCCGGGGGAGCTTGTGCTGCCGACCTACCTGCCGGCGGCGCCGGACCGCCACCCCATGTTCTTCGAAAAGCGCGTTTACCAGGGCAGCAGCGGCAAAGTCTATCCGCTGCCCTTCACCGACCGGCTTGCCGAAAAGCCGGTCGAGCGCAAATGGAAAGCGGTTTGGCTCGAAAACGAGTTTCTCCGCGTGCTGGTCTTGCCGGAACTCGGCGGGCGCATCCACGCGATCCTCGACAAGACCAACGGCTACGACCTGGTCTATAACCAGCGCGTCATCAAGCCCGCGCTGGTCGGCCTGGCCGGGCCATGGCTCAGCGGCGGCATCGAGTTCAACTGGCCGCAGCATCACCGGCCGGGGACATTTCTGCCGGTGGATTGCCAAATCGAAGAGCCTGGGGATGGTTCGATGACCCTCTGGTGCAGCGATCACGACCCGATGGCGCGCATGAAGGGCATGCACGGCGTCTGCCTGCACCCGGGCCGCGCGGTAGTCGAGCTCAAGGCGCGCGTCTATAACCGCACGCCGCTGGTGCAGACGTTTCTTTGGTGGGCCAACGTCGCTACGCGCGTCCATGAGGCTTATCAGAGCTTCTTGCCGCCGGATGTCTATTGTGTGGCCGATCACGCGCGCCGTTCGATGAGCGAATATCCCCTGGCCCAAGGCGCCTACTACGGCGTGAATTACGGCGAGCGCGGCCGCGCAGGCGTGCCGCCCAGGGAATGCCCAAGCCAGTTTGTGCCGCCGCACTGCCTGGAGAGGCCAGGCCACCGGCGCGACACAACCCAAGGAGCGCCCGCAACCCGCAGCCTCGAGGGTGTGCCCCATTACGCGCCGAACGACCTTTCCTTCTACGCCAACATCCCGACCCCGTGCAGTTACATGTGCGTCGGCACTTCCGAGGGCTTCCTGGGCGGCTACGATTACCTGGCACGGGCGGGCCTGGTTCATTTCGCCAACCCCCACCTTTCGCCCGGCAAGAAGCAGTGGACCTGGGGCAACCACGACTTCGGCTACGCCTGGGATCGCAACCTCACTGAGAAAGACAGCCGAGGCCAATACGGCCCTTATGTCGAAATCATGGCCGGGGTTTACAGCGACAACCAGCCAGACTTCAGCTTCCTGCAACCGGGCGAGACCAAAACGTGGAGCCAGTTCTGGTATCCCATCCAGCAAATCGGCCCCGCACACCACGCGAATCTCGAAGCCGCGGTCAGTCTGAAAACCGAGAATGGCAAGGTCCGTGCCGGGGTTTGCGTGACCAGGACCTTCAAGAGCGCCCGAGTGAGCCTGCATCATCGCGCCCGGACGCTCTTGAGCCGCCATTGTGACCTCGCGCCCGGCAGGCCGTTGGTCGTCCAAGCCGCGCTCCCGCGCCGCGGGAAGGAGACCAGCCTTGCGTTGCGCGTCACCGATATGGATGGCCGCGAGATCATCTCGTATCAGCCCAGGGCCCGCCTCCAGGGCGCGGTCCCGCCGCCGGCGGGCGAGCCGCCTGCGCCGCGCGACGTTGCCAGCGCCGACGAGCTCTACCTCATCGGGCTGCACCTGGAGCAGTATCGCCATGCCACCCGCTGCCCGGCCCTTTATTGGCGCGAGGCCTTGCGCCGCGACCCGCTCGATGCGCGCTGCAACAATGCGCTGGGCCTCTGGCATCTGCGCCGGGGCCAATTCGCATCTGCCAATGCCCATTTCCGCAAGGCCATCGAGCGTCTTACCCGCCGCAACGCCAATCCATACGACGGCGAGGCCTATTACAACCTCGGCCTGTGCCTGCGATTTCAACTCGACTCCGGCTCGAAACCCCAGACCCGGGGCCCGGCCTTCGCAGAGGCTTACGCCTCGTTTTACAAAGCGACATGGAACCAGGCCTGGGCATCGGCCGGTTACCACGCGCTGGCGGAAATGGAGTGCCGGCGCGCCGATTGGGAAGCTGCTCTCGACCATCTCGAGCGCTCGCTGCGTCTCAATACGGACAACACCCGCGCCCGCAACCTGAAGGTCATTGTGTTGCGAAAACTCAACCGCGCTGCCGAAGCCGGCGCGCTTGTTCGCGATACCATCGCTCTCGACCCGGTTGATTGGTGGGCGCGGCGCCTCTCCGGCGAGCCCCTCCGGTGCGATTTGCAGGCGCGGCTCGACCTGGCCCACGATTGCGCTCGCGCCGGACTTTACGCCGAGGCGATTGGCTTGTTGGAGAAGGCCGTCGCCCCAAAGCGCGATCTGCCGGACCAGAGCTGGGGCGCCTGGCCGCTGGTTTATTATACCTTGGGCTGGCTCCACGAACAGGCCGGTGACACCCGAGCCGCGCACGCCGCTCGCCGGCGCGCGGCGCTGGAACCGCCCGATTATTGCTTTCCCGCGCGGCTCGAGGAAATCGCGATCCTCGAAATGGCGATGCGCGCCAATCCCCGCGACGCCCGCGCTCCCTATTACCTGGGCAACCTGCTCTACGACCGCCGCCGCCATGTCGAGGCCATCAGGCTGTGGGAACGCAGCGCGAGGCTCGAGCCGGGCTTTGCGATTGTATGGCGCAACCTGGGCCTGGGCTGCTTCAACATCTCGAAAGACCCGGCCAAGGCGCGCGCCGCCTACGAAAAGGCGTTTCACGCCGAGCCGGGCTCGGCGCGCCTGTTGTTCGAGCGCGACCAACTTTGGAAGCGGCTGGGCGAGAAACCGGAGAGACGCCTGCGCGAACTGGAAAAGTTTCCCGGCCTGGTCCCCCAGCGCGATGATTTGAGCCTGGAACTGTGCGCCCTCTATAACCAGACTGGCCGGCCGCTCCAGGCGGTGGCATTGCTGGGCTCGCGCCGCTTCCATCCCTGGGAAGGCGGCGAAGGCGGCCCGCTCGGCCAACATGTCCGTTCGCACCTGGCCCTTGGCCGGCAGGCGCTGGCCGGCGGAGACGCCGAGCAGGCCCGCGACCATTTCCAGACCGCGCTCTGCGCCCCCTCCAACCTTGGCGAGGCCAAACACCTCCTCGCCAACCACAGCGACGTTCACTACTGGCTCGGCGTGGCGCTGGCGGCACTGGGCGAAAAGGCAGCCGCCCGCAACCAGTGGCTGGCGGCGGCGACCTTCAAAGGGGACTTTCAGACGATGAGCCTCCGGGCGTTCAGCGAAATGACCTACTACTCCGCGCTCTCCTGGGAGAAACTCGGGCAAAAGGCCAAGGCCAAGCGACTGCTGCGCGACCTGCTCGCCTACGCGCTGAAACTCCAAAAAACGCCGGCCCGGATTGACTACTTCGCGACCTCACTGCCGGCGATGCTGCTTTTCGAGGACGATTTGCAGTCCCGGCAGGAAACCACAGCCCTCTTTCTGCAGGGACAAGCCTGGTTGGGCTTAGGCAATCATGCCAGGGCCAGGAAACTCCTGGCCTTGGTGCTCAGGCGCGACCCGAATCACGCCCCGGCCGCAGATCTGCCCATCCGCATGCCCTGAACATGGCCTTGCGAACGTTCTGATTGGCGGCCGGGGGCGCATCCGCGCTCACGCTGCCCAGGAGATCATCCCAGGGCGAGCCAAGCTTGGCCTGCACCGCCCGCACGCGCTGCCGGACGGCCTTGCGGGCGAACTCGCTGAGGTCTTCGCCGACCGCCTTGGCCACTTTTTGCCAGTCCTCCTTTTCCCGGCCTGGGACCCTTACGGTTAGTGTGTCACTCATGCCGCGTATGTAACCCAGGCGCCACCTAAAGTCAAAGTCTGGAAATATGGCTCGGGTCCATCGTGCAAGATTTGCGGACCGCTTTGTAATCGTGGGATCTCAGTGCCCCGGTGTTTGGCGTTCCGATTGGGCCCCGCGGCCTTCGACCTGCGCATCGCCCTGCCGGACGAGGCCCGACCGGCCCTCAGCCTGGCCCCGGCCGATGACGCCTCGGCGCAGTCCGGGGCTTTGTTGAACGCGAAGAACCCCCGCTCGCCCAACAGCGAGACGATGCCCGGCTGGTTCGGCATGCCCGGGGATGCTGACTTGCCCTCGACGTTCAGCATCGGGTACGTCCGCGCCTGGAAACACCAAGCGGTGGCCGAACAGTATTGGCCTGCAAGCTGCCTGGCGACTCGGCTCAGAGCCCAGCCAGCAACTCCGACACGGAAACCGTAAAGCCTTCGAGCAAGCGCGACTGAGCCTGCCCCCCCGGGCCCCAACGTCCCGCCAGTTGGTACTCCCCGCCGCTGAGATGGAGCACCTCGATAGTCTCGGCTTCCGGGTCGATCAGCCAATACTCGAGGACGCCGTGTTGCTCGTACAGATCCCGTTTGTCGATCCGGTCGCGCCGGCGTGATTCAGGCGAAATCACTTCCGCTACCAGGTCGGCGGCGCCCATGACGCTGCTCCGAATAATGCTCAGTCGCTCCCTGGAGATGAAGAGCACGTCGGGTTGAGTCGCCCGATGTGGAGAGAGGACCATATCGATGGGCGCGATGCCGGTTTCTCCCAGTCCATGGCCGGCAACCCAGGCGTCCAGTAACTTGTAAAACCGGGCCACGACGCGCTGGTGGAAAAACGAGGGTGCGGGCGACATAATAAGCTCTCCATCCCACAATTCGGTCGGCAGGTTGCTTTCGGGCAACTCGGCGGCGAGCTCCGCGAACGTCCAATGACGCTCCTTCCATTTGCGTGCCGTGGGTCTGGACCGGGCTGTTGCCATACCCAGAATCAAACGCCAAATCCCCGGCCAGTCAAGCGAAGAGGTACGAGACGCACAGCGCGGCGAAGCCGCAACCGAGCACCTCGGCCAGCGTTTTTGAGCCACAGATTGCACGGATTGCACAGATGGGAATTCTCTTCCGTGCAATCTGTGCAATCTGTGGCTCAATTTCTGGAGCGGGGCCTGAGGCGCCGGAGCGTCGCAGGACGGGCGCGCAAAAAGTCATCACCCTTCCAGCGTGAAGATTTCAAAGTGGCGGCGAAGGCCGGGTTGCAAGTAGTCCGATGATTTGATGTTCTCCGAACATAACAGGTTCTGAGCAGGAACCTCTTGAACAACCTGCCCCGAAGGCCGAGGAGGGCGCACCTTCCCCGAGATTGCTGCACTTTTTGCTGGACAGCCTGGCAGGGCATTTGTTATCCGGTAGCGCAACAGAGCCAAGCGAACCATTATGGAAAAGCATCTGCATGTTGTAACCGCGGTGATTATGTCCCTCACACCCTTGGCCGCGAACGCACAGTACGGCCTGCGCGGCGGCATGGGCGGCGCGCCTCCCGGCCCGCGCTTGGGCGCCGATATGGCGAAACTCTTCGGCGACAACTCCGCCTTCTCCGCCAATCTCGAAATGCACCTGGCCGGCGGCCCCGACGGCGGGGAGATCACGATGAAGGGCAAGATCGCCTATCTCGAAGGCAAATCCCGCTTCGAGATGGATATGACGGAATTGAAAAACAGCAAAATGACGCAGAAAAACGCCGCGCAAATGAAGCAAATGGGCATGGACAAAGTAATCGCTATCTCCCGTGCCGACAAAAGCTCTTCCTACACGGTTTATCCCGGGCTGCAGGCCTATGTGGAAAATGCGAGTCAAGATCCGGATGCCGCCAAACCCGCGTCTGATTTCAAGATCGACATCACCGAACTGGGCAAGGAGAGCGTAGGTGGCCACGACTGCGTGAAAAACAAAGTCATCGTAACCAGCAGCCCAGGACAAACCCACGAGTCCACAGTGTGGAATGCGTCCGATCTCAAGAAATTTCCGGTCAAAATCGTCACGGGCGAGGGCGGCAAGGAGGTAACCCTGCTGTTCAAAGACGTGCAGCTTGGCCCACCCGACGCCGCTCAATTTGATCCCCCCGCCGACTTCAAGAAATACGAGAGCATGATGACGATGATGCAGCAGGAGATGATGAAGCGCATGGGCGCCGGCAGAGGGATGCCACCTGGCCAATAGGGAACGTGCGAGGGTGGCCAGTATGCATTCCCGAGCAGTCTCAGTTCCTTCCGCATTTCGGACAGGGCGCCAAGCGTGAAAGCCGAGCGCAGCGACAACCCCGGCGGGGAGTCCAGTTGGTGCGTGGGTGCGTTTTCATGGGTTGTCGTTGAAAGGGGCGGGGCCTCTCGACCCCGCCCCTGGTTCAAGCCGCTCAATTCAAGGAGCGGAAGTTCTCGGCCAGCGCCCAGATGCCCAGGTTGATCGCCACGTTGGCGCCCAGCCCCCGGATGGCCTGCATGGGCCGGAACGGCTTCCCGCTACGGTTCACTCGGCTGGCGTCCCGCGTTCCGCCCCGGAGCACGTTCTCACGCGGTTAGTCACGGCCCAAAGGCTGTTGCCCGCGGAAAGTTTGAATAGCGGAGACGGCAACCGCCGGGACAAGCGGGCTTTTCAGGACGGCCGGGTTGCGGAGCAGGACGTAAAGCTCGACGAGCACAAGTTCGCAAATGGCAACCGTGCCGGGCGCGGTGGGGAGCGAGGCGAAGAAGGCGCGGGCGCCGTTGTATTCCGCGCAGTCCTGATTGAGCGAGTAGAGCAGCAGGTTGGTGTCGAAGGAAATCATCGCGCCTCAGTCTGGCGCTTCGTTGGCCAGCAATCGCCAATCTTCCACCGCGGCACGGAAGGCCCCGAGGTGGTAGCCCTCCGGGAATTGCCAGACGCCGCCCGGCTTCGGCTGGGGCTTGGCTTGGCGGAGGATCATTTGTTCAGCGGCCGTGGAGAGCAGTTCGGGCACACTCATATCATATGGAGGCGCGCCGCCAGTCCTTCAACCTGCTGGTAGAGCGCATCAGGCATTTGCACTTCGGCTCGTTTCATAGTGGCAATCTACCACTACAGTCTGGCTTGGGGCAAGAGCGCAGGGCGGGGTCGTTTTCCTCGCATTTTTTTCCTTTGCGCTTGAACCGCAAATCATACACATTGGTCCCGGTGCAGCGACGCAGGAAGTTGTTTCGGGTATTGTGGACGACACCCTGATGCGATTGGCGCCCATTATCGGCAGCGAACCCGTTCTTCACACCGACAGGGGCAAAACGCGGGGGCAAATGGTTGGCCGAAGCAGCACAACGCGTGCGTAAGTCGTTGCCAGTCAACTTGTTGGAGAGATGGCCGAGTGGCTGAAGGCGGCGGTTTGCTAAACCTAAATGCGCATGTGGCCGACTCCCTGCCCACACTCCAAAAAGCTCGCCTCAGCCCGGTTTTACCGAGTGATTCTGCATCCTCTCGAGTCTTTTTCGGACGGAGGCCTGCCCCCGAAAAGTAGTTCAACAGGGGCATTTTTGGGCAGTTGTAGTTCAA
>Ga0187857_10004007_pt1 | contig 11400 bp, 11 predicted proteins | sample June2016WEW_8_10_FD_132984 | JGI IMG/M metagenome (GOLD analysis project Ga0187857, IMG submission 132984) | Peatland microbial communities from SPRUCE experiment site at the Marcell Experimental Forest, Minnesota, USA - June2016WEW_8_100 | ecosystem: Environmental > Terrestrial > Soil >...
CCGAGGAACTACTGCCGACCCTGATTAAGGATTTCCTCGCGCGGGACGAACGGCCCACAGCATTCGGCCGGCTGCGGGCTACGCTGAAAAGCCAGGTCCGCTAGGCGCCGACTGCATGCGCCGGGGATGCGAGGCTGGCGCCCAGATCACTGTCCCCATGCCGACGCGCCTGCCGCGCGCCTGGCTAGACGCGCGTATCGCATCGGCGGGCGGGCGGGCTGCTGCCCAGGGCGCCCAAGAGGCCGGAATCGCGGACGTACCATGACGTTCCCCCTGATAGGCACATCGGCGACTGGGGGTTCCCCGGCGCTGCGCCGGCCGGCCCGGCACCCGGATCACTCAGCGCGGGTGACGACTGCGCGCTGATGGGTGCCGCAGCCTGTGAGAGGAGTCCGGCAAGCCGGCCTCACGTCAGCGCCTGCCGAGGGAGAGGGGACAGACCGTGAGCCTGGTGGAAGCCGTGGCCGTGGCGCACCGCCCTGTCGCGAAGCTGGAGTCAGTGATCGGCCGCGACCGGTATGTCCGGCTGATCGAGACGGCTGACACGTTCCGGCAGCAGCTCGCCGGGCGCACCATCTGGAACGTCAGCTCGACCGCTGTCGGCGGCGGCGTCGCGGAAATGCTGCATGTGCTCACCGGATACGCGCAGGATCTCGGGATCCCGGTTCCCTGGAGACTGATCACCGGTGATGCCGAGTTCTTCGTGATCACCAAGCGGTTGCACAACCAGATCCACGGCGAGGACGCCGGCGGCCCGCTCACCAAGGCAGACGCCGACCACTATGCCCGGATGCTGGCCGCGAACGCCGTCGAGCTGCTGGACCAGGTACGGCCAGGAGACCTGGTGCTGCTGCACGATCCGCAGACCGCCGGCCTCACCCCGGCCCTGGCCGGCGCGGGCGCGCGAGTGGCGTGGCGCAGCCACATCGGCGTTGACTGGGAGAACGACGCCACCCGGTCGGCGTGGAACTTCCTGCGGCCGCACCTGGAGGCCGCGCACGGGTACGTCTTCTCCCGCCGCGAGTACGTGCCCCCGTGGGTTCCCGAGGAGAAGGTGGCGATCATTCCGCCGTCGATCGACCCCTTCTCCCCGAAGAACCAGCACCTCGACCACGCCACGGTGCGGGCCATCCTGGCCAGGATCGGCGTGCTGGACGGTGCCGCGCCGCAGCGGCCCGCGTCCTTCGTGCGCCGGGACGGCAGCACGGGCGCCGTCACCCGGTCCGCGGAGGTGACCAGCGAGAGCCTGCCGGGCCCGGACGAGCCGCTCGCCATCCAGGTATCCCGGTGGGACCAGCTGAAGGACATGCCCGGGGTGATGCGCGGCTTTGCCGACTATGTGGCGCCCGGCGGCAGCGGATACCTGATGCTCGTCGGGCCCGCGGTCGCCGGGGTGACCGACGACCCGGAGGGCGCTGCGGTGTTCGGGGAATGCCTGCTGCAATGGCGCGACCTGCCGACCGCGGCCCGGGCCCGGGTCCTGCTGGTCACGTTGCCGCTGGACGACGCCGACGAGAACGCCGCCATGGTCAACGCGCTGCAGCGGCATGCCACCGTGATCGCGCAGAAGAGCCTGGCCGAGGGCTTTGGCCTGACGGTGGCCGAGGGCATGTGGAAGGGACGGCCCGTGGTCGGCTCCGCAGTCGGCGGGATCATCGACCAGATCCCCGAGGGCACCGGCATCCTGCTGCCCGACCCGCGCGATCTGGAGGCCTTCGGGGCGGCGGTACGCGGGCTCCTCGATGATCGTCCCGAGGCCGACGCGATGGGGCGCGCGGCCCGGGTCCACATCGGCGAGCATTACGTCGGCGACCTGCACCTGCTTCACTATGCGCGCCTGTTCAGCGCGATGATCTCGGCCAGCTAGGGCACCCGCGGGCCAGGACGGGGCCGTTCTCCGCAAGGACGCGCGGTCAGCCACCGCCTGCCGGCCATGATGAGCCGTCGTCAGCCGAGCTGGAATACCTGGTCCAGGGTCAGCGAGAAGAAGTCGGCGACGGGATGACCGGGGACCTCGATGCCGACGGCGTTGACGAGAATGATGCGGCTGATGCGCGGGGACTTCAGCAGCGCCATCTCGGCGGCTATCCAGCCGCCGATGGAGTTCCCCACCACCGTGACGTCATCCAGGCCGAGCTGAACGATCAGCTCGGCGTAGAGCACGGCGAGTTCCCCGACGGTGGTCAGTGCCTCGGGGCGGGGACTGCCGCCGAAGCCGGGATGGTACGGGCTGATGACGCGGGCAGGCCTTTCCGCTGCGAGCAGCTCGCCGAAGCCGGTGACGGGTCCGCCGCCGCCGTGCAGCAGCAGGAACTGATCTCGGCCACCATCACCCGCCCCGACCTGGCTGGCACCCGCCCCGGCGTCCGGTTCGGCCTGATCGATCAGGCCCTTGCGCCGCTGAACGGCACGCTGGGGCTCACCCATCCCGGCCGGCTCGCTCAGCTCCGGCGTGACCTGGCCGCGGTGGTCAGCGCGGAGGCCCTCTTCTCCCTGACCGACCTGGCCGGGCTCACCCCCGACGAGGCAGTCGCCAGTCTGGTCCGGACCGCGACGACCGTCACCGAGGCGGCGCTGCGCAGCGGCCCTGCCGCCGTCGCTCGCCGGCCGCGCTGACGCCCCCGATGTGACAACCGGGCAGCCGGCCGGGATCCTGGAGGTGACCGGCGTCCTGGCCCGGCAGGAGCTAGCGGACAGCGGTGCAGGGCTGGCGCAGGCTGATCGCGACCTGGTCAGAAGCCAGCCGCGCCCGGACCGGGCCGCTCCGGTGTCACCTCGACCACGGCGTCGGACAGCAGCCGCAGTACGCGGTTCTCGCGGCCGTAGGCCAGCGGATAGAAAAGGAACTGGTCGAGCGGGAACCACAGGCCGATCCAGGCCAGCACCCAGCCGAGGTGATCGGTGACGAGATTGGCCGCGCCATTCGACGGGCGGATGGTCGTCGCCACGGCGGTCAGGACTAATCCCACGGCGGAAACAGGAATCCCGATCCGCAGCGCGCTGACGCCGCCGACCCGCAGGGCCTGGCTCTCCCGCCGGTTATAGCGGATCCGGTGGGCGCAGTAGCGGCGCAAGGTCCGGGACAGCCGCTCGGCCACCCGGTCGTCGATCTCGCCGGGCGGCAGGTGAACCTCCAGCAGCACAGGACGCCAGGAGCGGCGGCCGCGCAGCTCACTGAGGCAGAAGTCGACTCCGGTGAGAAAGTTGCGGTGCTCCGAGAACAGGTCAGTCTGCGGCATCTCGAACATGTCGTGTGCCCGCATCAGCCGCAACTCGATGACCTGGCGTTCGCGCCGAGCCGGAAGCCGTCCCAGGACCTTCGTCATGCTCAGTCACACTACGATGCGCGACGTGACCGTAAGGGTCCACTCGAATACCCAGGGCTACCGGCCCGCGAGCCGCCGCGGCGGACGCCGCCGGGCCGCGTCCAACAGTTATCGGCACGACGGGATCGCCCGGCAGGCAGCGACGATGACGGCAGAACAGGCATAGGCCCGATGTCCGATGACACGGGTATGCAGGCCGGGCACAGCGGCGTAGTGTCGTGACGAGGAGGGCCCGTACCAGCTTGCATCAGGCCAGAGTGCCAGTGCGGGTGTCCGCGTCGCTTAGGACCCCGGTGACTCGGCCAGTCGAGGCGGGGCCGGACCAGCCAGGGAGCCTGAGCCATGAACCGACCAGCGAGCACTGTGACAGCTGCCGCCGCGACATCCCCGCCGGGCGTGCCCGGAAGGATGCTCGCCAGTATTCCGCGGGCGGGCCCGCGCGAGGCTACCGGCGGGGAGCCGGCCGCAGGCTCAGCCGAGCTGGTCGACTACCTCGCCGCTGATCACGACCGGATTGCCGAGTGCATCAACGATGTCGTCGTCCGCCGGATCTTCGCGGCCGGGCTGGACCTGCAGGCGGCACTGGGGCTGATCGGCGACCACCGCGGGGCCGGCAAGATCTACCACGCCATCGATGAGCTTGACCAGGTCATCAGGGATATCCGGGACATCATCTTCGACGACAGCCCGCCTGATTCGCTGTCCTGTCGGCGGGGCGGCCGGGCGCGCGCAGTACCTGCACGCCGCGGGTCGGGTGCCAGTCCGCGGCATTGAGAGCATTATCCCGTTATAGCGCGGGAATGACTCATTCCCTGGCCCGGCGGGCACATGGTGCCACCCACGTCCTGCACTCGCTTATCTACTTCGCTCCCGAGACCGGGCAGCTGACCGGCGCCGACCTCGGGTCACGCCCGAGTTCGCTCACGCCAGCCGCGATGACCCGAGCGGTGCTGGCGGCAGGCGCCCTTCCCCGGCAGGGCGTTCTCGCCGCCTGCTGACTCCGGCCCCGCGCCGCCGGCCGGGGCGCCGCGTGATCCCCCGGTGAACCGCGGCCGCCGCCGTTACGTGACCAGCATGAGCGGCCCATGCGGCTGCCAGCCGGACTGGCCGCCTGGCCGCCGGCCGGAAGACCCGGCCGCGGCATGGCGGCGGGTCCCCGACGGAAGGAACATGCCCATGCGCGCATTTCGCGCGGTCGCCCTGGCTGCTGCCAGCGCCGCCGCCGTCGCGGGAGCAGGGCTCGCGGCCACGCCGGCCTGGGCGCTGCCGAATGCACCTGGAAGCTTTATCGGCCGCTTTCACCACACCAGCAAGATCGCGTCGACGGTTCCGGGGAACGGCGACGTCAATCCGTACGGAGTGGCGGTCGTCCGGCGGAGCCAGGGCCGCCTGCACCGGGGCGATGTCCTGGTCAGCAACTTCAACAACAAGGCGAACCTGCAGGGCACCGGCAGCACCATCGTCGAGGTCAGCCCCGGTGGCCAGGTGACCCAGTTCGCTCGCATCTCCGCGAAGAGCGGCCCGGCCGCGGGCTGCCCGGGGGGGATCGGGCTGACCACCGCCCTGGCGGTAGTGAACGGCTGGGTGATCGTCGGCAGCCTGCCGTCGAAGAACGGCCTCGCGGCGACGTCCGCGGCCGGCTGCCTGCTGGTCCTGAACAGCCAGGGACAGGTGCGCGAGATCTTCCGCGGGCACGGCATCAACGGGCCCTGGGACATGACCGCGGTGAGCTACGGAGGACGGGCCGACCTGTTCGTGACCAACGTGCTGAACGGCACCGTCGCCGCCAAGGGCGCGGTGGTGCACCGCGGCACGGTGCTGCGGCTGACGGTCAGGTTCCGCGGCAGCCGAGCGCCGCGGCTGCTCGCGGTGACGAAGATCGGCTCGGGCTTCGCTGAGCAGACGAACGCCACCGCCTTCGTCGTCGGGCCCACCGGAGTCGGGCTCGGCTGGGGCGGCTCGCTCTACGTCGCCGACACCGGGCTGAACCGGATCACCGTGATCCGCCATGCGCTGACCCGCCAGTCGAGCGCGGGCACCGGCTCGGTCCTGACCCAGGGAGGCCGGCTCTCCTCGCCGCTCGGCCTGGCCACCGCGCCCGGCGGAGACGTCCTGACCGTCAACGGCGGCGACGGCCGGATCGTCGAGACCTCGCCGGCCGGCGTCCAGGTCGCGAGCCGCTTCCTGGACCGCTCGGGCACGCCGCCCGGCAACGGCGCGCTGTTCGGCCTGACCGTCGCACCCGGCGGATCTGGCGTCTACTACGTCGACGACGCTGCCAACACGCTCCGGCTGCTGAGCTGAGCGCGCGCTCCCGCCGTGCCGCCCGATGACGGCGGGAGCCCGCGGCGGACGGCCGCGCCGCAGGACCGCGTTCTGGTCCCCCGGCGCGGCCGGTCGTGGCCAGAGCCATCCCCGGTGTCCAGCCCGGCACCGGTCACCGCGGCCGCCCAGTCCTCGCGCAGGTCGGCCGGAACCGTGATCCGCTCGCACCGGGGCGTTGCGCCCTGGCCCCGCAGCACCGCCTCCTTGGAGGCAGCGCCGCCCTGGCCCGGCAGGGCATGCGAAACGGCGATGCTCCCCCGCAGTAACGCGGAGGAGCATCGCCGCCTGGCTAGCTGAGAGACCGGAGCCGTCTGGCAGGTGCGCTCGGGCTCAGCACTGTGCTGGCCTGCCGCGGGGGCGGGAGGTGTTGCGCCACCGCCCGCCCCGTTAGCAGGTCCTTGCGGAACTCAGCCTCAGGGCGAGCCAACCTCACCCGGGAAGGCCCACCACATCTGGTTGACGTTGACGCTGCCGGTCGCGAAGGTCTCCAGCCGGTAGGTCTCGAGCTGCGGCTGAGACGCCAGGTACGGCGAGCCAGACGCGGTCAGGACCTGCGGGTCGCTGAAGTTCGTGTCCGAACCAGCGATCACCGGCACGTAGATGCCTGAGACGATCGGGGCGTCGCGGAAGTCGAGCACCCAGATGGTCCGGGAGTCGTTACCGCACCACTGCAGGCTGACCTTCTCGCCGCTGACGGCGGTGCCCGCCGTGCCCTGGCACAGGCCCGACTCCACGCCGAGTGGCGTGAACTCGAGCTCGAAGGCCGGCATGTGGCCGTAGTGCAGGCGAAGGTTCGCGCTGACCAGACCGAGGTTGTACAGGTGACGGACGGAGCCCTGCAGGTCGATCGTCCAGTCCTCGCCAGGGTTGTAGTTGCTGGCGTCGAACAGGTCCAGCTTGTTGCCGACGACCCACCGGGCGTTGTTGGAGTTCAGGACGAAGAACGGTCCGTAGGCCTGGGTGTACGGGTTGATGCAGGTGACGCCACATGACCAGGTCGCGTTCGGCTTCACATGGTGCGTCGCGGCACTCGCGGTACCCGCCGCCGTGAGGCCGAGCGCAGTGGTGACGGCCACACCTGCCGCCAGCCCATACAGCGCCCTCCTAACGCGGTTGCGCATGGGTAAATCCTTCCTGTCGTTTGCCGGAGCCGATTGCCTTCCTCCGTTGGCCTGGGCGGTCAAGCTCGGGGTCGGCACCGGCTGACTTCGTGCTGGCGTTTGTTGCTCTCAGTCATCCCGCCCTGCCAGTTAGTAGTTCGCACGCTACCACGAGTAGCGAAGGTATGACCTAGCGCAATCGCGTTTCTCGACACGAGTTCCATGGCATCGGCGCGTCGTGGGCTCATAAATAGCGACAAACGAGCCGGGACCCGGCGGCCGGACTTTACCAAACAGCCGGCGACACGGCCGTTATCGGTACTACTGATTGGTAACCGTCACCTAATTAGTAAGACTAAACGAAAACGATTGCGCCGACCGCGCCCGTCGGCGCCGACGGGGCCGACGGGGCCGCGCCAGGCCAGCAATAGGGCCATGACCAGGCATTCCGTCGGCCATGCGGTCGGCCGGGCAATCGGTCAGGCCGTTACTAAATCACGAGTCAGCCCATTAGCTGAATCGAGAGTCAGCCTGACCGCTGAATCGGGGCGACAGCCCGAGCATGCACCTGCCCGATTGGCCGCTGTCGTGCTAAGGTGCCCCGCCGATTAGCCGCCCCGCCCGGCCGGCGTCCGTCGCGACCTGGCCCTCGCCCGGCCGGCGGCCGGCCTTTTAGCTGGCGCCCTGCTGCTCACTCTCAGTAGTGGCCGCAGCGGTGCCGCCGGGCAGCTCGAAGGAAGTGGCCGCGGCGCCGGCCGGCCCGGTCATATTCCGCTTGACCGACTCCAGGATGGTCAGGCCCTGGCCGACCAGGCTGGCGGCAATCTCGCTCAGCCCCTCAGCGCCATTCAGCACGCTGACATTGGCCCCGTTCAGGCCGGCCGCCGCCTCCCTGACGATCTGCGGCAGCTGGTTGATCAGCATCCGGTCCAGCGCGACGCGATCATGCGATGCCGCGGCCTCGGCCTGCAGCGTGGTCCGCTGCGCGTCAGCCTCGGCCAGGATCCGCACCTTTTCCGCCTCGGCCTCGGCCGGCTTGATCACCTCGGCGACGAGCTGGCGCTGCCGGAGCTCGGCCTGCCGGTGCGCCAGCTCGGCCTGGGCCGACAGCACCGACATCTGCGCCTGGGCCTGCGCCAGCGGGCCGGCCTGGGCCGCCTCCGCCTGCGCCTTGTCCACCTCGGCCTTGTACTGCGCCTGCACGACGGCCGTCTGCCTCGCGTACTCGGCCTGGGCACGCGCCGACTGCTGCTGGGCCTCGGCGGCCGCCTGGTTCGCCTGGGCCTGGGCGATCTGGGCCTGCCGCTGGATCGCCGCGTTGTGCGGGGCGGCCATGGCGTCGATGTAGCCGGTGTTCATGTCATCGATGGACTGGATCTGCAGCGAGTCAACGGTCAGCCCGATCTTGGCCATCTCCGCCTTGGAACCGTCGAGGACCTCGGTGGCGAGCTTCTGCCGCTCGGTGACGATCTCCTCCACCGTCATGGAGCCGATGATCGAGCGCAGGTGTCCGGAGAATATGCGTCCCGTGAGCGTGGACATCTGGTCCTGGTCGGACAGGAATCGCTGACCTGCGTTAACGATGCTCTCCTCATCGTTGCCGACCTTGAACGCGATCACGGCCCGGACGTTGAGCGAGATGCCCTGCTTCGTGACGCAGGTCTCGGTGACCTCGGCCTCGCACATGGACAGCGTGAGGAAGTTCGTCTTCCGGATAAACGGGAGCACGAATGCGCCGTGCCCGGTAACGACCCTGAAGGGCGTGCCATTGCGCCCGTAGCTGCCGCCGGAAATCAGCATTGCCTCGTCCGGCCGCGGCACACGATAACCGAGCATGATCCATCTCCAACTAGGGAATTCAGTACGAATGCCGAGCAAACCTGCCTAGCGATCGAGCCAACACATTACTCCTAAAACGCCCGATTACCAGGATCGTTACCAAACGGATCCAGCGGATCGGTCCACTCGCTGACGTCGACCGAGCGGCTGCCGCGCGACTCGATCACGAGCACCGTGGTGCCCTTGGCGAGCGGGGCCGGCGACCACGCGATGAAGGCCTCGGATCCGCCCCGGATCCGGCGGACCAGTACCTCGCCGGGGCCGGCCGTCCCGCGGGTGGCGACGGTGATGACGCCGACACAGCCCACGACCGCGTCATCGCCAGCCACCAGCAGCCGCCTCTCATGCCTGCCCGTACACCGATGCTTATTATCCACCGGCCACGCGCCGACGACCTCTGTTCGCCAGCGGCCCCGCTGGCTGCCGGGCCCGGCTCACCAGCGGGCCTCTTCCGCCAGCAGCAGACTGCTCACCAGCAGCTCTCAAGATCGCGGCGGCCCGCGGAATAGCCGGCAGGCCGGGAGTGTTGCCAGCTACTGCCGGTGCGCCTGAGTCCCCCGGGCCGCATCTACCGCCTTCGCGGAATACCGTCCGGCTGGAGCCGCGATGTGCCACTCGCCGTGAGGCGACCACGCACCGGTCTGGGAACGCCCCCGAGAGCATCCGCTCGAGGGGGCGTTGTCATGCCCGGACGGCCAGCCCGGACGGCCAGCCCGGACGGCCAGCCCGGACGGCCAGCCCGGACGGCCAGCCCGGACGGCCAGCCCGGACGGCTAGCGCAGCCGGGCGGCATCCAGCTGGCGTCCCAGCACCGCGGGCGCTTCGGCCAGCGAGGGGCCGTACCAGGTCAGGTGCCGCCCGCTGACCAGTGCGGTCCGGACGCCGGGAAAGGCCTCGGGACCGTCCGAGGCACTGAACGGGTACGGCTCATCCGGCAGCACGACCAGATCGGCGCCGGCTGCACGGAGTTCCTCGATGCCGATCCGCGGGTACCTGTCCGGGTGGCCGGCGTACACGTTCGTCACGCCGAGCCGGGCCAGGAGGTCGCCGGCGAAGGTGCTGCGGCCCAGCACCATCCAGGGCCGGCGCCAGATCGGCGCGATGGCGGTCACGCCGGGCCGATCGGGCACGTGCTGCCAGGCGACAGCCGCCCGGTCCAGCCAGGCCGGCCGCGGGAGCTGGCATCCCTCGGTCAGCATCCGGCCCAGCGAGGCCAGCGCCTCCGGCAGGTCCCGGATCCTGGTCACCCACACCGGGACGCCGCGACCGCGAAGCTCGTCGAGATCAGGCAGCCTGTTCTCCTCCTCGTTGGCGAGCACCAGGTCGGGCGCCAGGGCCGCGACCCTGGCCACGTCCGGGTTCTTGGTGCCGCCGATGCGGGTGACGGCCAGGCCGGGCGGCTGCGAGCACCAGTTCGTGACTCCGGCCAGCAGGCCGGGCGCGGTGGCCGCGACCGACTCGGTCAGCGACGGGACGAGCGACACCACGCGCCGGACCTCGCCCGGCACCCGCACCGCCAGCCCCAGGTCATCCACGCAGGCAGCTCGCCCTGCCTGCCCACCGGGCTGCCCCAGCAGTTCCTGCTCCGTCATCCTCTGCTCCGCGATCGTCCTGGCCATCATTCAACCCGGTGACTCGACTGCCGCCCGGTCGGGGCCGGCGGTTCGGGGTGCGGGCGGCGGTTCGGGGTGCGGGCGGCGGTTCGGGGTGCGGGCGGCGGTTCGGGGTGCGGGCGCCCGGTGGCTCGGTGGGCGGCCTGCGGCGTCGCGTAATCTGAGCTTTTCGTGCCGTGCGGGTGCTCAGGCCGGCCCGCGATCGAAAGGCTGGACTCCTCTCGTGACCGACGCATTGCCGCAAGCCGTGCGGGCGACGCTGGACGACCCGTTCGCCCAGCTGTCCGGACCGCTGGCCGGCACTCGCCAGCTCCACCTGGAGGTTGTCAGCACGCAGCTGCTGACCCCGCATATGCAGCGCATTGAGCTGACCGCTCCGGAGCTCGACGGCTTCCGCTATGCGCCGGGGCAGGACGTCATGCTGCTCGTCGGCGCCGAGGGCAGCAGGCCGGTCCGGCGCCGTTATACGATCCGGCATCTCGACGCCCGCCTGCAGCTGCTCACCCTGGACATCGTCCGGCACGGCGACGGCCCCGGCGAGCGCTGGGTGCGCTCGGCTCAGCCCGGAGACCGGGTCGAGGGAATCGGCCCGCGCGGGAAGATAACCCCGTCCCCGTCCGCTGACTGGCACCTGTTCATCGGCGACGAGTCGGCCGTGCCGGCCATCTTCGCCATGACCGAGTTGCTGCCGGGCGACTCGGTGGCGACGCTGGTCCTGGAGGTGCCCGGGCCCGACGACGAGCAGGACCTGGTCGCCGCGGCCCGCGCCAGGGTCAGCTGGCTGCACCGGATCGGCGGGCAGCCAGGCGACCCGGCTGCGCTCGTCGCGGAGGCGGCCGAGGTGGAACTGCCGCCGGGCGCGGGCCACGCCTACCTGCTCGGGGAGGCCTCAGTGGTCCTGCGGCTGCGCGAGGTGCTGGCCGGGCGGGGCCTGCCGGAAGCCCAGATGTCGCCCAAGGCCTACTGGGGCCGCGGCCGCGCGAACGCCGGTCACGGCGAGCCCGGCCGGGACGCTTAACCGGGCGCCGGCCTGCCTTCCCTGGCGGGGGCCGGCGACCAACTGCCGCACCAGGCGGTCACGGCCGCCCGGATTGCCGCCGTCCGGGCGGCCGGGTCGCGCTCGTCCGACGCCCAGGCGATGTAGCCGTCCGGCCGGACCAGCATGGCCGCGGGCAGCCGCGCCCCGGAGCAGGCCAG
>Ga0187857_10004019_pt1 | contig 11383 bp, 5 predicted proteins | sample June2016WEW_8_10_FD_132984 | JGI IMG/M metagenome (GOLD analysis project Ga0187857, IMG submission 132984) | Peatland microbial communities from SPRUCE experiment site at the Marcell Experimental Forest, Minnesota, USA - June2016WEW_8_100 | ecosystem: Environmental > Terrestrial > Soil >...
TTACCGCAAGGTAGCTTATCGCGTGGTGGTGCTGTGGATCCTCGGCATGGTTGCGCAAGGCAACCTCCTCGGCTTCGACCCCCACAACCTGCAGTTCTACAGCAACACGCTTCAGGCCATCGCTGCGGGATACTTGATCTCCTCGGTAGCACTCGTCGAACTGCGGGTGCGCGGACAGGCCGCGTTGGTCGTCGCGCTGCTTGTCGTGTACTGGCTTCTTCTCGCTTTCGTCCCCGTCCCGGGTCACGGCGCCGGCGTCTTCACGCCCGACGGTAATCTCGCCATGTGGATTGACAAAGTTCTTCTCGGACGCTTCCAGGACGGTACCACCTACACCTGGATTCTCAGCAGCCTCGGCTTTGGCGCGACCGTGCTCATGGGAGTTCTCGCGGGTCACCTCCTGCGCTCGTCTGTCCCAGGCCCGCGCAAAGCCCAGTGGCTCGCGGCCTCCGGCTTCGCATGCCTGCTCGCCGGATGGCTCTGGAGTTTCGTCTTCCCGATCATCAAGCACATCTGGACCAGTTCGATGGTGCTGTGGTCCGGCGGGTGGTGTTTGTTGCTCCTGGCGGCGTTCTACTGGCTGATAGACGTGAAGGCTTACCGCCGCTGGGCTTTTTTCTTTATCGTCATAGGCATGAACGCGATCGTCGCTTACATGGCCGCGGAAGTTTTGCCCTTCGCACAAATCAGCGGTATCTTCTTTGCGGGCCTCGCCAAACACCTCGGAATCTTTGGAGACGCGCTGGTAACCTTCGGAGCTCTTGGCATCCTTTGGCTCTGCCTCTACTACTTCTATCGCAACCGCACCTTCATCCGCATTTAGCCCGCCGCATTGACGTGACCGGCTTGAATGTGTCCCGCGGGAGTGAGGGAGAATCCGTGCGATGGAGGGCAAGGCGTGCCCATTAAGAGATCCAAAGCCGGGCAGAACGGGTAGACACTGCCCATTGCGGTTTTCGCAAAAGCTGGGTCCGCTCTTCGTCTTTTCCGCTGCTCTGATCTGGCGGCGGCGTGTGGAAGTCGCAACGGCGGTCAACCCGGCCTTTGAGTGCAGCGCCTTTCCGACGGCCGCGACTCCTGCTCTTTTGAAGAATGTCGGACTGCCTCTAAAATCCTTCAGTAGACGGTGGGTTCCTGGAAGCGCCGGTTATCGAGAAGGTTTGGAACAGCCCGTAAATTGCCAGTCACCTTGATCGAAAAACTCTGAACGGTTGGCACGCCGTCCACCCCGTCCACTGTGAGACGGACAGTGAAATTCCCTGCCCTTGTGTAGGCGTGAGAGACCCTCGGACCGTTTGCGCTCGTGCCATCGCCGAACTCCCAGCGATACTCGACTGCGGGCACACTGGTGGCTTCCGTTTGAGCTGAGAAAGAGATGGTCTCACCAGCATTGGCGACCGAGGGCACTTTTGCGGTAACGACCGGTGCGCCCGGCGCGACGTTGCTATCGATAAGCTTGATCACCTTCACGGATTCGGGAAGTTGATCCTCGATCTGCACGGTGCCACCCACCACCGCAACCCGCGCGTTCTGGTTGAGTACGTCCAATGCTGTAAAGGTATGCTCCGCGGGCAACCCGAGATCAGCGAATTTCAGCGTGTGCGACCGTGAGGTTTTTGTCCAATTAAAGACGGTCAAGATGGCTTGGTGCGGACTTTCCTGCAGGAAGAAGATGCTGGGTTGTTCATCGTCGGGCTCATAGGTCATCAGATCGAGGGGCGTGGAGGCGCGTCCAACTTTCGCCACATTCAGCAAGTCTCTGTTCTCAACGAGCGCCAAGCGATCCTTCTGAGAACCCAGAACGAGCATGTCGTCGCCAATCTCATACATGCCTCCGGACACTGCCGAGAGAGCAATCGACGCCTGTCCTGCGGACAGATCAAGCACGGGGGGCTTTTCTCTAAATTCGCTGAGGGTCTGATCTGTGGTGTTGAAGGCGTCCGGATCGTTCAGGAAGAAATTGCGGTGCATGTAAAAGCGGGCGGCAATCCCCGGCGCAGCATTCTTGGTTGCTCGAAAAGAATGTGCGGTGTCCGCGGAGACTCGGCCCGTGTCCACCAACCCTACCGGCGTGAGCATGGGACTTCCGTCCTTGTCCAGGACCACCTCGTCACCCACAGCATCGCGAATGACTTGCAAGCCGATGCGCAGCGCTTCCAGGGCGGTCGTGTTGGGCCGGTAGCGGTAGCCTTCGATGGCGGTAGTGTCCATAAAGTCGAGCTTGATGAAGCGCACGCCCCATTCACGCACCAAAGTGTTGTAGGTCTGGCGCAGATAGTCCTGCGCTCCAGGATGCGTTGTGTCCAGCATGAAGAGCAGATCTGTTTTTTGATTCCAGACCTCGCGACCCGAGATGGGTTCGCCATTGGCGTTGTGGACCAGCCAATCCTTGTGATGCTCGTAAACCCAAGCCCGGGAGGTCACCTCAAAAGGAGCCGTCCAAACGCCAAACGTCAAGCCATCCCGGGTGATGTGGTGTCCCACAACGCGCATGCCATCGGGGAACTGAGTGGCATTGGCTGTTACATACTCCCCGCGGGCGTACTGGTAGCCTTCATCAATTTGAAAGTACTTGTAGCCGAGTGCCTTCAAATGTTCGGCTTGCCAATCCGCGTTGGCCAAGGTCTCGCCTTCGTTGATAGCGCCATAATAAGCCGTCCAACTCCACCAACCGATAGGATTCTCAATGGAGACGCGAGCGTGGTGCAGCCGTCGAATCGCATCGCCGTACGCCAACAACTGATTGTGGTAGCCCAGCCCGGCTTGCAGCATCACGCGCTCCGAGACCATTTCTGAGCCGGACGCGACGGGAAGGCTTAGTTCAACCTGATTTTCCGAGGGAGCATCTTTCAGATCGAAATCCTTTTGTAATTCCGTGGTTCCCGTGAAGTCAACGCTATAAGACGCAATCTTCGCTCCGGTCCCATCGCCCGCAGTCTGCAGATGCAGAAGAGTCAGAAACCGATCCGCGGTCAGCGCGCCGATGAAAAGACTTTGTTTGCTCTCCCGGTTGTAGACGAGTTGGCTCCCGACTCCGCGATGCATCCCGCCTGGCGCTTTCCCCAGGTCGTAGAGCCGCAACTGCGGCCAATCTTCGCTGAAGCTGTCGGAAAGGATACGATCGGCGAAGGCATGACCACCCAGATTAAGCAATGGTTCCCCGAGTGCCTCTATGCCTCGGATGGCCTGCACCGTCACTTCCTTTCCAGTGCTGTTCCGTACCGTCGCCTGGAGAGTCGCGTAAGGACTTTGGTCGTAAAGCTGGACAACATAGATGAGGTCAGCCTTCCCCTGGAGTCCAGAGTTCGTGACGGTCATTGCCAGGCCAGAGCCGAGTTCATCGCTGAACGTGGATTCGGATACTTGGTGACGCGGATACTCGGTCGAGCGCAGCCACTGGTGATTGACCTGAGCTGCCACACCGCTCGTGAAGATGAGCTGGCCGCCCCGCACCGCCAGCTGATACGTCCCATCCTTGGCGTTGACGCTCAGGGACAGTTTATCGTTCGTCAATTGCTGAGCCGCGCAGGGCGTGTTGACAACCAGCGCCACAGCGATAATCGCGATTCCCACATTGCAAAACAATCCGCAACTCATTTTCGACACGGTGTAAGTCTCCCTTCCAAGCAGGTTTCCATAACAGCAGCCAATACTTTTGCGGTGACGCGCATTACAGCCACGATAGAGTCATCTGAAAATTCAACGGGTTCACCAGAAACTGAAACCAGTTGGCCGGCCACGCGACTCACAGGTGGAGCAAACCTTAACATTTAAGCTTTACTTGATGGCCACCGTGATCCGCGGAGTGTTGTACCCCTCGAGTCTCACCCACGCCGGTGTCTTGCCTGGTTGCGGGACGACACCGTGAATCACGGCTGTTTCGCCCGGAAAAACTGTGACGTAATTATCGTCGTACTCGATCGGAAGAATCTCGTCGCCATCCCGGTCGGGCGTGATCTCCGCACGTTCGAAGAACGCGACGTGTCCGGTCGCGTTGTGCAGCCGAATAGCGACGCGATTCGCACCGCCCGCTGACGTTTGTGTCGCACTTAGCTCCAACGGAACTTGCGGCATGGAGTTCAGCGCCGTCATGTCGGCCCAACTCGCTTGCTGCAACGCAAATGCACCGTCGTTCTTGCGATCGCCCAAATCATCGTCCTTCTGCGACTGCCAGTAGATGTTTTCCGCAAGGACCTTGCCAGAATTGTCAGACAACTGACAGCGCACAAAGTAGACAGGAGAGCTATTCGGAAACCTGGGCAACGTCATGGCCTGGAAGGCCCCGCCCGAGGCGAGCTTGATATTCGCCGCGTCGCGGTCGTCCAGCACCTGGCCTTGTATGTCGTAGATGCGCACGCGCACACGCAAGCCTTGCTGCCCGGCCGGCATCTGGTTGACGACTGTGACCTTTGCCTGGCTGTGATCACCGGTCGCGTAGGAATCAAAGACCACAGAGAGGGGCCGCAGGCCTTTCTTGGCGCCGTAATAGGCTCCGCCCGGGCGCAAGTAGTAGTCGAAAATGTTTCCAAAAAAAGAAGGCCAGTGGCTATTCAGCATCCAATAAATCGTCATTTTGTGATTCGCCCACCCGTTGGCGGCGAACGCCTCGAATTGCGCACGGGTACCTTCGTAATGGGCAAGTTGGGCCTTCCGCGCAAACTCCTCCGCGCTGTTTGAGGGCCCATAGCGGCGATCAACGGCGCGCTGAATGTTGCTCAGCGTGCTGTTTCCCGGGTTTGAGCCGGAATGGAAGTACCAAGTTTCATTGATCGGCCAGAGCTTGTCGCCGGGAATGAACTTCTTCAGGCTCTCGAAGGGAGGGATATGTTCATTGTCGCCCTGCTCGGCGCAGGAGCCACGCGAGGCTTCATACTGTCCGCTGAACCAATAGGTGGGTGGCCGCCAACTATAGGGACCCGCCATATGGATGCCGTCCCATAGGCGCTCGCCTCGATCGTTCTTGGCGAATGATGAGACGGTGTCAACCGTGGCGTTCTGCCAGTGCAAGTCCGACAGGATCCCGTGGTAGACGCTGAGCACGGATTTCGGCGGCAGACCGTCGCTTCCGTTGGCCCATATCCACACCGAAGCATGGGGACGGAGCATCAGGATTTGCGACTGAAGACTCTCGGCCGCAACGCGATGATCCTCTTCATCCCATTGGCCCCACTTCTCCCACTGGTTGCAGCACATCCAACCGAACATGAGCGGGATGCCCTGCTCGTCTGCCAACTCCACAATGTGCTCACTCGAAATTTTCGATTCCCACCGGAGCATGTTGAGTCCAAGGTCCTTCACGTATCGCAGCACCGCGGCCTCCCGGTCCGGGTCGTACCGGTATAACAGGTCTGGCGTGTAGACCGCTCCGCGCACTAAGAAATCTCTGCCATTGACCTTTACATAGAAGTTGCCCCCCTTGCCGAGGCCGGGGAACTGCTCATCCTGATCGCGATGTTGGGTGATGGTGCGGATCCCGAACCGCATTTGCGTAACGTCGGAAAGTTCCTGGTTCTCCAGAAACTCGAGGCAAAGATCGTAGAGGTTTGGCGTTCCCATCGTATAGGGCCACCAAAGGTCGGGATTCTCTACAACTAACCCGGGATATCTATCGGGTGTGAAGTTTACGTGTCGCTCTTCGTCTGGTGAAAGACTGACCGATTGTTCGAATCGTATGGGAAGCTTGCCCGGACGCGAAATAGTTCCCCGGAGAATCCCACTCACTTGCCGGTTCGAAAAATTATGGAGGTCGGAGAAAACTGTCAGCCGGGCCGTGGTGGTTTTTGGCAGCGGAAGATCAGAGTTGACTAGCGCATGGTCGAGTGTGACATCACCCGAGACCCTCAAATAGACTGGCTTCCAGATCCCCGCATTGCGATCCGCAACAAAAGAAATTCCGTTCTCAGAATTCTTCCGGGGACCTTGATAGCCTAAATACTTCCAGTTGATCCAGTCGAACCAGCTATCTGCTAACTCTACTCCATTAACATCTTGCAGCGCTTGTTCCGGCGTCACTTTGACCGCAAGCGTGTTCCATTCTCCACGCTTGATCCATTGCGTTACATTCAGCTCGTGCGCGTTATACATGCCGACTACACGCTTATTGTCGGCAACCATCTGGCCGTTCAGCCATATTTCTGCACGATAGTTGATTCCTGGAAAATCCAGTAAATAAACCGCATGCCCGTCCGGCGCATTAAAGGTTGTGCGATACCACCAATCCTGCTTGTACAGCTCTTGCGGAACGCTCTCAAGCAAGTTCTCGCCAAAGTAGAGGTTTGGATACACGCCGTCCTCTTCCAGCGTCTCCAGAACGGTTGCGGGCATTCGATGGATCGCATACCAGCCCGTGTCCTTATAGTCGGGGAGGGAGATGGCCGCTCCGCCAGTCTGCAAATCCTTTGCGGAGGTGAGCTTCCAGTTCTCGGCCAACTCGATGCTTCTTGGGGAGTCTGGGGCGGCGGAGGACGGGAGGACGCCCGCACACAGCGACAACAACAGCGAAACGATAAGCTTGAACATGCTCGTTCGACTCCTCTCAATCGATCTAACTTTGTCTTTCGTGGTATGGCCATTGATTTCGCTGGATTCCATATTGACCTCGCACGCGCGACGCGCAAATCCTTGACTCACCAGGGAAGACTCCCTAACCGAACCTCGCCCTGCGGCCATTGCTTCGCACCTAGACATCTCACCATCGAAACAAGCGGTTGTACGATCGTTCCTTGCTGCTGCTCAATCCACACGGCACTTGAAACCTTCATCCAATCCAGGCTTTCATACCAGCATTGCAGTGCAGGCCTGCAAAAAAGCAGCATGAACTCCACACCCATCTGGCTCAACGCAAAAGCTTCCGCTGCCTTCATCGCAATTCGGCCATGTCCACGCCCCCTGCACTCAGGCCGTGTCAGCACTCCTCCAATTCCGGCCACGGGAACAGGATGTCCCTCAACCGCGACGCAATGCTTCACCAATCCCACATGACAAACCTTCCTTCCGCCTGCGACGATCAAAACATGCTTTTCCGTGGGCCTCCATTGCAACTGGTACGCACTAGTCTGGCTTGGATCCTTTTCGCCACCCGCCAGGTCGCGGCGATCCACCTCCGAGTAAAAATCCTCCACACGAACCTCGATGGGTGCCGGTGGGATGAGGGATTGCGGCTGCATATCGTTTTCCAGCTAGGTTCCGGTGGCTTCGGGAACCGCCCTGAAAATCAGCTGATATCGCTTCCTTCGTGCAATTGAAATCGTTGCACTACTCTGGCAATCACGCCGTCCGGACTTGGGTTATCCGGATCTAGATCCGAAGCGAGGCTCAGGCGATAGGCCAGCAGTTGAGGGAAGACAATTTCGAACGGTATACGCAAATGATCCGGGATGTCCGGCGCCACAGCAGGAATGAAGTCGTGGGCCAGATCGCTTGCGGTAGTGGGTGATCCGACGACGATCAAGTAGCCAAGATTCTTCTGTCTCAGTTCACGCAGCAAATCCTCTTCGTAACGACGCCTGTGCATATCCGATGACAGCACGCACAGCACAAGTGAATCGGGCCGCAGAAAGCTCATCGGGCCGTGACGAAGACCTAAGAAAGTTTCGGGCAAAGCCGTAATGCCTCCAGCCGTCATCTCAATAACTTTGAGGCAAGCCTCCCGTCCGAGGGGCGTCAAACCTGCAGAGGTGAGGACCATCACCCGAGTGGGCATTCGCGAGGCCAAGCGTTGCGCCGCCAGTTCAAATCCGGGAAGAGCGTTGCTGACTCCATCAACGATGTGCGGCAACTGTTTAGCCAAAACCTCGCCCTCGGTAATTCCCAGTCCCGCCAAAACAAGGTTTGAAAAGGAACTCGTCATCGCGAGACTCCGGTCGTTGGTGCGGGGGTCGAGGACAATGGATTTGACCCGCGGCAACCGGGCAAGCTGGCCATTCTGATTGCAGGTAATGGCAAGGTGCCTCGCGTCGGGAAACATCTTTTGTATGCGTGCGATTACACCGGCGCTTTCAGGACTTTCACCGGAGCGTGCCAAGGAAACAAGTATGCCATTGGCAGCAAAATCGGGGGCCAGGCGCGCTAGTTCCTCCCTTGAATAAAGAAGGAGATCGGTGGTTGGGATCGCCAAGGCATTTGCCCAGCCCGCTGCCACCGCTGACGCCGCATAGGCGGAGGTGCCAGCTCCGCAGATAATCGCCGCTCGTTCTTGCACCACGGACTTGAGGTTACAAGCGGCAACACATTCGAGCGTTGCTGGCCAAACTTCCGGTTGCTGGCGAATCTCGGTAAGAGTCAGTACTCCTCTCAGATTACGGGTTTCGGAACTCGGGCCAGGGCCCCTGCTCATCATGGATCGTGCCTTTCTGCAAATGGCACTCATTACATTGACATTGATTTTCATCGGCTGCCCAATTTCGCTTGCCTTTCACTCCGCGGGCACGATTACTCTGCAGGGGTCAAGCAGGGTCGCCATGCGATCACTTTCTCCTGGGCTGTTTTTTCTACAAATGCGCTAGCCGAAGCGGAACTCCCTCCTCCGTTTGGCGTTCAATCTCGCCTGCCATTCTCAGAAGTAGAATTTGAGTGCAAATTGAATCTCGCGCTGATCGTTTGAACCATCCCGCGTCGAATTGATCATTCCAAAGGTAGTTGGGTTGGTGTAGTCCAGTGCGCCGGGAGCAGGCAGCACGCCATTACCACCGAAGCCAGGAATCGAGAAGTTGGGATGGTTCGTTAGGTTGAAGAATTCGGCCCGGAACTCCAGGTGCGTCGTCTCCGTCGTGCGAAACTCCTTGAAGAGAGAAAAATCGAGACGATGGAAGCCGGGCCCCCGGAACTGGCTTGGTCCTCCGCCCAGCGGGCTGTAGTCGGTTTGGCCGATCGTGGTCGCCACGGGCGGACTCGTAAATGCCGCTGGATTGAGCCACTGATTAACATTATGAGGGCCGGCATAGATGTCCTGCCCGGCAACTCGCAGCGCATTGCAACCAAACCCCGAGGTCGTGGAGATCGTGCAGGGAATCGTTCCCGGCTGCCCATCCTGCATAGTCAGAATCCAGTTCGTGTCCCAACCTCCAATAAAGGCATCCACAACGCCGCGGCTGTCTTTCAGGAAGTGTCTGCCATGGCCGACCGGCAGGTCATAGGTGCCGCTAAAGTGAAATACTTTTTGCACGTCAAAATCACATTCTCCGAAATCCGGGTGGATACCATATCCCGGCAGGTACGCTGCGCGGAACCCCGCCCCCTGCGCACCAATAGCAGTGCCATTCAAAACGTCAATGGCATTCGTAAGACACTTCGACCAGGTGAAGTTCCCGAGGACGCTCAGGCCGCCGCCCAATCTTCGTTCATAGTTTGTCTGCAGGCTGTGGTAGTTGCTGTCCGCCGCAAAACTTGTGTACTGTACTGCGGTGGTAAAATCGGGATAAGGAGAGTAATCGTACGAGCTTAATTCATCAGGTAGCGCAGGAGGTAGGATCTCTCTCGGTGTATTCCAATTTGTGTACACCCCGAGGTGGCGAACCGTATTCCCCACATACCCCACCTGGATGGTATCGCTCGGCGTGAGTTGATATTGCAAGGTCAGGTTGTAGCCTTGGGTGTAGGGGGTCTTCATGTGGTAGTCCTCACCGAGAAACATTACCCCGCCTGGATCGACGTACTTAGTCTCGAGCTGGATGGCTGTTAGCCCCGTCTCAAGGGTGCCGAATGCGCCATTGCTGAAGGTGATGGGCGCATCTGGCCTCAAACTGGGATAATCCAGGGAGAATTGGAATGGAAAATCAATGTACGTCTCGACTACCGAGTTTTCAAAGCCGCCGTAGAAAATACCGTAACCTCCTCGAATAACGAACTTCCGCGTCGGCTGATACGCAAACCCCACTCGTGGTGCAAAATTGAGTTTTTGCGATACGCCAAGCCCTGGCTGACTCGAACACACGATGTTGATATTGTCCGCTTGGGCCGCCGCGTAAAACTCCGTTGACAACGGGGTATTGCAGCGCTTCTTCGTCAGCAGAAACGTGGAACTCCCATTCGCACCGGACGGCAGAAAGTTGGACTGGGCCCCATAATTCTCAAGGAGTTGCCCGAAATACTCCCAGCGCAGCCCTAAGTTGACGGTCAGCTTTGGAGTGACCTTAATATCATCTTGAAAATACGTCCCAAAATAATTGTGTTTCATGGAAGAAGTCGCAAAGTTGGAGACGTAGACGTCATCAGCACCGCCAACGTTGTCTGCCGCACCCGGAACGTTGCCCAGGATCGGCGTCAATAACATTTGGGCTAGCCCGGTGTTGCCTCCCAGTTGCGATGGCACTTCGGTGTAAGCGCCGCCGAAGGTCCACGTTCCTCGGCCGGCAGCAGGTTGTAGGATGGAGAATCCCAGGCGCTGGTATGTGAATCCCATCTTGAAGGATTCGCGTCCCGCAGTTTTTGTCACATTGTCAGTAATTTCCGTGTTCGTGCTCAGCTCAATCGAAGGGAGGTACTCATTACTGCCGAGCGTATTCAGCCCGGTGATTAAGATGGATCCTAAACCGCCGTTCGATGGATTGTTGGGAACTCCGGCAATCCCATACTGATCGGGAATACCAGAGGTGCCGGCATTTGGTTGCAGGCGAGTGGCCGCCAGGCGGCTGTAGCCCGCGCGCACTTCATTCACGAGAGATGTTGAAAACAGATGCGTTTCGCTTACCACGGCGTTAAGGCTTTTCGAGGTCTGGTTACCGTCAGAAAACGATCCCCCATCCGCAATGCCTCCAAAGGGCCCAGGAATAAAGGAAGGGTTGTCTATATAACTGAACCTGGTAAAAATGTTGTCCTTTTCGCTAAAGGTGTGGTCCACGCGCACGTCAAATTGGTCCGTGTTAATGCTCGAAACTGGATTTGCCGTATAATTAAGGAAAAGATTGGAGTTCGTTGGGGGAGGAAACAGATTGAGAAGCTTGATCGCATTGGCATCCAGGCGATTTATGGGAGTTGTGGGTATTATGTTGCCCGGGAAAGGCTCGCGCACAAATCCCAGTAGCGTACCGGTCGGTGTGTCCTTGGGGCATGGCACGGTAATCCCTGTCACAGGATCGCCGGGGGGTCCGCAATCAATTGCACGCGTGGTGGCAGGATCGAACACTTGCCCCAGTGGAAAGGTTCGCCCTAGAGCGTCGGGGAGGTAGGTACCCCCTTGGGTGAGCAGTTCCGAGAGATTCGTATAACCACTGCTCCGCTCGAGAGCCGTGGGAACCGTGTTAGTGGACGTGAGCGCCTGCCGGATGCGCGTGCCTTCGTAATCCGCGAAGAAGAAAGTCTTGCCCCGTCGAATCGGACCGCCAATGGTGAAACCGAATTGGTTCTGTTGGTACCTGCCTTTTGGAATTCCTCCCGAATTTTCAAA
>Ga0187857_10004020_pt1 | contig 11380 bp, 5 predicted proteins | sample June2016WEW_8_10_FD_132984 | JGI IMG/M metagenome (GOLD analysis project Ga0187857, IMG submission 132984) | Peatland microbial communities from SPRUCE experiment site at the Marcell Experimental Forest, Minnesota, USA - June2016WEW_8_100 | ecosystem: Environmental > Terrestrial > Soil >...
ATCACGGTTGTCGTGGTGCTGGTTGCGAAGTTCGCGGAAGGCGCCTGGATTACGCTGCTCTTCATTCCATTGGCGATTGTTCTCTTCACCGTTGTCCGCCGCCACTACCACTCCGTAAAGGTCCTCACGACTTGCATGGTTCCCGTCAATACGGCAAGTCTCAGCCAGCCTCCCATTGCCGTTGTTCCCATCGACCGCTGGAGCAACATTACGCGCCAGGGGATTGAATTTGCCTCCCGGCTTTCCACGGAAGTGATTGCCCTGCACGTCGAGCCCGCGGAGAACTCCGAATTGCTTCGCGAGGACTGGCAGCGCTACGTTGAAGAGCCCTTCCGCATCGCCGGCAGGGAGACGCCGAAACTTCAAATACTGCCTTCCCCTTACCGTTTCATCATCATTCCCATCATTCAATTCATCCTCGATCTTTCAAAGAAGCATCCCGACCGCAACATCATCGTGGTCATACCCGAGCTCGTGGAAGACAGATGGTATGAATATTTCCTTCACAATCAGCGTGGCCGGCTGCTGGAATGGACGCTGCTGGTGCAAGGAAATGAGCGCATCTTCACGGTGAGTGCGCCGTGGTATGTGGGCGAAAGAGCGTAATTCCGTCCGCAGATATGATTGAGGTTTGAGCCTGAATTCCGAAGTTGCAGGGGGATTCATCGCACAAAGAACGTGCGATGGAAAACCGTACCCCCGCTCCGGGACGGCCAACAACGCCGTCCCTCCGGTCGGAATGACAGTTTTTAGGTGCTGGATGAGGTGGGGGGAATCCAACTTGGGCGAAGGCACGCCTTTAGACAACGTTCCGCCGCTCTTCCGAGTGCGCGCCGGCGGAACGAAGGGAGACTTGCAACTCTACTGCACGTCGGAGACTTTGCCCTTCACGAACGTGATCTTCATATCCTTGTAGTAGTAAATCTGCTTGGCGCCGAGATTGACAATTTTCTCCGGCTGACCCAGGGCACCCGTAACTTCGTCAGGCGTTTGGCCCAACTGAATCGTCGGGGGAGGCTGAGGTGGGGCGGCCGGCTGCTGCGGGGCCTGCTGCTGCGCCTGTGCATTCTGTCCCTGCGCGTCTTGTCCCTGCTGATCTTGCTGCCCGTTATCTCCCGTGTCGATCTCGAGGGTTTGATTGATGAGGTCAGAGATTTGGCCGCCATCGGCGCCGCTCAAATAGTCTTTCGGAAACTGAAAGACGACTTGGGCTCTTCGCTGGGAGGGATCCTGAACTGAATTACAGGCGTCGCACTCGATAATCGTGAGCGCAACTTTAGAGTCCTTGCGATTGACGTCGATCTTTGACACATAAACCTTTTCCCCAACGGTCAAGAACTTCGTGTCCGTCGACGCTGCGCCCGTCGGGTCCGCCACGCCCTTCCATTTCAGGAATTTACTAACTCCCTGCGCGGCCGTGTTGCTGGCCGCATGAACTTGGCCATCTTTTACGGTGCTCGGCAGGATAACCCCGTTTCCGGAGGGGACGCTGATGATTCCACCTTTCTTTATCACCAGCACCGTGCCGGCTTCGAGCACGGCAAGCCCGGTGGAATCCGTGCCCAATTTTACCAGCTTGTATTTCGCGGCCAGCTGGCTCTCCAGGGAATCAGCCCCGCTATCCTGCGCTGCAGCCAGCATCCAGGGAAGTATCCCCGCGAAGATTACCGCAAATATCCGGATTGTCCGCGCCGCTTTCCGAGTCATTGAAAGCTCCTCCTCTGGGCCACCAGCACTCCCAGGCCCAAGAAACCGATGCCCCAAATCTATCTTTCCCGGCATAAAGGGGGAGCATCAGCCGAACGCGGCCGACGCTCCCGCTCTTATGCTTATGCTACCGGATGTAGTTTCCGGTCTTTCCTCCGCTAGTGCCGTTCCAACTTGTTCCAGCCAATTCCTTCGAGAATACTCTCTTCGTGTTGGCGTCAGATGCTTGGGCCGTCATTTGGCCGAAATAGTTGGAACGGCACTAGTCGTCGCTGCTGCTGGTTGCGGAGGCGTCCTGGACTTCCTTCTCGGCTTGGCTGGCCTCGTCCTGTTGCGCCTTCAAATCGACCTCTACCGTCAAGTCTGGCTGCGCCTGACCGTTGGGATTGGGTTTGGCACCGGCCGCGGGACCGGCGGGAATGCCATTCTTCCCCTGGTTTTCCGCGAGCTTGCCGAGGCCTTCGCTGATCTTGGCTTGGAAGTCGTTGTGCATGTCCTGCAGATCCTGAACGGCGACGGCAACTTGTGAACCAGAGGCGCAATCATTCCTCTGGCTGCTGGCTACGAGTACTTTGACATTCTGGTCTGCGTCGGGAGTGTCCTGGATGCGCGTCAACACATCGCCGGGGCTCAAGGAACACTCGGTTCCGTCGGGTGTAGATTCACTGAGAACTGCGGACACAATGAACGTACGGTGCGCGGGATCCAGTGCGGCGGGAACTTCATCGGGGCCGTTCTGACCTCCACCCACCGGTGGGGTGCTAGTGACAGGCTCGGCAGGTTCGGGATGCGCAGCCGCTTGTTGTTGCGCGGCGATTTGGGCTCTCACTTCGTCGGCAATCTGCTGCTTAACCTCAGGTGAAAGAGCGACTGCGCCACCGCCGGATGCAGGCTGCTCCTCGGCTTCCGCATCGGCATTCGCCTCGGCCCGTGCTGCCGCACGAGCTTCGTACGCTGCCTGGAGATTGGCCGCCAGCAAATAGTCGGTGATCCAGAAAGCCGGGGAGGCGTAAACCGGAAAAGGATTAAAGTAATAGCCATAATACCCATACCACGGAGACCCACCCCAACCCCAGCCAAATGCTACCGGCGCGGCCCAGGGATTGTAGGCCCAGCCATAGAATCCGGGGGCGTAGTACATCGCCGGAACATAGCCGTAGTAGGGGTGCCCGTGCCAGTAATACCCGCGATAGGCATACGCATAACGATGGCCACCATAAAAATAGGTTCGCCGCATATAAGGGTGGCCGCCCCGATAGTAGCCGTGCTCGGCAAAGCCACGACCGTGGCCGTAGCCGACAACTCTGCCACCGTCGCGCCGCCGGGACTCGAATCGCCGCTCGCCATGAGCGCCGTGGTTGATGGTCATTCCGCTGCGGGTATGAATGGTGCTGACATGGCCGCTGCGACTGAAGTTCGCTCTGGTACCATTTTTAGTCTCAACACTCGTTCTCTTACCACTGGAATTGAAATTGTGGGTGCTGCCATTCGCGCCGGGCTTGGAATTCCCTCCCGGGGGGTGATGTCCCGCCACGTTGGTCGCGCCGCCGTGAGCGGCATTGGTGGCACCATGCGTCCCACCGGTCGCGCCGCCGTGCGCAGCATTGGTGGCACCATGCGTCCCAGCGGTCGTGCCTCCGTGTGCGGCATTGGTGGCACCATGCGTCCCGCCAGTCGTGGGGCCGTGGGCAGTATTAGTGGTGGGACCGTGCGTCCCGCCGGTCGTGGGGCCGTGTGCGGCATTGGTGGCACCATGCGTCCCGCCAGTCGTGGGGCCGTGGGCGGTATTGGTGGTAGGACCATGCGCCCCGCCGGTCGTGGGGCCGTGCGCGGTATTAGAGGTGGCACCATGCGCTCCACCGGTCGTGCCAGTGTGGGCCGTGCCACCTGTGGGCGCGTGTGTCTGCGGCTTGGGCGCCGCAGCAGGCTTAGGCGCTGATGCAGCAGGCTTACTGGGTGCCGAGCCCCCGGAAGGCTTTTTCTGGGCCACCGCGACTCCCGAGAATGCGAACAAGAGAACTGCGGAACACAACAGACCGCGAACCAAGCTCCTGCTTCCTTCGCTCCAATTCATCTTCGAGCCTCCTCAGATACAACCGATACTCTGAAATCAAGAACGCGCCACGCTGCTCCCGGCCGTGTCTTCAGCGGAATTCATCATCTGCCGCCAGCGCGTTGCCGGCGAGAATGAGCGGGCTTCACCCAGATATTCATCTCTTTGCGATGGGAATACAAGGGAAACAGCCGGGACCTGTGTTGACCACAGAAGTTGCTTCATGATGAACGTTGCACTGGGCATTCTGTTCCCCAAAAGCGATGGACCGCGAACAGGGCAGGCATCTTACCGGTCTGCGGCTGCAGAGTCAATGCTGGCTTCCGCGATTGCACCTGTTGGTTGATTGGAAGGAGTGGCAAGTGGATTCAGAATGGCTCAGAAGCTTTCACAGGTCCGGAACGAAGGCCGAGAACCTGCATGGGGCTGAAATCGTTGTTGATGTAATAGCCATCCAGGCGGATCATGCGTCATGTCAGCAACACTCAAGAAGGTGCTGCAAGCAGTATTCTGGTTCGTCCTGGGTCATCTGAGCTGCGCGGTGGTGCATCATCTCCACTACTTCACATGGAAATGACCTAGAGGAGTGTGCCGAATTGGCATGGGCGGGATGGCTGGGCGACTCCGCCGGTCCGGTCGTGATGTGGAAACAGCACTTTGAATAGCGCAAGTGTTCAGGCCGGCCAGAGCGACCGAGTCCGTTGTCCGGTTGGCGCGTTCCTTGCGGTCAAGATCCGGAAGAAGCATCGAGGGCCAGATCTTCGCCCGTCAAATGCAGGTAATCCTGAAGAACGGAAACCACCAGCGCGTGATCCTCGCGCTGCGGCAAACCAGAAACGGTGATCGTGCCGACGCACCCTGTTCCCTCAAGAAGAATCGGGAAACATCCGCCGTGCGCCGCATAATCCTTTAGATCGAGACCCAACTTTTCCTGCAGAGAGGTTTGAGCGCGCTCGTGCTTTAGCCCGATGGCGTAGGAGCTGCGGTGATAGCGCAAAACGACGTTACGCTTGCGACGAATCCAGTCCCAATTGTCCGGCGTGGTTCCCGTCATGGCGTGCGAAAAAAGAGTATGGCCGTTGAGCTGAATATCGATGGCCACGGCGACACGGCGTTTCTCAGCAGCCGCCTTGAGGGCGGTTCCGACAGCCCAGGCCACTTCTGAATCAAAGTGTTTGAATTGCAGCCGCTTTTCCTGCCGCGCAATTTTTTCGAGATCTTGATCAATGTTCATAAACTTGTCCTATATGAAACGCGTGAAATAATCCTACAGCAAACTTCTTCGTGACTACGTCACGATCGGTGCATGAGCGACGCCAGCGAGGCCAAACAGACGCTCGTAGCGCTGGATCTCTTCGCGGGGCCCCAGCGCTTTTTCAAAGTTGTCGGAGAGCTTCACTGCCGGCCTGCCATTGGCATCGTTGAGCTTACACACCAGGCTTACGGGATCGAAGTCGCTGCTGCCTTGAGCATTGCAGTTGCGAAAATCATTTGTAAGCAATGTGCCCCATCCCGCGCTGAAGCGGATGCGGCGCTCGGGAATCCACTTCCGTTCATTGAGAAAGTCGCTCGCTTGCCGAAAATCCGCGGGAGAAGCGCCATTGCGAATCGTGCCGGAAAAATAGGCGTGCAATCCCAAAATCACGTCCACATCCAGGGCGTCGGAAGCAATGAATAGTTTTTGCCGCGGATCGCGTCCTCTCTGCTCGAGCCAGGAAATATACTCGTCGCCCGCCACGAAAGGATCTTTGCTGTCGGCGCGCTGCCCCGTCCAGTCCGCCACCCAATCCGGAGCGTTGCCGAGAAATTGGGTGGTGCCAAAGGTGTCTGGAAGCAGAATGCGCAACTCGCCGTGATAGGTCTGCTGCCAGAGCTCCAGCAAGCGGTATTGCGCTGTCTTCAGTTCGTTGTCATCTTTGGCCATCGCCGCCACTGCCATGGGCAATTCATGGGCATTCGTGCCGATCGCTTCCAAGTCGTGTTTATAGGCCAGATAGGTATTCGAGGTGCCGGTAAAGCTGCTGCCGAGGACGTCGCGTATGGCTTTTACCACGTACTCCTGCCACAAGAAGCTGTGGCGGCGCCGCGTTCCAAAGTCGCTCACTTTCAGTCCGGGGACGCCGCGCAAGCGCTCCATTTTTTCCCAGAGTTTCGTTTTGGCCCGGGCATAAAGAATATCCAGCTCGAGTTCGCTCAGACGCTTGAGGCTGGCGCGCGTCTTCAACTCGCTGATTGCCGAAAGCGCATAAATCTCCCACATGGTCGTCTCTGTCCAGAGGCCGTGAAAGGAGAGGGAGAATTGCCCATCTCGAATCGACAGCTCGTAATCAGAGAGCCGGAAGTCGCGATCGAGCCACTCCAGAAAAGCTGGTTGAAAGATACCGCGGCGTCCGTAAAAGGTATTGCCGGCGAGCCAGATCAGCTCGGACTTTTGAAAGCGCAGCTTCCTGGTCTGCGCCAGCTGTTCCCGAAGCTCATCGGCATCAATCAAATCGCCAAGGCGTACGTGGACGGAACGATTGATGAGCGAAAAAGAAGCGGTGGTCTTAGGGAAACGCTTCCAGATGAACTGCAGCATCAGCAGCTTGTAAATATCGGTATCGAGGAGAGACCGCGTAATGGGGTCCACTTCCCAGTTATGGTCGTGCGCGCGCCGCGCGAAGTTGATGATCACAATGCCACCACTTTACCTCACTCGGGGCGCTCGGCGGCAAGCGTACACGAGAGGCGTTGGGTGACTTGCGATGCCCGCGATTTGCAAGTGGCCGCTCTTTCGCGGCGTGTGCGTCCCGGTTCCTCACCGGGAAGATCGGTTCCTGGGTTTATCTTTTCTCGCGTGCAGGAACGGGAATGTCGGCGCGCCGACAATTGTACTTAACTGTTTAGTTACCACATCGTAAGAAAACAAAAGGGTTAAAGGCGAAGCCATTTTGCTGGAGCTACCCCCACCCCCCTGTTTTTGCGTATGTAGGGGAAACAAAGGGGTTACAGGCGCATTTCGTGGATGTAGGGGAAACAAAGGAGTTATCGGGCGCGAGAGCGAAGGTGGGGCGAAGGGCGAGGGTGTGGGGCGGTCCGAAATGGCACGAGAGCAGCGTCCCCTCAGCATAGCGGGTGAAGCATAACACATTATTTACCGTTTGTCTACTATTATTTACAGGGTACTAGATTCGGAACTGGTACGCGGGTGGGAGGAAGGAAAAAACCAAGGCCCTGCAAGAAAGCCAGTCCTCCTTAGGATTTAGGCGGCCAAGGGAAGGCGTGGGACTTAATGGATTCGTAGTTCGCGTCGAGGGCGGGTTCGAGGAGGAGAATGGCGGCAATTCGGCGGGCCATTTCCTGGACATATCGGACCTCGTCTATGGTAAGAGGGCGACCCAGGAGGGGTTCCTCGCGGTAGGACAGCCACTTCTTGATGACCTGATAGCCGCCAATGGTGTACTCCCAGACACGGGCGGGGATGTTGGACCAATAGGCGGAGTCGTTGAGATAGACGTCAAAGGTCGTGTTGCCCAGGTGAGCGAATGCCGTTTTTTCAAAGAGACCTTGCTTCTTGGCGCCTTCCGGGATGGCTTGGTGTTCCTTAGGCGAGTAGTCGCGTTCGGCCAGTTTCCCCTGACCGGGCATTGTGACGCCACCTTTCCCGGTGTGGCCCCATCCAGCAGTGAGCGCGAGGTCGGATTCCTTGAGGCTGCCACCACCGGCGCGAGTGGTCGTGGCGATCAGCTTTAGTTCGTGGCGGAGGTCACCCGCGGTGACGCCTTTAACTGGAGCTTCAATGTCGAGGAGAGCTGCGACTTGGCGACCGAGTCCAGCGGAAGTCACCAAAGATTTCTTCGAATCAGGCAGGGGTATGCGCGGCCAGTCCTGACGGATGCCGTCTGCGTTTTCCTCCAAATATCTCGGCGTGTGTCCAATCGAAAGGGCGTGGAGCCAGATGACCTCTAGATCCGCCGGGTCTGTGCCCTTGAGTCCAATCTTGTCGAGATAGCTTCTAACTTGCGGTGCAACATTTGGTTCCCGGACAGAGCGCATGGCTCCTGTGTGGAGCGCCAATTGTGATTGGTTCGGATTCTTCTCTGAGAGCGGAGCCACTTCCAGTTCAAAGGGAATGAAATAGGCGTCAGTGTGGAGCGCGTGCTGATCGGAAATATACCGACTGAAGTGGATTGTGGCTCCGTCGGGACATTTTGGCGCGTGGCGACGTACAAGCAGAAATTGGTTGCCTCTCGCAGCGTGTGAAAGGAGTTCAGGCCTGACGCGATTCCACAGGTTTGAATGTCTCTCAATGTAGGCCCAGCGTAAGTCAAAAGGTTTGAACCAAAAAGGCCAAACGTTTTCGTTGTGGTACTCACTTTCATTGAGAAGGCGTTCGCGGGTGTCCCGGGCGTTGAATGAAGCAGCGTTTGAAGTCAGACCCGCATGGAGTTGAGACAGTTCTTCAAAGGGTGTCTCGGGATCGAAATAACTCTTCATCCGCTCCGAGATAGTTTGTCGTGAAAAGTCATGGAGAGCCTGGCCGCGATTATCATTTAGGCCGAGCATGGGTTCAGTCGCTGATAGCTCTGAGATTGGCGCCCATGCCGGGTAACCTGAGGCCGTAATCACTGGCCGGAACGAATAACGATTTCCAGCCCCCGGTTTGGCCTGGACATAGTGCGATTGGAACCTACGATCAGTGAGGCTATGAAGTAACCGGGCTCTGCGTTCTTGGGCTCGCGCCTCAGTGAGATCATCTCGGAAAAACACCTTGGGATCATTTTTTTTCTTGCCAGATTTTATCCAGATTGAGACGACAACTCCTTGCTGGATTCCGGTTGAAAAACCAGGGATGGCAAAAATCGTTTCGCTAGTTCGGCCGTCTGGCGCGTATTCCGAAATCTTGCGATTCCCGTGCATATTCTCAATCCAAAATTCGTCGAAATTGCCGAGCAAATGTTTGCGAAGAACTACGTAGGTAGGATCACTAACGAAAGAATGATTTGAAATGAACGACACAACTCCCTTGTGCGTCTTCTCTGCGATTCGTCGCTCCGCGATTCTGAAGAAACGGACATAGAGGTCGTCCAAGTAGTTTTTGGTAATGCCCCATTCTTTGAGGCCAGCTTTGTAGGGCTCGAGGAGGCCTGCTTCTTCATCAGGGCTTACCCCAGCAAATCCGTTGTAGGGAGGGTTGCCAAGGATAACGAGGATGGGGGTGTCACGCTTGACGTGCTCGGCGGCGTCGCGTTCTTCTTCAAGTTCGGGGAACAGCAGGCGCTTCTTCGGTTCTTTCGGGGGTTCCCAGCCGGTCAGAGCGTTGGTAAGGTAGACGCCGACACGATCGTTGCCCTTCTCAGCTAGAGGCGCACCGAGATTCTGGAGGAGGAGGCCTAGTTGAAGATGGGAGACGACAAACGGGGCGGGGAGAAGCTCGAAACCAAAGACTCGGTTCTTGGCGGCGTCCTTGAGGTCGGCGGCGACGAGGGCGTCGTCGCCGTGTTGTTGCTTGAGAGTTTCGTGGATCTTGCTCAGGGCCTCGACAAGGTAGGAACCCGTCCCGCAGCACGGATCGAGAACGTAGACGTTTTTGTCAGCGAGGCCATCGGGGAGGTTCAATTCTTCGCGTAGCACCGTATCCACGCGGGCGACCATGTACTTGACGATTTCGGGCGGCGTATACCAGACGCCAAGCTGCTTTCGGAGATCGGGGTCAAACGCCTGGAGGAATGGTTCGTAGAAATACTGGACGGCGTGAGTTTCCTGGAATCTGGAGAAGAAGGAAGCGCGGTCAACACGGTTGAGGACAGACGCTGTCCAATCGAGAATTTCGGCGAGATTGAGTTCTTCGAGCTGGCCGGGGTCCGCGACTTCATGGAAGAGCTTGCGGAGAACGGGAACACGGAGGTGGTGTGCAGTAAGCCGCCAGTCGAATCGCTCCTTGCTGGTGGGCGGATATTTCTTGGACCAGAGAACCCAAGCGGAGAACACGCCATAAAACAGAGTCTGAACGAGTGTGGAGCGGAAAAAATGTTCGCCTTTTTCACCCTCGAAGGCGAGACCTAAAGCTTCTTCCAGTGCTTTGCGGACGGAAGCCAGGGCGGGAAGTTCGCGAAGGCCGATGCGCGCGAGCGCATCGCGGGCATAGGAAGCGAGAAACCAGGCGACGGCTTCGGGCGAAGCGATGGGGGCAGCATGAAGCAAGGCGCGCTGGGCAAACTCGACGAACATTGGACCGTGCTGAGTTACGGTTTTCTTGGGATGAGCGGCGCTGGCCCAAAACTCCTTTTCGGAATCCGCGAGGCGGTAGCTTTCGAGCTTTACAGGGTTCCCAGCGGGATCCTGGCCGACGAAAACAAAATCGCGGTAGTTTGTGACCAGGACTTGACGATATTTGGCCCAATAACGGCTGACTTGTTCGCTGTCGGCGGTTATCCACGCGTCGTCTGAGGTTGGTTTGACTTCAATCACGCCGCGAGCGGGAATTTGGGAGAGCGGCTTTTCTTCGCCCCTTGATTTCTTCAATTGTTCATCGGTAAAAAGGCCGCCGTCAGGAATTCCCGCCCCGCGATTTTTCAGGGAAAGGACGCAGCGGACTCTGGGTTTCAGGGACTTGCCGATCTCGTTCAGGAAGGTCTCTAGCGCCCCGTAGTAGGAGGTTTCATCAACGGCTTCGCCGCTGGAACGTATCTCGCGGAGGGACGTGAGATAGGCCTCGAAAGGGAACATTGGGGTGGTTGGCTCCTTTGGCAAGCCATTACGTTGTTACCACAGGGGTGAGGGGGAAGCAATCAAGCGCAAGAGGGGCGTGCCTAAAGTGAATTCGCAGGTTGGTGCGCTTGACGGAAGAGTTTGAGGAGGTTTTTGTTTTTGGGTGGCCTGTATGTCGGACCCTTCGAGACTCAGGGCAAGCATGAATGTCCGACCCCCTAAAGAGGAAGAGGGATCCCTCGCGTTGCTCGGGATGACAGAGTGGAGAAAAGCGGCCCGCCTCCCTCCGACGGCGGGCAAGCAGAAGGACGGGCCCTACATAAGAAGGAGAAAGACGGCGCGTCCTCCAGAAAAAGGCGGACGCGGCTTTACCTGAAATCCTAAGTTGAAGAGAGATTCATCGCACAGAAAACATGCGATGGAAAACCGTACCTCCGCTCCGGGACGGCCACCCTTCGGGGCTCAGGGCAAGAACCCGCCGTCCCTCCGGTCCCTTCGACTTCGCTCCCCTCGAAGCTCGGGGCAAGCAGGGCAGGCGGAAGGACAAATTCTGGGTGGTGCAACCCAATCCGCCGCGCCGCGCTTATTCGAGGACGTGGATGTTCTTTTTGGCGCAGATCTCCTTGAGGATCTGGGGCCACACGCTTACGGTGACTTCGCCGAGATGCGCTTTCCTCAGCAGGAGCATGAGGGTGCGGGACTGGCCGATGCCGCCGCCGATGCTCAGCGGGATTTCATTCTTCACGATGGCCTGGTGATACGGGAATTTGAGGAAGTCCAACTGATGGGACAGCTCCAGTTGCTTCCTCAAGCTTTCCGCATTCACGCGGATGCCCATGGAGCTGAGTTCGTGGCGGCGCCGCGTGACATGGTTCCAGACCAGGATGTCGCCATTCAAACCGTGCAGGGGCCGGCCATCAGGGCCTTTGG
>Ga0187857_10004024_pt1 | contig 11373 bp, 8 predicted proteins | sample June2016WEW_8_10_FD_132984 | JGI IMG/M metagenome (GOLD analysis project Ga0187857, IMG submission 132984) | Peatland microbial communities from SPRUCE experiment site at the Marcell Experimental Forest, Minnesota, USA - June2016WEW_8_100 | ecosystem: Environmental > Terrestrial > Soil >...
GATGGAGATGGAAGCCTCTTGATGAATCCAAATGTTCTGTGTAGCATCGCTCAACAGGCTCGAGACAATCTTACGGTTGTAGCTCTTGATAACGGTACGTACGGCTCTACCGGAGATCAGTGCACGGCGAGTCAACAACTTGACCTTGAGCTTCTGGCGCGGGGTTTTGGAATAGAGCACACAAGTAAGGTATACACTGCCGAGGATTTGCTCACAGCATTGCAGCTCCCGACAGGTCCAAAGTTTATTCATGCCGTGATAAAGCCAGGGAACGCTAACGTTCCGGACTTACCCTGTTCGGCAACACAGATCAAAAGACGTTTTATGGCGCATTTGCGTATTGGTAGCCAAAAAGGCTCTCGTTCTACGCACTCATCTACGCTTTGATTGTTGTGAGTCGCTCTTCGTCAGTGGCTGTCTGCTGAGAGTCCGCAGAATCAGGATAAGCTGGCATATTAGGAATGTGGTGGCAGGCTTTTTGCCAAACTATTACTACGACAGTAAGTATCTCATCCTGCTGCTAAACGCTGCTAAGCAGCTAAATTACTTCTCAAACAACTCGACTGCGCCACTGTCTCGTATGGACAAGCTTTTAACGATTATTTAGTGAATATCTGCTACCTCCGCCATGTCAAGGCGGACGATTTCGAGGTTTCTAAGGGGTTTTCTGACGTTTTTACTTTATCGTCTGTTACTGAGTGAAGAGGAGCAATGACGACCATAAAGGCAAGCGCTCCTTTGAAGACAGTTTGGTAGATTCGTGCAGGCAGCCCTGCGAGTGCTGACAACGCGCGTGGTAAGCGTATGATGGGATAATTGAATCCGACCTTTGCATGATGCACGGAAATAGTGGTCTGATGAATTTCTTGTAGCATGGCGTTTTGATAATATGCAGCGCTGGAATATTTGAGCTCGTTAACATATAGCATAGTGAGAAGACAGCATACATCAAGTCCTTAATCGTTTTGTTTTCAGCCTGCACTTCAAGCGGACTGATATATTAAATCCATCGCTCTTCGTTCCTATGGGGCCTTTTTTGCGGCGTGTTTAAAAAAGGGTATAAGTATGCTTACGCTGTTATGCTTTGCGATAAATATACGTCATAAGGTCGATTAAAATGGAGGAACTATCAACACAGCGAAAAAAGTGTTCAAAACTGCTCCATGAAGGACGCTTCGAGGAAGCGCTTCGCTGCTTTGACAAAGTGCTCGAAATTGATCCCCATGATAGAATAGCATGGGTCAACAAAGGATCCAGCCTCATATGCTTACATCGCCGCGAAGAAGCGCTCCGGTGCTATGACAAAGTGCTCGAAATTGATCCGTATGATACTCGCATATGGAGGGAGAAGGGTGCGTTGCTTAGCTTAATGCACCGCCAAGAAGAGGCGAAAAAATGCTACAACGAAGCGCTTCGCTGCTTCGATGCAGAGCTCGAAATTAGTCCGTATAATGCTAGCTTATGGAGGGAGAAGGGTGCGTTGCTTAGCTTAATGCACCGCCAAGAAGAGGCGAAAAAATGCTACAACGAAGCAACTAAAATTGAAATTATTGATAACCATATCCGAGATTTGACGAGAAAAGGATAAGACATGTCGATAGGGCAAAAGAGGGCCCTTCTCCGCGAACGAGCAGACAAACTTCAGCAGCAAGGCCGATACGACGAGGCGATAATCCCTGCTACTGAGCTCGTCGAACTAGAACGAGCGATCAGTGGATCTGACAGCTTTGATTATGCCTTAAGCATACAAAATCTTGCCTTTCTGTGCAAAAAAGTCGACAAATTTAAGGCTGCCGAGCCGCTCTACCACCAAGCCCTCGATATCTACCGTCGAACTGTCGGCGAGCAGAGCCTTGACTACGCTACAACCCTCAATAATCTAGCGCTACTTTACACTTCCACGAGTGAGTACCCTACCGCCAAAGCGCACTTCCGCCAGGCCCTCCAGATTTTAAGTGTCACTGTCGGCCAAGAGAGCCACTATTATGCACGAACCCTCAAGAGCTTCGCGGGACTCTACGACGATTTGGGCGATTATCGCACCGCAGCAATGCTCTACCGTTCGGCGCGTGATATCCTGCGTGAAACCCTCGGCGAAGACCATCCACTGTATGTTGATACCCTAGATGCTCTCGGTTGGGTTTATCACCATATGGGTAATTATAAGGCCGCTTTGCCGCTCCACCGCCAATCCCTTAACATCAAGCGTGAATCTCTTGGCGAACAGCACTCCAGTTATGCGACAAGTCTTAACAATTTAGCCACACTTTACCATGACATGGGCGATTATAAGGCGGCTGAGCCGCTCTACCGGGAGGCGCGTGATATCTATCGTGAAACCCTTGGTGAGCGGCACCCTCTATATGCGGCGAGCGTCAACAACCTCGCTGGGCTCTGCCGCGACTTAGGCGATTATAAGGCGGCTGAGCAGCTGTATCGCGAGGCTCTCAATGTCTATCGTCAAGCCGTCGGCGAACAGCACCTTGACTATGCGCATAGTCTCATCAACCTCGCAGAGCTTTACCATAACTTGGGCAATTTCACGGTCGCCTTTTCCCTTTACCGTAAAGCCCTCAACATCTTTCGAGAAACGGTTGGCGAGCGGCATCCTAGTTACGCCGCAGGTCTGAAGAGTCTTGCCGGGCTCTACCATGACCTAGGCGATTATAAGGCAGCTGAGCCGCTCTACCGGGAGGCGCGTGATATTATTCGTGAAACCCTTGGTGAGCGGCACCCTAGTTACGCTAGAGTTCTTAACTACTTAGCTATCCTCTACCGTGACGTGGGCGATTATAAGGCAGCTGAGCAGCTGTATCGCGAGGCGCGTGATATTATTCGTGAGACCCTTGGTGAGCGACATCCTGATTATGTGAAGAGTCTCAACAGTCTTGCCAGTCGCTACCGTGACGTGGGCGATTATAAGGCGGCTGAGCAGCTGTACCGTGAGGCGTGCGACATATGTCGCGAGACTTTCGGCGAGCACCACGAAGACTACGCAGGAAGTCTGAGTAGTCTCGCCGGGTTCTACCATAGCCTAGACGACTTCAGGGCGGCTGAGCCGATCTACCGGAAGGCATGTGATATTTACCGTGAAACTCTTGGAAAGCGGCACCCTCTATATGCGGCGAGCGTCAACAACCTCGCTGGGCTCTACTTAGATAAGGGCGATTATAAGGCGGCTGAGCAGCTGTATCGCGAGGCGCGTGATATTATTCGTGAGACCCTTGGTGAGCGACATCCTAAATATGCGGCGAGCCTCGAGAATTTCGCCTTGCTATTAGCTGAAACAGACCGTATGGATCGGGCATTTGAAGTAATGAAGCAAGCCGGTTCGATCCATGATCACTTAATTGGACAAGTCTTTTCTATGGGATCGGAGAGCCAGCGGATGGCTCATCTCGAAAATATGCGAGGTTTTCTTCACGTCTTTCTTTCGCTCGCCCGCCAAGAGTGCCTGCAATCTGAGTCTACAACACGTTCAGCAATGGGCTTCGTGCTCAGACGGAAGGCAATCGGGGCAGAAGCGCTCGCAGCACAGCGTGATGCTGTGCTTGGAGGAAACTACCCTGCCCTTCGTGAGCGCTTAGAGCAGTTCCGTATGCTCACCTATGAGATTACGCGCGAAACGCTTGCTGGTCCTGGAGCAAAGGAGATCGATGAATATCAGCAAGATCTGAATACACTGAACATCAAAAAGGAACAACTGGAAGCGGAGCTTGCTCGTCAGATCCCCGAGATGGATCTTGAGCAGCAGCTTAGGACAGCAGACTACCGCGCAATCGCTCATCATCTTCCTAACGATACAGCACTCGTGGAGTTCATACGCTTTTATCAATACAATTTCACGACAGTTCCAGCTGTAAACAGGATATATTGGAGTCCACCTCATTATCTCGCGTTCGTTCTGCACGCGCGCGCCCAGGATAGCGTTATAATGATTGACCTTGGAAATGCAGATCTCATTGACCATATGGTCGTCGATTTCCGAGCGAGCATTACGCATAGAGGGCAGATGCGCGGAGAAGACGCTTCCGATGAAGAGGTGCTCGCAGGCGCTGCTCCTGAGGGCACGGAGCTTCGAGCTGCAGTCTTCGATTTACTTGTGACGCACCTTGATGGCTCTACTCGCGTGATTTTTGCCCCTGATGGTGAACTCACCCGTCTTCCTTTTGAAGTGCTTCCTACAGATGACGGGCGGCGACTGATCGATACTTATCACTTCAGCTATTTGAGCATCGGCCGCGATGCACTGCGTTTTGGATACAAGGCCATGCACGATCCCACTGCACCAGTGGTGATTGCTAATCCTGACTACAACCTCGGCAGCAGCGACTCACTTGCAGAGGGGGATGAGAATACGTCGGTGCAAGGGCTACGCGATGAAGTGCGATCCCCTGTAACTTCGCCAGCATCAGCAGACATTGCTTCGGCAAACGGGCCACCATTTATAACGGCCGAGTTATCGGAACGACATTCCCGTGATCTTCCCAAGGCTATCAAGAGAATTGATCGCTTGCCCAACGTAGAAGCAGAGGGGAGAGAAATTGGCAAACTCCTAAACGTTGATCCATGGCTCCGCGAGAACGCGTTGGAAGGATTACTTAAGGCTACTAAGTCGCCTCGCATCCTGCACATCGCAACGCATGGGTTCTTCATTGAGAACCAACGGATTGCTACGCCTACTAGGGTTCAGGCCAGCGGCTTTGCCGATCACATACTCAGCCGAATTAGTGCATCTGGCATCGAAAATCCCTTGCTTCGTTCAGGACTAGTGTTAGCGGGCGTCAATACATTTCTAGCGGGCGGATTACTTTCGCAAGATGCAGAGGATGGGGTGCTGACGGCTTTGGATGTTTCGAGCCTCGACCTCCTCTCTACTGATCTGGCCGTGTTGTCCGCCTGCGAAACCGGCCTCGGTGACGTGCAGACGGGTGAGGGGGTGTTCGGTCTTCGCCGTGCCTTTATGTTGGCGGGCGCAAAGACATTGGTGATGAGCTTGTGGAAGGTGCCTGATGAAGCGACAAAAGAACTCATGGTAGATTTCTATCGTCGCGTCTTGGCCGGTGAAGGTCGTGCCGACGCGCTCCGTAAAGCACAACTTGCGATCAAGGCCAAGCATCCCGATCCCTACTATTGGGGGGCGTTTATTTGTCAGGGTGATCCTAGTCCCCTCCCTGATGCGAGCGGGAAGCATACGTGAGCTTGAGACTACACTGAGGAGTATATGGCTAAAGAATCGGCCGAAGAAAAGGAAGCTCGTCTTTTTGAGCATTACGTCATACTTTACGAGCAAGAGCGATACGAGGCGGCCATCGCCCCTGCTACCGAGCTTTGTGAACTTGAGCAAAAAATAGGCGGATCGAACAGTGCTGGTTACGCCATAAGCATTGCCAACTTAGCGTCGCTCTATCAGCATATAAACAACTTCCAAGCTGCCGAACCGCTCTACCGCCAAGCGCTCGACATTTGGCGTGCCACAGTTGGCGAACACCACCCCGACTACGTCATAAGTCTCAACAACTTAGCGGTCCTTTACTTCGATATGGGGGACTATCATGCCGCTAAACCACTTTACCGCCAAGCGCTCGATATTGTACGTGAAACGCTCGGCGAACGGAACCCCAAGTACGCTGAAAGCCTTAACAATTTCGCTAGGCTTTGCCATGCAGTAGGAGACAACGAGGCCGCTAAAACACTTTACCGCCAAGCGCTCGATATTGTACGTGAAACGCTCGGCGAACGGCACCCCAATTATGCTATAGGACTCAACAACTTAGCGGCCCTCTATAAAGACATAAAAGACTACCAGGCCGCTGAACAGCTCTACCGCCAAGCACTCGACATAAAGCGAGAAACTATCGGCGAACACCATCCTGACTTCGCCGAAATCCTCTACAACTTCGCCGAGCTTTACCGTGATACATATGATTACCAAGCTGCCGAGCCGCTCTACCGCCAAGCGCTCGACATTTGGCGTGCCACAGTTGGCGAACGGCACCCCAATTATGCCATAGGACTCAACAACTTAGCGGCCCTCTACTTCGATATCGGAGACTACCAGGCCGCCGAACCGCTGTTTCGTAAGGTATGTAATATTCAGCGCGTCGCACTCGGCGAACGGCACCCCAAGTACGCTGAAAGCCTTAACAATCTCGCTAACGTTTATCACACGGTCTGCGACTTCCAAGCCGCTGAATTGCTCTACAACCAAGCGCTCGATATTGCACGTCAAACCCTTGGCGAGCAGCACCCTGGCTATGCTATAAGTCTCAACAACCTTGCCGGGCTCTATAAGGATGCGGGAAGTTACGAGGCCGCCGAACCGCTCTACCGCCAAGCGCTCGACATTTGGCGTGCCACAGTTGGCGAACGGCACCCCAATTATGCTATAGGTCTCAATAATCTCGCCGGGCTTTACTTGACTACAGACAACTTCCAAGCTGCTGTACCGCTCTACAACCAAGCGCTTGATATTACACGTGAAACGCTCGGCGAACGACACCCCAACTACGCGAAAACTCTCAACAACCTTGCCGGGCTCTACAAGGATCTGGGTGATTACCAGACTGCCGAATCATTGTTCCATCAGGCCCATGAAATTCTCCGTTATACGCTCGGCGAACACCACCCCGACTATATAACAAGTCACAATAACCTAGCCGGTCTCTTGGCTGCAACAGGTCGCACCGCTGAAGCTTTCGATTTAATGACACGAGCCTCACTAATTGAAGATCATGTAATCGCGCAGGTCTTTTCAATCGGATCGGAGAGCCAGCGGATGGCCTACTTGCAGAGCATTCAAACCTCACTACACGTGTTCCTTACGATTAGCCAACATTGCACCGCGTCGAATATCGCAGCAAACGCTGCGATGGACCTAGTGCTCCGGCGGAAGGCGATCGGCGCCGAGGCACTCGCGGCACAGCGTGACGCTGTACTCGGCGGCAAGTATCCGCATCTTCGGGAGAGCATGAACCAATTCCGCATGCTCACGAATGAGATCGCCCAAGATATGCTTGCTGGCCCTCGTAAAGAGTCGATCAGTAGCTACCGGCAGCACCTCTACACGTTGCTTGCCCAGAGGGAATACTTGGAGGCTGAACTTGCTCATCAGATCCCCGAGATGGATCTCGAGCACCATCTTAAGACGGCAGACCGCCATGCGATCGCTCAACACCTTCCTGAAGACACAGCGCTTGTCGAATTCGTTCGCTTTAATGAGTATAACTTCGCTGCGGTGCCTGCACACGGCAAAAACGCTTGGAGGGCGCCCCGCTACCTCGCATTTATCCTGCGGGCTCGCACACCAGATGCTCTAACAATGATTGATCTTGGAGAGGCGCGGGACATAGATAGCTTGGTCATCGGTTTTCGAGCGAGCGTTATACATAGAGCTCACCTAAGTAGTAACACTAGCGTCGAAGATGGAGACGTGATTTCGGGGTTAGCTGCCTCGGGCATCGATCTTCGCGCAGCAGTCTTTGATCCGCTTGTACCGTATCTCGGTAATATCACCTGTTTGTTCATCGCCCCTGATGGTGAACTCAACCGTCTCCCGTTTGAGGCGCTCCCTACTAATGATGGTAAACGCCTTATCGATACCTATCATATCAGTTATCTTAGTGTGGGACGCGATGTGCTGCGATTTGCATATGAGATGACCCATGCGCCCACAGCATCGGTAGTGATAGCTGATCCCGATTACGATCTAGGCAGCATGACTTCATCTGTTGCTAGTGGCCTTGAGACGCACTTACAGAGGTTGGACTTCGGAAGACAACAACCAGAAGCGAGCAAATCGTTGATATCACATAGCAAAGCTTCAGTTGATGAGTCAGCATCGATGATGACTATATCGACGGGACGACAATCGCGCGATCTTCCCCGCGAGCTACACCCCGTATCTCGCTTACCTAGAACAGCTAACGAGGGGGCGGAGATCGCTGATATGCTGCGCGTTACTAATTTTGATGTCGATGCTTGGTTTCAAGAGTATGCGCTAGAGCGCCGCCTCAAAGGCGCGACCTCCCCACGCATCATCCACCTCGCGACCCACGGATTTTTTCTAGAAAACCAGCCACGTGATATCACAGCAGCCTATACTAGTTTCGCTGACATTATGCGCGATCGTATTGCCATTGCTGGCTTTGAAAACCCTCTGTTGCGTTCAGGACTCTTGTTAGCGGGCGTCAACACGTGGCTCAAAGGCAGAGAGCCTCCACGTGAGGCAGAGGATGGAGTGCTGACCGCTTTAGATGTTTCAAGCCTCGACCTCCTTGCCACCGATCTCGCCGTGCTATCCGCCTGTGACACCGGCCTCGGTGATGTGCAGACGGGAGAGGGGGTCCTCGGCTTGCGCCGTGCGTTCATGCTGGCGGGCGCGAAGACGTTAGTAATGAGTTTGTGGTCTGTAGACGATAAAGCGACTGAAGAGTTAATGGTCGACTTCTACAACCGAATCTTGAAGGGTGAAGGCTGTGCAGAGGCGCTCCGTAACGCCCAGCTTGCGATCAAGGATAAGCACCCTGATCCCTACTATTGGGGTGCATTTATCTGCCAGGGCGATCCTCGCCCGTTGAATCGAATGCAGCAACGATTAAATGATTGAATGAACTGATAACAAATGAGGTTTAATGGCGCGCATTAAATGTGTTAACTCCAAGTGTACAGCCCCAGAGCGAATCTTTGTTTTGAACAAGGAGGATTACCTCGAACCAGAAGGTCAATTCGTGAAACCTGGCACGCCAGGCGCTGATGACATTATTGTAAGATGTCCAGCCTGTGGTGCGGAGAATAAGGTGAGCGCTACTAGAGTTAAACGTGACGCTCAAGGGGCGCGAGCGGTATAACCGTTTGCAACTTGTCGTTAGCGTATACACGAAAGCACAATCGATGAGATTGCCGTAATCATGTCAAACGATGAAGAGGTGTTTGAAGCCGAACAGGTCACCGATGTGGATCGTTTCTGGCTTACCTTAGGACAGGAAACGCTGAAAGAGTCCATTAGCGCGTTAGAAGGAGCAGCGAAACAACTTATAAGCATCGTGAGCATTCTGCAAGGCATCTATTTTGCCGCAATCTCGTTTAGTAACCTGAAGCAGGTCTTAGTCGTGCAAAGCGCGCAGGGATGGCTTCTGGTTGTCGTGTTTGTCCTTCCCATAGCACTCTGGCTCGCAAGCTTGGTCTTTGCGATAAACGTTTTTACGCCACGGCTGTATTCATCCAATTTGAGTTCTCCGCAAATGACACAAGAGACCTACGACAAGCTCGTCAAAGCCAAGCACAGAGAGCTGCGTAAAGCGCATGTGCTCTTAGTGGTTGGATTCGTGCCCCTGCTTGTGAGTATCGTTGCATACCTCGCGTGGGTGTGATGCTGAATAGTTTGCGTGTCACGTGAGCCGACAAAATGCGCCTGACCTCCGTCTGATATAGGCGATACTGCATTAAAGGCCTAGAGCGTGGAGCAAAGAAGCAAAATCAATTCTCAATCCATACAAAAAAGCAAGTATAGCGACGAGGGCAAGCACAAATGAGGGGCCATACTGACGATAAAGAGTGATAACATCGATGACGTACTTTTTGAACGCCAACTCTTTAAACGGTTCTCCGGGGCTCTCGGCGCGCCTAAAAACAAAGTTTATGATATGGCGTCCAGAAATTGCGGAATTACAGTTCCATCTGTAAAACAAGCTGGAATTTTCGAGCGGCTGCACCTGTTTCAGACCTCCATTGACTTTCATCCCAGCTGCCTGCAGCTCAACCTCTAAACAACCAGTTGCGCCCTTGACAGAGGAAACGGTGACGATTATGTTATGTGAATCCCCTAGTCGAGACTGTCTCGGCATTGTAAGCTGGCCATGTATTATCACAGAGCTCAATTCTGAGCAAGGTTCTTCACCACAGTATAACATTTTGTTCATCTCGCGTGAGACTAAGAATCTAGTTTGCGTGAAAATTATTGCAAGAAACATGAGAGTAAATAACAAAGCAATTGCAGCAAAGTGAAAGCCTAAACTTGCTGACCAAGAGCTAAGGAGGGCGCCGGTGAGCCATGCAATAACGACTGTAATGGCAGCCACTACAATGAGAAAAATAGGCATTGCCCCTAATCCCCTCTTAGTCAAAGGCACCAAACGGGACAAGAAGTAGCTCTGCTGGTTCTCAAGAACAGCGCCTAAGTATTCGAAGAAGGGGATGCCTACGCTGACTGTTTTCATATTCAAAGCGAGCATCTTTGGCTCACGAAGATCTCGCCAAGACAGATAAGAATACAAACCTGCGCCAATTACGATATAGCCGATAATGACAAGGAGAGCTATTTGGAACGAAAGAAACAGCCCGGCGTACATAAAGCTAACTGGCAAGCTAAGACTAGCCAACAGTAATATGAGCATCTTTTTCCACTTTAGTCGCAACAAACGATACTCGATACCATGCACCTGTTCGAGAGGCCACAGCGGCTGAGAACTAAAACTAAAACGGCCGTCCAAGATTTTGGTGAGCGTCTCCGCAAGCAGAGGGAGTTGTCTATCAAATGTAAGGCCGCGCATGTCCATATAATGCGGTAGTATGTTGCGTCCACGGTTATCCCACATAAAAGCCAATGGATATGGGGGACTACTACCAGGCCTAAAGCCGCTTGTGCACAATATTAAAAAGGGTTTTTTTATTTTTTCTGCGTGCTCGATCTGTTGCCAGTACGGGTCGTTCCAGGCTCGTTTATCTAGGCTAACGTTAGGCGATGCAACAAAGATTGCAGCTTGGGCCTGATTAATCGCGTTCACTGCTTGATTTGCCGCAGTAGGAGATTCGCTTCGCCGATCATCGAGCAATTTGATCGAGCAAGCAAAGCCGTGCTCTTCAAGGTAATTAAAGATAGCTTCAGCCGTCGATTTGTCAGGCTCTACACAGTTGATATGCACGGTCGCAGTCATTCGAGCAGTAAAGAATTATCTATAAGGATAAATGTTTCCGCTTCAACACAACAAGGATACTTGCTAGCACGATATTACAGCCTTCGCCTCGCTGAGGCGATCACAAGCTGGGTCATCTTATTACCTAATATCCCGTCATGTCAAGACGGGCATTTTGGCGTCTATTTTGGCGTTTTCCGATAAGTTAGCACTGTTTTCTGTGGCGACGCCTTTAGAGACAACAACAAGAAATGCAAGCGATCCCTCGTGCACGGTTTGATATATCCGAGTCGACAGTCCTGCAAGCTTAGTGAACGTATGGGGCAGCCGAATCGTCGGATAGTTGTAACCTGCTTTTGCTCGGTGGATGGAGATTTTGCTACGATGGATTTCGAACAGCTCGTTACTTGGCATTGCAACCTGCTCTGAATAATAATCGGTGGCTGACATAGATCGTCCA
>Ga0187857_10004028_pt1 | contig 11368 bp, 12 predicted proteins | sample June2016WEW_8_10_FD_132984 | JGI IMG/M metagenome (GOLD analysis project Ga0187857, IMG submission 132984) | Peatland microbial communities from SPRUCE experiment site at the Marcell Experimental Forest, Minnesota, USA - June2016WEW_8_100 | ecosystem: Environmental > Terrestrial > Soil >...
ATGCAGTCGCGCCTTCCCGACCTGCTGATCCGGCGCATCATGGGCATCCTCGTAGTCGCCATCGGTGCTCGCTACCTGTGGTCGGGCCTGGCCTGACCCGGCCCGCATCAATCAGTAACTGGCCGCCCGCCGCAACCGACAGGTCCGCACTGAGGACGGAATCAGGCCGGGCGCCCTGCTCCCAAAGCCAGCTGGCCAGGCCACGTGCTCGGCCGCATCTAGCTGCATCGCCCTCGTCCGCCAGCGTCTCCTGGCGTCTGCATCGGCGGTTCTTTCCGGGTGTCGCGCTCATCGGATGATCAGGCATGACCGGGCCTGGCGGCCTGGATGATGGCGGAGTGGAGGCCGCCGCCGAGGTCGCGCGTGATGGTGATGGTGATGCTGGTGAACCCGGCCGATTCCAGCAGGTTGCGGTACTGGGGCTTGGTGAGGGTGCCGCTGGTGCAGCCGGCTCGCTGCTCGGCTTCGGTGAGCTGGCGGGGGTCGGCGTTGTCGCCGGCGGTGATGTCGCTGATGCCGAGCCGGCCGGCGGGCCGCAGGACCCGGAAGGCCTCGGCCAGGACGCGTGCCTTATCGGCGGACAGGTTGATGACGCAGTTGGAGATGATCACGTCGACCTGGCCGTCGGGAAGCGGGATGTCCTCGATGTGGCCGTGCAGGAAGCGGGCGTTGGTGACGCCTGCCCGGGTGGCGTTGGCGCGGGCGAGGGTGAGCATGTCGGGGCTGGCGTCCAGGCCGTAGGCCAGACCTCCCGGGCCGACGCGGCGGGCGGAGAGCAGGACGTCCAGGCCGCCGCCGGAGCCGAGGTCCAGGACGGTCTCGCCCGGCTGGATGCTGGCGACAGCCAGGGGGTTGCCGCAGCCGAGGCTGGCGCGCAGCGCTGCCTCGGGGACGGGGGTGCCGTCGGGGTAGGCGGCGGCGCCGAAGGACCCGTCAGCGAATGCTCCGGGATCGCAGTCGACGGGCGTGCCGCCGGCCAGGGCAGTGCGGGCCAGGGCGGAGTAGCGGTCGATGACCGCGTCCCGCCCGGGGCCGGTCCTGGTCGTGTCGTCCTTGGTCACTGGCGTGCTCCTTGCGGGTGAGTGGCGGCCCGGGCTGGCTGGGCGGGGACGGGGCGGCCCATGACGATGTCGGCGGCGGTGGGGAAGCAGTCCACGGACGCGTCGTTGATCCGGTAGTAGGTCGCGGTGCCGCGGTGGTCGGCCAGGACGAACCGCACGTCTGCCAGCACCCTGAGGTGGGCGGACACGGTGGACTGGCCCACGCTGACGGCGGCGACGATCTCGCCGACGTTCATCGGCTCGCTCCGGCGGGCGAGCAGGGACACGATCTGGATCCTGGTGGGGTCAGCCAGGGCCCTGAACCAGGTCGCGTACTCGGCGGCCATGGCGCGGCCGAGAGGCTGAGGTTGCCCGTTCATCGTTAATCGACGATAAACGATGAAGGCCGGTTGCGGAACTGCTCGCACCCGGACGGCTGGCAAGCCGGGAGTTCTCCTCGATCGCTGCGGGCCGGGCGGTCAGACGTGGACTTCGGCTACGGAGCTGGCTCGGGGTGTGGTGTGGTCGCTCAGGCTCCGGGGTAGCCGATCAGGGTCCCCAGGCTGGCCAGGGCCGCGGTGCGGGCCCGGTAGTAGACCCATACGCCGCGCTTCTCGCGGTCCAGCAGGCCGCTGTCGTGCAGCACCTTCAGGTGGTGGCTGATCGTGGGCTGGGACAGGTCGAACGCTCCGGCCAGGTCACAGACGCACGCCTCGCCGCCCGGATGCGAGGCGACCAGCGACATCAGCCGCAGCCGGACCGGATCGGCGAGCGCCTTCAGCAGCGGCGCGACCTGCTCGGCCTGCGGCCGGGACAGCGGCTCGACCGACAGCGGCGGGCAGCACGCCGCCGTATCGGCCGGGCTCAGCACCGCCAGAGGCTTAGGCATGCATCTATATTGACAGGTCCCGATGTCTGTGGCAAGCTCGGCGGCAGAGCAAGATATAGACGCTCATCGAAGTCTAAGCCTGGGAGGTTCTCATGTCCGGCCGCGTGCAGCTCGCCCTCAACGTCAGCGACCTGGAGCAGTCCGTCGCCTTCTATAGCAAGCTGTTTGGCGCCGAGCCTGCCAAGCGGCGGCCCGGCTACGCCAACTTCGCCATCGCTGACCCGCCGCTCAAGCTCGTCCTGCTGGAGCACTCCGGCCAGGCCGGCGCCCTCAACCACCTCGGCGTCGAGGTCGCCGACGCCGGCACCGTCGACGCCGAGCAGGCCCGGCTCGCCGAGGCCGGGCTCGCAGCGGCCGACGAGCGGGACACCACCTGCTGCTACGCCCGGCAGGACAAGTTCTGGGTCCAGGGCGCACCCGACGGCGAGTCCTGGGAGATCTACACCGTCCTGGCCGACAGCCCGACCTTCTACGACGAGGACCCCGGCGCGACCGAGTGCTGCGGCACCGGCGGCCGCCAGCCGGGCGAAGCAGGCGCCACCGCCGTCCCGTGCTGCTAGCAGGCAGGCCACGCGTTCGGCGTCTGGAGCGTTCCCGCGCGGCCTGCGCGCAAGGCACGGGCCGGCCCCGTCGCTCACAGGCCGGCGGAGATCCCCCTGGCCCGCCCGGCCGGGTCTGCGGATGGGTTGCCCGATCACCTCGGCGGGCTTGCCGTCGGGTGCCCCAGGGGACAGCCTTCTCGGGCGGCGGCAGTTGCCGTGCCAGGCGAGCCGGGTGCGCGGGCAGGCGGAGGTGACGTCGCTTGCTTCGTCGCGCTTACCCGGGCTGGCACATGGTCTGGGCCCTGGCGGTTACCGAGACCATCTCCTATGGCGTGCTCTACTACTCGTTCGCCGCGTTCCTGCTGCCGATGCAGCGCAGCCTTGGAGTCAGCCAGACCACGCTGACTGGGGCGTTCTCGCTCGGCGTCCTGGTAACGGGCGCCGGTGCTGTTCCCGCCGGGGCGTGGCTGGACTGCTGCGGCGCGCGCGGCCTGATGACCGCAGGGTCGCTGCTCGCAGCTGGCTGCGTCCTGCTGTGGGCGCACGCCGGCAGCGTCCTCGCGCTGTACCTGACGTTCGCCGGGATCGGGCTGGCTGGCGCAGCCGTGCTGTACGAGCCCGCCTACGCCACGATCAACGCCTACTTCGACTCCCAGCGCCAGCAGGCGCTGCTGACCCTGACCATGGTCGCCGGCCTGGCCTCCACGATCTTCGTGCCCGGCGCCGCCGTGCTGATCACTCATCTGGGCTGGCGCCATGCCCTGCTGGTCCTGGCCGGCGTGCAGGCCGTCACCGTCGTCCCGCACGCCTGGCTGCTGCGGCGCCGGCCTGCCGACCATGGCTGGCAGCGCGACGGCATCCGCGGCATCGCCAGCCTGCCCGCAACCGCCTCGCCGCGCGCCAGCCAGGCCGCGCCGGGGCCAGAGCATGCGGTCAGCGGGCAGGTCGCGACTGTCCTGCGGTCGCGGCCCGTCGCGCTGCTGACAGCCGGCACGGTCCTGGGCAGCGCCGCGATTGCCGCCGTGGCCGTTCACCTGCTCGCCTACCTGCGCGAAGATGGTTACACCCTGGCAGTCGCAGCAGCAGCAGCAGCGGCCGGCGCGCTGGGAGTCGTCCAGGTCGCCGGGCGGATCGTGCTCACCGCTTCCGCGCGCCGCATGCCGGCAGCTGTCGCTACCGCGATCCTGCTCGCCGGGCAGGTCGCCGGAGTCGCCGCGCTCCTGCTGATCAGCGGCCCGCCCGGAGTGGTCCTGTTCGTGCTCCTGTTCGGCGCCGGCTTCGGCGTCCTCAGCATCGCCCGGCCCGACCAGCTCGCCCGCTACGCCCCCCGCCATCTCTATGCGCGCCTTAGCGGCATCCAGGCACTCCTGGTCATCGCCGGCGAGGCAGCCGCCCCGACCGCCGCAGCGGTCCTGCGCGCCGCCACCGGCAGCTACACGCCGGTGTTCATCGCCATCGCCTGCTGCTCCCTCGCCGCCGCGCTGCTGTTCCTCGCCGCCGACCACGCCCACAGCCGCGCACCGGTTCCGCAGCTGCCCGGACCAGCCGGCGGCCCTGCGGCAGCAGCATCGGACTGACGCGGGCAATGACGCCGGGCGCACGCCCGCAGCGGTCAGCGCAGGGCACGCGGCGCGTGCTAAGACACTGGGGATGATCCTCCCTGCGTCCCCCCGAGGAGGCACTGATGGCCGTGACGGCAGAAGCTAGCTGGCGGGGCCCGAGAGCAGCGCGGCCATCCGCTCCAGCACGGCGGGGACGAGCCAGTAGTAGACCCAGGTGCCGCGGCGCTCGCCGTCGATGATCCCCGCTTCGCGCAGGACCCTCAGGTGATGGCTGATCGTCGGCTGGCTGAGGTCGAACGCGGTGGTCAGCTCGCAGACGCACGCCTCGCCGCCCTGGTGCGCGCCGATCAGGGACACCAGCCGGAGCCGGACCGGGTCGCCGAGGGCCTTGAACACCCGGGCCAGCCCGGCTGCCGCACCGTCACTAATCGGCTCCCCGACCAGCGGCGTGGAGCAGGCCTCGACGACGACCTGCAACTCCGCCGCCGGAACGAGCTTCGGCATAGTCTGCCCCGCCTGCATCGACATGCCTCTATCTTGACGGCTATCTATCCAGCCTGGCAAGCTGGCCCTACCTGAATAGACGTCTATCAATGAAGCCACCCTGGTGGCGGCTTCGGCGCCATGGCACAGCTGTGCTGCGCGAGGCGATACGGCGATGAGCAATAGGGCGGATGGGTTCCGGCGATGAGCGACGTGGCACTGTGGCGGCGGCTGCTGGCTGAGCTGCTGGGCAGCGCGTTCCTGGCCGCGGTGGTGGTCGGCTCGGGTATCGCCGCGCAGCGCCTGTCGCCTGGCGCAGTGGGGCTGGAGCTGCTGGAGAACGCGGCGGCGACCGCGGTCGGCCTGTTCGCGATCATCCTGATGTTCGGGCCGGTCTCGGGCGGTCACTTTAACCCGGTGGTGTCCTTCGCGGACGCCGCGTTCGGCGGGCTGCGGTGGCGCGAGGCGGCGGCCTACCTTCCCGCCCAGGTAGCGGGCTGCATAGGCGGGGCCGTGGTCGCGAACCTGATGTTCTCCCGCGCCGCGGTCAGCATCTCGGCCAAGGACCGGGCCTCGCCGGCGCATTTCCTGTCCGAGATCGTCGCCACCCTCGGGCTCATCCTGGTGATCTTCGCGCTGGCCCGGTCCGGGCGCAGCCGCGCCGCGCCGGCCGCGGTCGGGGCGTATATCGGCGCGGCGTACTTCTTCACCTCCTCCACCAGCTTCGCCAACCCCGCGATCGCCGTCGGCCGGATGTTCTCCGACACCTTCGCCGGGATCGCGCCCTCGTCGGTGCCGAGTTTCATCATCGCCGAGGTCATCGGCGGCGTCCTGGCCGTGGGGGTCATCCGGGCCCTGTATCCCGGCGTCACCGCCGCCGAGGCAGCCGGCATCATCGTGCCGCATCACCGGGACTGGCCGGACGAGCCCGCCGTGCCCGGCCCGGCCGGCCAGCCATCAGCCGACGGCCGCCATCCGGCACCGGGCCGGCCCGCCGGCCAGCGGCGACCTCAGTAGCAGACGAAACCACCGGGAGAACGCATGCACATCATCGCGATCGGGGGCAGCGACGCCGGGATCAGCGCCGCGCTGCGGGCCCGCGAGCTGGACCCCGCTGCCGAGGTCAGCGTGGTGGTCGCGGACGCCTACCCGAACTTCTCCATCTGCGGGATCCCCTACTACGTCTCCGGGGAGGTGACGCACTGGCGCAACCTGGCCCACCGCAGCATCGCCGACCTGGAAGCGACCGGGATGAGCCTGCGGCTGGACACCACCGCGCGCCGGATCGACGTCCCCGGCCGCAAGCTCCTGGTCACCGCCGCCGACGGCAGCGAGGAACTGCTCAGCTACGACAAGCTGATCGTCGGCACCGGCGCCGTCCCGGTCCGCCCCCCGATCGGCGGCCTGGCCGGGCCGGACGCTCTGGGCGCCGATGACGGGGTGCACCTGCTGCACTCGATGGGCGACACCTTCGCCGTCATGCGCACCCTGGAGCGCGGCACCCCGGCCACCGCGGTGATCGTCGGCGCCGGTTACATCGGGCTGGAGATGGCCGACGCCCTCACCGTCCGCGGCCTGCAGGTGATCCAGATGGAGCAGCTGCCCGAGGTCCTGCCCACCGTCGACCCCGAACTCGGCGCCCTGGTGCACGCGCAGCTGGAGGCCCGCGGCGTCGAGGTCCTCACCGGCACCACCGTCCGGCAGATCAGCCGCTTCCACGCAGGCCGGGCCGGGCGGCTGCAAGTCGAGGCCACCGCGGCCGACGGCACGGCGGTGACACGCCAGGCCGACATGGTCCTGGTCGTGGTCGGTGTCCGCCCCGACGCTGCCCTCGCTGCCGGTGCCGGGGCCGCGCTCGGCGCCAGGGGCGCGATTGCCGTGGACCGGGGCATGCGGACCAGCCTCCCGGACGTGCTCGCCGCCGGGGACTGCGTCGTCACCCATCACCGGCTGCTCGGCGACACCTACCTGCCGCTCGGCACTACCGCGCACAAGCAGGGCCGCGTCGCCGGCGAGAATGCGCTCGGCGGGAACCGGCAGTTCGCCGGCAGTCTCGGCACCCAGGTCGTGAAGATCTTCGACCACGCCGCGGCCCGCACCGGCGTGCGCGACCATGAAGCAGCCGCGGCCGGGTTCGACCCGGTCACCATCGGATCGCAGGCCGACGATCACAAGGCCTACTACCCCGGCAGCCACCGCATCACGATGCGGTTCACCGGCGACCGGGCCACCGGGCGGCTGCTGGGCGTGCAGCTGTTCGGCCACCGGCACGCCGAGATCGCCAAGCGCGTCGACATCGCCGCCACCGCGATCTTCCACCACATGACCGTCGACGCCGTCAGCGACCTCGACCTGTCCTACACCCCGCCGCTCGGCAGTCCCTGGGACGCCATCCAGATGGGCGCCCAGGCCTGGCTCCGCCAGGCCAGCCAGCACTAGCCCGCCTCACCTGATCCGAGGAACCACCATGCCAGGCCACCACCGAAGGCACCACCCCAGGCCTCACCACCCAGCCAGCAGAACCATCACCGCGGCCGCAGCCGGAGCCGCCCTCCTTGCCCTGAGCGCGTGTACCACCAGCAGCGCCACCACCGCGGCGCCAGCGGCTGCCACCGCGGGCGCCGCTGCCAGCAGCGCTGCCCTCACCCTCACCGGGGCCGGGTCAACCTTCGACGCCCCGTTCTTCGACCTGGCCTTCGCCCGCTACCACCAGCAGCACCCCGGCGTGGCGATCCGCTATTCCGCCGTCGGCAGCAGCGCGGGCATCGCCGCCTTCACCGCCCGGCAAGCCGCCTTCGGCGCCTCCGACGTGCCGCTCACCAGCGCCGAGCAGGCAGCCGCCCGCGGCGGCCCGTCCGCCCAGATACCCGTCGACCTCGGCGCCGAGGTCGTCGTCTACAACCTCCTCGGCCTGCCCCGGCTGCACCTGACCGGCCCGGTCATCGCCCGCATCTTCCTCGGCCAGATCACCAAATGGAACAACCCCGCCATCACCGCCCTCAACCCCGGCGCCGACATCCCGGGCGACCCGATCACCGTCGTCCACCGCTCCGACGGCAGCGGCACCACCTACATCTTCAGCAACTACCTCTCCGCCGTCGACCCCGCCTGGGCCAGCCGGGTCGGAACCGGAAAGAGCCTCCGCTGGCCCGCCGGCATCGGGGCCAAGGGCAACGCCGGCGTGACATCCGCCGTCGCCCACATCCCCTTCTCCATCGGCTACATCGAACGGTCCTACTCCCAGGGCCCCATCCTGACCTATGCCGCCATCCGCAACCAGGCCGGCCACTACACCACCCCCACGACCGCAGCCATCGCAGCCGACGCCGCCCAGAAACCCGACATCACCCCCACCGACTTCTCCATCGTCAACGAGCCCGGATCAGCCAGCTACCCCATCTGCGGCTACAGCTGGGCCCTCATCTACACCCGCCAGGCCAGCCAGGCCACCGGCCAGGCCCTCGTCACCCTCCTGGACTGGCTCACCCACCAGGGCCAGGCCTACGCCGCCGCGGAAAACTACGTCCCCCTCCCAGCCAGAATCCAGCAACTCGCCCGCACCACGCTCCAGCAAGTTGTCGGCCCAAGCGGAACGCACCTCCTGAACTAGGCACGCCAGCATGCGCACGAAAACCGGCTCACAGTAACCCCGCGCCGCTCTGGGTTATGCGGCAGCACCGCTGGTCGGCAGCGGGTCCTGGTCGCAGGCGGCTCAGCGTCCAGCCGATCCTGCGATCAGACCCGCGCTAGTAGTCGGTCCGGGCTGCCGTCACCGTCACCCTGACGTTATCCAGGACAGCCTGATGCGGCCAGGCCACTTAAAAACGCCACGCGCGCGCGGAATGGCCAGAGCCTGGTTCACCAGGACGTCCAGAAGCAAATGGGCGAGCTCGGAGCAACGCTGAATTGGTTGATCTGGCGTCGAGCACGATCAGTTCAATTGATATGTGACCAGTGCAGATTAAGCGTTCGGCACTTGGGGAGGCATGGCCCTAGCGGGCGCACAAGGCCCCGACCGTGACTGCCAGGGCAGGCCCGCTGTGTGCCGCCGAGGTAACCGTTCAATGCCCTTTGACCTGGCTGAGGATTAACCCGCGCAACGGTTCTTCCACGGCGGTCGACCGCTTCCTCACGCGGTTGATGGCAATGGGTGGCGGAGGAACTCGAACGCGGTGCATCAAGCGGAGCCGGCCAAGTCACTCGGGAAGCAGGCGCCTTCTTCGAGGGACCGGTATCCCGCCGCTGTTCACCTGGCGCTTCGGGCCGGAGCAGGTCCGGCGGATCGACAGGCCAGCGTTCTGCGTCGGCTGAAGTGAGAGCGGGCAGTGGCTCGCCGAGGCCTGCGACCTCCTTCTCTCCTGCCTCTGGCAGGCCGGGGACGCCGTGCTGGCCGGAGTCGGCTGGAATCTGGGATTCACTCACCCGCAGCAGGTCGCAGTGGGCATGGCAGAGCCCCCTCCGGGGCCATCCCATCACTGACGCAGCGGTCTGACGCCGCTCCCACGGGCCTCGCAAAAAGCGGGAGCGCTGCCGCTGGTCAGCGAGGTCGGCCGTGCAGGGTCGGTTTCCGCTCGCTCCCAGATCCGGGAACCGGCTAATCTCGGCAGCCGAAATTGATTACGAAAGCAGGCTGCTAAGTGCACCTTAGTGGTCGGGTGGCCGGATTTGAACCGGCGGCCTCTTCGTCCTGAACTGAGCGCTCAAGCCAACGAAGCCGCTGTTCCACAGGGTTCCCGCACGTCAGAGACGTCGGATAGATCATGACGACCGCGTCTGACCGCACCTGACGACCTACCGCCACTCCCATCCTGCTCCCAAGGCCGCGTGGCGTAAGGGATCACCGCAATGCGGCCCGCGACCTCGGCCGCGCCGGGCAACGGCGACCCGGCAGTGCGGCTGATAAACACCGCGCCCGTTCCTCCGGACCGTCTCTGCCCATCGTCCTAGCAGTTCCCGCGCCCGACCGACGGCTTCAGGGGTCAGTTCGTCTGCCACGTCCAGCAGCAGCATGGCCTCACTGGTCCTGTCTTCGCGGCCAGGCGTTCCCGCGACCCCAGCAGCCCCTGCGCGGTCAGGTGCGCCGCGGCCCTGGCTGTCAGATCGGCCGACGCTGCCCCCGGTCGCCGCGCAGCTGCACGCAGTCCCACCGCCTCAGGGCACGACGGTGACCTCGGTGGCCCTGCAGGCCGTCCAGGTCACCGGGCAGGCAACTGATCTGGGCCTGCCCGAGCCCGTCGGCATCGTGTCGGTGACCGTCCGGGTCGACGGCAGGCCCTTGATCGAGGCGTCACGCAGTCAGGTGTTACCCGCCATTCATTCTGAACACTGATAGTCGCTCCCGATGGATATGGGATATCGGATAAGCCCGGCCGAAATCCCGCCACGACGTTCACGATGACGCGGTGATGTTCATCGTGACGCCACCGCTGGATCTGGCCGGCATCTCGCAGGTCCCGGGCGTATTCAGTCGTCGTGTTTCCAGGCTTCCACGCCTTCCCTGACCGCCAGGACGGCGATGACGAGCGCTGCGGCCGGGTCGGCCCACCACCAGCCAGGCCACGCGTTGAGGCCGAGGCCGATCAGGGCGGCAGCGGAGGTGAAAGCGCAGAAGGCAGTTTCGGCGGAGTCGGCTATGAGGGTGCGGTTGCCCAGGGCCTGACCGGTGCGGCGTTTAGCGATGGCCAGGCCCGGCATGATGAGCAATGCGGCGGCTGTGACGGCAAGCCCCGCCACCGACTGCTCCGGCCGGGCGAGGCTGACAAGGTCATGGATGCTCTCGGCCACGAGGTAGGCGGCGAGTGCGAAGAACGTCACGCCGACGAGCCGGACGGCGCTGGTCTCCCCATCTTCGGCGCCGCCGCGCAGCTGCCAGACCACGATGCCGGCGGAGAACAGCTCGATCACCGAGTCCAGGCCGAAGCCGGTCAGGGCGATGGAGGAGGCGATGACGCCCGCGGTGATCGCCACCCCGGCTTCGGCCACCATCCAGGCCATGCTGGCGTACTCCAGCCAGAATCCCCGGCGCCGCAGCCGGGCAAGCTCACCGTCCGGGATGATCATCGGTGTCTCCGGTCTGGAGCTGGCAGCCTGTCATGGCGCGATGGGCTGGCGCTAGATGATGCCGGTGCCGATGGCCACGCCCACGCCGATGAGGATCAGGCCGCCAATGAGCTCACCGCGCTGCCCGGCGCGCATTCCGATTCCCGCGCCCAGCTCCAGGCCGGCCAGCGACATCACGACGCTCACCGTGCCGATGACGGCGGCGGCAAGCAGGAGGCTGACATGGTAGGTGCCAAGCGCGAACCCGACCGCGAGATTGTCGATGCTCAGCGCGATCCCGGTGACCAGCAGCCGGCCGAGTTGCGGCTGATCCGCAGCAGAGCCAGATGCCCCGGCAGCGTCGGCCCGCATGGCCTGGATGAGCGCGTACGCGCCGGTGGCGATCAGCAAGCCAGCGCCCGCCCAGTGCGCAGCGTGTCCGAGCGTGCCGGCCAGGCTGTGCCCGAGCGCCAGGCCCAGGACCGGCATGCCGGCTTCGAAGATCCCGAACACGATGCCGACCCGCACGCGGGTCCGGGCGTCCACACCCGCGACGCCGATACCGACCGCGGCGGCGAAGTTCGACAGGCCCAGCGAGAGGGCAACCAGCACGAGCGCCAGCACCGGCCCACGGTACCCACCGCGCCTGGCCAGCGTGCTCCCGTGCCAGCCGTCGGCGAGCGCGGCCACCCGCCCGATCGATCTGCACGAACCCGCGCGGCGAACGCTTACGCTTCGTGACAGTCGCCTCCCGCCTTGACGGCTGCCGCCGAACGGGTCCCGATGGCCACCATGTTCACGGAGCTGTCGCTG